>RCMZ01000194.1_pt1 | contig 59415 bp, 59 predicted proteins | sample 2041141 | NCBI WGS metagenome assembly RCMZ01 (sample SAMN09708263, study PRJNA481090) | Wastewater metagenome, whole genome shotgun sequencing project. | biome: sewage; isolation source: Davis station wastewater (DW) | place: Antarctica: Davis Station | collected 2010-03-01 | reverse complement strand
TCGGCCAACGAAGAGGGACGGGGATGTTCAGCAAGCGGAACCGGATCATAACCACCGGGGTTCCACGGGTGACAGCGACCTAGCCGGCGTGCCGCCAGCCAGCCGCCGTGCATGAAACCATGTTGTTCAATGGCTTCATACGCGTAGCAAGAACAACTGGGATAGAAGCGACAGTGACTGGCCATCAATGGACTGATGGCGTAGCGGTAAAACCGGATCGAGGCGAGGGCCAGTTTACGCATGGGGACTGTCGGCTACCCCAGTTTCGGCATTGTTCTCAGAACGAGACTTGCTGCGCGCCAGGCGTTTCCAGAGTTTGCCGAATTGCTGAGCAAGCTCGGGGTTATCCAGATCACCTAAGCCTTTGCGCGCCACAATCACAATATCCCAGCCGTTCAGAACCTCTTGGTTCAAGCGGTAGGATTCACGAATCTGGCGTTTGAGGCGATTGCGTTCAACGGAGAGCTTGACGCTCTTCTTGCCAATCACCAGACCCAGACGGGGGTGATCGAGGCCGTTGTCACGGGCGAGAAGCAGAACGTTTTTACCTGGAACTTTACCGGAGGGGGAGTCAAAGACTGCCTTGAAGTGTCGGGGAGTCAGCAGACGCTTTTCCCGACAGAAGTCTCGACTCACCACCCGTTCCGGGCTTATCAGACTGCCAGACGCTTACGGCCTTTGGCACGGCGACGGGACAGAACAGCACGGCCGTTCTTGGTGGCCATACGGGCACGGAAACCGTGGGTGCGAGCGCGCTTGATAGTGCTTGGTTGGAAAGTGCGTTTCATGGTGCGTTACCTGGTGGTCGACTACGGGCCGGAATGGCCCCCGTTTAAAGAGACCGGCAATTCTAGAGAAGCTGAGGCCTCAGGTCAATTTCCAACCAGAGGTTTCTGTCTAGTAAGAATATAAAAAGGAAAGATATTTAAAGCTTTTTAGTGATGTTTATTACTCTTACACAGCGTGTTTTCTGTGGATAACCGCCTACAGCCCATACCCTGCAGGGTCTACAGCGATACTGAAGGTTGTCAGCAATCCGTGCTCTACCTGTGGTTTAGCCGCGCACAAGCTGGGGATAGAATCGCTACTTGTCCACAGGCAGGTTATCCCATGGCTTATCCCAAGCCTTTGAGTGGGGATTTAGGGATGGTTATCCACAGACCTCCTGTCGGTTATTTGTTAACCCGTGGGTTTCCTAAGGTTTTGTTTTTACTTGCTCATTAATGTCGCTTCTTGTGGATAACCTTGCGGTCGATCGGTACAATTGCGGCTGTTTTTTGCTCTGTCGTCCGGCGACTTTAGGGGATCTTCGTGTCCATGGAACTCTGGCAGCAGTGCGTGGATCTTCTACGCGATGAACTGCCTGCCCAACAATTCAATACCTGGATCCGTCCACTCCAGATCGAAGCTGAAGGCGATGAGCTGCGTGTGTATGCCCCCAATCGATTTGTCCTCGACTGGGTGAATGAAAAGTACCTGAGCCGCTTGCTTGAGTTGCTCGGTGAGCGCAGCAGCGGCATGCCGCCAGCGCTGTCCTTATTAATAGGCAGCAAGCGCAGTGCTACCGCACGGGCCGCAACGGCAGCCGCGCCCGTCAACCCTGTAGCGTCTGCAAACGTCGTGCCTACGCCGAGCAATGCGGCCCCCGCCCCGGTGGCCAGCAATGAGCCGTCGCGCGTCAGCTTTGACCCCATGAGTGGCGCCAATGCGCCGGTTCAGGCCCCTCGTACCGAGCGTTCGGTGCAGGTCGAAGGCGGGCTGAAGCACACCAGTTATCTGAACCGCACCTTTACCTTCGAGAATTTTGTCGAAGGTAAATCCAACCAGTTGGCCCGCGCGGCAGCTTGGCAGGTAGCCGATAACCCCAAGCATGGCTACAACCCGTTGTTTTTGTACGGCGGCGTGGGCCTGGGTAAAACCCACTTGATGCATGCGGTGGGTAATCATCTGCTGAAGAAAAACCCGAATGCCAAGGTGGTTTACCTGCATTCCGAGCGTTTTGTGGCGGACATGGTTAAGGCCCTGCAGTTGAATGCGATCAACGAGTTCAAGCGCTTTTACCGTTCGGTGGATGCGCTGCTGATCGATGACATTCAGTTCTTCGCCAAGAAAGAGCGTTCCCAGGAAGAGTTCTTCCATACCTTCAACGCCTTGCTAGAAGGTGGCCAGCAGGTGATTCTCACCAGCGACCGCTACCCCAAGGAAATTGAAGGCCTGGAAGAACGTCTCAAGTCCCGCTTCGGTTGGGGCCTGACGGTGGCTGTTGAACCGCCGGAGCTGGAAACCCGGGTGGCGATTCTTATGAAGAAGGCCGATCAGGCCAAAGTCGATTTGCCCCACGACGCTGCCTTCTTTATTGCCCAGCGCATTCGTTCCAACGTGCGTGAGTTGGAAGGTGCGCTCAAGCGAGTGATTGCCCATTCGCACTTCATGGGCCGTGAGATCACCATCGAGTTGATTCGTGAGTCGCTGAAAGACTTGCTGGCCCTGCAGGACAAGTTGGTCAGCATCGACAATATTCAGCGCACCACGGCCGAATACTACAAAATCAAAATTTCCGATCTGCTTTCCAAGCGCCGTTCGCGTTCGGTAGCGCGGCCACGCCAAGTGGCGATGGCGCTGTCGAAAGAGCTGACCAACCACAGTTTGCCGGAAATTGGCGATGCCTTTGGTGGCAGAGACCACACCACCGTGTTGCACGCCTGTCGTAAGATTGCTGAACTGCGCGAGTCCGATGCGGACATCCGTGAAGACTATAAGAACCTGCTGCGTACGCTGACTACCTGATATCCACTTGCAGCCCCACGAGGGAAGGGACTAGACCATGCATTTCACTATTCAACGCGAAGCTCTGTTGAAACCGCTGCAACTGGTTGCTGGCGTGGTCGAGCGTCGGCAAACCTTGCCGGTGCTCTCCAATGTGTTGCTGGTGGTAGAAGGCCAGCAGTTGTCCCTCACCGGCACCGACCTTGAGGTCGAGCTGGTTGGTCGCGTGACTCTGGAAGATGCCGCCGAACCTGGCGAGATCACTGTGCCGGCGCGCAAGCTAATGGACATCTGCAAGAGCCTGCCGAACGACGCGCTGATCGATATTCGCGTCGATGAGCAAAAGCTGATCGTCAAGGCCGGCCGCAGCCGTTTTACCCTGTCTACCTTGCCGGCCAACGATTTCCCGTCCGTGGAAGATGGCCAGGGTTCGCTGACGTTTACTCTGGTACAGAGCAAGCTGCGTCGCTTGATCGAGCGCACCAGCTTTGCCATGGCGCAGCAGGACGTGCGTTATTACCTCAACGGCATGCTGTTGGAAGTCAGCTCGAACGTCCTGCGCGCCGTGGCCACTGATGGTCACCGCCTGGCCATGTGCTCCATGGAAGCCGGCATCGAGCAGGCCGACAAGCATCAGGTGATTGTGCCGCGCAAAGGTATTCTCGAATTGGCGCGCTTGCTCACCGAGCAGGATGGCACCGTCAGCATCGTCCTTGGTCAGCATCACATTCGCGCTACCACGGGCGAGTTCACCTTCACCTCGAAGTTGGTGGACGGCAAGTTCCCGGACTACGAGCGTGTGCTGCCACGTGGCGGCGACAAGCTGGTGTTGGCGGATCGTCAGGGCCTGCGTGAAGCCTTCAGCCGTACGGCGATTCTCTCCAACGAGAAGTACCGTGGTATTCGCCTGCAACTGGCCTCGGGCCTGTTGAAAATTCAGGCCAATAACCCGGAGCAGGAAGAGGCAGAAGAAGAAGTTGCAGTCGACTACAACGGCGGCAGCCTGGAGATCGGCTTCAACGTCAGCTATTTGCTGGATGTGCTGGGCGTGATGACCACTGAACAAGTGCGTCTGATTCTCTCCGATTCCAACAGTAGCGCTTTGGTGCAAGAAGCTGGCAACGACGACTCCGCTTACGTTGTCATGCCGATGCGTCTGTAACCCTTCGATGGCATTGACCCGCTTTACCGTCGCCGCGGTGCGTAACCTGCATCCGGCGACGCTCTCCCCCTCCCCGCGCATCAACATCCTCTCCGGCGACAATGGCAGCGGCAAAACCAGCCTGCTGGAAGCCATTCACTTGCTCGGCCTGGCTCGCTCGTTTCGCAGCTCCCGCTTGCTTCCGGTTATCCAGCACGAAGTTGATGAGTGCACAGTATTCGGTCAGGTCGCTTTGGCCCAGGGCGGACTCAGCAGCCTGGGCATTTCGCGCAATCGCCTGGGCGAGCTGCACATTCGCATTGATGGTGAGAATGTCCGTAGCGCCGCACAGCTTGCAGAAACCTTGCCGTTGCAGCTGATCAACCCTGACAGCTTTCGCCTTCTCGAAGGTGTACCGAAGATTCGCCGGCAGTTTCTTGATTGGGGTGTGTTCCACGTGGAACCACGCTTCCTGCCGGCCTGGCAGCGCCTGCAGAAGGCCTTGCGTCAGCGGAACTCATGGCTTCGCCGTGGTACACTGGACGGCGCTGCGCAAGCAGCCTGGGACCGTGAGCTGTGTCTGGCCAGCGACGAAATCGATGGCTACCGACGCAGTTATATCCAGGCCCTCAAGCCTGAGTTTGAGCAGACCTTGAGTGAGCTGTTGGATCTTCCTGATCTGACCTTGAGCTATTACCGAGGTTGGGACAAGGAGCGTGATTTGAGTGAAGTGCTCAGTGCTTCACTGATCCGCGACCAGCAGTTAGGCCATACCCAGGCTGGCCCGCAGCGCGCAGATTTACGTTTACGCATGGGCGCTTACAACGCGGTGGATATGCTCTCCCGCGGCCAGCAGAAGCTGGTTGTATGCGCTCTTAAAATTGCCCAAGGGCATTTGGTCAATCAGACCAAACGCGGACAATGTTTGTATCTGGTGGATGACTTACCGTCAGAACTGGATGAGCAGCATCGTCAGGCCCTGTGCCGTTTGCTGGAAGACTTACACTGCCAGGTATTCATTACCTGTGTAGACCACGAATTGTTGAGGCAAGGCTGGCGCACGGATACGCCAGTTGCCATGTTCCACGTGGAACATGGCCAGATCACCCAGACCCAAGACCACCGGGAGTAAGGCATGAGCGAAAATCAGACGTACGACTCCAACAGTATCAAGGTGCTGAAAGGCCTGGATGCCGTACGTAAGCGTCCCGGTATGTACATCGGCGACACCGACGATGGCAGCGGCTTGCACCACATGGTGTTCGAGGTGGTCGACAACTCGATTGACGAAGCTTTGGCCGGGCACTGCAACGACATCAGCATCACCATCCATCCGGATGAGTCGATCACCGTGCGTGACAACGGTCGCGGCATTCCTGTGGATGTGCACAAGGAAGAAGGCGTTTCTGCTGCCGAAGTGATCATGACCGTGCTGCACGCAGGCGGTAAGTTCGATGATAACTCCTACAAAGTTTCTGGTGGTTTGCACGGTGTAGGTGTTTCCGTGGTGAACGCCCTCTCCGAGTTGCTGTTGCTGACTGTGCGTCGTAGCGGCCATATCTGGGAACAAACCTATATTCATGGTGTACCGCAGGAGCCGATGCGTATCGTTGGCGACAGCGATACCACCGGTACACAGATTCACTTCAGGCCTTCCAGCGAGACGTTCAAGAACATTCATTACAGCTGGGACATTCTGGCCAAGCGTCTGCGCGAACTGTCATTCCTCAACTCCGGTGTGGGCATCTTTCTCAAAGACGAGCGCAGCGGTAAGGAAGAACTGTTCAAATACGAAGGCGGTCTGCGTGCTTTTGTTGAATACCTCAATACCAATAAAACGCCAGTCAACCAGGTCTTCCATTTCAGCGTTCAGCGTGAAGACGGTATCGGCGTAGAAGTGGCGTTGCAGTGGAACGACAGCTTCAACGAGAACCTGTTGTGCTTCACCAACAACATTCCGCAGCGCGATGGTGGTGCTCACCTCGCCGGCTTCCGTTCCGCGCTGACGCGTAACCTGAACAACTACATCGAGCAAGAAGGCCTAGCCAAGAAGCATAAAGTCGCCACCACTGGTGACGATGCCCGCGAAGGCTTGACTGCGATTATTTCGGTTAAGGTTCCAGACCCAAAATTCAGCTCGCAGACCAAAGACAAGCTGGTTTCGTCCGAAGTAAAAACAGCGGTTGAGCAGGAAATGGGTAAGCAATTTGCTGACTTCCTGTTGGAGAACCCGAACGAAGCCAAGGCTGTTGTCGGCAAGATGATCGACGCCGCCCGGGCCCGTGAAGCCGCCCGTAAAGCGCGCGAAATGACCCGTCGTAAAGGTGCACTGGATATCGCCGGCTTGCCGGGCAAGCTGGCCGACTGCCAGGAAAAAGATCCGGCGTTGTCCGAACTTTACCTAGTGGAAGGGGACTCCGCGGGCGGCTCTGCTAAGCAGGGGCGTAACCGCAAGACCCAGGCCATCCTGCCGCTCAAAGGCAAGATCCTTAACGTCGAACGCGCCCGTTTTGATCGCATGATCTCGTCGCAGGAAGTCGGCACGCTGATTACCGCTCTGGGCTGTGGTATCGGCCGCGATGAATACAATATCGATAAGCTGCGTTATCACAACATCATCATCATGACCGACGCCGACGTCGACGGTTCACACATCCGCACCTTGCTGCTGACGTTTTTCTTCCGTCAGCTGCCGGAGCTGATTGAGCGTGGCTACATCTATATCGCCCAGCCGCCGCTGTACAAGGTTAAGAAGGGTAAGCAAGAGCAGTACATCAAAGACGACGAGGCCATGGAGGAATACATGACCCAGTCGGCCCTAGATGACGCTAGCCTGCACGTGAATGACAGCGCCCCTGGGATTGCCGGTGAAGCGCTGCAGTCATTGGTTAATGACTTCCGCATGGTAATGAAGACCCTTAAGCGCCTGTCGCGTCTGTATCCGCAGGAGCTAACCGAGCACTTCATTTACCTGCCGGCTGTGAGCCTGAACGATTTGGCCGATCAAGCAGTCATGCAGGGCTGGCTGGATCAGTTGAATGAGCGTCTGCGTGGTGTGGAGAAGTCGGGCTTGGTATACAAAACCAGCCTGCACGAAGATGCCGAGCGTCACCTGTGGCTGCCTAAGGTCGAGTTGGTTTCTCACGGCGTGTCGAACTTCGTCATTTTCAACCGCGACTTCTTCGCCAGTAACGACTACAAGACCGTTACTAGCCTTGGGCAGAAGCTCAATAGCCTGCTGGAAGAGACCGCTTTTGTTAAGCGTGGCGAGCGTAAGAAACCAGTCAATACCTTCAAAGAAGCGTTAGCCTGGTTGATGGCCGAAAGCACCAAGCGCCATAGCATCCAGCGTTATAAAGGTCTGGGCGAGATGAACCCTGATCAGCTGTGGGAAACCACCATGGACCCGGATGCTCGTCGTATGCTCAAGGTGACTATCGAAGATGCCATCAGCGCTGACCAGATCTTCAACTGCCTGATGGGCGATGAAGTTGAACCGCGTCGTGAGTTTATCGAAAGCAATGCGCTGGCAGTTTCCAACCTGGACTTCTGATCGGATGTAAAAAGCTTAACGCGCTTTCAAACGCACCTAAAAACCTCGGCAGAGATTTATCTGCCGAGGTTTTTTGCATTTCATCGGTTGAGATTCTGAGCACAAGGCCAGCCGTCAGTGTCGATACTGCGCAGCCTCCTGAGACAGCTGTAACGGCGAAGCTAATGTAGGTGCCGAGGGCCTCAGGGACGATGGTAGCCGTGGGTAAACGAGGGGTTTTCGTCCTGCTGTATATAGGCCGCGCAAATGCGTGAGAGTGCGCGAGTTTTTGTGCTTTTCATGCTACAAACGACATCTGACCGAACACCTCGTGGCCAACTGCCACTCTTAATTGCTAGCCGCCGGACTGTCTCAAATGAAAACAAAAAAAGACGCTGCCGCCACTCCTGCACTCGAAGCCACTCTGGCTGCACTGGCCGACACGCTGCTCGCCCCTACTGACAACGAAGGTCTGCCGACGCTTGTGTCCAGCACACTGGAAAAATCCGGCGAGCAGTACATGTACTTCACTGAAAGCGATATCGATCGCATCCTCGATAATCTTGATGGCCTGCGCAGCTTGGTATTCCCGCCGGCCAATCACGATGACGATGGTGAGCGTCGTGTTCAGCACTTCCCTTCCGTTTGCTTGATCGGCCTTGGCCGCTGCGGCTCGAATATCGCTCTGGATGTAGCTTCGCTGGTGTACAACGCCCGACAGTTTTACCTGAGTGAATTTAAGAGTGAGGAAAAGGCCACCACTGAGCAGGACTTCCGCCCTACCCGCTGGATCCGCAGCAACTTGCTGCGTGCGCCGAGTAAAGACAGTAAGCCAGTGTTCCTGATTGAGCCTTTGGTGATGCTCGGCGATCTGGATAAGGATATCGAAGGGCGCATTCGCTTCTCGCGCAAGGGAGAAACCAGCGGCTTCCTCAGTGATTACAGCAAGATGAAGATTATGGACCTCTCCGAGGTACATGCCGGTGGTGCAGGTAACGCGCCGATTCTTGGCCAGTACTTGGCCAAGATCATTCTGAATAAAGACACCCAGCGCTTCAGCAATGCTGACTGGAAGTTTATTCACAGCTACTTGATAGACTCCTGCGGCATCAAGGCGAACCAGTCACGGCTGTACTTCTACATCTTCAGTGCTGGCGGCGGCACCGGCTCGGGCATGGCCTCGGAGTTTGGTCTGGCCCAGCAGTTTGCCTATATGAGCAAAACCTTCGACACCAAGAAGGCCGAAGATAATGCCGAGAACCGCGATCACTCCTTCGTTTTTGAGCCGATCTTCACCAGCGGTATCTGCATCCTGCCGAATATCTCCGATCAGCGCAGCGAGATGTCTGAAGCCCTGCATATCAACGCTGGCCGCTTGCTGTGTAAGTACCTCGCGGAAGAGTGGGATTTCTCCTACAACTTCGACAATGAAGAGAACAGCGAAGAAAGCGTGATGCGCCGTATTCGGCCGTGGAACGCGATGATGCTGATCTCCAACGACATCATGCGTTACGCCGAAGAGAGCGACGACGGCAATATCCAGAACATTGACGTTAATGCGATGGAGCGCCACGCCAACCAGTACATCTCTCAGCAGATTTTTAACATTCTCACCGCTCAAGCGGTGACCACCGATTACGACCAGAATTACTTCCGCCGGGCTGGCATTGATATTGGTGAAACCATTCGCTTGGACGCCAACGACCTGTTTATGAGCTTGGCTGGTCCGGTTGCTGTGGCTTATGCCGAGTCAGTGGTGCCGGAGCAAAGTTCGGCGGCGCCGTTGGATAAGTTCCGGGTGGCGGATAAAGAGCCAGCACGTTTGAACATCGACGACTTGTTCTTCCGCTCCATCGACCTGCCGCACTTTAACAAGGTGACACAGGCGATCGAGGGCATCAGCCTGTTGCCGATTGAGTCCAAGCGTTACCGTGAAGCGCTGGAGCAATATAAGAAGTCTGAATATGACGCTGCTGAACTCAGCGACCTGCACTTCTTCAAAAATTGCTCGTCGGTAGTGTCTATCGTCTCGTTGCCGAAGGACTACAAGCTGTCCTATATGGACCTCAATCGCCTTAAGACGCACCTGAATAATCTGTTCCCCAACACCACGCTGAAGCGCTATGCGTTGGTGATCGGCGCCTCGGCTAACTTGTCGCTGACTACCTTGATCGTTAAAAGCCCGTGCCTGTCAGACGACTTCCTGACGTTGATCGTGGCTTTTATTAAGCGCTGCTTCGCTCGCGAGCCACACCGTTTCGACGAAAGCCTGGATAACGCGATTCTTGAGCTGATCGTGGCCGAAGAGTTTGATGAAGTGCGCATCGACGCCATGCTCAACGAGTACGAAAACCCGGCCAAGATTCTTGATACCAACTGGTATGCGATCAAGCCGATGTACGAGAAGAAGTATCGCGAGTTGATCAATGATCCGAGCAAGTTCGTTTCGATCAACGACATCCGTCTTTCACGCGAGAGCGTGAAAAAGTCGATCAAGTACCTGCGTGAGATATACCGCCACCGGATTGGTAAGACACGGGTCATCTCGCTGAATCAGTACGAGCAGAAGCACAGCTAAATAAGACAGTTGTAGTGCATACGCTAAAGCCCCGTCACGGTCGTACCGTTGCGGGGCTTTGCTGCTTTATAGGCGGTTAACGGACTCAAACGAGTGCAAAAAGCCATTTAATAAATAACTTATGCACTTTCTCGGCTTTATAACCTAGTGGAGAAAATCACTTTAAATACAGCTAGTTAGTTAAATAGACGGCTAGCGTTCAGTATTTTGCCCACAGCTTATCCACAAAAACTCAAGCGTCGGCGGTGGCGCTGATCGGGCGGCTATCTGCCGGCAGGCTGCCAATGTCGATTTGCGTCTGCTGTACCCAGGCAAAGGCACGATCATTAAGCTCAGCAATCGCCCTTGGGCCGCTGCCGTCGGCGTGCATAGGTGCACCAATTACTACTTTGATCGTACCGCTGCGCTTGGCCCAGCCTTTTTTGGGCCAGTAAGCGCCTGCGTTGTGGGCGATCGGCAGTACGGGCAGGCTGGCATTGACGGCCAACGAGGCGCCACCGCGGGTGAATTTACCAATCTGGCCGACAGGCATGCGTGTGCCTTCCGGAAAAATCAGCACCCAAGTGCCTTGCTGTAAACACTCATTACCTTGCTTGGCCATCTGCTTGAGTGCCGCCTTAGGATTGCTGCGGTCGATGGCGATGGGTTTGAGCATGGCCATGGCCCAGCCGAAGAATGGGATATACAGCAGCTCGCGCTTGAGCACTTGGCTTAGGGGCTGGAAGTAGCAGGACAGGAAGAAGGTTTCCCAGGTGCTCTGGTGGTTAGACAGAATCACACAAGGTTGGGCAGGGACATGCTCGGCGCCAATGACTTCATAGTGGATGCCAAGCATGGCGCGGGTCAGCCAAACAGCGAAGCGGCACCAGTACACATTGATAAAACGGTAGCGCAGGCGGAACGGCAGAAAGGGCGCCACAAACATGCTTAAGGTGCACCAGAACAAGGCGCTGAGTGACAGCAGCAGGTAGAAGAGAAAAGTTCTGATGGCCTGCACTGTCGACATGTGAGCCCTGTCCCTAGTGAAGGAGCTGTGCAGCCACGGCTGCCAGGTCCTCGAAAATTAAAGTGCCGGCCGGTATTGCCTTGGCCAGCGTGCGTTCGCCCTTACCGGTTTTTACCAGAACAGGCTGACAGTCGACGGCCAAAGCGGCTTGCAGGTCACCAAGACGGTCGCCAACAAACCACACGCCAGTCAGCGTTGTGGCGTAATACGTGGCAATATTTTCGAGCATACCGGGTTTCGGTTTGCGGCAGGCGCAGCCGTCATCGGGGCCGTGGGGGCAATGCACAATCAAGCCAACGGCACCGCCCTGCTCTGCCACCAATTCGCGCAGGCGCTGATGCATGGCTGCCAGTGTGGCTTCGCTGTAATAGCCGCGCGCCAGCCCCGACTGGTTGGTGGCTACAGCCACGGTCCAACCGGCTTTACTCAGCTCTGCGATGGCGGTGATGGCACCCGGCAGCGGAATCCACTCCTCCACCGACTTGATGTAGTCGTCGGAGTCCTGGTTGATCACGCCGTCGCGGTCGAGAATTAGCAGTTTCATAGTGAATCCGTAGGATGGGTTAGCCGCAGCGCGGCGTAACCCATCGATAGAGAGGCGAACCCTTGCTCGGCGGCATGGGTATCGCTGCGCTCAACCCATCCATCAGCTCAGCAGCGAGATATCCGCCACGCCGAGGAACAAGCCGCGCAATTGCGCCAGCAACGCATAACGGTTGGCGCGCACCTCGGCGTCATCGGCATTGACCAACACTGCCTCGAAGAACGCATCCACCGGTTCACGCAGGCTGGCCAGTTGCTCCAGCGCTTCGCGGTACTGGCGTGCGGCAGCCAGTGGTGCGACATCCTGTGCGGCGTTGAACACGGCTTGCGCCAGTGCGCGTTCGGCCGGCTCGTGCAGCAGCGCGTCGGCGACGACTTCTGGCACTTCGCCGTCGAACTTGCTCAGCAGGTTCGACACGCGCTTGTTAGCGGCGGCCAACGCGGCGGCTTCGCTACGGGCGCGGAAGGCCTGTACGGCTTGTACGCGTTGATCGAAGTCCAGTGGTGCGGTTGGCGACAGTGCGCGCACGGCTTGGTACACGGCCACGTCGACGCCTTCGTCTTCATAGCGGGCGCGCAGACGGTCAAAGATAAAGTCGTGGACCAATTGGCCCAGGCCTTCAGTTTTGACCTGATCGGCAAACTGCTCGATGGCAAAAGCGATAGCGTCGGCCAAGTCCAAGTCCAGCTGCTTCTCGATCAGAATCCGCAGCACGCCGAGTGCCGCGCGACGTAGGGCGTAGGGGTCTTTGCTGCCGGTGGGCAGCATGCCGATACCGAAGATGCCGACCAAGGTGTCGAGCTTGTCAGCCACCGCCACGGCGGCGCCGGTCAGGGTGCTCGGCAACTCAGCGCCCGCGCCGCGCGGCATGTACTGCTCGTTCAGCGCCAGCGCTACATCGTCCGCTTCGCCGTCGTGCTTGGCGTAGTAGTAACCGGCCACGCCCTGCATCTCGGGGAACTCACCGACCATTTCACTGGCCAGATCGCACTTGCTCAACAGGCCGGCACGCGCCGCACGAGTGGCGTCGCCACCGATGCGCTGGGCGATAAAACCGGCCAAGGCCGATACGCGCTCAGCCTTGTTGAACACCGAGCCCAACTGCGCTTGAAACACCACGTTAGCCAGGCGCTGATTGAGGCTTTCGAGGCTGTGCTTCTTGTCTTGCTTGAAGAAGAACTCGGCGTCGGTCAGGCGTGGACGCACGACTTTCTCGTTGCCAGAAATAATCTGCGCCGGGTCTTTGCTTTCGACGTTGGCCACGGTAATAAAACGAGGCAGCAGCTTGCCGTTAGCGTCCAGCAGGCAGAAGTACTTCTGGTTGTCCTGCATGGTGATGATCAGTGCTTCCTGTGGCACGTCGAGGAAGCGTTCCTCGAACGAGCACACCAGCGGCACTGGCCACTCGACCAACGAGCTGACTTCATCCAGCAGCTCAGCCGGCACAATCGCCGTGCCCTGCTGCTCGGCCGCCAGCTTGGCAATTCTCTGGCTGATCAGTTCGCGGCGTTCATTCAAGTCCGCCAGCACGTAAGCGCTGCGTAGCTCTTGCAGATAGTTCGCCGGCGCGCTGATGCGCACTTGCTCTGGATGATGGAAGCGGTGGCCACGGGACAGTCGCCCGGATTTTTGCGCGAGGATTTCGCAGTCGATCACCTCGTCGCCGAACAGCATCACCAGCCACTGGGTTGGGCGGACGAATTCGGTTTTGCGCGCGCCCCAGCGCATGCGCTTGGCGATCGGCAGTTCGTTCAGCGAGCTTTCAACGATGCCCGGCAGCAAGTTGGCCGCGGGTTGGCCGGCGATGCTCTGGCTGAATTTTAGCTTCGGGCCGCTAACGTCGATCTGCGCCAGCTCAACGCCACACTTCTTGGCGAAACCCAGAGCAGCCTGCGTCGGCTTGCCGTCTTTGTCGAAGGCCGCCTGCACGGGCGGGCCGTCGAGGTTAACGCTACGATCTGGCTGCTGGCAGGCCAGCTGCTCGACCAGCACCGCCAAACGGCGTGGCGCGGCATAGATGCGCGCGCTGCTGTAGCTCAGGCCTGCGGCTTTCAAGCCTTTCTCAACGCCGCCGAGGAAAGCTTGGCTGAGGTTTTTCAGGGTTTTCGGTGGCAGCTCTTCAGTGCCTAATTCAACCAGAAAGTCTTGCGCACTCATTCTGCTGCCTCCAGTTTGGCCAACACTTCATCACGCAAATCAGGCGGCGCCATCGGGAAGCCGAGCTTGGCGCGGGCTTGCAGATAGCTCTGCGCCACGGCGCGAGCCAGCGCCCGCACGCGCAGAATGTACTGCTGCCGTGCAGTCACCGAGATCGCTCGGCGCGCATCCAGCAGGTTGAAGGTGTGCGAGGCTTTGAGCACCATTTCGTAAGTCGGCAGCGGCAGTTGCAGCTCGATCAGGCGATTGGCTTCGGACTCGTAGAAGTCGAACAGCTCAAACAGCTTGTCGACGTTGGCGTGTTCGAAGTTGTAGGTGGACTGCTCCACTTCGTTCTGGTGGAACACGTCGCCGTAAGTCACCTTGCCGAACGGGCCATCGGTCCAAACTAGGTCGTAAACCGAATCCACGCCCTGCAGGTACATGGCCAAACGTTCAAGGCCGTAGGTGATCTCGCCGGTCACTGGGTAGCACTCGATGCCGCCGACTTGCTGGAAGTAAGTGAACTGGGTGACTTCCATGCCATTCAGCCAGATTTCCCAGCCCAAGCCCCAAGCGCCGAGGGTTGGCGACTCCCAGTTATCTTCGACGAAGCGAATGTCATGCACCAACGGATCGAGGCCGATGTGCTTGAGCGAGCCGAGGTACAACTCTTGGAAGTTTTCCGGGTTTGGCTTGAGCACCACCTGGAACTGGTAGTAGTGCTGCAGACGATTGGGGTTTTCACCATAACGGCCGTCAGCGGGACGGCGGCTCGGTTGCACGTAGGCGGCGTTCCAGGTTTCTGGGCCGATGGCGCGCAGGAACGTGGCGGTATGGAAAGTACCGGCACCGACTTCCATATCGTAGGGCTGCAGCACGACGCAGCCTTGCTCAGCCCAGTATTGCTGGAGGGCGAGGATCAAATCTTGGAAGGTGCGCACGGCAGGCGTAGGCTGGGTCACGAAATTCACCTGTTCTTAGGCTGCGACGGAAAGCCCGGGAGTATACCCGATTCCTCCCTGCCGCCACCCCTTGGAGCCTTATGCCGCGCTGCTTCTGGTGTAACGATGATCCCCTGTATATCGCCTACCACGATGACGAATGGGGTGTGCCGCTGCGTGACCCGCAACGGCTGTTTGAGCTGTTGCTGCTGGAGGGTTTTCAGGCCGGCTTGGCATGGATCACGGTGCTGAAAAAACGCGCGCGTTACCGTGAGGCGCTGTTTGGCTTCGATGCGCAACGTCTGGCGCTGCTGAGCGACGAGGAAATCGAGGTGTTAATGCTCGACGCCGGCATCATCCGTAACCGTCTCAAGCTCAAGGCTGCGCGGCAGAATGCCCAGGCCTGGCTGCGTTTGGATGACCCGGTGGCGCTGCTTTGGTCGTTTGTTGGCGGCGTGCCGCAAATCAATCACTTCAAGGCGCGCAGTGAAGTGCCGGCGATCACGCCAGCGGCTGAGGCGATGAGTAAGGCGCTGAAAAAGGCCGGTTTTACCTTTGTCGGCCCGACTATTTGCTACGCCTACATGCAGGCGGCGGGCATGGTGATGGACCACACCACGGACTGCGATCGCTATCCGCTGCTGGTCAATCCGCGTTAGCGCTAGACGATCCCGTACAATGCCGGCGGTTTACCGTTAATGGAGTGCTACTCGTGGAAAAATTCAAAGGCGCATTGGTGGTGGGTTTTCTGCGCTTATTCGCCCTGTTGCCATGGCGCGCGGTGCAAGCCGTCGGCGCGGCGATCGGCTGGTTGATGTGGAAACTACCCAATCGCTCGCGCGAGGTGGCGCGGGTCAACCTGGCTAAGTGCTTCCCGGAACTGTCGGCGGTCGAGCGCGAAGCATTGCTCGGTCGGGCGTTGATGGACATCGGCCGTACCTTTACCGAAAGTGCCTGTGCATGGATCTGGCCGGCACAAAAGTCGATTGATTTGGTCCGCGAAGTCGAAGGTTTGCAGGTGTTGCAGGCCGCATTGGCCTCGGGCAAGGGTGTGGTCGGCATCACCAGTCACTTAGGCAACTGGGAGGTGCTCAATCACTTCTACTGTGCGCAGTGCAAACCGATTATTTTCTACCGTCCGCCCAAGCTCAAGGCGGTCGATGAGCTGTTGCAAAAACAGCGGGTGCAAATGGGCAATAAAGTCGCCGCCTCTACCAAGGAAGGCATCCTTAGTGTGATCAAGGAAGTGCGCCGCGGCGGTGCCGTGGGCATTCCGGCCGACCCGGAGCCGAGCCTGTCGAGTGGTGTGTTTGTGCCCTTCTGCGCCACTCAGGCGCTGACCAGCAAGTTTGTGCCAAATATGTTGGCCGGCGGTAAGGCGGTTGGCGTGTTTCTGCATGCCGTGCGGCTGGCCGATGGCTCGGGCTACAAGGTGATTCTCGAAGCCGCGCCCGAGGGCATGTACAGCGACAATGTCGAAGAAGGCGTGGCGGCCATGAGTGCGGTGGTTAGCCGTTATGTACAGCGCTACCCGAGCCAGTACATGTGGACCATGAAGCGCTTTAAGAAGCGTCCAGCGGGCGAGGCAAAATGGTATTGATGCCGAACGTTTTAACCTCTAACGTCAGCCCTACGCCCAGAAAAGCATAACAACAGGCTTGCCATGACTAACCAACGCAGTAATACCCGCGCCCCGCTGAAGGTGCGCATCCGCATTGACCATCCGATCCATGGCGAGCTGATGGTGGTGACGCGGGATATTTCCGACAGCGGCGTATTTGTGGTGATCGACGATGCGCAGAATCTGCTGGCGATCGGCGAGCAAGTCACCGGGCAGGTGCAAGGCCTGCCGATGGAAGCGCCGTTGGTGAAGATGTCCGTGGTGCGCTTTGAGCCAGGTGGTGTGGCGTTACGCTTCAATCGCGACTGATGGCTGCACGCCAAGTCGCCGCTTTGTGGCGGCGACCAGCACAGCGCTAGAAAAAGCTCAGGCCGACGTGGAACAGGCGTTCGACGTCGCGGATGTACTTCTTATCCACCAAAAACAGAATCACGTGGTCGCCCGAGGCAATCATCGTATCGTCGTGGGCGATCAGCACTTCTTCGTCACGGATAATCGCGCCGATGGTGGTGCCAGGCGGCAGCGCGATATCGCCGATCTTGCGCCCAACAACCTTGCTGGATTTATTATCACCATGGGCAATCGCCTCGATGGCCTCGGCCGCGCCACGGCGTAGCGAGTGCACGCTGACGATATCGCCACGGCGCACGTGGGTTAGCAGGGTGCCGATGGTGGCCAGCTGCGGGCTGATGGCGATGTCGATTTGCCCGCCCTGCACCAGATCAACGTAGGCCGGGTTGTTGATCAACGTCATCACCTTGCGCGCCCCCAGGCGCTTGGCCAGCAAGGACGACATGATATTGGCTTCATCGTCGTTGGTCAGGGCCAGGAAGATATCGGTGTCGGCGATGCTCTCTTCCATTAACAGGTCACGGTCCGAGGCGCTGCCTTGCAAGACGATGGTGCTTTCTAGGCTGTCGGACAGATAGCGGCAGCGGGCCGGATTGCGCTCGATGATTTTCACCTGATAACGGCTTTCGATCGCCTCGGCCAGACGCTCACCGATATTGCCACCGCCAGCAATGATGATGCGTTTGTTGCTGTCTTCCAGGCGGCGCATCTCGCTCATCACCGCGCGAATATGACCCTTGGCGGCGATGAAGAAGACTTCGTCGTCGGCCTCGATCACGGTATTGCCCTGCGGCAAAATCGGTCGGTCGCGGCGGAAGATTGCGGCCACCCGGGTATCAACATTGGGCATGTGCGCGCGTAACTGGCTCAGCTGCTGACCGACCAGCGGGCCACCGTAATAGGCCCGCACCGCGACCAATTGCGCCTTGCCATCAGCAAAGTCGAGCACCTGCAGGGCGCCGGGGTATTCGATCAGGCGCTTGATGTAGTTGGTCACTACCTGCTCGGGGCTGATCAGCACGTCGACAGGAACGGCAGCGTTGTCGAATAGATCCGTGCGGGTCAGATAAGCCGACTCGCGCACGCGGGCAATCTTGGTTGGAGTGTGGAACAGGGTGTAGGCGACTTGGCAGGCGAGCATGTTGACTTCGTCGCTGTTGGTCACCGCCACCAGCATGTCGGCATCATCCGCGCCGGCTTGGCGCAGTACGGTGGGGAACGAGCCGCGACCCACTACCGTACGGATGTCCAAGCGGTCGCCGAGGTCGCGCAGACGTTCGACGTCGGTGTCCACCACGGTGATGTCGTTAGCTTCGCCGGCGAGGTGTTCTGCCAGCGTGCCGCCAACTTGGCCAGCACCGAGAATGATAATTTTCACTGCACTACTCCTGTGGACGCGGCATCGCGGCGTCAACACCGTTGATTAAGTGTGGGGCGCCGCGGCGATCTTGATCAGCTTGGCATAGTAAAAACCGTCGTGGCCGTCCGCCTGCGGTAACAGCTGGCGGCCGTGGGCCTGCGGCAGACCAAATGCGCCGTCGATGAGCAACTCCTGCGCGCCGGGTGTGCGCGCAAGGAAGGCGCCGATGTTGTCGCTGTTTTCCGCCGGCATCACTGAGCAGGTGGCGTACAGCAGAATGCCGCCGACTTCCAGGGTGCTCCACAGCGCGTCTAATAACTCGCCTTGCAGCTTGGCCAGCGCGGCAATGTCGTCAGGCTGGCGGGTCAGCTTGATATCCGGATGCCGGCGGATTACGCCGGTAGCCGAGCACGGCGCATCCAGCAGAATGCGCTGGAATGGCTGGCCGTCCCACCAGCTGTTGAGGTCACGACCGTCAGCGGCAATCAGCTCAGCTTGCAGGCCCAGGCGCGCGAGGTTCTCGCGCACGCGTACCAAGCGTTTGGCTTCAAGATCGACACCCAGCACATGCGCCAGTTGCGGCTCGGCTTCCAACAGGTGGCAGGTTTTACCGCCGGGCGCGCAACAGGCATCCAGCACGCGCTGGCCGGGCGCCAGCTGCAGCAGGTCGGCAGCCAGTTGCGCGGCTTCGTCCTGCACGCTGACATGGCCGGCGGCAAAGCCCGGCAAACGGGTGACATCGCAGGCTTCGGCCAACAGAATGCCATCACGGCTGTAAGCGCAGGCGCTGGCGGCAATGCCGGCGGCTTGCAGTTCGGCGAGGTAGGCATCGCGACTGCGCAGCCGACGGTTAACCCGCAAAATCAGCGGTGGATGAGCGTTGTTGGCGGCGCAGATGGCCTGCCAATGTTCCGGCCAGTGGGCTTTTAGGGCTTTTTGCAGCCAGCGCGGATGAGCCGTGTGCAGCACCGGATCGCTGTCCAAGCTGGCGCAGATCGCCTCGCCATCGCGCTGGGCGTTGCGCAGCACGGCGTTCAACAAGCCTTTGAGCGAAGTCTTCTTCAGCTTGTCGACGCAGGCGACGGTTTCGCCGATCGCTGCGTGGGGCGGGATGCGCGTGTAAAACAGTTGATACAGGCCGACCAGCAGCAGGGCTTCGACATCATGGTCGGCGGCTTTGAAGGGCTTTTGCAGCAGCTTCTCGGCAATCAAGGCCAAACGTGGCTGCCAGCGGGCAGTGCCAAAGGCCAGGTCTTGGGCCAGACCACGGTCCCGTGCCTCAACCTTGTCGAGCAAGGGCGGCAGACTGCTGCCCAGTGAGGCTTTGCCCGCCAGCACTGAGGCCAGAGCGCGGGCAGCGGCCAGACGCGGGTTCATGCCGAGGCTCCGAGCAGGCTGCCAACGGCAAATTGCTCGCGACGGCTATTGAACAGGTCGGCAAAGTTCAGCGCTTTGCCGCCCGGTAGCTGCAGGCGAGTCAGGCGCAGAGTGCCGTCACCGCAGGCAACGGTCAGGCCGTCCTTGCTGGCTGCGAGAATGCTGCCTGGCGCACCACTGCCCTCGCCTAGCTGCGCGGCCAAGACTTTTAATGGCGCGCCATTGAGGCTGCTGTGACAGATCGGCCAAGGGTTGAAGGCGCGAATCAGGCGCTCCAGCTCGACGGCTGGGCGGCTCCAGTCCAGCAAAGCCTCGTCTTTGTTCAGTTTGTGCGCATAGGTTGCCAGGCGGTCATCTTGCACGTCGCCGCGTAGGTTACCGGCCGCGAGACCAGCAATGGCCTGCAAGACGGCGGGCGGACCCAGCTCAGCGAGACGATCATGCAGGCTGCCGCCGGTGTCATCGGCGCTGATCGGCGTGCTGACCTTGAGTAGCATCGGCCCAGTATCCAGGCCTGCTTCCATCTGCATCACGGTTACGCCGGATTCGTCATCGCCGGCCTGAATTGCCCGCTGGATCGGTGCTGCACCACGCCAGCGCGGTAGCAGCGAGGCGTGACTGTTGATGCAGCCGAGGCGCGGAATATCCAATACCACTTGCGGCAAGATCAGACCATAAGCCACCACCACCAGCAGGTCCGGCTTGAGTGCCGCCAGCTCGGCTTGGGCAGCCGGGTCGCGCAGAGTCTGCGGCTGGTACACCGGGATTGCGTGCTGCAGGGCGAGCTGCTTAACCGGGCTGGGCATTAATTTTTGCCCACGGCCGGCCGGGCGATCCGGCTGGGTGTACACGGCAAGGAGCTGGTGCGGGCTAGTGAGCAGGGCCTTGAGGTGTTCAGCAGCAAATTCTGGGGTGCCGGCGAAAACAATGCGCAGGGGCTGGGTCATGGTTGTTCGCCTAATGAGTGGCTAAAGAAAAAGGCTTGCCGGAGCAAGCCTTTGGGGTCGCAGATCACTCTTGCTGCCGGTGCTGTTTTTCCAGCTTCTTCTTGATCCGGTCGCGCTTGAGGGTCGACAGATAGTCGACAAACAATTTGCCGTTGAGGTGATCGCATTCGTGCTGAATACACACCGCCAACAAGCCTTCGGCGATTAGCTCGAAGGGCTGGCCGTCACGGTCCAAGGCATTGATCTTGACCTTTTGCGGGCGATCGACGTTTTCGTAAAAGCCCGGCACCGACAGGCAGCCTTCCTGATACTGGTCGACTTCGTCGGTCAGGTATTCGAACTCAGGGTTGATAAACACCCGCGGTTCGCTCTTGTCTTCGGACAGGTCCATCACCACCAGACGCTTGTGGACATTGACCTGAGTGGCCGCCAGACCGATGCCTGGAGCGTCGTACATGGTTTCAAACATGTCGTCGATCAGCTGGCGCAGGTCGTCGTCGACCAGCTCTACGGCTTTGGCAATAGTGCGCAGGCGTGGATCGGGAAATTCGAGGATGTTTAGAATAGCCATATGCGTTTGTGATGCACTTGTGGAATAAAGTCAAAATCCGCTGCTAATATGCTCAGCAGCATTGAAAAACGGCTTCAGGCTGCGGCTCCCTAAGGTTTTGAGCGAAGACACATAATAAAGGGATTCACCGTATGAGGAAATCACTACTCGCCCTGCTGCTGCTCGCTGCTGGCGGTCTGGCCCAGGCGGAAGTCCAGCTCAAGGCCGGGCATCCCGAGAACTATACGGTGGTCAAAGGCGATACCCTCTGGGACATCTCCGGCCGCTTCCTCAGCCAGCCGTGGAAATGGCCGGAACTGTGGCACGTCAATCCGCAGATCCAGAACCCGCACCTGATTTATCCCGGCGACACGCTCAGCCTCACCTATGTGGATGGCCAGCCGCGCCTGGTGCTCAATCGTGGCGAGTCGCGCGGCACCATCAAGCTGTCGCCGCAGGTGCGCAGCACGCCGATGGCCGAAGCCATTCCGACCATTCCCCTGGAAGTCATCAACGCCTTCCTGTTCAACAACCGCATCGTCAACAGTGACGCTGATTTCACCGGCGCGCCTTACGTGCTGGCCGGTGGCGGTGAAAGCGTGGTGATGGGGGCCGGGCAGAAGGTCTACGCCCGCGGCGCGTTCGCCGATCAGCAACCGGCCTATGGCATCTTCCGCCAGGGCAAGAGCTACAAAGACCCGATCACTAATGAGTTCCTCGGCATCAACGCCAACGTCATCGGCAATGCCGAGGTGCTGTCCAGCGAAGGTGATGTCACCACTCTGGGCCTGACACGGACTAACGAAGAAGTGCGCCTCGGCGACCGTTTCTTCCCCACCGACGAGCGTGCAGTTAACTCGACCTTTATGCCGCGTGAGCCGGCTAGCCAGGTCAACGGCCTGATCATCGACGTGCCCCGTGGCGTCAACCAGATCGGCTTGATGGATGTAGTCACCATCAACAAGGGCCAGCGCGACGGCCTGGCCGAAGGCAGTGTGCTGGCGATCATGAAAACCGGCGAAACCGTGCGTGACCGCGTCACCGGCCAGCAGGTCAAGGTGCCGGACGAACGCGGCGGTCTGCTGATGGTGTTCCGCACCTTCGACAAGATCAGCTACGGCCTGGTGCTGACGGCCAGTCGCGATCTGGCCTTGATGGACAAGGTCACCAACCCGTAACACCCAAGCCCCGCTAAGCGGGGCTTTTTATTGTCCGCAGTATTTTGCTCCCCCTCGATCAAGGATGATCGCCATGCCCTCGCCGTCGCCGGCTATTTCCCCTGCTGAACTGGAAGCCCGCTTGCGCCTGCACAGCCTGCCGCAATTGGGCCCGCGGCGCTTTCGCCGGTTGCTGGAAGCCTTTAGCAGTGCCTCGGCGGCCCTCAGTGCGCCGGCTACGGCCTGGCGCGCGCTGGGTTTGCCGGCGTGCTGCGCCGAGGCCCGGCGCAGCAGTGCGGTGCGCGAACAGGCGGCCGCGGCGTTGCTCTGGCTGGAGCAGCCGCAGCAACAGCTGCTGATGTGGGATGAGCCGACCTACCCCGCGCTGCTGGCGGAACTGGATGACGCTCCGCCGCTGCTGTTTGTCGCTGGTACGGCCAGTATTCTCGAACTGCCGCAGTTGGCTATGGTCGGCAGCCGTCACGCCTCACGACCGGGTCTGGATACCGCCCAGGCGTTTGCCCGCAGCCTGGCCCAGGGCGGCTTTGTCATCACCAGCGGTTTGGCGCTGGGGATCGATGGTGCGGCCCATCAAGGCGCGCTGGATGTGGCGGGCAAGACCGTGGCTGTGCTCGGCACCGGCCTGCAGTGTTTGTATCCGCAGCGCCATCGGCGCCTGGCCGCTAGCATTGTCGAGCAAGGCGGTGCCCTAGTGTCGGAGCTGCCGCTGGACTGCCCGCCCCAGGCCAGTAACTTTCCGCGGCGCAATCGGATCATCAGCGGTTTATCGTTGGGCGTGCTGGTGGTGGAGGCCAGCCCGTCCAGCGGTTCGCTGATTACCGCGCGCCTGGCGGCCGAACAGGGTCGTGAGGTGTATGCCATTCCCGGTTCCATCCACCATCCCGGTGCCCGTGGCTGTCATCAGCTGATTCGCGACGGCGCCACCTTGGTGGAAACCGTCGAGGACATTCTCCAGGCCCTGCGCGGTTGGCAGCAGCCGGTGCCCGCAGTTGAGCACAGCGCGCCAATCGCCCACCCGCTGTTGGCTCTGCTGCACGCCGCGCCCCACAGCAGTGAAGGGCTGGCGGCGGCCTTGGGTTGGCCCTTGCCCGAGGTGCTGGCGGCGTTGACCGAGCTGGAGTTGGACGGTTTGGTGTGCAATCAGGGCGGTCGCTGGCTGGGCCGTAGCGGTTAGCCCCGGTACACTGCGTCGCAGTTTTTATTGGGGTGTAATGCGATGGTCAGTAGTTGGCGCGTGCAGCAAATGGCGCAAGTGGTTCGCCGTGGCGGGGTGATTGCCTACCCGACAGAAGCGGTCTGGGGGCTGGGCTGCGACCCGTGGGACAGCACCGCGGTGTTTCGTCTGTTGGCGTTGAAACAACGGCCGATGAGCAAGGGCCTGATCCTGGTAGCGGATAACATTCGCCAGTTCGACTTCCTCCTCGCCGACTTGCCGCAGATCTGGCAGGACCAGCTGGCTAGCACCTGGCCGGGACCGACCACCTGGCTGGTGCCGCACCAGAACCGCCTGCCCGAGTGGATTACCGGCGGTCATCCAGGCGTGGCCATCCGGGTCAGCGATCATCCGTTGGTGCGCGACCTGTGTGCCCTCACCGGCCCGCTGGTATCGACCTCGGCCAACCCCAGCGGTCGCCCGCCGGCCCTCAGCCGCCTGCGCATCGAGCAGTATTTCGCCGGGCAACTGGATGGCGTGTTGGATGGCCGCCTCGGTGGGCGCAAGAACCCCAGCCAGATTCGCGACCTGCTCAGTGGCGCCCAGGTGCGCTCCGCCTGAGTCGCGATCAGTGCTTTTGGCTTGATCCGCGTCAGCAGCGGCGGCGCCCGGCAGAGTGCTATGCTTGCCGCCCCGCGCCGCCGCTAGCCCAGGTAATGCGAGGCCTGCAGCCTCGCCGGCAAGACCATTGAATTCCCGCGCTGCCCGCCAGCGCGACCACAAGGTGACCCCCGTGAGTGATCGCACCGAGGCCGTGAAGGCTTACCTGCTCGACCTGCAAGAGCGCATTTGTGCCGCCTTGGCTGCTGAAGATGGCAGCAAGCACTTCTTTGAAGACAGCTGGCAGCGTCCCGGTGGCGGCGGTGGTCGCACCCGCGTGATGGAAAACGGCGCGCTGATTGAAAAGGGCGGGGTCAACTTCTCCCATGTGTTCGGCGATGCCTTGCCGCCGTCCGCCAGCGCCCATCGGCCGGAACTGGCTGGTCGCGGCTTCGAGGCCCTTGGCGTATCGCTGGTGATCCACCCGCACAACCCCCATGTGCCGACCTCCCACGCCAACGTACGTTTCTTCAGCGCCGAGAAGGCGGGCGAAGAGCCGGTCTGGTGGTTTGGCGGCGGCTTCGACCTGACTCCCTATTACGGCCATGCAGAAGACTGCGTGCACTGGCACCGGGTTGCCGAGCAGGCCTGTGCGCCCTTTGGTGCCGACGTCTACCCGAAATACAAAGCCTGGTGTGACCGCTACTTCCACCTCAAGCACCGCGGCGAGCCGCGTGGCATTGGCGGGCTGTTCTTCGATGACCTCAACGAGTGGGACTTCGACACCTGTTTCGCCTTTATCCGCGCCATCGGCGACGCCTACATCGACGCTTATCTACCGATTGTGCAAAAGCGCAAGAACACTCCGTTCACCGAGCAGCAGCGCGAGTTCCAAGCGTACCGCCGCGGCCGTTATGTCGAGTTCAACCTGGTGTTCGACCGCGGCACCCTGTTCGGCCTGCAGTCCGGCGGCCGTACCGAATCGATCCTCATGTCGCTGCCGCCGCAGGTGCGCTGGGGCTACGACTGGCACCCTGCGCCTGGCAGCGAGGAAGCGCGCCTTACCGAGTACTTCCTGCAGGATCGTGATTGGCTGGGCGAGGCGGCGCGTTGATGGACCGCTACGGCGTATTCGGCAACCCCATCGGCCACAGCAAGTCACCGCTGATCCACCGCCTGTTTGCCGCGCAGACCGGCCAGCAGCTGAGCTACGAGCCGTTGCTGGCGCCGCTGGAGGATTTCGTCGGGTTTGCTCGCGAGTTTTTCCTTGAGGGCCGTGGTGCCAACGTCACCGTGCCGTTCAAGGAGCAGGCCCTGCACCTGGCCGATCAGCTCAGCGCCCGCGCCCAGCGTGCCGGTGCGGTGAATACCCTGAAGAAGCTCGACGATGGCTGTCTGCTCGGCGACAACACCGACGGTAGCGGCCTGGTGCGCGACCTGCTCGACAACGCCGGCGTCAGCCTGGTCGGCAAGCGCATCCTTTTGCTGGGGGCTGGCGGTGCGGTGCGCGGCGTGCTTGAGCCGCTGTTGGCGCAAGGGCCGGCGGCACTGGTGATTGCCAATCGCACGGTGGCCAAAGCCGAGCAACTGGTGCACGAATTTGCCGACCTGGGGCCGGTAGCGGCCAGCGGCTTTGACTGGATCGATGCGCCGGTGGACCTGATCATCAACGGCACCTCGGCCAGCCTGGCCGGCGAACTGCCGCCGATTGCACCGAGCTTGATCGCCCCCGGCCACACTGTCTGCTACGACATGATGTACGCCAAGGAGCCGACCGCCTTCAGTCGCTGGGCCAGCGAGCATGGCGCAGCGCGCACCCTGGATGGCCTGGGCATGCTGGTGGAACAGGCGGCGGAAGCCTTTTACCTGTGGCGTGGGGTGCGCCCGGACACCGCGCCGGTGTTGCAGCACCTGCGCGAGCTGCTGGCTCGGGGTTAGTCGCCGTTCGGCAATCTGCGTGCGGGATGATCTGCGTCTACCTTTGCTCTGACGGGCGGCGTACAAATGGTGGGTCAGCCATTGCGCGTCAGATGCGCCGCGTCATTCCAAGGAATCTGCCATGAGTGAAACCACCCCCTCCGCCGTTGTCACTGCGACCCAGGCTGTGCCTGCGGCGCCGCGTAGTGCCAAACGTCCGGCACGACCGCGCAAGGCCAATGCCGGTGACATAGCGCCGTCCCTGCAAGCCAGCAGCCTGGAGCGGCATACGGTCAACGAGGCCGTTAGCGCCGCACAATTGGCTTCCGGTGCGGCGATGGAGGACATCCTCAGCCAGATCAAGCCCGGCGACACCGAGAGCATGCTCAAGACTTTGGAGGTCTTCATGTCCGGGCTGGCCGCCGATGATGCCCTGGCCCTGCGTAACCTGCTGCTCAGCCAGGAAAACGCCCTGCCGTTCAACCAGAAGCCTCTGCACCCCGACGATGAGCTGGCCGCCGACTGGCGCAACGGCGGTTACCCGTACAAAAACCTGATGTCGCGACGCAACTACGAGCGCGAGAAGTACCGCCTGCAGGTCGAGTTGCTCAAGCTGCAGGCCTGGGTCAAGGAGACCGGGCAGAAGGTGGTGATCCTCTTCGAAGGCCGCGACGCGGCCGGCAAGGGCGGCTCGATCAAGCGCTTTATGGAGCACCTCAACCCGCGTGGTGCGCATATTGTCGCCCTGGAAAAACCCAGCGAAGCCGAACGCGGCCAGTGGTACTTCCAGCGTTATGTGCAGCACCTGCCGACCTGCGGCGAAATCGTCATGTTCGACCGCTCCTGGTACAACCGCGCCGGGGTGGAGCGGGTCATGGGCTTCTGCTCGGACGAGGAGTACCTGGAGTTTATGCGTCAGGCGCCGGAGTTCGAACGCATGCTGGCGCGCAACAACGTGCACTTGATCAAATTCTGGTTCTCGGTCAGCCGTGACGAGCAGCGCCGGCGTTTCAAGGAGCGCGAGAAGCACCCGCTCAAGCAGTGGAAGCTCAGCCCTATCGACCTGGCTTCGCTGGACAAGTGGAACGACTACACCAAGGCCAAGGAGGCGATGTTCTTCTACACCGACACCGCCGATGCGCCCTGGACCGTGATCAAGTCCAACTGCAAGAAGCGCGCGCGGCTGAATGCCATGCGCTATGTGCTGCACAAGCTGCCGTACACCGGCAAGGACCTGAAGCACATCGGCAGCCTCGACCCGCTGATCGTCGGTCGTGCCAATGTGGTCTACGAACGCGGCGAACATCACGCCGACATGCCGATCCTGTAACTGGCCGGCAGCGCCGGTATACTGCGCCGCCCTTGTTCATTTCCCGGTAGTGATGTCCGTGAATATTCGTCAAACCCTGGTTGCCTTGCTGTTCTCCGCCTCGACCCTGCTGGCCCCCGTGGCGCTGGCCACGAAGGCGCCCGCGCAGCAGGAGCTGGCCTCCGGCAGCGCCCTGCTGGTGGACCTGAAAACCAACGAAGTGCTGTACTCCAGCAACCCCGATTACGTGGTGCCGATCGCCTCGGTGACCAAGCTGATGACCGCGGTCGTGACCCTGGACGCCAAGCCGGCCATGGACCAGCAGTTGCCCATCGTGATCAAGGACGTCAAGGAGATGCGTGGGGTGTTCTCGCGCGTGCGGGTCGGCAGCGAGCTGAGCCGTCGCGACATGCTGCAACTGACCCTGATGTCCTCGGAAAACCGCGCCGCCGCCAGCCTGGCTCATCACTATCCGGGCGGCGTACCGGCCTTCGTCGCGGCGATGAATGCCAAGGCCAAGGCCCTGGGTATGACCCGCACCCACTACGTCGAGCCGACCGGCTTGTCGGAGCTCAACGTGTCCTCGGCCAACGACCTGCTCAAGCTGCTCAAGGCCAGCCAGCAGTACCCGTTGATCGGCCAGTTCAGCACCACCCGCGAGAAGACCCAGGCCCTGCGCAAGCCCAGCTACACCCTGGGTTTTCGCAACACCAACAGCCTGGTGCACAAGCCCAACTGGAGCATCCAGCTGACCAAGACCGGCTTTACCAACGCCGCTGGCCATTGCCTGGTGATGCGCACCCAGATGGCCAACCGCCAAGTGGCTTTTGTGGTGCTGGACGCCTTCGGCAAATACACCCACATGGCCGACGCCAACCGCCTGAAGAAGTGGCTGGAAACCGGCAAGATCACCCCGGTGGCGCCGGCGGCTCTGGCTTACAAACAGCAGAAAATGGCCCAGCGTCAGCTGCACGCTGCCCAGTAACCGCTGCACCACTGGCCCGTGTGACGCACGGGCAAGGCTGGCCTCGATGAACCTCAACCAAGTCACCCTGGCCGTCAGCGATGTTGCGCGGGCGATAGGGTTTTATCAGCAACTGGGTTTGCAGCTGATTGTTGAAAACCTGCCGGAGTACGCCCGTTTTTGCTGCCCGGACGGCTCGGCTACGTTCTCCGTCAGCCGGGTTGAACACGTGCAGCCGAGCCAGAGCCTGATCTACTTTGAGTGCGACGCGCTGGACGCCACGGTGCAGCGTTTGCAGGCCTTGGGTGTGCAGTTCAGCATGCTGCCTACCGATCAGCCCTGGCTGTGGCGTGAGGCCTACCTGAATGATCCCGACGGCAACCCGTTGTGCCTATACTTTGCCGGCAGCAATCGACTTGATCCGCCTTGGCGGCTGACTTAATTCCGGCCAATAAAAAGCCGCGGCAACCGAGAGGTGGCCGCGGCTTTTTGCTAGCGGGCGCGAATTAGTGGCGGGCGCCGCGCACGCCCTCGGCCAGTTCACGGCACAGGCCCAGCACGCCGTCGATGGCCTGCTGCGGCGAGCTGGCGTTGGCGATCTGGTCGATCAGCGCCGAGCCGACCACCACGCCGTCGGCCAGGCGAGCGATGGTCGCCGCGTGCTCCGGGGTGCGGATGCCGAAGCCGATGCTGATTGGCAGGTCGGTGTGGCGACGCAGACGCGCTACCGCTTGCTCTACGTGCTCCAGAGTCGCCGCGCCGGCACCGGTGACGCCGGCTACCGAGACGTAATAGACGAAGCCGGAACTGCCGTTGAGAACGGTCGGCAGGCGCACATCATCGGTGGTCGGCGTGGTCAGGCGGATAAAGTCTAAACCGGCGGCCTGGGCCGGGTCGCAGAGGTCTTCGTTATGTTCTGGCGGCAGGTCGACGACGATCAGGCCATCAACCCCAGCGGCCTTGGCTTCCTCGACAAAGCGCGGCACGCCGTAGTGGTGGATGGGGTTGAAGTAGCCCATCAGCACCAGCGGCGTATCGCTGTTGCTGGCGCGAAATTCGCGAACCATCTGCAAGGTTTTGACCATGTCCTGGTGACCACCGAGGGCGCGGATGTTGGCCAGCTGGATGGCCGGGCCGTCGGCCATCGGATCGGTGAAGGGCATGCCCAGCTCGATCACATCGGCGCCGGCCGCCGGCAATCCTTTCAGGATGGACAAAGACGTGGCGTAGTCCGGGTCGCCGGCGGTGACGAAGGTCACCAACGCGGCGCGGTTCTGTTGTTTCAGCTCGGCGAAGCGGCTCTGTAGGCGGCTCATGCGTGTTGCTCCTGCTCGGCTTGTTGCATGTAGTGCATAACGGTTTGCATGTCTTTGTCGCCACGCCCGGACAGGTTGATCACCATCAGGTGATCTTTTGGCAGGGTCGGTGCGCGCTTGAATACTTCGGCCAGGGCGTGGGCGCTTTCCAGGGCCGGGATAATGCCTTCCAGGCGACAGCACTTGTGGAAGGCTTCCAAGGCTTCGTCGTCCTTGATCGAGCAGTACTCGACGCGGCCGATTTCATACAACCAGGCGTGTTCCGGGCCGATGCCAGGGTAGTCGAGGCCGGCGGAAATCGAGTGAGCGTCGATGATCTGGCCGTCGTCGTCCTGCAGCAGGAAGGTGCGGTTGCCGTGCAGCACGCCCGGTACGCCGCCGTTCAGGCTGGCGGCGTGCTTGCCGGTGGCGATGCCATGGCCGGCCGCTTCGACGCCGATCATCTGTACGCTGGCGTCATCCAGAAATGGATGGAACAGGCCCATAGCATTCGAGCCACCGCCGATGCAGGCCACCAGGCTGTCGGGCAGACGGCCTTCTTTCTCGAACAGTTGCTCGCGGGTTTCCTTGCCGATGATCGCTTGGAAGTCGCGCACCATTGCCGGGTACGGGTGCGGGCCGGCCACGGTGCCGATCATGTAGAAGGTGCTGTCGACGTTGGTCACCCAGTCGCGCAGGGCTTCGTTCATCGCGTCCTTGAGGGTGCCGGTGCCGGCGACGACCGGGATCACGGTGGCGCCCAGCAGCTTCATGCGAAACACGTTGGCCTGCTGGCGGTCGATGTCGGTGGTGCCCATGAAGATCACGCATTCCATGCCGAAGCGCGCGGCCACGGTGGCGGTCGCCACGCCGTGCATGCCGGCGCCGGTCTCGGCGATGATGCGTTTCTTGCCCATGCGCCGGGCCAGGAGGATCTGGCCGATGCAGTTGTTGATCTTGTGCGCGCCGGTGTGGTTCAGTTCTTCACGTTTGAAGTAGATCTTCGCGCCGCCGCAGTGCTCGGTCAGGCGCTCAGCGAAGTACAGCGGGTTGGGCCGGCCGACGTAATCGCGCTGGAAGTAAGCCAGCTCTTCGATAAAGGCTGGGTCGAGCTTGGCCGCTTCGTACTCGCGGGCCAGGTCGTGGATCAGTGGCATCAGGGTTTCGGCGACGTACTGACCGCCGAAGTGGCCAAACAGGCCCTTGGCGTCAGGGCCATTGCGCAATGAAGTCATGAGGGTGCTCCCAGGCGTGCTGTCCTCCCCGCATGGGCAGAGAGGGTGGGTGGACAATGGCGCCATTCTACCCCTGGCTGCCCGGCTGAAAAGCGATTAGATTGCGTTGACCTGTCAGGAAAACTCACCAATACCATGAGCCGAGAACTGCCCCCGCTGAATGCCTTGCGCGCCTTCGAAGTCGCAGCCCGCCTACAAAGCGTCAGCCTGGCGGCGGACGAGCTGCACGTCACCCACGGCGCGGTGAGTCGGCAGATTCGTGCGCTGGAGGCACAGCTTGGCGTGGCCTTGTTCGTCAAGGACGGCCGCGGCGTCAAGCTCACCGAGGCGGGCATGCGCCTGCGCGATGTGGCCTTCGACACCTTTGAGCGCTTGCGCGAGGTGTGCGCCGAGCTGCAACGGCAGACTCGCGATGCGCCCTTTGTGCTCGGTTGTCCGGGCAGTTTGCTGGCGCGCTGGTTTATCCCGCGCCTGGACCGCCTCAACCGCGAGCTGCCGGAACTGCATCTGCAACTGTCCAGCAGTGAGGGCGATCTCGACCCGCGCCGCCCCGGCCTGGACGCCACCCTGCTGTTCGCCGAGCCGCCCTGGCCGGCGGATATGCAGGTCTACGAATTGGCCAGCGAGGCCATCGGCCCGGTGCTCAGCCCCCGGCATGTGCGCGCCGACCAGCTGCAGCATGCCGCACCTGCGGCCCTGCTGGCGGAGCCGCTGCTGCACACCAGCTCGCGGCCGCAAGCCTGGCCGGCCTGGGCCGAACGCAATGGCCTGGCGCCGCAGGCGCTGACCCTCGGCCAGGGCTTCGAGCACCTGTATTACCTGCTGGAAGCGGCTGCGGCCGGCCTGGGCGTGGCCATCGCGCCGCAACAACTGGTGGCCGACGACCTGGCTGCCGGCCGCTTGATCGCGCCCTGGGGTTTTGCCCAGACCCGCGCCAAACTGGCCCTGTGGGTGCCGCTGCGCACGCGCGACCCGCGGGCGGCCAAGTTGGCAGAATGGTTGCGCGCCGAGCAGGCTTAGGTGTAATTGTCATGTTTTTAGTGCTCTTATTCCGCAGGCCTCGGCAATACTCACTGAATCGTTGTTTATGCTGTTTAAAACAAGCGGTAGCCATTTCAATCTTGAGGGACGCAAGCCAATGAATATGTCGCGTAAGTTGTTGCTGGGAACCGCCTTGAGCGGTCTGCTGTTAAGTGGTTGTGTGTCGAAAGTCACCGAGCAAAGCCAGTACTCCGGCTTCCTGCCCAACTATGACGGCTTGCAGGAAGTCACCACGCCGAGCGGTCAGAAGGCCATGCGCTGGATCGCCCCAGGCTTCCAGGCCTCGGCGTACGACACCGTAGTGTTCAAGCAGCTCGACCTGTACCCGGCGCCCAAGCCGACCGAGCGGGTCAATCTGCAGACCCTGCAGGAGTTGCAGAGTTACACCAGCACCGCGGTGAAATCCGCGCTGGTGCAGAACTACCAGGTAGTGTCGAGCACGCAGTCCGCCGCGAATGGTGCGCGAGTGCTGATCCTGCGCGCAGCGATTACCGGCGTGTCGGCTTCCAATGAAGGCATGAAGTGGTACGAGGTGGTGCCGGTTGCGGCGGTGGTTGGCGCGGCGTCGGCGGCAACCGGTCACCGCGACCAGAACACCGAGCTGTATATCGAGGCCGATCTTATCGATGCCGCTACCGGTCTGCCGGTCGGCAAGGTGGTGCGCAAGGTGTTCGGCAAGACCCTGGAAAACGACAGCCAGGCGATCAGCGCCAATGACTTCAAGGCGGCCATCAAGGACGTGACCGACGATATGCGCAAACTGATGAAGTAACTGCCAGGCGGCGCCTAGTGGTCTTTTACCGCCAGGCGCCATTTGGTACTCCCCTCTGTCGGCAACCGCCGCTCCCCGATTTGCCCCCCGCCCCAGGCTTGACTAGCGTTGAGGTATCTCTCACCGAGGATGCCGCCATGCCCAGCCACCACACCTACAAGAAAATCGAAGTCGTCGGCTCATCACCCACCAGCATTGAAGATGCCATCGACAATGCCCTGGCCGAGTGCGCCAAAACCCTGCACAACATGGACTGGTTCGAGGTCACCGAGACCCGTGGCCATATCGAGAATGGCAAGGTTGGCCACTATCAGGTCACGCTCAAGGTCGGCTTTCGCATTACGGGCAGCTAGGGTCTAGTGCTTATCACTGTCACAGTCTGTGCACTATGCTGAGTACCTGCTTGGGCAACCTATGGCTGGCCGAGTAGCCGGGGATCGTAATCACAACGAAGGAGCGTTATCGATGATCAAGCAACTCGTGTTGGGACTGGGTTTGTGCGCCATGAGCGGCGTTTTGCTGGCCGCCCCCAAGCCGTGTGCCGAACTGCAGGCGGAAATCGACGCCAAGCTCAAGGCCAAGGGCGTCGCGGCTTACAGCCTGGAAGTGGTGGACAAGGGCACGGCCGGCGATAAGCCCGTGGTCGGCAGCTGCGAGGCAGGCAGCAAGGAAATTACCTACACCCGCGGCTGAAGCAGTCGCTCTCGACAAACCGGGCCACGCCCGGTTTTTTTACGCCGCTAAAACCTGATTGCGGGTGTGCAGCGCCGCTTAAACGCTGCCGCAGCGCAGGGTCTTGCCCCGCACTAGCACTTGCTGCTGGCTGTCATACAGCCGTGCCCAGGGGCGGTAGCCCTGTTGCCCGGCCTTGAGCCGATAGCGCTGGCCGGCAACAAAGGTCGGGAAGCGCAGCTGCAGTCGGCAGGTGCGGGTTTGCAGTTCTGCCATGCCGTCGTGGCCGCCGCTGGGCACCTCGAATTGCAGGCGCACTTGCAGTTCATGGGCTCCGGGGCTGACCTGAAAATAACGCCCATCATTGACCGGCCGGCCGTCGAGGCGATCGGCCATTAGCACGTTGCCGGGTACGCTGCTCAGCTCGATCCACGCCTGCTGCGGGTCAACCGCCGGCAGCGGTCCGGCGCAGGCCCCGAGCAGCGCGAGTAAGGGGAGTAGCAGGCAGTGGCGCACGAGGATTCCTGATTCGCGGGGGTCAATGTTCGAGGGTTTTCGCCACGCCGCTGAGCAGTGACTGAAACTGCTGGTCCTGTTCGGCCGCGTTGCGGAACAGGGCGTGCAGGCGGTCGCTCGACTCGGTCAGCAGGCGCATCAGCACTTCTTCTTCCGTGCCGGTCAGGCACAGCTGGGAAAACTCATGGTACAGGGCGTCGAGCATGGTCTGCAGTTCGCTGGTGCTGCTGCGGGTGACCTCCAGCTTGGCTTGCTCCATTTCCGCGATCATCTGTTGCAGCACGCTGGCGGTCGCTTGAATGCGTATGGCCCGCTCGCGGGCATAACGTTCGGTGATCATCGCCTGGCAGCGCGCCTCCAGGCCATTGCCGATGTAGCAGATATGGTCCTTGAGGATGCCGTAGCGCAGCGGGTCATCGATGGGCATGTTGCGAATCAGCAGGCCGAAGTGCGGGTAGTTGAGGATGGTGCGGCTGCCGAAGTCGGAAATCCGCCCCAGGTGCCGGGAGTTCTCGATCACTTCCTGTTCGATCGGCCGCTTGATGCCATCGTCGTAAAAATATTCCAGGCCGCGGTCATGGAACACCCCGAGGCTGGCGTGCAGGCCCAGTTCGTTGAGGATCTGCAGGGTCAGTGCGGCCAGGGCGTCGAATTGCTGGCAGGCGAAGCTGCTCTCCATGTACTGGAGGATGCGCCCCAGTTCGGCATTCATGCTCATGGACTGGAAGGCGATCTGCGACGACTGGCTGAGCTGTTCGCGCATGCTGGAGGTATCGCGCAGCTTCACTTCCACCCGCTTGAGCCGCGCCGCCAGGGCTTCCGGGCTGATTGGCAGGTGCACATAGTCGTCGGCGCCAGCGGAGAAGGCGCGGATGCAGTCGGGTTCGGCACCGTTGGTGACCAGAAAGAACAGCGGTGGCCGCCCCGGCCGTTCGTTCAGGCGTGCCAGTTGGGCGGGGTAATCGCTGCAGCGTTCGTCGACCAGGATCAGTTGGCACTCATCGCTCTGCTCGGCGCACACCTGAATGCCGTGCTGTTCCAGCCCGGCCTGCCAGACGCTGCGCTGCTCGGCAGCCGCAATCAGGCAGATGAGAAGGGGGGGCGGCTCAAGGACGGTACTGTCGCTGCTGCCGAAGTCATCGTCATCCCACAAATCGATTCCTGACATCGCATATCCTTCGCTCGGCGCCTGGTTTGGGAGGGGGTGGCGATGGCGCCCGGCGTATCCACGGCCCCTGCCGAGGGCTCGTCAGGCAAGCGTAGCCGATAACGACTGGCTGCCCAGGCAAACCTGGCGGGCAGGCTTAGGGGGCCTGGTGCAGATCCTTGAGGGCCACGTAATTGCTGGCGCTGTAGCTGAAATAGGCGCGCTCCTTGTCCGTCAGTGCGCGTGCTTGCTTTACCGGGCTGCCGACGTAGAGGTAGCCGCTCTTCAGCACCTTGCCCGGCGGCACTAGGGAGCCGGCGCCGATGATCACTTCGTCTTCTACCACGGCGCCGTCCATGACGATGCTGCCCATGCCGACCAGGATGCGGTTGCCCAGGGTGCAACCGTGCAGGGTGACCTGGTGGCCGATGGTCACCTCGTCGCCGATGATCAGCGGGTAGCCGTCCGGGTTGAACGGCCCAGCGTGGGTGATGTGCAGCACGCTACCGTCCTGCACGCTGGTGCGCGCGCCGATGCGGATACGGTGCATGTCGCCGCGGATCACCGTCAGCGGCCATACCGAGCTGTCGGCCCCCAGGTGTACATCGCCGATAACCACGGCGCTCTCATCGACGAACACCCGCTCGCCCAGCTGCGGCGTCATACCTTGATACGTTCGAATCGCCACGATAGAAATCTCCTGAGCTGCGGTCGGCCGCGATTGTAATTAAGATGACGGCCATGCACAGGCGAGAGCAGCGTCGTTTTCCTCTCGTCTGCAGGCGCAGGTCCGCGCCCCACGAACTCTACAGGTACATCCCGTGACTGCCGACAATCCGCTGTTGCAAGACTTCGACCTTCCGCCCTACTCCGTGATCCGCCCGGAACATGTCGAGCCAGCCGTCGACGCCATTCTGGCTGACAGCCGCGTGGAGATTGCCCAGTTGCTGGCCCAGCAAAATACCGCGCCGAGCTGGAATGGCCTGGTGTTGGCTCTGGACGAACTGGGCGCGCGTCTGTCCCGCGCCTGGAGCCCGGTCAGCCACCTCAATGCGGTGTGCAACAGCGCCGAGCTGCGGGCTGCCTACGAGGCCTGCCTGCCCAAGCTGTCGGAATACTGGACCGAGCTGGGCCAGAATCGCGGCCTGTTCGAGGCCTATCAGGCGCTGGCCAGCGGCCCGGCCGCTGCCGGTTTCGACGTAGCACAGAAGACCATTCTGGAGCACGCCCTGCGTGATTTCCGCTTGTCGGGCATCGACCTGCCACCTGCCGGCCAGCAGCGTTACGGCGCGATCCAGATGAAACTCTCGGAGCTGACCAGCAACTTCTCCAACCAGTTGCTGGATGCCACCCAGGCCTGGAGCAAGCACATTACCGATGAGGCGGCGTTGGCCGGCCTCACCGACTCGGCCAAGGCGCAAATGGCCCAGGCAGCGGCGGCTAAAGAGCTGGACGGTTGGCTGATCAGCCTGGAGTTCCCCAGCTACTACGCGGTGATGACCTATGCCGACGACCGCGCCCTGCGCGAAGAGCTGTACGCCGCTTACTGCACCCGTGCCTCGGACCAGGGGCCGAACGCCGGCCAGTTCGATAACGGCCCGCTGATGAATGAAATCCTCGACCTGCGCCAGGAGCTGGCCCAGTTGCTCGGGTTCGCCAATTACAGCGAGCTGTCGCTGGCCGGCAAGATGGCCGAGTCCACCGAGCAGGTGCTGAATTTCCTCCGCGACCTGGCCGTGCGCAGCAAGCCGTTTGCCGTCCGTGACCTGCAGGAGCTGCAAGCTTTCGCCGCCGAGCAAGGGTGCAGCGACCTGCAAAGTTGGGACGTCGGTTACTACAGCGAGAAACTGCGTCAGCAGCGCTACAGCATCTCCCAGGAACAGGTGCGCGCCTGGTTCCCGATCGACAAGGTGCTGTCCGGCCTGTTTGCCATCGTCGAGAAGCTCTACGGCATCCAGATCAAGGAGCTGTCCGGTTTCGACAGCTGGCATCCGGACGTGCGCCTGTTTGAGATCAACGAGCATGGCCAGCACGTCGGCCGCTTCTTCTTCGACCTCTATGCCCGTGCCAACAAGCGCGGTGGCGCCTGGATGGACGGCGCCCGCGACCAGCGTCGCGCGGCCAATGGCGAGCTGATCAGCCCGGTGGCCAACCTGGTGTGCAACTTCACTCCGGCGGTGAATGGCCAGCCGGCGCTGCTCACCCACGACGAAGTCACCACCCTGTTCCACGAATTCGGCCATGGCCTGCATCACCTGCTGACCCGCGTCGAACATGCCGGTGCCTCGGGCATCAACGGCGTGGCCTGGGACGCGGTCGAGCTGCCGAGCCAGTTTATGGAGAACTGGTGCTGGGAGCCGGAAGGCCTGGCGCTGATCTCCAGTCATTTCGAAACCGCTGAGCCGCTGCCCCAGGACCTGCTGGAGAAAATGCTGGCGGCGAAGAACTTCCAGTCCGGGCTGATGATGGTGCGGCAGATTGAATTCTCGCTGTTCGACTTCGAACTGCATGCCAGCCACGGTGATGGTCGCAGCGTGCTGGACGTGTTGGAGGGCATTCGCGCCGAGGTCTCGGTGATGCGTCCGCCGGCCTACAACCGCTTCGCCAACAGCTTTGCGCACATCTTCGCCGGCGGTTACGCGGCCGGTTACTACAGCTACAAGTGGGCGGAAGTGTTGAGCGCCGACGCCTTCTCCAAATTCGAGGAAGACGGCGTGCTGAATGCCGAGACCGGTCGTGCCTTCCGCGAGGCAATCCTGGCCCGCGGTGGCTCCCAGGAGCCGATGCTGTTGTTCGTCGACTTCCGCGGCCGTGAGCCGAGCATCGACGCGCTGCTGCGCCACAGCGGCCTGACCGAGGACGTGGCATGAGCGAGGTGAAAATCAGCAAGCGGCGCTTTATCGCCGGCGCCGTGTGCCCGGCCTGTAGCGAACTGGACAAGATCCAGATGTGGGACGAGGACGGCGTGCCGCACCGCGAGTGCGTGGGCTGCGGCTACGCCGACACCCTCAACGAGCAGGGCCAGTCGGTGCCCAAGGAAATCGGCACGCGGGTCAACAAGGCCGCTGTTAAACCGGCTGACCCCAAGGTGCAGGCGGTGCAGTTTTTCCCCAATCCGAAACTGAAAAAGCCGGCGCCCTAAGCGCCGGCCTGTCGGTGTTGAAACCGTTGCCCTGGGCGCCCGGCCCAGGGCGTCAGCTGGCTACTCGTTGTTCCTGGGCCAGTTCCAGCTCGACCCCGAGCTGGCGTGACAGGCACGGCCAGTTGCGCCAGGCCGCGCTTACCTGCGGTTCGTCCAGCCGCTGGCGATAGGCCTGCAGGGCGGCTTGGTCGAGGCTGGCCTCAGCGAGCAAGCCTTCGACCGCGTGGTGCACCGCCTCGTCCAGCTGGTTGGCAAAGGGTTCGCCGATCAGCTGGTGGGCGATCAGGTTGGCCACCGTGGTATCCAGCGGAATCAGCGGCTGGCCCAGATGGGCGATGTAGAAGTCATTCACTTCCTCCACCAGGCGATGGGCCAGGTACGCCTCGTCCAGCAGGCCATCGAGGCCATCGTGGCCGTTCAACAAGGCCAGCGGTTGGAGAAAATACTCTTCGGCAATCTTCAGCACTGGTTTGATCTGGGCGTCGATGCCGGCTTCGCGGGCGACGGCGTCGGCGGCATCCAGTAGCTCCGGTACCTGTTCGATATAGGCCGCGACGAAGCGCTCGAGTACGCCCTGGGCATCCTCAACGGGCAGGCGAATGGATGGGTGCAGGCGTTCCAGCTGGGTATCCAGTTGTCGGGCCAGTTGGCCCGTGGTGGCTTCGTGCTGGTGGGCGCGCTGGATCAGCTGGCGCAAGGCGGCGGTGTTCATGGGGGCTCCTGAGTGGGGATGGCAACGCACAGACGTTAGCTGCTCTGCGGGATGGTCTAAGACCTAATTGTCATAATTTAGTCACTGTTATGCGAGCGCGCGATTAGCGGTGCGCTCGCTTTGGATGACCCAAGGATGGGCTCGCGGCGCTCTGCAATGGGCCTTGCGCAGATAATTTTCCCCTGCGTTGTTATGTCGCAGTGGCTGTCTATACTCACAAGCGCAAGGCGTGACCTGAGTAAACCCGACTGCTCTGCAGCTGGGGGTGACGGCCGTTTAGCCAGCAGTCTTGGCTGCCGTTCCCTTCGCCGCAGGCTCAGCCGGCGGGATAACAAAAACGATAAGGGGAACCCGCAATGATGCGACATCCACGAGTTTGGATGGGCCTCCTGCTGTGGGCCATGTTCAGCCAGGCCCACGCGGCCTGGACAGTGAACATGGCGCCCGGTGCGACCGAGGTCAGCCGCTCCGTTTTCGATTTGCACATGACCATCTTCTGGATCTGCGTCGTGATCGGCGTGGTGGTTTTCGGCGTGATGTTCTGGTCGATGATCATCCACCGTCGCTCCACCGGCCAGCAGCCTGCCCACTTCCATGAAAGCACCACGGTGGAGATTCTCTGGACCGTGGTGCCGCTGCTGATTCTGGTGGTGATGGCGATTCCGGCGACCAAGACCCTGATCGAAATTTACGACTCCAGTGAGTCGGAGCTCGACATTCAGGTCACCGGCTACCAGTGGAAGTGGCATTACAAATACCTGGGCCAGGACGTCGAGTTCTTCAGCAACCTGGCCACCCCGCACAGCCAGATCCATAACGAGACCGCCAAGGACGCCAACTACCTGTTGGAGGTCGACCAGCCGCTGGTGATTCCGGTGGGTACCAAGGTGCGCTTCCTGGTCACCGCTGCGGATGTGATCCACTCCTGGTGGGTGCCGGCGCTGGCGGTGAAGAAGGACGCCATCCCCGGCTTCGTCAACGAGTCCTGGACGCGCATCGATGAGCCGGGGATTTTCCGGGGCCAGTGCACCGAGCTGTGCGGCAAGGACCACGGTTTTATGCCAGTGGTGGTCGAGGCCAAGTCGAAAGAGGACTTCGCCAAGTGGCTGGCCGAACGCAAACAGGCGGCTTTGGCGGAGAAGGAACTGACCAGCAAGGAGTGGACGTTGGACGAGCTGATGGTCCGTGGCGAGAAGGCTTACCTGACCAACTGCGCGGCCTGCCACCAGCCTACAGGAGAAGGCCTGCCGCCGATGTTCCCGCCACTCAAGGGCTCGGCTATCGCCACCGGCCCGGCCGCCGGGCATATCGGCATCGTCGTCAACGGCAAGCCCGGCACCGCCATGGCCGCCTTCGGCAAGCAACTGTCTGAAGTCGATCTCGCCGCGATCATCACCTACGAACGCAACGCCTGGGGCAACACGCTTGGTGACATGGTCACGCCCAAGGACATCCTCGCGTTCAAAAAGGCTCAGGAGTAACGGACATGAGTGCAGTGATCGACTCCACCAACAGCGGCCATGGTCATGCCGACCACGCCCATGGCCCGGCCAAGGGCCTGATGCGCTGGGTGCTAACCACCAACCACAAAGACATCGGCAGCATGTACCTGTGGTTTAGCTTCGCCATGTTTCTGCTCGGCGGTTCCATGGCCATGGTGATTCGCGCCGAGCTGTTTCAGCCGGGCCTGCAGATCGTGCAGCCGGAATTTTTCAACCAGATGACCACCATGCACGGTCTGATCATGGTCTTTGGTGCGGTAATGCCGGCCTTCGTCGGCCTGGCCAACTGGATGGTGCCGCTGATGATCGGCGCGCCGGACATGGCCCTGCCACGGATGAACAACTTCAGCTTCTGGTTGCTGCCGGCGGCCTTCGGCATGCTGGTCAGCACGCTGTTCAGCGAAGGCGGCGGGCCTAACTTCGGCTGGACCTTCTACGCGCCGCTATCGACCACCTACGCGCCGGAAAGCGTGACCTTTTTTATCTTCGCCGTGCACCTGATGGGCATCAGTTCGATCATGGGGGCGATCAACATCATCGCCACCATTCTCAACCTGCGCGCACCCGGCATGACCCTGATGAAGATGCCGCTGTTCGTCTGGACCTGGCTGATCACTGCCTTCCTGCTGATCGCGGTGATGCCAGTACTGGCGGGCTGCGTGACCATGATGTTGATGGACATCCACTTCGGCACCAGCTTCTTCAGTGCTGCCGGCGGCGGTGACCCGGTGCTGTTCCAGCACGTGTTCTGGTTCTTCGGTCACCCCGAGGTGTACATCATGATCCTGCCGGCGTTCGGCGCGGTCAGTGCAATCATCCCGGCCTTCGCCCGTAAGCCGCTGTTCGGTTACACCTCGATGGTCTACGCGACAGCGAGCATCGCCTTCCTGTCGTTTATCGTCTGGGCGCACCACATGTTCACCGTGGGGATTCCGCTCACCGGTGAGCTGTTTTTCATGTACGCCACCATGCTGATCGCCGTGCCCACCGGGGTGAAGGTGTTCAACTGGGTCAGCACCATGTGGCAGGGCTCGATGACCTTCGAAACGCCGATGCTGTTCGCCGTGGCCTTCGTCATCCTGTTCACCATCGGTGGTTTCTCCGGGCTGATGCTGGCCATCGCCCCGGCGGATTTCCAGTACCACGACACCTACTTCGTGGTGGCGCATTTCCACTATGTGCTGGTGCCGGGGGCGATCTTCGGCATCTTCGCCTCGGCCTACTACTGGCTGCCGAAGTGGACCGGCCACATGTACGACGAGACCCTCGGCAAGCTGCATTTCTGGCTGAGCTTCGTCGGCATGAACTTGGCGTTTTTCCCCATGCACTTCGTCGGTCTGGCTGGCATGCCGCGGCGGATACCTGACTACAACCTGCAGTTCGCCGACTTCAACATGATCTCGTCGATCGGCGCCTTTATGTTCGGCGCCACCCAGTTGTTCTTCCTGTTTATCGTCATCAAGTGCATCCGCGGCGGCAAACCGGCCGGTGACAAACCCTGGGACGGCGCCGAAGGTCTGGAGTGGACGCTGCCGTCGCCAGCGCCTTACCACACCTTCCAGACCCCGCCGGAGATCAAGTAATGCGCGGCGCCTCGGCCAACCGCCGCTTGATCCTCCGCCTGCTGATGCTGGTGGTGGTGATGTTCGGCTTCGGTTTCGCCCTGGTGCCGATCTACGACGTGATGTGCCAGGCCTTCGGCATCAACGGCAAAACCGCCGGGGCCTATGACGGTGCGCAGATGGTGGATGAGGCGCGCCAGGTGCGCGTGCAGTTTCTCGCCACCAATGCCGCCGGGATGAGCTGGGAGTTCAGGCCGCTGGCCGATGAGTTGGCGGTGCATCCGGGGGCGAGCAACGAAATGCTGTTTGTTGCCCATAACCCCAGCGACCAACCGATGACCGCCCAGGCCATCCCTAGCGTGGCGCCGTCCAAGGCGGCGGCGTTCTTCCACAAGACCGAATGTTTCTGCTTTACCCAGCAGGTGTTGCAGCCCGGCGAACGAATTGAAATGCCGGTGCGTTTTATCGTCGATAGAGATTTACCGGCGGATGTGAAGCACCTGACGCTGGCTTACACGCTGTTCGATCTCACTGCGCGTAACGCGCCTGTGCCCGTAGCAGGCCGATAAGGAGAACACGCATCATGACTCAGCCCCACGAACACTATTACGTTCCTGCCCAGAGCAAATGGCCGATCATCGCCACCCTCGGCATGGGCACCTCGGTGTACGGCTTGGCCACCTGGTTTAATGACATGAGCGCCCAGCGCGCCGACTCCAATGGCCCGCTGATCTTCTCCGTCGGCGGCCTGTTTCTCGCCTATATGCTGTTCGGCTGGTTCGGTGCGGTGATCAAGGAGAGCCGCGCCGGCTTGTACAGCGCGCAGATGGACCGCTCGTTCCGCTGGGGCATGAGCTGGTTCATTTTCTCCGAGGTGATGTTCTTCGCCGCCTTCTTCGGTGCGCTGTTCTACGTGCGTACCTTTGCCGGGCCGTGGCTGGGGGGCGATGGCGCCAAGGGCGTGGCGAACATGCTCTGGCCGAACTTCGAGTACGTCTGGCCGCTGCTGCAGACCCCCGATCCCAAGCTGTTTCCGGCGCCCAAGGAAGTCATCGACCCCTGGCATCTACCGTTGCTCAACACCGTGCTGCTGGTCAGCTCCAGCGTCACCCTGACCATCGCTCACCATGCCCTCAAACACGGCAAGCGTGCGTTGCTCAAGGCCTGGCTGGCGCTGACCATTGTTCTGGGCGTGACCTTTCTCGGCTTTCAGGCAGTGGAGTATGTCGAGGCCTACCGCGAGCTGGGGCTGACCCTGGGCTCGGGTATCTACGGCTCGACCTTCTTCATGCTCACGGGTTTTCACGGTGCCCACGTCACTCTCGGCACGGTGATGCTGGCGGTGATGCTGGTGCGCATTCTGCGCGGCCATTTCGATGCTGAGCATCAGTTCGGCTTCGAGGCGGCCAGTTGGTACTGGCACTTTGTCGATGTGGTCTGGATCGCCCTGTTCGTCTTCGTCTACGTGCTGTAACGCGTCGGCCGCGGCAGGCCAGGGGGCTGTCGCGGGGGATTACCAGGGCGCGTGGGACACCAGTTGACCGCTATAGAAGCCCCAGACCAATAGGGCCACGGTCAGTCCGGTGAGGGTCACGCGCAAGGTCAGTGCATTGACCAGGCGGGTGCCCTGGCCTTCGTCCTTGACCAGAAAGAACAGGCCGCTGAACAGACTGGCCACGGTGGCCAACAGCAAGATGACGATCGCCGCTTTGAGCATGGCGTGACTCCTGGGGAGGGGTGATGCACAGCAGTATAGCCAGCCAGTTCGCGCTGTTCGGGGGGCGCCCATGAGGGCCTTTCGTCCTGGCCTGCTGCCCACGCTGGTGGTGCTGGTACTGCTGGCGTTGCTGCTGGCCCTGGGCGGCTGGCAGCTGCAGCGGGCGGACGAAAAGAGCGCCTTACTGGCCAGTCAGGAGGCCCGCCGGCAGGCGCCAGCCCAGCCTATCGGCGAGCTGGAGCGCAGCGCCGATCCGGCCTTCCAACGGGTTCTGCTGCGCGGTTACTTCGATGCCGGACACAGCCTGCTGCTGGATAACCGCACCCGCGATGGCCGGGTCGGGGTCGAGCTGCTGCAACCTTTCTACGATCAACCCAGCGGCCTGTGGTTGCTGCTCAATCGCGGTTGGCTGCCGTGGCCGGATCGGCGTACCCCTGTGGCATTCAGCACCCCGGCGGGGGCGCTGCAGCTACAGGCTTGGATCTACGTGGCGCCGGGGGAAAGTTTTCAGTTGCAGGCCGACCAGCCGGGCAATGCCTGGCCGCAACTGTTGACCCGCGTCGATGCGGGCGCCCTGTGGCGGCAATTGGGGCGCGCCGGCTGGCCCTATGAATTGCGCCTATTGCCGGGGCCGGCGGCCTATCAGGCCGACTGGGCGGTGGTGGCCATGGGCCCGGAGAAACACCTGGGCTATGCCGTGCAGTGGTTTGCCCTGGCAGTGGCGCTGGCCTGTTTGTTTATCTATTTCGGTATCCGTAATGCCAAGGAGCAGTCCGATGCAGCCAGTCAGTCACGCTAAAACTCCGGGGCGTCGTGGGCGCCTGCAATTGCTCTTGCTGCTGGCGGCCACCATCGGGCCGATCCTGCTGGCGACTGCCATGTACAAATGGCAATTCTGGGTGCCAGAAAGCCGCAACTATCACGGCGAGCTGATCGGCAATGGCCAGAGCCGCGCCGAGCTGGGGGTGGCCGCGGCGGAAACCCGTTGGCAGCTGTTGGTCACGGCGCCGGCCAGCTGTCAGCGTGATTGCCAGCAACTGGTGTATCTGGCCCGGCAGATCCAGATCGGTCTTGGCCGTGAGGCGGGGCGGGCCAGCCATGCCCTGGCCAGTGCCGAGCCGCTGGCGCCAAGCCTGCAGAATCAGCTGCAGACGGAATACCCGCAACTCGGGCGTTTTGCCCTCGACCGCCAGCAGCATGACCGCCTGCGCCATGGCGATCCGGCGGCGCAGCTATGGATCATCGACCCCCACGGCAACCTGGTGCTGCGCTATGACGCCACGGCCAATGGCAAGCAGATCCTCAATGACCTGCGCCTGCTGCTGAAGCTGTCGAATATCGGTTAAGGAAGCTATATGGCCAAGCCTGGATATCGCCTTGCCCTGTTTGCCACCGCGCTGGCCCTGCTGGTGGTGCTGTTGGGCGCCTACACGCGCCTCACCCATGCCGGCCTGGGTTGCCCGGATTGGCCCGGCTGTTATGGGTTTATCGGCGTGCCGCAGAGTGCCGAGCAGTTGGCCCATGCCGAGCAGCATTACCCGCAGGCGCCGGTCGAGGCGCACAAGGGCTGGAACGAGATGGTCCACCGCTACTTTGCCGGCAGCCTCGGCCTGCTGATTCTGGTTCTGGCGATTCAGGCCTTGCGTCGCCGCCGTGAGCCTGGCCAACCGCTGAAACTGCCGTTGCTGCTGTTGGCGCTGGTGACCCTGCAGGCGGCGTTCGGCATGTGGACGGTGACCCTCAAGCTTTGGCCTCAGGTGGTTACCGCACACCTGCTCGGCGGTTTCGCGACCTTGAGTTTGCTGCTGTTACTGACTTTGCGCCTGTCCGCCTGCTGGCCCGCGCTGCCCTCGTTGAGTGTTCGCCTGCGGCGCTTGGCGGCGTTGGGCCTGCTGCTGGTGATCGGCCAGATTGCCCTCGGCGGCTGGGTTAGCAGCAACTATGCGGCGGTTGCCTGCGTCGACCTGCCTACCTGCCATGGCCAGTGGTGGCCGGCGATGGATTTTGCCAACGGCTTTCACCTGACTCAGCACATCGGCCCCAATTACCTCGGCGGTCAGCTCGACAGCGAGGCGCGTACCGCCATTCACATGACTCACCGCCTCGGCGCCGTGCTGGTGACCCTGGTGCTGCTGCTCTTGGCTTGGCAGCTCAAGCGCCATGGTCAGGCGCGTCTGGCGGTGCTGTTGCTGCTGGCGCTGGCCGGGCAGATCAGCCTAGGCATCAGCAACGTGCTGTTGCACCTGCCACTGGCCGTGGCCGTCGCCCATAACCTCGGCGGTGCCGTGCTGCTGCTGACTCTGGTTTCTATCAACTATCGTCTACGCAGAGCCTCCGTCATGGCCGTGGCCGCGACGCCCGAACGCAGCTCGCAGGACCCGACGTGCAGCGCCCAGCTGCCGTACGCATAACAATAAGGAGAGACCGCTATGGCTACTCTACTCGGCACCCAGCAGGAGCACGCCAGCTGGCGCGACTATCTGGAACTGACCAAGCCGCGGGTGGTGGTGTTGATGCTGATCACCTCGCTGGTCGGTATGTTCCTCGCCACTCGCGCCGGCGTGGCCTGGCCGGTGCTGGTGTTCGGCAACCTCGGTATCGGCCTGTGTGCCGGCGCGGCGGCGGCGGTCAATCATGTGGTCGACCGGCGGATCGACTCGATCATGGCCCGCACCCACAAACGCCCGGTGACGGCCGGGCGCTTGTCGCCGGCAGCGGCGCTGGGCTTTGCCATGCTCCTGGCGGTCACCGGTATGGCCCTGCTGCTGGCCTTCACCAATGAGCTGGCCGCTTGGCTGACCCTGGCGTCCCTGCTCGGTTATGCGGTGCTCTACACCGGCTTTCTCAAGCGCGCCACGCCGCAGAACATCGTCATCGGTGGCCTGGCTGGCGCTGCGCCGCCGTTGCTCGGCTGGGTCGCGGTCACCGGGCATATCAGCGCCGAGCCGCTGCTGCTGGTGCTGATCATCTTCGCCTGGACCCCGCCGCACTTCTGGGCCCTGGCCATTCACCGCAAGGAGGAATATGCCAAGGCCGACATCCCCATGCTGCCAGTGACCCATGGCGAGCATTACACCAAGGTGCACATCCTGCTCTACACCTGCATGATGTTCGCCGTTACCCTGCTGCCCTACGCCATCCACATGAGCGGCCTGCTCTACCTGGCCTGCGCCGTTGCCTTGGGTGCGCGCTTTCTGCACTGGGCCTGGGTGCTGTACCGTGACAGCCAGCCGCACGCGGCGATCAACACCTTCAAGTACAGTATCTGGTACCTGTTTTTGCTGTTTATCGCCCTGCTCGTCGACCACTATTTGTTATTGAGCCTATGACCCGCATCCAGAAAACCGTCTTTATCCTCGTCGCCATCATTGCCCTGGTTCTCGGCCTGACGGTCAACAAGGTGTTCAACAGCTCCAGCCAGGGCGATCCGGCGGCCCTGCTCGATGCCGGGATCGTGCTTTTGCCGCAAAGCCGCAGCCTGCCGGCCCTGAGCCTGACCAATCAGGATGGCCAGGCGGTGGCGGTGGATCAGCTCAAGGGCAAGTGGAGCCTGCTGTTCTTTGGCTACACCTTCTGCCCGGACATCTGCCCGACTACCCTCGCCCAGCTGCGTGAGCTCAACACCTTGCTGCCCGAGGCGGCGCGCAACAACCTGCAGGTGATTCTGGTCAGCGTCGATCCCAACCGGGACACCCCGGCGCAACTGAAGACCTACCTGGGTTACTACGATGCCGGCTTCCAAGGCCTGACTGGCGAGCAGGCGAGCATCCAGAAGCTGGCCAACGGCGTCAGCATTCCGTTTATTCCGGCGGATACCAGTAAGGAAAACTACACCGTCGACCACAGCGGCAATCTGGTTATCGTCGGTCCTGACGGCCGCCAGCGCGGCTTTATCCGTGCGCCGCTGAATAACCAGAAACTCAAGGCGCAGTTGCCGGCCTTGCTGGTCCCCGACGCGTAGCCCGGATGCAGGCTACCTGCCTAAACGCCGACGGTAGGATGGCGTGGAGCGTAGCGATACCCATCATGGCGTTGCTCGCGGCGGATATTCGATGGGTATCGCCAGCTCAACCCATCCTACAAAATCTCCCTGCAGCCGCTAACGGGTGCATAGCCAAACAAAAAGCCCGCTCAACTGAGCGGGCTTTTGCGTAGCGGGGTGGTTGGCGCTTAGAACGCCGGCACCACGGCGCCTTTGTACTTGTCGTTGATAAAGGCTTTGACCTCGGCGCTGTTCAGCGCCTTGGCCAGTTTCTGCAGGTCGGCGGCGTCCTTGTTCTTGCTGTCGACAACCAGGATGTTGACGTACGGCGAGTCGCTACCTTCGATCACCAGAGCGTCTTTGCTCGGGTTGAGGCCGGCTTCCAGGGCGTAGTTGGTGTTGATCAGCGCCAGATCGACCTGGGCCAGTACGCGCGGCAGGGTGGCGGCTTCCAGTTCACGAACCTTGATGGCTTTCGGATTGTTGACGATGTCTTTTACGGTGGCGGTGATACCGGCATCGTCCTTGAGGGTGATCACCCCGGCTTTTTGCAGCAGCAGCAAGGCACGGCCGCCGTTGGTGGCGTCGTTGGGGATCACCACGTTGGCACCTTGCGGCAGGTCGGCCAGGCTCTTGATCTTGCTCGAGTAAGCGCCGAAGGGCTCCACGTGCACGCCGGCGATGCTCACCAGATCGGTGCCGCGGCTGCTGTTGAACTCATTCAGGTACGGTTGGTGCTGGAAGAAGTTGGCATCCAGACGGCCTTCGGCAACCTGCACGTTGGGCTGCACGTAGTCGGTGAAGACCTTGATCTTCAGCTCGACGCCTTGCTTGGCCAGGGCTGGTTTAACGAATTCGAGAATCTCCGCGTGGGGTACGGCGGTGGCCGCCACACTGATGGATTCGGCCTGGGCGGCGCCGGTGAAGGCGGCCAGAACGGCAAAGCTAGCGAGCAGTTTTTTCATCATCAAGTTCCTTGTGGGGGGTAATGCAGGCTGCGGCGGATAGCCGCTCGCCTGCCAGGCGTTTACGTGGGGGAGCGGTTTATTTCCTGGAGAAATGCACCACCAGCTTGTCGCCGGTGGATTGCAGGATTTGCACGAGGATCAGCAGCAGGATCACCGTCACCGCCATCACGTCCGGCTGATAGCGCTGGTAACCGTAGCGCACGGCCAGGTCACCAAGGCCGCCGCCGCCGATCAGACCGCTCATGGCGGTGTAGGACACTAGGGTGATGGCCGTCACTGTGGCCGCGGCGATCAGGCCCGGCAGTGCTTCCGGCAGCAGGGCGCGGAAGATGATCTGCAGGGTGCTGGCGCCCATGGCTTGGGTGGCTTCGATGATGCCGCGGTCGACTTCACGCAAAGCGGTTTCCACCAGGCGGGCGAAGAACGGTGTGGCACCGACCACCAACGGCGGAATGGCGCCGGCCACGCCGAGCGAGGTGCCGGTAATCAGCACCGTCAGCGGGATCATCAGGATCAGCAGGATCACGAATGGCACCGAGCGCAGCACGTTGACCAGCAGCGACAGCAGGCCATACAGGGCCTTCTGTTCGAACAGTTGGCGCGGTCCGCAGAGAAACAGCAGCACACCCAGCGGCAGGCCGAGCAGCACGGTGAACAGCAGCGAGCCGCCGAGCATGTTCAGGGTGTCGAGGCTGGCGTAGCCGATTTCCGTCCAGTCGACGTTGGGCAGCCAGCGGGTCAGTAAGGCGTCCATCAGCGCAGCACCTCCAGGTGCACGTCGGCGGCCTGGAAGCGCGCCAGGGCGGCGTCCAGATCTCCGCCGGTGAGGGCCAGGGTCAGTTGGCCGTAGGGGGTGTCCTTGATCCGGTCGATGCGCCCGGCAAGGATGCTGTAATCCACCCCGGTCTCGCGCGCCACGGTGCCCAGCAGCGGCGCGTAGGTGGCTTCGCCCTGGAAGGTCAGGCGCAGGATGCGCCCCTGCACATGGCGGAAGTCATCGCGCAGGCCGTCTTCATCAACATGCTCGGCTTCCTGCACGAAGCGGCAGGTGGTTGGGTGCTGCGGGTGCAGGAACACCTGAGTCACCGCGCCCTGCTCGACAATCGCGCCGTCATCCAGCACCGCCACGCGGTCGCAGACCCGGCGAATCACGTCCATCTCATGGGTGATCAGGACGATGGTCAGGTTCAGCTCGCGGTTGATCTCGGCCAGCAGTTGCAGCACCGAGGCGGTGGTCTGCGGGTCGAGGGCGCTGGTGGCCTCGTCGCACAGCAGGATCTTCGGCTCGGTGGCCAGGGCGCGGGCGATGCCGACGCGCTGCTTCTGCCCGCCGGACAATTGCGCCGGGTATTTCTTCGCGTGCTGGCTGAGACCGACGCGTTCGAGCAGCTGGGCCACGCGGCTGTCGATTTGCCCACGGGTGTAGCTGCCGGCCAGTTGCAACGGCAGGGCGATATTCTCGGCCACGGTCTTCGAGCTGAGCAGGTTGAAGTGCTGGAAGATCATCCCGACGCGCTGGCGAAAACGCCGCAGGCCGGCGGCATCGAGGGCGGTAACGTCTTCGCCGTCGATCAGGATGCGCCCGCCGGAAGGCTCTTCCAGGCGGTTGATCAGGCGCAGCAGGGTGCTCTTGCCGGCGCCAGAATGGCCGATCAGGCCAAACACTTCACCACGTTCGATGCGCAGGTTGGTGCTTTGCAGGGCGCTGATCTCGCGACCATTGACGGGGTACGTCTTGTGGACGTGATGGAATTCGATCACGGGAGAAACCTTGTGGGCTTGTCGAGGTGCCGGGTGGGCACAAAGGCCGGCAGTTTACCGGGCGCTGCATAGATCACGAAAATCTTTGTCGATCTATGGTTATAGCCAAAATAGTCGGTAGCCGGTGACCGTAGGATGGCTATCGCTGCGCTCAACCCATCCTAGCAAGCCTGTGCCCTGTGCCCTGTGCCCTGGGGGCTTAGGGCTTGGGCGTTAGCACCAGTTGCGGCACTTGCTCGGCATTCAGGGCTTGGCTCAGTTGCAGCTTGAAGGCCGGGTCGAGTTTTTTCACCCGTGCCGAGAGCAGCGCCGCGACCCAGGGGAAGTCCTTGGCCTGGCGCACGTCGATACGCACCGCGCAGTCGAAATTGACCACGTCGGCCGCGACGCTATCCAGCAGCTTGCGCAGGCCGTCGTTGTCCTTCTCGTCGAGCATCAACAGGCTGATGGTGCTACTGGCGGCGTCCGGTTTGATCAACTGGGCCTGCGGTTTGGCCGGGGCGACCGGCACCTGGCTGGCGGCCAGTGCGGCTGCGGCTTTCTTCTGGGCGGCGGCACGTTCGGCGGCGAGTTTCTGCTGGCGGGCCTGTTCGGCCTTGGCCGCCGCTTGTTTGGCCGCGGCCTGTTTTGCTGCTAATTGCGCTTGCTCGGCTGCGGCCAGTTCGGCGACACGGGCTTTGGCAATCGCGTTGTCCAGGCCGCTGGTCAGAGCCGGGGCCTGTGGCAGCAGGCCGCGAGCCTTGCCGAGGGATGCGCTGGCACCATTCAGATCGCCGTTTTGCAGCGCGGTTTGGCCTTGTTGCAGGTGGTTTTCGGCCAGTTGTCGCTGGTATTGCTCCAGGCGAGTGTCGCCGGCAGCGCGTTGGCGCAGGCTGGCCAACTGGCTTTCGGCTTGCTGCAACTGGCCACGGCTGATGCTTTGGTCGAGGTTGCGAAAGGCACTGACCAGATCGTCGACCGGCAACTCGTCATCGGCGGCGTGGGCAACGTTGAAGGCGGTGCTGGTCAAAAGTGAAACCAGCAGCAGGGGCAGGCAACGGGAGATGAACGACTTCATAACTGCGCGTCTCTGATTGTGCAAAAAACGCGCAAGTCTACACTGCCGGCCGCACACCACCAAACTTGCCCACTATCCCGACCTATTCCTGCGCTTTAGCGACCAGTTCACGCGGTTCGCCGCGGCAGGGCCAGGCTCAGGAGGAACAGGCTGGCGGCGCAGACCACAATGGACGGGCCGGCCGGGGTGTCTTCGAACCACGACAGGCTGAGGCCGCCGCCGACCGCCAGCATGCCCAGCAGGCTGGCGCCGATGGCCATCTGTTCCGGGGTCCGTGAGTGACGCTGGGCGGCGGCGGCGGGAATGATCAGCAGCGAGGTGATCAGCAGTACACCGACAATCTTCATCGCCACGGCAATCACCAGAGCGATCAGCAGCACCAGGGCCAGGCGCAGGCCGGCCACCGGCAGGCCTTCGACCTGGGCCAGTTCTTCATGCACGGTGACTGCCAGCAGCTGCCGCCACAGGGCCAGCAGGCAGGCCAGCACCAGGGCGCTGCCGGCGACGATCCACAGCAGGTCGCTGGGGCCGACGGCCAGCAGGTCGCCAAACAGGTAGCCGAGCAGGTCGATGCGCACTTCGCGGTTGAAGCTCAGCACCACCAGGCCCAGCGACAGGGTGCTGGGGGCGAGAATCCCCAGCAAGGTGTCGGCCGCCAGGGGTTGGCGCTGTTGCAGGGTGACCAGCAGCACCGCCAGCAGCACGCAGCCGACGGTCACCGCCAGGGTCGGGCTGACGTCGAGCAACAGGCCAACCGCCACCCCAAGCAAGGCGGCATGGGCCAGGGTGTCGCCGAAATAGGCCATCCGCCGCCAGACCACGAAAGAGCCCAGTGGGCCAGCCACCAAAGCCAGGGCCAGGCCGGCAAGCAGGGCGTTAAGGAGAAAATCGGGCATCAGTGTTTGCACCCTGGACCGTGGACATGGGCCGGGCCGTGGATGCTCAGACCGGGTTGGCTGACCACCGCGCCGTGCAGGTCGTGGGCGTGGTCGTGGCGGTGGTGATAGATGGCCAGGCTCTTGGCGTCCTCGCCGAACATCTCGACGAACACCGGGTCGTTGCTGACTTGCTCCGGGTGACCGGAGCAGCACACATGACGGTTCAGGCAGATCACCTGGTCGGTAGTGCTCATCACCAGGTGCAGGTCGTGGGAGACCATCAGTACGCCGCAGCCATAACGGTCGCGCAGGCGGGTGATCAGGCTGTACAGCTCGGCCTGGCCGGCGACGTCGACACCTTGCACCGGCTCATCGAGCACCAGCAATTGTGGTTCGCGCAGTAGCGCACGGGCCAGCAATACGCGCTGCAATTCGCCGCCGGAAATGCTCTGTAACGGGCTGTCGAGCACCTGCGGTGCGCCAACCTCTTCAAGTGCCGCCAGGGCGCGCGGGCGGTCGACACCGGGCACCAGGCGCAGAAAGCGCAGCACCGACAGCGGCAGGCTGGCATCCACCTGCAGCTTCTGCGGCATATAGCCGATGCGCAGTTTTGGCGTACGCCACACGGTGCCACTGTCGGGCTTGAGCAGGCCGAGCACGGCGCGCACCAAGGTGGTCTTGCCGGCGCCGTTGGGGCCGATCAGGGTGACGATTTCGCCGGGCTTCACGCTCAACTGCACATCTTGCAGCACCGCTTGGCCAGCGAAGCCGACGCGAATGTCCTGCAGGCGAATCAGCGCATTGCTCATGCCGCCACCTGGCAGCTGGCGCACAGGCCGACGATTTCCACGGTCTGGCTTTCGACACTAAACCCGACGCTGGCGGCACTGCGCACGATGGCCGCGCTGATGTCGTCCTGAGCCAGCTCGATGGCCGCGTGGCACTGCCGGCAGATGAGGAACTGGCCCTGGTGCGGCTGCTCCGGATGGCTGCAGCCGACAAAGGCGTTGAGTGAGGCGATGCGATGCACCAGGCCGTTTTCGAGGAGGAAATCCAGCGCCCGATAAACGGTCGGTGGCGCGGCACGGCGGCCGTCGGTCTCGCTCAGCACGGCAAGAATGTCGTAGGCACCCAGAGGTTTGTGGCTGTGCCAGACCAGCTCCAGTACGCGCCGGCGCAGGGCGGTCAGGCGTACGCCTTGCTGCGCGCAGAGGGCGTCGGCATCGGCCAGGGCGCTGCTGACGCACTGGCTGTGGTCGTGGGGCAGGCAGGCCAGCGAGGCCTTGGCGGTGAAGGGCGTGAGCATGGGGCGGCGACGTCCGGTAAAAGAGACGTTATTCTATAACTCTTTGTTCCCCGATAAACCCCCTTTCTGCGCAGGTGTTGCCCGTGTCACGTGTTCTGCTTGGCTTGTTGCTCTGTTTAACCCTGGTGGGTGCCCACGCCGAGGTCCGTGTACTGACCAGCATCAAGCCGCTGCAGCTGATCGCCGCTGCGGTGCAGGACGGTGTTGGCGCGCCTGAAGTGCTGCTGCCGCCCGGCGCCTCGCCGCACAACTTCGCCCTGCGCCCCTCGGATGTGCGGCGGGTGCAGGAGGTCGAGCTGCTGTACTGGATCGGCCCGGACATGGAGAGTTTTCTGCCACGGGTGCTGAGCAATCGCCGCTTGCCCAATGTACCGGTGCAGAACCTGCCCGGCCTGCAGTTACGCCATTTCGGCGAAGAGCACGGGGCCGAGTCTGAACATGACGGCCACGATGAGCATGGCCATGACGAGCCGGCTCACGGCGCCGCCGATGCTGATGCCGAACACGACCATGCCCATCGCCCCGGCAGCCTGGATGCCCACCTCTGGCTGCTGCCGGCCAATGCGCGGGTGATCGCCATGCGCATGGCCACCGACCTGAGCGCCGCCGACCCAGCCAACGCCGCGCGTTACCAGGCCAATCTGCAGGCGTTCAGCCAGCGCCTGACGGCCCTCGACCAACGCCTCAAGGCGCGTCTGGCGGGTGTGCAGGGCCAGGCGTATTTCGTCTTCCATGAAGCCTTCGATTACTTCGAGGCCGCCTATGGCCTTAAGCATGCTGGGGTGTTCAGCGTCGCCAGCGAAGTGCAGCCCGGCGCCCGCCATGTGGCGCAGATGCGCGAGCGCCTGCAGGCCGCCGGGCCGACCTGCGTATTCAGCGAACCGCCACTGCGTCCACGCTTGGCGCAAACCCTCAGCGCCGGCCTGCCGGTGACGCTGGCCGAGCTGGATGCCCTGGGCAGTGGCGTGACGGTGAGCGCGCAAGGCTACGAGCAGTTGCTGGAAAACCTGGCCGGCAGCCTGGCGGGGTGTCTTGAAGCGTTGTGATTAGAGCGCCAGCGGCAACGGCAGGTGGACCTGCTGACGCAGCAGCAGGCGCTGGCGGAACTCGTCTGGGTCTTTGACCTGCACGCCCAGCGCCGTTGGCTGGCGCGCGGCGATCAGGCGTGACAGCCAGAAGCGCAGGCAGGCGATGCGCAGCATGCACGGCCACCGTTCGGCTTCGGCCGGATGGAAGGGCCGCAGGCTGGCGTAGGCCGCCAGCAGCGCGCGGGCGCGGCTGAGGTCGAGGCTGCCGCTGGCGGTTGAACACCAGTCGTTGAGGGTTATGGCGACGTCGTAGAGCATCGGCCCGGAACAGGCGTTGTAGAAGTCGATCACCCCGCTCAGGTGCGGGCCGTCGAACAGGACGTTGTCGCGGAACAGGTCGGCGTGCAGGTTGGCCCGTGGCAGGGCAAGGACCGCGGCTTGCGCCTGGGCAACCTCCGCCAGGCTGGCGCGCAACAGCTCCAGCGCCTCGCCGTCCAGCTGTAAGGCCTGCAGTGGACCTTCGCTGAGCATCCAGTCGAGGCCACGGTCGCTGCGTCGTTCGAGCGGCTGTGCCTGGGTGCAGAGGTGCATGCGCGCCAGCCAGCTACCGACTTCGGCGCAGTGGTGGGCGTTTGGCTGCTCAATATGCTTGCCGGCCAGGCGCGGCTGCAGCAGCGCCGGTTTATCCGCCAGTTCGCGCAGGCATTCGCCGCTGCGGGTGGGTACGCCGTAGGGCACCGGCAAACCGGCGGCGTGCAGGCGTTGCAGCAGCTCGACAACAAACGGCAGGTCAGCGCGCTGGCCGCGCTCCACCAGGGTCAGCACATACTCGCCAGCCTCCAGGCTGACGAAGAAGTTGCTGTTCTCAGTACCCGCGGCAATGCCCTGGAAATCCAGCAGGCGGCCGAGCCCGTAGGGGGCGACGAAGGCCTCCAGTTCCGCGCGCTCAAGCAGGGTAAACACCGACATGGCGGGCGGTCCTTACCAGCTGAAGATTTCCCAGGAGGGAATCAGCATGTCTGGTTGGTCGGAGCGGATAAAGTTGCCTTCGCTGCCGTCAGCACGCACCAGAAAGTACGGCTTGCCGTTCTTCGGGGTGATCTTGATGGCGTACAGGAAGCCGTTCTGGCGGAACTCCTGAATGGTTTTGTCGCCGTCCTGGCGGATGGTTACATCCGGGTCGGCCGCCGGGGCGTCTTCGGCGGCGATGGCATACAGCGGGCTGATGGCCAGCAGGCCGGTGAGCAAGAGGCGGTTGAGTACGCGCATGGTAACCTTGTCCCTTTGTCGTCAATGGTCGGTTTAGTCTAACTCCGACCCTCAGGAAAAGGTTGATCCTGCGCATGTCTAATGCCCCTCTGGTTCTGGTGGATGGTTCTTCGTACCTGTACCGCGCCTTTCACGCCATGCCGCCGCTGACCACGTCCAAGGGCTTGCCCTCCGGGGCGGTGAAGGGCGTGCTGAACATGCTCAAGAGCCTGCGCAAGCAGTACCCGGACAGCCCTTTCGCGGTGGTTTTCGATGCCAAGGGGCCGACCTTTCGCGATGAACTGTTTGCCGAGTACAAATCCCATCGCCCGCCGATGCCGGATGAATTGCGCGTGCAGATCGAGCCGCTGCACGCCAGCGTGCGTGCCCTCGGCTACCCGTTGCTGTGCATTGAGGGCGTGGAGGCCGATGACGTGATCGGCACCCTGGCCCGGCAAAGTGCGGGCGAAGGGCGGCCGGTGGTGATTTCCACCGGCGACAAGGACATGGCCCAGTTGGTCTGCCCGCTGGTGACCCTGGTCAACACCATGACCGGCAGCGTCTATGACATCGAGGGGGTGAAGAGCAAATTCGGCGTCGGCCCCGAGTTGATCATCGACTACCTGGCCCTGATGGGCGACAAGGCTGACAACATTCCTGGCGTGGCCGGGGTTGGCGAGAAGACTGCCCTGGGCCTGTTGGTCGGTGTCGGCGGTGGCCTGGATGTGCTCTACGCCAACCTCGACAAAGTGCCCGAGTTGCCGATCCGCGGGGCCAAAACCTTGCCGGCCAAGCTGTTGGAACAGCGCGAGATGGCCTACCTGTCCTACGAGCTGGCGACCATCAAACTCGACGTGCCGCTGGCGGTGCAGATCGACGACCTGCACATGGGTGCCGTGGATGTGCCGGCGCTGATCGAGGTGTATCGCGAGCTGGAGTTCAAGAGCTGGGTCGATCAGCTGCAGCGCAGTGCGCCGGCTCCGGTGAAGGCGCCCGTGGCGGTGCCGGATAGCGGTTTATTCGATTTGCAAGCCTCGGCCAGTGCGCCGCAGGTTGTTGCGCCTGCAGTTGCTGGGCTGCCGGCGGTGGATGCCGAGATCGCTGAACCTGAGTCTGTAGCGCCAGCCCGCAGCGAGCACTACGAAACCATTCTCGACGCCGAGCGCTTTGCCGTCTGGCTGGAAAAACTGCAGCAGGCTGAGCTGATCGCCTTCGACACCGAGACCACCAGTGTCGACGCCCAGCAGGCGCAGGTCGTCGGTGTGTCGTTCGCGGTCAAGGCCGGCGAGGCCGCCTATGTGCCGCTGACCCACTCGTACATGGGCGTGCCGACCCAGCTGGACCGCGACACGGTGCTGAATGCCCTCAAGCCGCTGCTGGAAGACCCGCACAAGGCCAAGGTCGGTCAGCACGCCAAGTACGACATCAACGTGCTGGCTAACTGCGCCCTCGACGGCGACCCAGGCAACGGCATTAACGTGCAGGGCGTGGCCTTCGACAGCATGCTCGAATCCTACGTGCTGGACTCCACCGCCACCCGTCACAACATGGACGCCCTGGCCCTCAAGTACCTCGACTACAGCACCATCGCCTTCGAGGACATTGCCGGCAAGGGCGCCAAGCAACTGACCTTCGACCAGATTGCCCTGGAGCTGGCCGGCCCCTACGCGGCGGAAGATGCCGACATCACCCTGCGTCTGCACCAGGCGCTGTGGCCGCAACTGCAAGCCATCCCGAGCCTGGCCAAGGTGCTGAGCGAGATCGAGATGCCGCTGGTGCCGGTGCTGGCGCGTATCGAACGTCAGGGCGCGTTGGTGGATGCCCAGTTGCTGGGCATCCAAAGCGTTGAGCTGGGCGACAAACTGGTGCAGCTGGAGCGTGAGGCCTTTGCCATTGCCGGTGAGGAGTTCAACCTCGGCTCGCCCAAGCAGCTGGGCGTTATCCTCTATGAAAAGCTCGGCTTGCCAGTGCTGAGCAAGACCGCCAAGGGCCAGGCCTCGACCGCCGAAGCGGTGCTGGCCGAGCTGGCCGAGCAGGATTACCCGCTGCCCAAGGTGCTGATGCAGTACCGCAGCCTGAGTAAGCTGAAAAGCACTTACACCGATCGCCTGCCGGAGCAGATCAACCCGCGCACCGGGCGCATTCACACCTCCTACCATCAGGCCGTCACGGCCACCGGGCGGCTGTCGTCCAGTGACCCGAACCTGCAGAACATCCCGATCCGTACCGCCGAAGGCCGGCGCATCCGCCAGGCGTTTATCGCGCCGTTCGGCTACAAGCTGGTGGCGGCGGACTACTCGCAGATCGAACTGCGCATCATGGCTCACCTGGCCCAGGACGAAGGTCTGCTGCATGCCTTCCGGCACAACCTCGATGTGCACAAGGCAACGGCGGCCGAGGTATTCGGCGTCGCGCTGGGGGATGTGAGCACTGATCAGCGCCGTAGCGCCAAGGCCATCAACTTCGGCCTGATCTATGGCATGAGTGCCTTTGGCCTGGCCAAGCAGATCGGTTGCGACCGCAAGCAGGCCCAGGCCTATATCGACCGCTACTTCCAGCGCTATCCGGGCGTACTGGCCTATATGGAGCGCACTCGCGAGCAGGCCAGCGCGCAGGGCTATGTGGAAACCCTGTTCGGCCGTCGCCTGTATCTGCCGGAAATCCAGTCGAAGAACGCCGCTTTGCGCAAAGGCGCCGAACGCACGGCGATCAACGCGCCGATGCAGGGCACGGCGGCCGACATCATCAAGCGCGCGATGGTCATGGTCGATCGCTGGTTGACTGAGTCCGGGGTGGATGCGCGGGTGATCCTGCAGGTCCACGACGAACTGGTGCTGGAAGTGCGTGAGGATCTGGTCGAGCCCGTCAGCGCGCAGTTGCGCGACCTGTTGGGTGCTGCCGCCGAGTTGGCGGTGCCGCTGTTGGTCGAGGTTGGCGTCGGCGCCAATTGGGATGAGGCGCACTGATCAGCGGGGTCGTGGCAGCGATTTTGCTGCCGGGCTGAACTTTATCGTGCTGCCAGCGTCAGAGTTACTGAATGGCTGCTGAGGTCGTTCAGTGCTCTTGTGTTTAGTGTTGGCAGATATCTGACTTTGGTTTTCGAGTCAGCGTTGAACCCGAACTTCTACTCCCTAATGAAGTTCGGGTTTTTTTTGCCTGTTATTCGGCGACGTCGTCGCTTTCGTCCTCGACGTCAGCATCGTCATCCAGCAAGCCCAGCCACTGCGCCAGTACCAGATGAGCCTCTTCGATGCCCTGGCGCTTGGGGGCGGAGAACAGCTGGATGCTGATGGCATCGCCCCAGCCCTTGTGAATCTCCTGACGCACCTTGAGCAGGGTGGTCTTCGCGGCGCCATAGGCCAGCTTGTCGGACTTGGTCAGCAGGATGTGCATGGGCATCTGGCTGGCCACGGCCCAGTCGAGCATCAACTGGTCGAAGTCGGTCAGTGGCTTGCGGATATCCATCATCAGGATCAGCCCGGCCAGGCTGTTACGGCTGCCCAGGTAGGCTTCCAGGTGTTTCTGCCAATGCAGCTTGAGCGGGATTGGCACCTTGGCGTAGCCGTAACCCGGCAAGTCGACCAGGCGGTGATCCTCGTCCAGGCTGAAGAAGTTGAGCAACTGGGTACGCCCAGGGGTTTTCGAGGTGCGCGCCAGGCTGGCGTGAGTCAGCGTGTTCAGCGCGCTGGACTTGCCGGCGTTGGAACGCCCGGCAAACGCGACTTCGCGGCCAACGTCCGGCGGACACTGGTCGACCTTGGCGGCGCTGATGAGAAAGGTGGACTGTTGGCACAGTCCGAGGATCGGATTCTTGACTGACATTAGGGGTTCCACAGGTGCGACTCGGTGTCGCAGGGGGCGGTTTCGTTTCCGTTTAGACGGCTGCAGTATATAATGGCG
>RCMZ01000072.1_pt1 | contig 59864 bp, 51 predicted proteins | sample 2041141 | NCBI WGS metagenome assembly RCMZ01 (sample SAMN09708263, study PRJNA481090) | Wastewater metagenome, whole genome shotgun sequencing project. | biome: sewage; isolation source: Davis station wastewater (DW) | place: Antarctica: Davis Station | collected 2010-03-01 | reverse complement strand
CCCCATGTGAGAGTAGGTCATCGTCAAGATTAAATTCCGAAACCCCATTTGCGAAAGCAGATGGGGTTTTGTTTTGCGCGATGGAAAAGTGCTCATTGTTATGGCGATCTATTGCGGACAATTTTGCACAGTTATTTTCAAGACAGAGCACTAGAATAGCTCCCCTCTTTTTCCTTCCGAGACCAGAGTCTTTTATGTCTGATCCAGTTCACGCCCAGCAGGTATCAGACTTACCGCTGGATGACCTGGTGGCCTGCCATGAGTGCGACCTGCTGATGCGCAAACCGCACCTAGCCCATGGCGAGAAAGCGCAGTGCCCGCGTTGTGGCTATGAGTTGTACGCCCACCGGCACAATGTCGTCGAACGCAGCCTGGCTCTGGTCATTGCGGCGTTGTTGCTGTACATCCCGGCGAACTTTCTGCCCATCATGCAGCTCAATCTGTTGGGGCAATCGTCTGAAGATACCGTGTGGTCTGGCGTGCTCGGTTTGTTCAACACCGGCATGCAAGGCGTCGCAGTCGTGGTGTTTTTGTGCAGCATGGGCATTCCGCTACTCAAGCTGCTGTGCCAGTTGGCGGTGCTGCTGAGTATCCGCTGGAACGTCGGCCGCAGTTACGGCCTATTGCTCTACCGCTTTTATCACCATATGCGCGATTGGGGGATGCTCGAGGTCTACCTGATGGGCGTACTGGTGGCCATCGTCAAGTTGGCGGATATGGCGGCCATCACCGTGGGCCTAGGCCTGGTGTGCTTTATCAGCTTGCTGTTGGTTCAAGTTCGGTTGGAAATGGTGATGTCGCCGCACCAGATCTGGCAGGCATTGTCGGGGGAGGATATTCATGCGGGCGATTGATGCAGGCATTCTGATTTGTATGGAATGCCACGAGTTGAACCGGCAGGTGCCGGACACCGACGAGCAAACCTGCACCCGCTGCGGTGCGCTGGTTCACGCACGCCGCCCCAACAGCCTGATGCGCACCTGGGCCTTATTGGTGACGGCCGCCATCCTCTACATCCCGGCTAACTTGCTGCCCATTATGACGGTCAGCTCATTGGGCAAGGGCGAACCGAGCACCATCATGTCCGGGGTGATCCAATTGGTTCAGCACGGCATGTTGCCCATCGCGGCCGTGGTATTTATCGCCAGTATCCTGGTGCCCACATTTAAGTTGGTGGGCATCGCCCTGTTGTTGTTCTCGGTGCAACGGCACCAGCCGCTTTCGGCTCGCCAGCGCATCATCATGTACCGCTTCATCGAGTTCATCGGCCGCTGGTCGATGCTCGATATCTTTGTGATCGCCATCTTGGTGGCGTTGGTGAACTTTGGCCGGCTGGCCAGCATTGAGGCCAATCTCGGTGCGGCGGCTTTTTCCAGTGTGGTGATTTTGACGATGCTTGCCGCAGTAACTTTCGATCCCCGACTGATTTGGGATAACACGGAGTCGGACGACGACCATGACTGATTTGCCTACCGCTAAAACCCGCCCCGCGTCCAATTGGTCGGCCATTTGGGTGCTGCCCCTGATCGCCCTGGTGATCGGTGGCTGGCTGGGTTGGCGTGCCTACAACGACACCGGTATTTCGATCCAGGTCCGCTTTGAAAGCGGCGAGGGTATTCAAGTTAACAAGACGGAAGTGGTCTACAAAGGCATGTCCGTGGGTAAGGTCAAGACCCTCGCCCTGGACGACCAGGGCAAGAGCAAAGGGGTGATCGCTACCGTTGAGATGAACAAGGACGTCGAACAATACCTGCGCACCGGTACCCGTTTCTGGCTGGTCAAACCGAGCGTGTCGCTGGCCGGTATCACCGGTCTGGAAACCTTGGTCTCGGGCAACTACATCGCGGTCAGCCCCGGTGAAGGCGAGTCGACGCGCAAGTTCAAGGCCCTGGGCGAAGAGCCGCCGCTATCCGATTCCAAGCCCGGGCTGCACCTGACCGTCAAGGCCGAACGCCTGGGCTCGCTCAATCGCGGCAGCCCGGTGTTCTATAAGCAGATCCAGGTCGGCGAGGTGAAAAGCTACCTACTCTCGGAGGATCAGAATACTGTCGAGGTCAAGGTCTACATTGAACCGACCTACGCCAAACTGGTGCGCAAACACACGCGTTTCTGGAATGCCAGTGGCATCAGCATCGACGCCAACCTGTCTGGGGTGAAGGTGCGCAGTGAGTCGTTGTCGAGCATCGTTGCCGGCGGCATTGCCTTCGCCACGCCGGAGAACCGCAAGGACAGCCCGCCGACCGACCCGAGCCTGCCGTTCCGTCTGTATGAAGACTTCGACGCAGCCGCCGCGGGTATCCGCGTGAAGGTCAAACTCAGCGATTTCGAGGGCCTGCAGGCCGGGCGCACGCCGGTCATGTACAAGGGCATCCAGGTCGGCAGCCTCAAGGCCCTCAAGGTTGACCCGGACCTGTCCAGCGCCAGCGCCGACCTGACCCTCGACCCGCTCGCCGAAGACTACCTGGTGGACGGCACCCAGTTCTGGGTGGTCAAACCTTCCATCTCCCTGGCCGGCATCACGGGTTTGGAAGCCCTGGTCAAAGGCAACTACATCGCCATTCGCCCGGGTGACAAGGGCGCCGCGCCACAACGCGAGTTCGAGGCGCGGGCCAAGGCGCCGCCCCTGGACCTGCGTGCCCCCGGCCTGCACCTGGTGCTGTTCACCGACAGCCTCGGCTCCTTGGAGGTCGGCAGCCCGATTCTGTACAAGCAGGTCAAGGTCGGTTCGGTGCAGAGCTACCAGTTCTCCCGCACCCGCAAGCAACTGATTATCGGCGTGCACATCGAGAAAGAGTACGAAGGCCTGGTCAACGGCTCGACCCGGTTCTGGAATGCCAGTGGCATCACCCTTTCCGGCGGCCTGACTGCCGGTATCCAGGTCAAGAGTGAATCGCTGCAAAGCCTGATGGCCGGTGGCATTGCCTTCGAGACCCCAGAGGCCAAGGTGCCGCTGACCAAGCGCATCCCGCGTTTCCGCCTTTACGCCAACCACGAAGAGGCCATGCAGAAGGGCACTGTGGTCACCATCCGGGTCGAGCGCGCCGATGGCTTGAGCAGCGGCACACCGATCCGCTTTAAGGGCCTGGATGTGGGCAAGGTCGAAGACGTTGATTTGAGCGACGACCTGCAATCGGTGCTGCTCACCGCGCGCATCACCGAAGTACCGGAACGCATCGCCCGGGTCGGCAGCCAGTTCTGGGTGGTCAAGCCCGAGCTGGGCCTGATGAAGACCGCGAACCTGGAAACCCTGGTCACTGGGCGCTACCTGGAGGTGCAACCGGCAGTCAAAGACCTCGGGCCACAGAAAGCTTTCGTTGCCTTAGTCCAGCCGCCGCAGGTCGCCGTTGCCGAGCCAGGCCTGAGCCTGGTGCTGAGCGCGGCGCGGCGTGGCTCGCTCAAGGTGGGTGTGCCGGTCACTTACCGTGAGATCACGGTGGGCAAGGTCACGGGGTACGAGTTGGGCCAGACCGCTGATCGGGTGTTGATCCACATCCTGATCGAGCCCAAGTACGCGCCACTGGTGCGTGGTGGTAGCCGGTTTTGGAACAGCAGTGGCTTTGGCGTGGACTTCAGCCTGTTCAAGGGGGCGACGGTGCGCACCGAGTCCCTGGAAACCCTGATCCAGGGTGGCATTGCTTTCGCCACCCCGGACGGCGAGCGCATGGGCAACCCAGCGCTGGCCCAGCAGACATTCCCGTTGTTCGACAAGTTCGAGGACGAGTGGCTGCTGTGGGCGCCGAAAATTGCGCTGGGTAAATAAAGGGACCGCGTTATCGTTCATCGCGGGCGGGCCCGCTCCCACGCTTGAGTGTATTTGCAGGCCAAATGTGGGAGCGGGCCTGCCCGCGATGGCGCCCTCACAAACGCGAACCCACAAAAAAGCCGCGATCCCAATGGGTCGCGGCTTTTTGCGTTTCAGCGTGGTCGATCAGACCTCGTCCAACTCCGGCGCCAGCGTCTCGACAGGCTGCAACGCCTTTACTTCGTCATGGCGGCGAATGAACTTCCAGTCCGACTCGTCGATGTAGATGCCATTGGGCCCGCTGCCGCCTTCCAGGTCGATGGCCACGTGGGCGCAGACCTGCGGCTTGACGCTGGCCAGGATCGGCACGAAGCCCAGTTGCAGACTGGTTTCCAGTAGCGCGGCCTGGTTCTTCTCGTCGATGTCCGCCGCTTCGTCCAGGTAGTACGGCAAGCGCACGCGCCCGGCCTGGTCGCGGTCCATCAAGTGCAGCAACAGGTACATGTTGGTCAGCGCTTTGATGGTCATGGTGGTGCCGTTGGACGCCGCGCCGTCGATGTCGGTGTGGATCACCGGTTGGCCGTTGATCTTGGTGATCTCGAACGCCAGCTCGAACAAATCCTTTAGCCCCAACTGGTTGTGGTTCGCCGCCACCAGGCGCGCCAGGTATTCCTTGGCCTCTTCGTTCTTGCTGTCCTGGTCGGCGCTTTGGCTGAGGTCGAACACCGAAAGCGTCTCGCCTTCCTCGTACTGGCCGGCGCTGTGGATGATCTGGTCGATGTGCTTGAGGGCTTCCTTGTTCGGCGCCAGCACGATGCGAAAGCTTTGCAGGTTGGATACCTGGCGTTTGTTGATCTCGCGGTTGAACAGCGCCAACTGGTGTTCGAGGCTGTCGTAGTCGCTGCGGATGTTGCGCAGGGTCCGGGCGATGTCCGTGACCGCCGCGCGGCGCGCCTTGCCCAGGGTCAGGGCTTCGTCGGTGCGGTGCGCGTAGGCGTTGATGAGCAGTTGCAGGCGCCGCTCCATGTCGTCTTCGCTGTCGAACTTGGCCACGCCCTTGAGGCGCACCTGGGCATACAGCGCCTCGATCTGGCCATCGGCGCGCAGCAGCCCTTGCCAGCTGTCCTGATAGTCATTGAGTAACGGCAGCAGGTTGTCCATGGAGTCGTCGACCGGGTCCATGAACGGCGTGCCGAACGGCAGGTCGGCGGGCAGCAACTGGCGGCGGCGCAAAGCGTCGTCGAGGGTGCGCTGCTTGGCTTCCATGTCGCCGATCTGGCGGCCGACCAATTGCAGCTTGGCCGACAGTTGCTGGACCCGCTCGGTGAAGGCGTCGCTGGAACGCTTCAACTCGTCCTGGGCGGCTTCCATCTGCGCGAGGTTTTCCAGTTTCTCGTCTTCTTCAGCGCTCAAGGTCTGGGCGCGGCGGAAGTCTTCCAAGGCTTTTTGCGCGTCCAGCACCTGCTGGTACAGGGCCTCGGTCTGGGTCTTGCTCGCGGCGCGGTCGGCGGCCACGGCGGCTTGGGTCTTGAGCTGCTTGAGTTCTTTGTCCAGGCGATCCTTCTGGTCGCGCAGCGCGGCGCGGTCGGCCAGGGCTTGCAGGGCCGGCGGCTCGATGTGCGTCAAGTCGATGGCTAACCCTGGCACCTCAAAGCGTTCGCCCTTGAAGCCGTCGAGGATCACTTCCAGGGATTTGACCCACTGGCCGTCCTCGTCCAGGGCAATGCCGTGCTCGCCCAGGGGCAGGCTGAACAGTGCGCTGTTGAACAGGCGCATCAGGCGTTCCACGTCCTGCTGGGAGAACTCTTCACGCAGGCGCGCGTAGCTGTTGTTATCGGCGTGGTCGAGTTGCTGCTTGACCGACTTGAGGCGTTTTTCCAGGTCCCGCAGGCGTTCTTCGAGGTCTTCGGCGCTGAACTGGCGCGACTGCGCCAGGGCACCAGCCAATTCGTCGTGGGCGTCCTTGGCGGCCAGCAGTTGCTGCTCCAGCACTTTCACGTCGTCCACCAGGGCGAAGCGATGCTTGAGCACCGCCAGTTCGCCGAGCCAGCGCTGGATGCCGCTGATTTCCCGCTCCAGGCGCATCAGCTCTTGGGTGCCGCCGCGCTGGTCGTTTTGCAGGGCGTCTTGCTCGTTGCGGTAATGCTCGGACTGGATCAGCAGCTCTTCCTTGCGTGCACCGGCGTAGTCCGACCAGGTGCCCAGCAGGGAGTCGAGCAGCGGTGACAGGCGATGCAACTTGCCACGCAGCACATCGCGCTGCCTGACCCCGGCGGCCAGCGCCTCGACCAGTGGCCCGGCGGCGACCATCGAGTTGTAGTCCTGCTCCATGCGCCGCACGTCGCGGAACGCCTCTTCGCAGGCGGCGATGTAGTCGACGCTGCCGGAGCGCAGGCTGTGCTCGAAGGCATCGAGGAACAATTGCTTGAGCTTGGCCGCGGTGATTTCGCGCATGTGCAGCAGGTTGATGAACAGGGCGCGGAAGGTTTTCAGGCTCTGTTCGCTGGTCGAACGCAGCGGGATCAGCGTCAGGTCCAGGGGAATGGAGGTGTGGCCGCCCACCAGCAGGCGTCGCAGCTCGTCGGGCTTGAGGTCATAGGCCTTGATGCCCAGGCGTTCGAGGTTGTTGAACAGTTCTTTGTGGCGCAGGCAGGTGTCGTCTTTCTGGTAATGGGCCAGGTCGAGCTTGCCGGCATAGGCGAAGAACTGGTGGCCGAAACCGCCGCCCGGGCCGCGTCCGACCACGCCAATGACGTGAGGGCCGTGGGGCAGGGCAACTTCGACGAGGATGTAGCTGGTGTCGGAGGCGAAGTAGAAACGCCGCGATTGCTCCAGGCTGTACTTGCCGAAGCTCATGTCCGACATGCGCGCCAGGATCGGGAACTGCAACGCGTTGATCGAGGCGGACTTGCCCAGGTTGTTCGCGCCGTAGACCGACAGCGGCTCTTCCAGGGGGAACAGGCCCAGGCTGTAGCCGGCGGTGTTCAACAGGGCAAAGCGGCGGATGCCGTAGCGTTCCTGGCTCATGCTTCATTCTCCTGTTCTTCGGCAATGGCGCGGGCCAGGGCGTCTTCTTCGCTTTCGTCCGCGGCGCCGAACGGGCTGAGGTCGAGGGGGTCGTCGGTGTGCAGCAGGTGTTCGTCGCTGTCGTCATCGACCAGCACCGGCGCCGGCAACGGCAGCACGCTGTGCAGGCTGGCGGCCAGGTCGCGGTCTTGTTGCACCGACAGGCACACGTCGAGGAAGCGGTGCATCGGCGGCAGGAAGCGGTAGACGCCGTTTTCTTCGCCGGCAAAGCCCAGTTGGGTCATGCGCCGCATGATTTTTTCTTCCAGCTCTTCCTGGGTCTGCACTTCGGCCTGGATAAACAGGTCGCGGTACTTGTCCAGCAGCGAGGGCAACTCGTCGCGGCCCAGGCTGCCGCCATCGAGCACGGCCACCGGGTCGCGGCCCTGGTCGGCCAGGTGCTCGACGAGGATGAAGGTGAACAGCGCCAGGCGCTGCGCGGTTTTGTTCACCGCCGCGGCGGCCAGTTCCGGGACGAAGTAGTAGAAGCCGCGGGTGTCGCACACCAGCTCAAAGCCCAGGGCCTTGAACAGGGTGCGGTACTGGTCCTGGCAATTGGACAGTTGGGCATACAGCTCCGGGTCGCGGCGGCTGACGTGGTAGCCCTTGAACAACTCGCGAAAGATCGGCGCCAGTTGGGACAGTTCGGAAAGATCAAGATGCATGAGGAGTGCTCGCAGAATGCTCGGGCGTATCGTCGCTGGCCGAGAGCAGGGCGAAGGAGCGCAGGCTGACCTGGTGCTCGTGGGTGTGGTAGTCGCGGCGCTCCAGGCGCTCGCGTTTGAAGCGTTTTTCCCGCGACAGGCGCGAGAACCAGTAGAGCAATTCGTCGGTGGCGCCGTCGGGCTCCTGTTCCAGCAGCCAACTCATCAGGTCCGGCATCGGCAGGGCGCCTTCGCAGCGCTCGAGCATCTCGCGCACGGTGCGCGGTGCCCGTGGGGCCTCGCCCTTGTGGGTCTTGTGGGCCTTGGGGAAGCGTGCCGGCTTGGGCTCGAAACGGGCCAGGGCATAGACGTAGGCTTCGACCTGGCCGGAACTGCCGAGGAAGGTGCTCTGCGGACGGGTGAACAGCGGCATGGCGGCCTGGGGCACGGCGTCGATGCCTTTGCGCCGGATCGCCGCCAGCGCTAGCGCCGCGCCGCGGGTCACGGCGTTGTGCCGGCGCGCTTCTTCGCGCAGGGGCAACAGCAGCTCGCGGGCGTGGCGCAGGGTCAGTTGGGCGCTGGTTTGCATTTCCAAGATGCGCGCGTGGGTGCGCAGCAGCATGTCGTCGTCCACCAGGTGGCCCAGGCGCTGTTGCTCGCTGAGCATCTTGAGCAGCACGTTTTCGACTTTGCGCACGCCTTGCTCGAAGGCGCCGTCGGCGTTGACCAATTGGATCATCGGCTCGACGTACTCGTCCCAGGTCGCCAGCACTTCGGCGTAGCGCTGGCGCAGGGGGATCTGCCGGTCGCTGGTCTTGGCTCGCTCGGCCACGGCCACCAGGGCCTGCTCGTCGTTGGCGAGTTTTTTCAGCACATCGCGCACGCGCATGTCCAGCAGGCGCAACTGGCGCGCCAGGTCATTGCCGTCGCGGATGTCGAAAGCATCCTGGATGTACCCGGCCAGGCGTTCGAGGTGGCGCAGGTAGGCTTCGATTTCCAGGCACAGGCCCAGGCGATGCTCGCGGCGCAGGTAGGCGAGGAAGTCGTGGATCTGGGCGTTGAGCTCGAAGCGGTTCGGGCTCTTGGCCACGGGCACCAGGATGTCCAGGCGGATCCACACGTCCAACAGGCTGGTGATGTCCTGCGGCGTGCTGTCCAGTTGCTGGGCGGCCAACTGTGAACGCAATTCGTTGAGGCTCAGGGTGCCCTGGTCGAAGTGCTCGCACAGCGGCTCCAGGAGGGCCCAGTGTTCAGCGAGGGCGCGCAAGACGCGCTTGGGTTCGATCATCAAAATGGCCGGCTGGTTAGCGATTAAAAGCGGCGATTGTACTGCATCGCACGGGTCCGCAAGCGCCGCGGGTCAATCGCTGAGACGAGTAGCCGCTTTTGTGGCGATCAACTGCGGGCGATCTTGGGCGAAGGGCGGTAGAATCCCCGCACTTTCCGTTATCCAAAAGTGGCCGAGCTTTGCTTATCGAGTCCCGTCGCCGCGCTTACCTAAGCGCCATGCAGGTGGTCAACTGGCTACCGCGCACCGAATTGCCCTTTGCCGCGCCGTCGCGGCCAGAGCTGCTGGCGATGCCCGAACTGCTGGGCGAAGAAGCCGCGCCCGACGTGCCGAACCTGATCGAAACCCCCACGCCCACGCCACCGAGCGAGCGCCCCCGGGTCGAAGTGCCCCGGCCTGTGCCTGCGGTGGCACGCCCGGCGAGCAAAGCGGTGGAGGAGGCCAAGCCCGCCGCCCCGGCCCGCGCACCCCAGGTGCCACCGCCGCGCTTTGCCCTGCAATTGCTGCGCGCTGGGCGTTGCCTGCTGCTGGTGGAACTGCCCACCGGCGAGCCCTTCCAGAGCCGCGACCCGGCTTACCTGCTGCTCAAAGACATGCTGCGCGCCGCCGGCCTGCCGGACAGCCCGCAGATCGTCGGCGAGCCGGTGCGCTGGCCGCTGTTGGTGCGCGGCACCATGGACCAGGGCCCGGAGGCGGCACGGGACTTCGTCCAGGGCTTCGTCGCCGCGCGCCTGGAAGAAGAGGCCTGTGCTTGCCTATGGCTGATCGGCCTGCCGGCGGTGCGTTTTGCCGGCGAGGCCGATGCGCAGTCGTACCACCGCGAACTTGAGATCGAAGGCCTGGGCGTTGCCTGGGCCTTGCCCGGCCTTGAACTGTTAATGGAAGAGCCACAGCGTAAGGCTGATGTCTGGCAAGCGATGCGCCGGCTGATGGCGCGCTGGAAACCCACCGATGAGTGACGCTGTAACCTTCCGCCCGATGACCGAGGCGGACCTGGACGCTGTACTGAAGATCGAATACGCCGCCTTCAGCCACCCCTGGACCCGGGGGATCTTCCTCGACGGCCTGGGCAAGTACCACATCTGGCTGATGTTCGAGGGCCAGCAGCAGGTCGGCCACGGGGTGGTGCAGATCATCCTCGACGAGGCGCACCTGCTCAACATCACCGTCAAACCGGAAAACCAGGGCCGTGGCCTGGGCCTGGCGCTGCTGGAACACCTGATGTCCATCGCCTACAAGGCCAAGGCGCGCGAGTGCTTCCTGGAACTGCGCGACAGCAACCGCGCGGCGTTTCGCCTCTATGAGCGCTACGGCTTCAACGAAATCGGCCGCCGCCGCGACTACTACCCGGCCGTGGGCGGGCGCGAGGATGCGGTGGTGATGGCTTGTACCTTGGTTGACTGACTGAAAGTATCGCGAGCAGGGGCTTTGTGGCCGGCTCAACAACCTTCTGTGAGAGGGTTTGTTGTGGGAGCGGGCAAGCCTGCTCCCACAAGGGTTTTCCACAAGACTCTGCGCTTTGGTGGGTGCGGGCCGGGCAGCGCTCCGCTCGCCCGCGATGGCGTCAGCCCAGGTACCGCTTGGCTAGCGGTTGCCATCCACCGGTTCGCGCTCGGCCAGTTCGGCTTCGTCCCAGCCATTGCCGCCGCCGATGTCGTCTTCGTCCACTATGCTCAGGTCCCAATCGGCGGGGTTGTCTTCGCCGGCTTCCTGGGCGTCGCGGGCGCCGTCTTCGAGGATCAGGGTTTCTCTGCTGAGGTCGTCGTCGGTCAGTTCGTGGTCGGGCGTGGTAGCACCGGTCATTCCGGCTTCATGATGCCGCGGTGGTGGGGCGTCACGCTGGCGTTCGCTTTCGGGGGTGAGTTCATTGAGGTGTTCGCCGCTGTCGTCCCGGTCGAAGTCCAGTTCGTTCATCGAGCCCATGCGATCCTCGTTGTCATCGATGGGTTCGGGCTGCGGCGCGCCGTAGGGGCGTCGTGATTCGGTCATGGCAATTGCTCCCAGGGTGTGTACGGTGGACAGGCACACCCCCCGAAGATTCAGAGATTTTCCAGGCGTGCGACGATCTGCCTGGCCAACGTGACGCCGAACGGCGCTCGTCTGTCAAAGCTGCGCATCATTCTTGAGGCTTCACAGCATGAACGAACTACAAGACCTGATTGATAACAACGAGCGCTGGGCCGACGCGATCACCCAGGAAGACCCGGATTTCTTCGCCAAACTGGCCCGCCAGCAAACCCCCGAGTACCTGTGGATCGGCTGTTCCGACGCGCGGGTGCCGGCCAACGAGATCGTCGGCATGCTGCCGGGCGATCTGTTCGTACACCGCAACGTGGCCAACGTGGTGTTGCACACCGACCTCAATTGCCTGTCGGTGATCCAGTACGCGGTGGACGTGCTCAAGGTCAAACACATCCTCGTCACCGGCCACTATGGCTGCGGCGGTGTGCGTGCCTCGATGCAGGATCGCCAATTGGGCCTGATCGACGGTTGGCTGCGTTCGATCCGCGACCTGTACTACGAACACCGCGAAGCGCTGGGCCAATTGCCCACCGAAGAAGAGCGGGTTGACCGCCTCTGCGAGTTGAACGTGATCCAGCAAGTGGCCAACGTCGGCCATACCAGCATCGTGCAGAACGCCTGGCATCGCGGCCAGAGCCTGTCGATCCATGGCTGCATCTACGGGATCAAGGACGGGCGCTGGAAAAGCCTGAACGCCACCATCAGCGGTTTCGAGCAATTGCCGCCGCAGTATCGGCTGCGTCCGGCGGGCGCATCGTAGGGAGCGTCAACAACGGCTCTGCCGGTACCAGTGTTGTAGGAAGAGTTGCCCCTGGGCGTTGGGGGCCTCTTCGTAACCGGTAATCCAGCCACGGCACTGGGGCGAGCCGCATTGGCAGGCGAACTGGGCCGGCAATTGCTCCTCGGTGCTGGCCAGGTCCATATACAGCAGGTCGCCCCGGGCGATGTCCTTGAGCGACCACATCCACAGCTCGCTCATGTCCAAAAACACATTGGGGTCGCAGGAGTGCGCCAGTAACCCGGTGAACCACGGGTCGTGCAGGTGCACGCCGTGCATCATCTGCCGGGTCCAGGGGCCGCGGGCCGGCACCATTACCCCGGAAAACCGGCACACGCGGCAGATATGCCGAACTGTTTGCAGGCTGCTGAGCCCCGAAATCTGCCCGCCCGTGGGCGTGCTGACGGCGAAGTCTTGCCTGGAGGGATAGCCATCGCTGACCTGCAGTTCGTCAAAAGGATAGAGGCAGTCGCGGGTGCTTTTGCCGAGCTTGTCCATTTTCATAACGATCCTTGTTCCGGCACGGGTGCATCAATGCCATCCAGAGCGCTCCAGCTCTGGTGCGGCAGTCGGTGCTGGCCAAGCCTCGCGCAAAAAAGCACCAGGGTCTACTGTCATTTCTGACAGTAGATATCCGCTAGTTATCGCGTCAGCCATGGCTGACGCGAGGTGTTATCACAAGGCCGGGGTGACGGCCGCATCGGTGGCGGGAGCCTGGAGTTGCTGGAGTTGTACGCTGACGGCCGGGGTCGCGCACTGGGTTTGGGCGTCGGCCGGCGACAGCTTGCGGATCGAGGTATAGAACAGTTCGCAGGTCTGGGTTTTCTGGCTGTCCTGCCAGGTTTGGGTGCAGCGTTGCAGTTGCGCGGCGGGGTCGGCGCCGGGCTGGGAGCCCATCGCAGCCTGCCAGCACGCGGCACTGAGGTCCTGGCCCATGGTTTTCAGGCCCACGGCGTCGGCGCGGGCCTGGTCGCCGTCATAGTTCTCGGGGTCGGCGGCATACCAGATATAGCTGGGGTGATTGGCCCCCAGCACCGGTACCTTCACCGCGGCCACCGGGTTGATCTGCGCCAGGCCCAGCACGGTCACCGTGACCCCGTATTGCTGTTTGAGCCAATTGCGCACCGGCGCGCCAAAAGCCACCATCGGCAGGCCCGTATCCCCCTCGCCACGGCTGAGTTCGCGCACCATCGTGGCCTGATAGTCCTTGAAATAGTCGTAAATGCCTTCTAGATCCTTGCCTGCACTGGAGGGTGCGGCCACCGGGGCGATATCGACAATGGTCTGGAACGCGGGTGTTTGCTCGGCCGGGATGCCATTGGCGGTGAGCAGCGTGGCCCAGCGGTCGGTGGTGGCCGAGTCGAGATAGTCCTGGGCGCGGGTCAGGGAGTAATCGGGTGGGAAGTGCAGCAGTTCGACGCTTTTGCGTTTTTCCAGGGCCATGCCCAGGGGCAGGAAGAAATACCAGTCATAGGCCCACTTGCCCTCGGCATTCAGGCGCCGCGCCCCTTCGTAGGCCAGATCGCCGGCCTCCAGCAGGGCCGCCAAGGGCTTGCCGTAGCTGGCGGGCACCCCGGTGATGCTGGCGTAGAGCTGCTGGTTGTCGGCGGTGACGCGCACTATCGCCGTGTCGTAGCCGTCGCGTTTCACGCTTTGCCTGAGGTAATGCTCCACCGTTTGCGCCAGGGTCCAGTCGCGGTAGCAGATCACCGCGCAATTGTTCGGGTAGGCGAAGAGGCGGGTGACCCGCTCGGTACTGCCGAGCGCCAGTTCGGCGTCGGCCAAGGCATGGCTGCTCAAGCCCAGGGTGGCGAGGGTCAACGTCAGGGCGGCGAGTTTGTGCATGGGGGACTCCTTGTCGACATTTTTGAGTGAGGGGCGGGTGTTGCGCGTGAAGAATAGGCGGGCGCTGCACGACCGGGGGCAAGATGGCCACAAATCATGGCAATATGCCGTCCGCTCATCATCGATCAAAGGACTGAACCATGGCTTTTACCGATCAAGAACGCCTTGCCCTGCTGGCCGTCAAAGGCGTTGGCCCGACGGTGGTCAGCCGTTTGGAGCAAATGGGCTTTGCCTCGTTGGGCCAGTTGGCCGAGGCCGATGCCCTGGAGATTGTCACCAATGCTTCGGCCCTGGTGGGGTCGACGTGCTGGAAGAACAGCCCCCAGGCGCGGGCGGCGATTCAGGCGGCCATTGCCATGGCCAAGGCGCGTTGAGCCGTTGAAGGGCGGCGCGGGGTTTGCGTATCAAGCGGTCTATCGCTACGTCTTGGAGCTGATCGCCAGCCACCGCCATGAGCAGCGCCTGCCCTCGCTGCGGCAACTGGCCCAGCGCCTCGGGGTGTCGGTGTCCACCACCAAATACGCCTACGCCTTGCTGGAAGACGAGGGCCGTATCCTGTCGCGGCCGCGCCTGGGTTACTTCAGCCGGCCAGCGCCACTGCCGGCCACCGGCGCCGCGCCCGCCAGCCTGCTCGACCGGGTCTACGCCAGCGCCCGGCAACCGGGCATGTTGGCGCTGTCCAGCGACAGCCCGGCGATGCTGCTGTCCCTGGAAAACCCGCTGCTGATGACCGAGCGCGAACTCACCCGCCAGTACCCGCGCCCGCCAGCGCCGCTGTACCAACCGTTTGGCGAGGCGCAGTTGCGCGCCGTAGTGGCTGCGCAGTACACCCGTTCGCCCGACCAGGCCTGGCAAACCGAGCAGGTGTATGTGGGCGCCGACCTGCACAGCGTGTTGCAGATTGCCCTGGCGGCGCTGGCGGCCAAGGGCCGCGTGGCGTTGGTGGAGTCGCCCTGTTCTTGGGCCGTGCTGCGCCAATTGCACAGCGCCGGGGTGGAGGTGGTCGAACTGCCGTTGGGCGACGATGGCCGGGTGGACCTGATGCAGGTCGAGCACCTGCTGCAACGCCGGTCCGTGGCCCTGGCGGTGTTTTCGTCCACCTTCGCCAGCCCCCACGCCAGCCTCATGCCCGCCGCCGACAAGCAGCAACTGTGCGCCTGGCTAAGCGCGCGGGGCATTTGGTTGCTGGAGAACGACAGCTACGGCCAGTTGTACTTCGGGCCACAACCGGCGCGGTTTCGCGACTTCGCCGACCCTGAGCGGTTGATGGTGTTTTCGGCGTTGGACAAAACCATCGGCGCCGAAGCCCCGTTCGGCTACCTGCTCAGCCGCCAACTCGCCCCCGCGTTGCAGCGCGAATGTCTGGCGCGGGCCTTTCGCCTGTCACCGATGCGCCAGAAAGCCATCGCCCGGCTCCTCGGCTCGCGGCGCATGGGCGCCCACCTCGCGGCACTGCGCGGGCAATTGCAGGGGCGGGCGGCACACCTGGCCCAGATGCTCAGCCAACACACCGGCGAACGCCTGCACTGGCTCGCCCCGGCCGGTGGTGGGACGCTTTGGGCTCGGGCGCGGCGCCCGGTGGACATGGCCCGGGTGTTCGAGCGCCTGTTGGCGCAGCGCATCGTCATCGCGCCGGGGGCGGTGTTCAGCCAGGCCGGGCATTGGCGCCATCACCTGCGCCTGAGTTTCACCCTGGACTGGCAGCAAGACATCGCCACGGCCCTGCAACACCTGGCCCACGCCCTGGATCAAGAAGCGCTCAACTGACCCCGTAGCAATGGCGCGGCTCGGGGAATTGGCCGCTGCGCACCTCATGGGCGAACGCTTCGCAGGCCTGGCTTATCAGCGCGCCGACGTCGGCGTATTGCTTGACGAACCGCGGCACCCGCGAGCCGCCCAGGCCCAGCAGGTCTTCGGTGACCAGCACCTGGCCGTCGCAGGCCGAGGAGGCGCCGATGCCAATCGTCGGCATCGGCGAAAACCCGCTGATGCGCCGCGCCACGCCTTCGGCCACTCCCTCCAGCAACAGGCTGAACGCCCCGGCGTCGAGGTGGGCGCGGGCGTCCTGCTCGATCAGGCTGGCGCCGCTGTCGCTCAGGCCTTGGGCCTTGAACCCGCCCATGGCGTTGACGTACTGGGGCATCAGGCCGATATGGGCCATCACCGGAATGCCGCGCTGCACCAAAAACTCCACCGTACCGGCCAGGGCCTGGCCGCCTTCGAGCTTGAGCGCGTCGCACCCGGTGCGGGCCAGCACCTGGGCGCAGTTGCGGTAGGCCTGTTGCGGCGATTCCTGGTAACTGCCGAACGGCATGTCGGCGATCACGCAGGCCTGGCGGGTGCTGGCGACCACCGCGCGGGTGTGGCCGATGATCTCTTCCAGGCTCATGTCCAGGGTGCTGGCGCGGCCGTAGCCGACCATGGCGGTGGAATCGCCGATGAGGATGAAGTCGACGAAGGGGTCGAGTAAACGGGCAAATGCACTGCTGTAGGCGGTCAGCGAGACGATTTTCTGCTGGCCTTTCATGGCCACCAACTGCGGCACGGTCAGGCGGGTGGTGCGTGAATGAGTGCTCATGGCGGCTCTCCTGCGGGGTGGGAAAGCGCCCGATTATTGGCCGCCGGCGGCGCGATTCAATGCACAGCCTGGGGCTAAAAACCGACCCAGCGCTGTGTTTGGGTTGTTTCGGCGGTTTTTTGCGTAGACCATTGGCGCCATCGTTTTGCCCCACTTGCGAGTGTATTTGCATGACCGCCACCCCTGACCCGCGCCCGGCACCGTTTTCCCGGTCCGACTACAAGACCCTGGGCTTGGCCGCCCTGGGCGGCGCGTTGGAAATCTACGATTTCATCATCTTCGTCTTTTTCGCCCTGACCCTGAGCCAGCTGTTCTTCCCCCCGGAAATGCCCGAATGGCTGCGCCTGCTGCAAAGTTTCGGGATTTTCGTCACCGGTTACCTGGCGCGGCCCCTGGGCGGCATCCTGATGGCGCACTTTGCCGACCGCTTGGGGCGCAAGAAGGTATTCAGCCTGAGCATCCTGATGATGGCGCTGCCGTGCCTGCTGATCGGCATCATGCCCACCTACGCCCAGATCGGTTACCTCGCACCGCTGCTGTTGCTGGCGCTGCGCATCCTGCAAGGGGCGGCGGTGGGCGGCGAGGTGCCCAGCGCCTGGGTGTTCGTCGCCGAGCATGCGCCCCGGGGCCATCGCGGCTATGCCCTGGGCTTCCTCCAGGCCGGGCTGACTTTCGGCTACCTGATCGGCGCCCTCACGGCCACGGCCCTGGCCCAACTGTTCAGCCCGGCGGAAATCCTCGACTACGCCTGGCGCTACCCCTTCCTGCTGGGCGGTGTGTTCGGCGTGATTGGCGTGTGGCTGCGCCGCTGGCTGAGTGAAACCCCGGTGTTCATGGCCATGCAGGAACGCCGCGAAGCCGACCTCGAACTGCCCCTGCGCACCGTGCTGCGCGAGCATCGCCTGGCCATCCTGCCGGCGATGATCCTCACCTGCGTGCTGACGTCGGCGGTGGTGGTGTTCGTGGTGATTACCCCGACCATGATGCAAAAAACCTTTGGCATGAGCGCCAGCCACACCTTTGCCCTCAGCGCCCTGGGTATCGTCTTCCTGAACATCGGCTGCGTGCTGGCGGGGCTGATCGTCGACCGCATCGGCGCCTGGCGCACGGTGATGCTCTACAGCCTGCTGCTGCCGCTGGGGATTGGTGTGCTCTACAGCAGCCTGATTGCGGGCAGCCCGTGGGTGGGCCTGGCCTACGCCATCGCAGGCCTGGGCTGCGGCGTAGTGGGGGCGGTGCCGTCGGTGATGGTCAGCCTGTTCCCGGCGCGCATCCGGGTGTCGGGCATTTCCTTCACCTACAACATCGCCTATGCCTTGTGGGCGAGTACCACGCCGCTGTTGCTGATCGGCCTGATGCCCTGGAGCCCGTGGGTGTGCGTGATCTATAGCGCCGTGATGGGGGCGGTGGGTATCGCCAGCGCCCTGTACTTCGGCACCCGCCTGCCCGGCGCCAGCCAGGAGCCGGTGCCTTCGGGCTGCTGAAACGTGCGAGCCCGGTAGCACCGCCCGTGGGTGTTTTTGTGGGCGCAGGCTTGAAATCGCCATGGCAGGCGGAGCCAGCCCCCACAGGGCGGTGATAACCACGCCCGTGTGCTAGCCATGCGCCTAGAAGTTTGGCTTTTGATCTTGATTCACCCACCCACAAAAAAGCCCCGACACTCAGCGAGTGCCGGGGCTTTTGATGTTGCGCTCAGGCGTTACTGCGCGGTGCTAAGGGCCTTGGCCTTGCTCATGCGCAGCAGGTAGAAGCCCCAGATAATCAGGACCCACACCGGGATGGCATACACCGAGGCGCGCACGCCCGGGATGGCCAGCATCACGCCAATAATCCCCAGCATGAACGCCAGGCACAGGTAGTTGCTGAACGGGAACCAGAAGGTCTTGAACCCGGTTTCCACGCCTTGTTCCTTCATGGCTTTGCGGAACTTGATGTGGGTCAGGCTAATCAGCGCCCAGTTAATCATCAGGGACGCGACCACCAGGGCGAACAGCAACTCCAGGGCGTTATGGGGCGCCACGTAGTTGATGACCACGCACAAGAGCGTTACCAGCGCCGAGACGCCCAGGGCCCGCAGTGGCACGCCTTGTTTGTTGAGCTTCATCAGCGCCTTGGGCGCGTCGCCCTGTTCGGCCAGGCCAAACAGCATGCGGCTGTTGCAGTACACGCCGCTGTTGTACACCGACAGCGCCGCGGTCAGGACCACGAAGTTGAGGATGTGCGCCGCGGTGTCGCTGCCGATCAGGGAGAAGATTTGCACGAACGGGCTGCTGCTGTATGGGTCGCCCGAAGCGCCCAGGGTTTGCAGCAACTGGTCCCAGGGGTACAGCGATAGCAGCACGGTGAGGGCACCGACGTAGAAAATCAGGATCCGGTACACCACCTGGTTGATGGCCTTGGGGATCACTTTGCGCGGCTCGCTGGCCTCGGCGGCGGTGATGCCCACCAGTTCCAGGCCGCCGAAGGAGAACATGATGAACGCCATGGCCATCAGCAGGCCGCTGTAGCCATTGGGGAAGAACCCGCCGTGGCTCCACAGGTTGCTGAACGAGGCTTGCGGGCCGCCCTCGCCGCTGAACAGCAGGTAGCAGCCGAGCACGATCATGCCGACAATCGCCACCACCTTGATGATGGCGAACCAGAATTCGGTTTCACCGAAGAACTTCACGTTCAGGGTGTTGATGAGGTTGACCAGCACGAAGAACACCACGGCGCTGACCCAGGTGGGGATTTCCGGCCACCAGAATTGGATGTACTTGCCTACAGCGGTCAACTCGGCCATGCCCACCAGCACGTAGAGCACCCAGTAGTTCCAGCCGGACAAAAAGCCCGCGTAGCCGCCCCAGTATTTGTGGGCGAAGTGGCTGAACGAGCCGGCCACGGGCTCTTCGACGATCATTTCACCCAGTTGGCGCATGATGAGGAACGCGATGAAACCGGCGATCGCATAGCCGAGGATCATCGACGGCCCCGCCGACTTGAGTACGCCCGCCGAGCCGAGGAACAGCCCGGTGCCAATCGCACCTCCTAGCGCGATCAGTTGAATATGCCGGTTCTTCAAGCCGCGCTTGAGGCCAACCGGATTTACGATGTCATCGGCCATTACATTCCCTTTTTACTTGTTGTTTTTTCAGGCGTGGTCGGAAAAATCCTGCACGTTTGACACACCTCTCTCACAGAGGGGTCAGATATTACCCTCGGTAAACTTTTCGGAACACAGCTGAACGCCTTCCAGGGCCAATCGGTAGGTGCATTAGAAGGACCGGCGGGGGCGGGGGTCTATCCGGTTAATGGGCGAAGGGAGTCCGGATAGTAGGTAATGGGTGTTTTGTGTGTGGGAATCATCGCTATGTTATGTCGGGATTTTTACCGTGAGGGCGGACTTACCCGCAATGGCGGCGCACCTGGCACTGCAGTGGCTAGCTGACACATCGCCATCGCCAGCAGGCGCGCTCCCACCCAGGTTCGCCCACAGGTGTTGTTCACCCAACAATCAAATCCCCCCTCACAGCATCTCCCGCACCAATTGCAGGCAATGGGTCAGCCCCGGCGATGGGTCGTTGACCCGGCGGCTGAGGATGATCGGTGAGTTGGCGGTGGTTTCCACGATGGGCGTGTAACCGATGTCGGCGCGGTGCAGGGCCTGGACGGAGGCGGGCACCACGGTGACACCCATGCCGGCGGCGACCAGGCCGATGGCGGTCTGCAATTCGTTGGTCCATTGCGACACCTTGACCACCAGGCCATGGGCGTCGAACAGGGCGATCACGTGGTCGGCATAGCTGGGGCGCGGGTTGCCGGGGTAGAGCACGAAGGGTTGTTTGGCCAGTTCCGCCAGGGTGGTCGGCCCGGCCAGCAGCGGGTGGCCGGTGGGCAGCACGGCCACCAGGCGATCTTCGATCAGCACTTGCTGGACGATGGCCGGGTCGTCGATGCGGATCCGCCCGAACCCCACGTCGATGCGCCCGGCCTTGAGGGCCTGGACTTGCTGCAAGGTGGTCATTTCCGACAGGCCCAGTTCCAGCTCCAGGGTGTCGTCGGTGCGCAGGCGACGGATCAGGTCCGGGAGCATGCCGTACAGGGTTGAGGGCGCGAAGCCGATGCCCAGCCAGGTTTTTTGCCCCAGGCCGATGCGCCGGGTGTCGTCACAGGTTTTGCCCAGTTGTTCCAGCAGCAGCTTGGCGTGCTCATAGAAGTAGCGCCCGGCCTCGGTCAGGCGCAGCGGGCGGCCGCGTTCGAGCAGCACCACGCCCAACTCGTCTTCCAGTTGCTGGATCTGCCGGCTCAGGGGCGGTTGGGCGATGTGCAGGCGTTCGGCGGCGCGGGTGAAGTTAAGGGTTTCCCCCAGCACCTGGAAGTAACGCAGATGGCGCAGCTCCATGGACAGTCCTCGCAACTCGGTGATGACGACGAACGATACCCTGTAGGTATCGATTGAGACCAATTCTATATTGGCAGCCCAAAAAAATGGCGGGCAGAATCGGGCAAAACAAGTAAAGAACCTGATGGGTATAGAAATGCACGCAAGCGCCATTGAATCGATCGAGACGATCATCGTCGATCTGCCGACCATCCGCCCGCACAAGCTGGCGATGCACACCATGCAGCATCAGACCCTGGTGATTATCCGCCTGCGTTGCAGCGATGGCATCGAAGGCATCGGCGAGTCCACCACCATCGGTGGCCTGAGCTATGGCAACGAAAGCCCCGACAGCATCAAGACCAACATCGACCGTCACTTCGCGCCGCTGCTGGTCGGCCAGGACGCGTGCAACATCAACGCCGCCATGCTGCGCCTGGAGCGCAGCATCCGTGGCAACACCTTCGCCAAGTCCGGCATTGAAAGCGCCTTGCTCGACGCCCAGGGCAAGCGCCTGGGCCTGCCGGTCAGCGAACTGCTGGGCGGGCGGGTGCGTGACGCGCTGCCGGTGGCCTGGACCCTGGCCAGCGGCAATACCGAAAAAGACATCGCCGAAGCCGAAAAAATGCTCGACCTGCGCCGCCACCGCATCTTCAAGTTGAAGATCGGCGCCGGCGAGGTGAACAACGACCTGGCCCACGTCATCGCCATCAAAAAAGCCCTGGGCGAGCGCGCCAGCGTGCGGGTGGACGTCAACCAGGCGTGGGACGAAGCCGTGGCGCTGCGGGCCTGCCAAGTGCTGGGCAGCAACGGCATCGACCTGATCGAGCAACCCATCTCGCGCAACAACCGCGCCGGCATGGCCCGCCTCAACCTGTCGAGCCCGGCGCCGATCATGGCCGACGAATCCATCGAGTGCGTGGAAGACGCCTTCAACCTGGCCCGCGAAGGCGCGGCCTCGGTGTTCGCCCTCAAGATCGCGAAAAACGGCGGCCCGCGTGCGGTATTGCGTACGGCGGCGATTGCCGAAGCGGCGGGTATCGGCCTGTACGGCGGCACCATGCTTGAAGGCGGCATCGGCACATTGGCCTCGGCCCATGCGTTCCTGACCCTGAACAAACTGGCCTGGGACACCGAATTGTTCGGCCCGCTGCTGCTCACCGAAGATATCCTGGCCGAGCCGCTGGTCTACCGCGATTTCCATTTGCACGTCTCGACCGAGCCGGGCCTGGGCCTGAGCCTGGATGAAGAACGCCTGGCGTTCTTCCGCCGCGACAAGTCGTCCGTGACCCTTTCCCACGCCTGAGGACAGAGCCCCATGTTGTTCCACGTAAAGATGACCGTGAACCTGCCGCTCGACATGAACCCCGAGCACGCCGCGCGCCTCAAGGCCGACGAAAAGGCCCTGGCCCAGCGCCTGATGGAACAGGGCAAGTGGCGCCACCTGTGGCGCATCGCCGGCCTGTACGCCAACTACAGCGTGTTCGATGTCGACAGCGTGCAGGAACTGCATGACACCCTGATGCAATTGCCGCTTTATCCCTACATGGCCATCGAGGTCAATGCCCTGTGCCGGCACCCTTCCTCGATTCGCGAAGACGACCGTTAAGGGCCATTGCCTGAGGCGCGGTGCCTACAGGGCAGCGCATCAGGCTCCATGCCGTGCTGCACCCAATAATTACAAGATGAGGACCTAACACCATGTCAGTCAGAATCTCCCACACTGCCCACGCCCAGAAGTTTCTCGAAGAAGCCAGCGGCAGCCTCAACGACGGCGGCAACCCGCGTGCCAAGGCGCTGATCCACCGCATTCTGCGGGACTCGGTGGCGATCATCGAAGACATGCAAGTGACCCCGGAAGAATTCTGGAAAGCGGTCAACTACTTCAACGAACTGGGCCAGAGCCAGGAAGCCGGCCTGCTGGCCGCCGGCCTGGGCCTGGAGCACTACCTGGACCTGCTGATGGACGCCGAGGACGAGCAGGCCGGTAAATCCGGCGGCACCCCGCGCACCATCGAAGGCCCGCTGTACGTGGCCGGCGCGCCGCTGTCCAAGTACGAAGCGCGGCTGGACGACGGCCAGGACCCAGGCGTGGTGCTGTTCATGCAGGGCCAGGTGCGCGACACCGACGGCAAGCCCCTGGCGGGCGCGATTGTCGATGTATGGCAAGCCAACACCGGCGGCACCTACTCCTACTTCGACGGCACCCAGTCGGAATTCAACCTGCGCCGGCGCATCGAGACTGACGCCCAAGGCAACTACCGCTTTCGCAGCATCGTGCCGTCCGGCTACGGTTGCCCGCCGAGCGGCCCGACCCAGCAACTGCTCGATCAACTGGGCCGCCACGGCCAGCGCCCGGCGCACATCCACTTCTTTATCTCCGCACCGGGCCACCGCCACCTGACCACCCAGATCAACCTGTCGGGCGACCCGTACCTGCACGACGACTTCGCCTACGCGACCCGCGATGAGCTGATTGCCGAGATCCGCTTCAGCGAAGACCAGGCCAAGGCCCGTGAGCTGGGTGTGGAGGGCCGTTTCGCGCAGATCGATTTTGACTTCACCCTGCAGCCGGCCGCCGCGCCCGTGGAGCAAAAACGCATGGAGCGTGTGCGCGCCCTGGAAGACTGACCCCGGCCCCTGTGCCCCGCCGCGAGATAACCGACCGTTTATCTCGCGGCATTTTTATTGGCGCGGGCAGTACAGGCCACTGGGATAGACTCGCGGCTAAATAACAACAATTAGAGTGCCTGGTTATGGAAAGTCATCTGCTGAGCGAGCGCAGCCTGGTGTTTGAGCGGGCCGACCCCTACGCGGTGTCCGGTTACGTCAACCAGCATGTCGGCGCCCATTGCATCCATCTGCCCAGGGCCTCCAACCCCGAGGCCAGCCTCAACCACCGCAAATTCGCCAGCCTGGACCTGTGCCGCATCAGCTATGGCGGCAGCGTGCACGTCACCTCGCCGGCCCTGGAAACCATCTACCACCTGCAAGTGCTGCTGCGCGGCCACTGCCTGTGGCGCGGCCACCAGCAGGAACACTACCTGGCGCCAGGCGAGCTGTTGCTGATTAACCCCGACGATCCGGTGGACCTGACCTATTCCGCCGATTGCGAAAAATTCATCCTCAAGATCCCCACGCACCTGATGCAAGCCGCTTGCCTGGAGCAACGCTGGCTCTACCCGGAAACCGGCGTGCGCTTCCTGCAAAACCGCTACACCCTTGGCGAGCTGGACGGCTTCGTCAACCTGCTGGCCATGGTCTGCCTGGAAGCCGAGGCGGGTGAGCCGATGCCCAAGGTGCAGGAGCACTACGCGCAGATTGTCGCCGGCAAAATGCTCAGCCTGATGAAGACCAACGTGCGCCGCGCCCACCTGAGTTCGCGGGACGCGACCTTCGAGCACATAGTCGATTACATCGACCAGCACCTGAAGCAGGACATCGACGGCGAAGCCCTGGCGCGCCAGGCGCGCATGAGCCTGCGCTCGCTCTACTCGCTGTTCGAGCGCCACGCCCACACCACACCGAGCCACTACATCCGCCTGAAAAAACTCGAACGCGTGCGCGCTTGCCTGAGCGACGACACCTGCAACGTGCGCAACGTCACCGAACTGGCCATGGACTACGGCTTTTTGCACCTGGGGCGCTTCTCGCAAAGCTACCGCCAGCAGTTTGGCGAGTTGCCCTCCGATACCCTCAAGCGCCGGCATTGAGGTTGCGTGGCGCCTGAGCGGGCGCCATCGCGAGCAGGCTCGCTCCCACAGAGCGGGCCGGGTGGCGCTGCGCTTGCCTGCGATAGCGATTTCAAAGGCCCTCCCTGCACAAAACGGATAGCGATCTGCACAAAGCGGATATTGCCGCCACCTGCGCCTGCCTAGCATGAGCCTTGCCTGAACAATAACAACGGAGGCTTTGGCCATGTCTTTGCGACCCGAATACCTTCATTCCATGCTCGAGGATGACCCCGAACAGGGCGTCTACCGCTGCAAGCGCGAGATGTTCACCGACCCGCGGCTGTTCGACTTGGAAATGGAACACATCTTCGAAGGGAACTGGCTGTACCTGGCCCACGAGAGCCAGATCCCCAACAAGAACGACTTCTACACCACCACCATGGGCCGCCAGTCGATCTTTATCGCGCGCAACAAAGACGGCGTGCTCAATGCCTTCATCAATGCCTGTAGCCATCGCGGCGCCATGCTGTGCCGGCACAAGACCGGCAACCGTGCCACCTACACCTGCCCGTTCCACGGCTGGACCTTCAACAACTCCGGCAAGCTGCTCAAGGTCAAGGACCCGGCCGAAGCGGGCTACCCGTCGAGTTTCAACTGCGAAGGCTCCCACGACCTGACCAAAGTGGCGCGCTTCGAGTCCTACCGGGGGTTTCTGTTCGCCAGCCTCAAGGCTGACGTGGTGCCGTTGGTGGAACACCTGGGCGAGTCGGCGAAAATCATCGACATGATCGTCGACCAGTCCGCCGATGGCCTGCAAGTGCTGCGCGGTTCCTCCAGCTACATCTACGAAGGCAATTGGAAACTCACCGCCGAGAACGGCGCCGACGGCTACCACGTCAGCTCCGTGCACTGGAACTACGCCGCCACCCAGAACCAGCGCAAACAGCGCGAGGCCGGCGACTGCAACCCGACCATGAGCGCCGGGAGCTGGGCCAAGCAGGGCGGGGGCTTCTACTCCTTCGACAAGGGCCACCTGCTGCTCTGGACCCGCTGGGCCAACCCCGAGGACCGCCCGCTCTACGAGCGCCGCGACGAACTCGCCGCAGACTTCGGCAAGGCCCGCGCCGACTGGATGATCGAAAACTCGCGCAACCTGTGCCTGTACCCCAACGTCTACCTGATGGACCAGTTCAGCTCGCAGATCCGCATTGCCCGGCCGATCTCGGTCAACCGCACCGAAATCACCATCTACTGCATCGCCCCCAAGGGAGAGAGCGACGAGGCGCGCGCCAAGCGCATCCGCCAGTACGAAGATTTTTTCAACGTCAGCGGCATGGCCACCCCGGATGACCTGGAAGAGTTCCGCTCCTGCCAGCTCGGCTACCAGGGCGCCGGAGGCTGGAACGACATGTCCCGCGGGGCCGAGCACTGGGTCGAAGGCGCCGACGCCGCCGCCCGGGAAATCGACCTGCACCCGCTGCTCAGCGGCGTGCGCACCGAAGACGAAGGCTTGTTCGTGCTGCAACACAAATACTGGCAGCAAACCATGCTCAAGGCCCTGGCCGCCGAGCAGGCCAAGCACATCCCCGTGGAGGCCCTGTGATGAGCATTGCCCATGAAGCGGTATGCGCCTTCCTCTACCGCGAGGCGCGTTACCTGGACGACAAGGACTGGGACAACTGGCTGGAACTCTACGCCGCCGACGCCTCGTTCTGGATGCCGTCCTGGGACGACAACGACGAGTTGACCCAAGACCCCCAACGTGAAATCTCGCTGATCTGGTACGGCAACCGCAGTGGCCTGGAAGACCGCGTGTTTCGCATCAAGACCGAGCGCTCCAGCGCCACCGTGCCCGACACCCGCACCTCCCACAACATCAGCAACGTCGAGGTGCTGGAACAGGCCGACGGGCTGTGCAAGGTGCGCTTCAACTGGCACACCCTGAGCTTTCGCTACAAAACCGTGGACAGCTACTTCGGCAGCAGTTTCTACACCCTGGATGTGCGCGGCCAGACCCCGCTGATTAAGGCCAAGAAGGTCATCCTGAAGAACGACTACGTTCGCCAGGTCATCGACATCTACCATTTGTGAGGCTGGGGCCATGTCCTATCAAGTTGCGTTGAATTTCGAAGACGGGGTCACCCGCTTCATCGCCGCTGAAACCGGCGAAACCGTGGCCGACGCGGCGTACCGCCAAGGCATCAACATCCCCCTGGACTGCCGTGACGGCGCTTGCGGCACCTGCAAGTGCTTTGCCGAGGCGGGCCGCTACGAACTGGGCGAGGACTACATCGACGACGCCTTGAGCGAAGACGAAGCCGCCCAGGGTTACGTGCTGACCTGCCAGATGCGCGCGCAAAGCGACTGCGTGCTGCGGGTGCCGGCCTCCTCCGAGGTGTGCCGCACCCAGCAGGCCAGCTACGCCGCGGCCATCAGCCAGGTGCGCCAGTTGTCGGACAGCACCTTGTCGCTGTCGATCAAGGGCGAGGCCCTGAGCAAACTGGCGTTTTTGCCGGGCCAGTACGTCAACCTGCAAGTGCCGGGCAGCGAACAGACCCGCGCCTACTCCTTCAGCTCGTTGCAGCATGACGGCGAAGTCAGCTTTCTGATCCGCAACGTGCCGGGCGGGCTGATGAGCCGCTTCCTTACCGAACTGGCCAAGGCCGGCGACCCGATCAACCTGGCCGGGCCCCTGGGCTCGTTCTACCTGCGCGATATCCGCCGCCCGCTGCTGCTGTTGGCCGGCGGCACCGGGTTGGCGCCGTTCACCGCCATGCTCGAGCGCATTGCCGAGCAGGGCAGCGAGCACCCCTTGCACCTGATCTACGGCGTCACCCACGACCACGACCTGGTCGAGCTGGAGCGTTTGCAGGCCTTCGCCGCGCAGATTCCCAACTTCACCTTCAGCGCCTGCGTGGCTAGCCCCGACAGCGCCCACCCGCTCAAGGGCTACGTGACCCAGCACATCGAGCCCCAGCACCTGAACGGCGGCGATGTCGACGTGTACCTGTGCGGGCCACCGCCAATGGTCGATGGCGTCAGCCGTTTCCTCGCCGAACAGGGCGTGGCCCCGGCGAACTTCTACTACGAAAAATTCGCCGCCAGCGCGGCCTGAGGACAGCCCATGAGCACTGCACGTTTTGCTGGCAAGGTCGCGCTGATTACCGGCGCCGCCCAGGGCATCGGCCGCCGCGTCGCCGAGCGCATGGCCGCCGAAGGCGCGCATCTGGTGGTGGTCGACCGGTCCGAATTGCTGTTTGAGTTGCGCGATGAACTGCCCGGCAAAGTGCTGGCCCTGACCGCCGACCTGGAGCAGTACGAAGAATGCAGCCGCGTGATGGCGGCGGCCATCGAGGCCTTCGGGCGCCTGGATATTCTGGTGAACAACGTCGGCGGCACGATCTGGGCCAAGCCGTTCGAGCACTACCAAGCGCACGAAATCGCCAAGGAAGTGCAGCGCTCGCTGTTCCCCACGCTTTGGTGCTGCCACGCGGCGCTGCCGTACATGCTGGCGCAGGGCAGCGGGGCGATCGTCAACGTGTCGTCGATCGCCACCCGCAGCCTCAACCGCGTGCCCTACGGCGCGGCCAAGGGCGGCGTGAATGCACTGACCGCGTGCCTGGCTTTTGAAACCGCCGAACGCGGCATCCGCGTCAACGCCACCGCCCCGGGCGGCACCGAAGCGCCGCCACGGCGCATCCCGCGCAACAGCGCCGAACAGTCACCGCAAGAGAAAATCTGGTACCAGCAAATCGTCGACCAGACCCGCGACAGCACCCTGATGAAACGCTACGGCACCATCGACGAACAGGCCGCCGCCATCCTGTTCCTGGCCTCGGACGACGCCTCGTACATCACCGGCATGGTCATGCCGGTGGGCGGTGGGGACCAGGGGTGAACTGCACGCCACAAAGGCTCGCGGCCATGAGGGGCGTGGTCACCGCCCCTACTTGCGCACCACCAAGTCCAGCAACTCTTCCTTTTCCTTGATCTTCTGCAACACGATTTCCGAGCGGATGTCGGTGACGCCTGCCGTGCGGTTGAGGTGGTTGACGATGAAATCGGAGAAGTGCTTGAGGTTGCGCGCCTGCACCCGCAGCACGTAGTTGCTGGCGCCGGTGATGACGTAGGCGGTGACCACTTCGGGCCAGGAGTGCACCTTCTTGATAAAGGTTTCGTGCCAATCGGCCACGTCCTGGCGCAGGGACACATGGACGATGGCTTCTAACTCGATGCCCAGGCGTTCGGCGTTGAGCACTGCGCGGTAGCCGGTGATGATGCCCTCGCTTTCCAGCAGGCGCAGGCGCCGCAGGCAGGCCGAAGGGGAGAGGGCGACTTTCTCGGCCAGTTCCTGATTGCTGATGCGCCCGTCCTGTTGCAGGAAATGCAGGATGCGCAGGTCGGTGGAGTCCAGAGTCATGGTTTGAATAAATCCGCGATTATTGGAGTTGGAATCGAATTTTCTTCGCAATAGTGCCGATGCAACGCTGCACTTTGCACGAAAATTTTCCGGTTCCTGGTTCATCATCTGCTTCACGAGGCCGGCTGCGGTTGGCCGCACCGATGCGTGTTTCCCTGACAGGACCTTCCATGACTAGCAGAACCGATTGCCTGGCGCTCGATGCGCAAGACCCGCTGGCGCCGTTGCGCGAGCAGTTTGCCTTGCCCGAGGGGGTGATCTACCTCGACGGCAACTCCCTCGGTGCGCGCCCGGTGGCGGCCCTGGCCCGGGCCCAACAGGTGATCGCCGAGGAGTGGGGCAATGGCCTGATCCGCAGTTGGAACAGCGCCGGTTGGCGCGCCTTGTCCGAGCGCCTGGGGGACCGGCTCGCCTGCCTGATCGGCGCCGGGCCGGGGGAAGTGGTGGTCACCGACACCACCTCGATCAACCTGTTCAAGGTGCTCAGCGCGGCCTTGCAAGTGCAGGCGCAACGGGCGCCCGAGCGGCGGGTGATCGTCACTGAAAGCAGTAACTTTCCCACCGACCTGTACATCGCCCAAGGCTTGGCGGACCTGCTGCAACAGGGCTACTCCCTGCGCCTGGTGGACAGCCCGGCACAGTTGCCGCAAGCCATCGGCCCGGACACAGCGGTGGTGATGCTCACCCACGTCAATTACAAGAGCGGCCACATGCACGACATGCAGGCCCTCACCGCGCTGAGCCACGAATGCGGCGCGCTGACGATCTGGGACCTGGCCCACTCGGCCGGCGCGGTGCCGGTGGACCTGCACGGCGCGGGTGCCGACTACGCCATCGGCTGCACCTACAAGTACCTCAACGGCGGCCCGGGTTCCCAGGCGTTCGTCTGGGTGGCGCCGGCGCTGTGCGACCTGGTCAACCAGCCGCTGTCGGGCTGGTTCGGCCACACCCGCCAGTTCGCCATGGAAACCGCCTACGCGCCCAGCAGCGGCATCGCCCGCTACCTGTGCGGCACCCAACCGATCACCTCGCTGGCGATGGTGGAATGCGGCCTGGACATCTTCGACCAGACCGACATGGCCAGCCTGCGCCGTAAATCCCTGGCCCTGACCGACCTGTTCATCGCGCTGGTGGAAAAACGCTGCGCCACCCACGGCCTGACCCTGGTCACCCCGCGTGAGCACGCCCAGCGCGGCAGCCACGTCAGCTTCGAGCACCCCGAGGGCTACGCGGTGGTCCAGGCCTTGATCGCCCGGGGCGTGATCGGCGACTACCGCGAACCGCGGATCATGCGCTTTGGCTTCACGCCGCTGTACACGCGCTTTAGCGAAGTGTTCGACGCGGTCGAGATCCTGGGCGAGATCCTCGACCAGAAAACCTGGGCCCGGGAAGAATTCCAGGTGCGCCATAGCGTGACGTGACACTCCTTGTGGGCCTGGGCTTGCCCGCGATTAGGCCAGTACAGCCAGCAGAACTCTCGCGGCTGGAGCATAGCCATCGCGGGCAGGCCCGCTCCCACAGGGTGGATGGCAAGTTAGCCTGATACACCCCCAACCGCGTGCAACCACACTAATAAAGAGGCACCTAGCGTGACGACTTCCAACAAGGGTTGCGCTTGGGGGGCCTATCCCCCAGTGGGAGCGAGCCTGCTCGCGATGGCGGTTCTCAAACCGCCGAAAAGCCTGCGGGGGCGGTCAACGCCTCCAGCAGCGCCCGGGCATAGCCGGGCAGTTGCTCGAACGAACGGGCGCACAGCAGCAATTTGCGCCGTGCCCAGGGTTCTTGCAGCTCGCGGCGGTGCAATGCCTGTGGTGCCGGCCCGCGTTCAAGGGCGGCCAGGGGGACGATGCCCAGCCCGGCGCCACGGGCCACCATGCGTATCACCCCATCAAAACCCTCGGCGCGGATGCGGGTCTGCATGCGCCGGCCGCAGTGCAGAGCCTGTTCCTCCAGGTAAATCGCTAGGGCGCTGCTGGCGTTCAGGCCTACATAGTCGTGGCCCAGGGTCTGGGCGAAGGTCAACTCAGGGGCGCCGGCCAGGGGATGGTCCAGCGGCAGGATCAACACCAGCGGGTCGTCGCAAAAGGCGCGGCTGTGTAAACCCTGGCGGTCAACGGCGTCGCAGATGATGCCCAGGTCCGCCGCGCCCTGGCGCAGGGCGTGGGTGATGCGCTGGCTGGGCAGTTCCTGCACGTCGATAGTGAGGTTGGGGTGTGCGTGTAGAAAATCCGCCAGGCGTTCGGGCAGGTATTGGCTCAGGGCCGTGGTGTTGCACAGCAAGCGCACCTGGCCCTTGGCCCCGCTGGCGTACTCCGCCAGTTCCTGTTGCAGGTGCTCGGCCTGTTGCAGCAACGCCCGGGCATGCCGTGCCAGGGCCTGGCCGGCGGGCGTCGGGTAGACGCCACGGCGCCCGCGCTCGAAAAACGCCACCCCCGCCGACACCTCCATTGCGCGCACCCGCGCACTGGCCGCCGACAGCGATAAATGGCTGCGCGCCGCGCCGGCGGTGATGTTGCCGCAGTCGAGAATGTTCAGGTAAAGCCGCAGGTCAGTCAGGTCGAAGTGCATGGTTTGGCCCTGTAGAAAGCGGGCTCGCCCGCGCTGGGCTGCGTAGCGGCCCTAAAACCCGAGGCGCGCTACGCACTCCAGCGCGGGCAAGCCCGCTTGTTACTGATGCGTGTGCCTATCGGGAAACAAGAGTCTGCCTGCGCCAATCGCGCATTTCCAGCCTCGCGTGCAGGGGGGATTATGGGCGCCATGAATACTGTCCTGGCGTACTACCAACACCTCGGCCCGGCCCTTATGGCGCTGGTGCTGTTGACCTTCTTGCTGGCCGGTACGGTCAAGGGCGTGATCGGCCTCGGCTTGCCTACCATCGCCATGGGCTTGCTCGGCTTGGCTATGGCGCCGGCGCAGGCTGCGGCGCTGCTGATTGTGCCGTCGGCGTTGACCAACCTCTGGCAATTGGCGTTTGGCGGGCATTTGCGTGGGCTGCTGGGGCGGTTGTGGCCGATGCTGCTGGCAATCTTCCTGGGCACCGGGGCGGGGGCGCTGTGGCTGGGCATGGAGGGCGGGCCGTGGGTGGTGCGGGGGTTGGGCGCGGCGCTGTTGCTGTATGCCCTGAGCGGGTTGTGCCTGCCGGCCCTGCGCCTGGCGGCGCGGCACGAACCCTGGCTGGGGCCGCTGTGTGGCGTGTTGACCGGTGCCATTACGGCGGCCACCGGGGTGTTCGTGATCCCGGCGGTGCCCTATCTACAGGCGCTGGGGCTGCAACGGGATCAACTGGTGCAAGCCTTGGGCCTGTCGTTCAGCGTCTCGACCCTGGCCCTGGCGGCCGGCTTGGCGTGGGGCGGTGCCTTGGGCGGCGCTGAGCTGGGGGCGTCATTGCTGGCGCTGGTGCCGGCCCTGTTGGGCATGTGGCTGGGGCAGTGGTTGCGCCAGCGCATCAGCGCTGTGCTGTTCAAGCGGGTGTTCTTTGTCGGCCTCGGCCTGCTGGGGGCGCACTTGCTGGTCAGCGGTTAGCCGAGGCGGGGCTGAGCATGTCGATCATACGGGTCTCGAAATCCCGCGCCAGGTAGTCCATGCGTTGCTCGAAAAACTGCCGCATATGGGGCAGGTTGGCGTGGATGTCCCAGTGCGCGCGGCTTTGCCACACCTCATAAAAGATAAACAGCGTCGGGTCTTCGCGGTCGCGCAGCATGTGGTACTCGATGCAGCCCGGCTCGGCGCGGCTGGGCTGCACATAGGCGCGGAACAACGCCTCGAAGGCGTCGGCTGTTTCCGCTTGGGTGTGGGCGTGCAGGATGAAACTGTGCAATGCACTCATGGCGATCTCCTCTGGTTTGAGGGCGCCAACTTTACGACAACAATCTGCTGTCGATTCGTGCTTATGGGTCAAATGTATTTTGCCGATGGCGGGCTTATTCCGCGTGCGGTCGCTCTATAACCTGGCCTCATCGTTTTTCACTCTTCTCGATCCGCCGCCCCTGGCGCTGCGCATTGATACCCGATGAGGCTACTCACCATGAAGAAAGTCCTGTTGCTCAACGGCGGCAAACAATTCGCCCACTCCGATGGCCGCTACAACCTGACCCTGCACGAAGCCGCCGCGGCCGTGCTGGACCGTGGCGGTGTGGATGTGAAAGTCACCCACATCGACGCCGGCTACGACATCGATGAAGAGGTGCAGAAGTTTCTCTGGGCCGACGTCATCGTGTACCAGATGCCGGGTTGGTGGATGGGCGCGCCGTGGATCGTCAAGCAGTACGTCGATGAGGTCTTCACCCGTGGTCACGGCAGCCTCTACGCCAACGACGGCCGCACCCGCAGCGACGCCTCGCAGAAGTACGGCAGCGGTGGGCTGTTGCAGGGCAAGCAGTACATGCTGTCGCTGACCTGGAACGCCCCGCAGCAAGCCTTCGACGACCCCGCGGATTTTTTTGAAGGCAAGGGCGTGGACGCGGTGTACTTCCCGTTCCACAAGGCCAACGCCTTCCTCGGCCTGGAGGCGTTGCCGACCTTCCTGTGCGTGGACGTGATGAAACGCCCCGACGTGGCCGGCGACGTGCAGCGTTACGAGGCGCACCTGGCCAAGGTGTTCGGCCTTTAAGCTACTATCTGCGGCGCACTGGTTGTCGGTAGCAAGCGGGCTCGCCTGCCTGCTACAAGCAGCCTCCCCCAGCCGCAGAGGATGCCCGTTGAAAGCCAGATCCGATGAGTTGCAGATGTTTGTCTGCGTGATCGAATGCGGTTCGATTTCCGCCGCCGCCGAGCAGGTTGGCCAGACCCCTTCGGCGGTCAGCCGCAGCCTGTCGCGCCTGGAGGCCAAGCTCGACACCACGCTTATCAACCGCACCACCCGGCGCATGGACCTGACCGAAGAGGGCAAGTACTTTTTCGAGCACGCCAAGCGCATCCTCGACCAGATGGACGAACTCGAAGAGCGCCTCAGTGCCCGCCAGCAAACCCCCTCCGGGCGCTTGCGGATCAACGCGGCGGCGCCCTTCATGTTGCACGCCATCGTGCCCTACATCGCCGAATTCCGCGGGCTCTACCCGGATATCCAACTGGAACTCAACAGCAACGACCTGATAATCGACCTGCTGGAGCAGAGCACCGACATCGCCATCCGCATCGGCGCCCTGGCCGACTCCACCCTGCACGCGCGCTCCCTGGGCTGTAGCCCGCTGCATATCCTCGCCAGCCCCGACTACGTGGCGCGCCACGGTACGCCGACCACGGTGGAGCAGTTGGGCGACCATCAGTTGCTCGGTTTCACCCAGACCGAAACTCTCAACCACTGGCCCCTGCGCCACGCCCACGGCGACCGCTGGCAGATCGAGGCAAGCCTCAGCGCCTCCAGCGGCGAAACCCTGCGCCACCTGGCGCTAGCGGGGCAGGGCATCGTCTGCTTGTCCCACTTCATGACCTGCGACGACATCCGCACCGGGCGCTTGCAGGTGCTGCTGGCCGAGGCCAACAGCGGCTACCGCCAGCCGATCAACGCGGTGTATTACCGCAACTCTCAATTGGCGTTGCGCATCCAGTGCTTCCTGGACTTTATCCAGGACAAACTGGCGGGTTATGCGCTGGCGGAGTTCAGGGGATAGGGGGAGCGGCAAGCTGACAGCTAAGCGCTGGCCGCTGTGCCTTCCTTGTCGTGCAGGCCAAAGCGGTCCACCAGGGTGGCGCTGGCTTGGTTCAGGCCGAGCACCTGCACCTCGGCACCGTTGGCGCGCAGTTTGAGGATCACGCTGTCGAGGGCGGCGATGGCGGTGATGTCCCAGAAGTGCGCCTGGGTCAGGTCGATGCACACGCGGGGCAGGTGTTCCTTGAGGTTGAAGGCGGCGCGGAATTTGTCTGCCGAGCTGAAGAATACCTGGCCGACCACCCGGTAAACCCGGCACTGGCCGTGGTCTTGTAGGGCCGACTCCACGGCCAGGTAGTGGCCCATCTTGTTGGCGAAGAACAGCGCGGCCAGCAGCACGCCAGCAAGTACGCCGTAGGCCAGGTTGTGGGTGCCGACGACCACGGCCACGGTCACAACCATGACGATGTTGGTGGACAGCGGGTAGCGTTTGAGGTTGCGCAGCGAGTCCCAACTGAAGGTGCCGATGGACACCATAATCATCACCGCCACCAGCGCGGCCATAGGGATGCGGCTGACCCAGTCGCTGAGGAACACCACCATCAACAACAGCGCCACCCCGGCGACAAGCGTAGACAGGCGCGTGCGCCCGCCGGATTTCACGTTGATGACCGACTGGCCGATCATCGCGCAACCGCCCATGCCGCCTAGCAGGCCGGTGGCGATGTTGGCCAGGCCCTGGCCCTTGCATTCGCGGTTTTTGTCGCTGGGGGTGTCGGTCATTTCATCGACGATGGTGGCGGTCATCATCGACTCCAGCAGGCCGACCACGGCCATGGCGGCGGAGTAGGGGAAGATGATTTTCAGGGTGTCCAGGTTCAGCGGTACGTCCGGCCAGAGGAAGATCGGCAGGGTGTCGGGCAGCGCGCCCATGTCGCCGACGGTGCGGATATCCAGGCCCAGCCCCATCGCCACGGCCGTCAGCACCAGGATGCACACCAGCGGCGAGGGGATGACCTTGCCGATCACGGGCACGTGGGGGAACAGGTAGATGATGCCCAGGCCCGCCGCCGTCATGGCGTAGACGTGCCAGGTGACGTGGGTCAGTTCCGGCAACTGGGCCATGAAAATCAGGATCGCCAAGGCATTGACGAAACCGGTGACCACCGAGCGCGAGACGAAGCGCATCAGCGACCCCAGCTTGAGATACCCGGCGCCGATTTGCAGTGCGCCGCACAACAGCGTGGCGGCCAGCAGGTATTGCAGGCCGTGGTCTTTGACCAGCGTCACCATCAACAGGGCCATGGCTCCGGTGGCCGCGGAGATCATCCCTGGGCGCCCGCCGGTGAAGGCGATCACCACCGCCATGCTGAAGGAGGCGTACAGGCCGATCTTGGGGTCTACCCCGGCGATGATGGAAAACGCGATGGCTTCGGGGATCAGGGCAAGGGCCACCACCAGCCCGGCCAGCACATCGGCGCGGACATTGGAAAACCAGTGGTGTTGGAGGGAGGCGAGCATGGGCAGGTCCAGGGTGATTTATCTGGTAACAAAAACGGGGGCGGGAGTTTACAGGGGATGGGCGCGATAGTGGGCAGACCGCTGCTGTAGCAAGCGGGTAAGCCCGCGTGCTACAGCGCTTGGGGTTATGGGCCGACGAGGTTTTCCAGTTCCCGGGCGCGGGTCTTGGTCATGTCCAGGAAGCAGGAACTGGCGTTGATGGCATCGATGGTGCCGCCGGTCAGGCTGGCAACGAAGCCGCAGTTGGCGTCGCGGTATTTGAGCCACAGGCGCTGCACGTCCTTGAGCGGGGCTTTTTTGTCGGCGTCCAGGGCGGCCATCGCGGCTTTGTAGGCCTGGTTCAGGCGGGTGTCCTGGCGTTTGATCTCTGCGGCCTGGCAGTCGAGCATTTCCACGGTCACGCCGCCGGAAGCTTTCATGCACTGGCTGTAGGCCGGGCTGTCGGCGTCGGGGTTGGCCTGGGCGGTGGCGCACAGGCCCAGAAGCAGGAGAGGGGCGAACAGGAGGTGGCGATTCATGGGGCACCTTGGCGCAGACAAGCGTTTGTGGGCGCGGGCTCTTGCCCGCGATGGCTGAGTGTCAGTCGGCGTGAATGTTAACTGACCCGGCGCCCTCGCGGGCGAGCCCCCTCCCGCAGGAGGCTCGGGCGGGTTCTGCTCACACCCGGAAGTGGCTGACCATGGTCTGCAACTGGCTGCCCAGGCGCGCCAGTTCGACGCTGGCCGAGGCGGTTTCGTCGCTGGCGGCGGCGGTTTGTTCGCACACGTCGCGCACGTTGAGGATGCTGCGGCTGATCTCTTCGGCCACGGCGCTTTGCTGTTCGGCGGCGGTGGCGATCTGCTGGTTCATCGACTGGATGCTGGACACGGTGCGGGTGATGTTTTCCAGCGAGGTGCCGGCGCGGCGGGTCAGTTCGACGCTGCTGTCGGTGAGGCTGCGGCTGTTGTTCATCACCGTGGCCACTTGCTGGGTGCCGTTTTGCAGGCCGGCCACCAGGCCTTCGATTTCTTCGGTGGATTTTTGCGTGCGTTGGGCCAGGCCGCGTACTTCGTCGGCGACCACCGCAAAGCCACGCCCGGCTTCACCGGCACGGGCGGCTTCGATGGCGGCATTGAGAGCCAGCAGGTTGGTTTGTTCGGCCACGGCCTTGATGACGTCCATGACGCTGCCGATCTTGTCGCTTTCGTGTTGCAGCACGCTCATGGCTTCGGTGGAGCGCGCCACTTCGCTGGCCAGGCGTTCGATCTGCTCGATGGCCTGGGCCACCACTTTGTCGCCGGCGCGGGCTTCGCTGTCGGCATCGGCGGCGGCTCGGGAGGCGTGCTCGGCGTTGCGCGCCACCTCCTGCACGGTGGCGGTCATTTCGTGCATCGCGGTGGCCACCTGGTCGGTTTCGACTTTCTGGCGGTTGACGCCGTCGCTGGTTTCTTCGGTCACGGCCGAGAGTTCTTCGGCGGCGCTGGCGATCTGGGTGACGCCGTCGCGGATCCCGGTAATCAGTTCGCGCAGGGTCACGCCCATGCGTGCGATGCCCTGTTGCAGCACGCCCAGTTCATCGCGGCGGGTGACGTGCAGGGTGTGGCTCAGGTCGCCACTGGCAATGCGCTCGACCACGGCCAGGGTTTCGCGCAGCGGGCGGGTGATCTGGCGGGTGATGAGTACGGCAGCGAGGATGCCCACCAGCAGCGCCAGCAAGGTGCTGACCAGTTGCAGGCTGCGGGCCTGGGCGCTTTCGCTGTCGCGACGGTCGAGCTGGACCTGGTAGAGGAGGTCGCTGATCTTGACGATGTCGGCGCCTTGCACGGTCATTTCCGCGCGGGCGTCCACGGCTTGGCTGTAGGCCGCTTTGTAGGCCTGCAACGCGGCGCGGTAGTTGAGCAGGGCGCTTTCGAGCTGTTGCAGGGCCACTTGCTGGGTGTCGGCGAAGTGGCTGTTGAGGTCCTTGAGGCTGGCGATGGCCAGGTTCAGTTGGTTGAGCGCTTTTTGCTCGGTCTCGGCCTTGGTGTCGGCGGTGTAGCCGCGCACTTCGTAGCGCGCCAGCAGGAAGGCTTCGCGGGCCTGGGTGATGGTTTGGAACTGCTCGAAGCGTTGATCGCTCAGGGGCATTTGCTTGACTTGGGTGCTGATTGCTTCGATCAGGCTGTTGGCGGTTTCGGCGTTCTGGCCCATGACCTGGCGCGCCGCGTTGCCGTCGCGGTAGGCGCTGCGCATTTTGTTCAGCGACTGCTGGTAGGCGGCGATGGTGGTGCCTTGTTCGCGCAGCAGCTTGAGGTTGTCCGGGCTCTTGAAACTCTTGAGCAAGGCCTGTTGTTGGGCGCTGAATTCGTCGAGGGTGCCCTGCACGTTTTGCGCGGCGCTTTCATCGCCATTGGTGAGCATGTACTGCAAGCGGCTGATGCGCAGCTTGGTCAGGCCGGCGTTGAGCTGGGTGATGTCGCTCATCCAGTTGCTGCGGTCGATCAACCCGCCCAGGCTGGTCCAGCCCGTCAGGGCGAGGATGCTGGTGAGTACCAGCACCAGGCCGAAGCCCAGGCCCAGTTTGAGGTTGACGCTGATGTTGCCGAACCAGCTATTCATTGAAGTGCTCCAGTCACGTTGAGTTTTTTTCGTCGGTTGGCTGGAAGGTTGTTGTTTTTAAGTGCCAGCAAGGTTGTATCGCAGCGGTTTATCGGCCGCTGGGGCGAGAGCTGAAACGGTTTTTGCGCAGGGAAGTTTTGCCTGGCGACGGACGGTCAAAGGGTGGGGCCCGTCTTCGCTTGTGCCGAGGCCTGCGGCGCGGTTGCGCAAAATTATCAGGATTGAGGTTGCGGGTTTTTGCCGGCTCATTCGTCTTATCTAGTGAACCCCACGCCATCCAACGCGTTTTCGCGTTTGTCTTCATAAAAAGGACTTTGCATGCCTGTCACTTCTTGCCGCTCTTTCTGGCTGGGCAGCGTTGCCCTGGCTGTCACCCTGGCCACGCCGGCCGCGTTTGCCGACTACCTGTGGCTGGAGCGCGGTGCCGGGCAACCGGCGAAGGCGTACTTGAGTAACTTCCAGCCCAGCGAGCGCTTGGCCCTGAGTACGCTGATTCAGGTCGAGGCGTTGTTGGGCGAGGGCAAACGTGTGCCGCTGGCGGCCAGTGGCGATGGTTTTCCGATTGCCCAGAGCGTGGCCGGGGATTTACGTGTGAGTGCCAAGCAAACCGAGCCGGGCAAGCTGACCCTCTACGAAGCCAAGGAAGGGCGCAGCGAAACCAAGGCCCGTAACGACCTGGAACTGGTGCCCACCACCGCCAATGGCAACACGTTCAAGTTGTACTGGAAGGGCGGTGTGGTGTCGGCGTCCCAGGTCAACGTCTACACCTCCCGGCAGTGGAACCGCACGATCAAGCCTGCCGCCGATGGCAGCGTGACCCTGGACACGCCGTTTCCCGGCCAGTACGTGCTGGAAGTGGTGGCCCAGGTCAACGGCGCGGTCACGGTCCAGGGGCAGAAGTTCGACACCGTGGTGCATGTGGCGACCCTGTCGTTCAACGTCCCGGGTTGATTTACGCGCAATGCAAAGGCCCCCGCTCGTCACCGAACGGGGGCCTTTTTTGTCACCGCTGTCAGGCGGCTTCAGGGTTGAGGTCAGGGAACCCAGCGCATGCCGGCCACCAGGGTTGCGAGGGCGAATTCGATTTCCTTGATGCTATAGAAACGGCGGCTGGCCAGTTCCCAGCGGTCGATGAAGAACAGTCCGTTGTCGTCGGCCTGAATCGGCGTTTCGACGATATCCCCGTTCTTGGAGTGGTGTAGCAGGTGAATGTCACTGTCCGAGACCTGTTCGATTGTGTAGTGGCCGGGGCTGGCCAGTTTGCTGCGATCGTACGGGCGCATGGCCGCAGGAGGGCGTTTGCCGGGGGTGTCGACGTCCAGGCGAAAATCGATTTTCACCGATGCCCGGTCGCCCACGCCGATCTCGCCTACGTAGCGCGGCCCGGGGTGCACGGCCCGGCCCTGGCCGGCGGCAACGTTGCGCACCTCCAGGGCGACGGCGTTGTTCATCTCGGCTAGGCCGGGATTGCCCTGGAAGCGGTTGGCGTGGGAACTGCCGACTAATGCCACCCACGGGTGCGGGCCGTTTGCAGCCTGGTCGGCGGCGATGGTCTGGTGGGCGAAGTAGTTCATCAGGCGGGTACGCGACAGGTTGCTGGCGTTGTCCAGGCGCAGGCTCGCCAGGCAGTCGATGGCCCGCACGCGGATGCCGTATTTGGCGGCGGTTTGTACCAGGTTGGTGTAGTTGTAGCGGCTGGCGGGGTCCACCTGGTGGCCGAGGTCCTGCCCCCTGAGGTAGGCCTTGAGGTTGTCGGAGAATATGCGGCTGCGGTGCAGGGCATCGAGGTCGGCCTGGTACAAGTCGCTGGTGAGCAGCTCCAGGTAGAGGGTCTTGACCTCTTTTTCACGCGCCAGGTACTTCATGTGGTCGATGAGCAAGGCCTTGCTGGCGGTTGCCCGATGCTCTTCGGCGATCACCAGGCCGCGGATGCCGCTGTCGTACACCCGGTCGATAAAAGCTTTGGGCAGCGGCGTGTCGTCCACGGCCGGCAGAGCCACGCGCGGTGGCGGGGCGTAGTCCGTGAAGAAGGTATCGGCCGCTTGGGCCAGTCTCTCGCGGGTGTGTTGGAACGCCGTGAGCGCTTGCCCCTGGTTTGGCTCCTTGTAGATGCCGCTGAAAAAACTTTTGCTGGTTTTAGGTTCGAGCGCATGCAGGGTGTAGAACTCCCTGAATTGGGGTGACAGGTCGAAGTCGCTGAAATGGGCATCGGCTTCGGGTACGGCCGGGCGTGGGGCCGGGCCGGGTTGTGGTGCTGCCTTGTGGTTGGTGGCCAGGCTGAGCTTGAAGTCTGCCTTGGCCTGGGGGTCCAGTGGGATTGCGCCGGGGCTGTCGGGCCAGATCCCGGTGGGTGCGTCGAGGCCGACGTCTTCAATGCGGATGCTGGCGCTCTTTTGCAGGTCGGCGATACCGGGCACACCGCCATGGCTGTTCATGGCGCGTTGATCGACCAGGGCCACCCAGCGGCCGCCGGGGTTGCTCGCCCGGTCGGCTTCAATAGCCTTGTGGGCGAAGAAGACTTTCATCTGGTGGCGATTGGGCAGGTTCTTGACCTCGTCTGCCAGGACGTAACCCAGGCCGCGCTCGAAGTCATAGCCGCTGGAGACGCCAATGGGGTGTAGGCGAATCTTGTGGGCGTGGGCCGCCTTGAGCAGTTTGCGGTAGGTGTAGGCGCCTTTGGGAATGGCATTTCTGCGGTCCAGGGTATGCAGGAAATCCTTGACCGTGCTTGACGACCACTTTTTTTTGCTCAGGAAACTTTTGAGCTTTTCTCCGTGGAGGTCCTTGAGCAGGAAGTCGATGTACAGCGTGCGGACATCCAGTTTTTGCAGCTCGCCCATGTTGTCGATCAGGTATTTTATGCCGGCCAGGGCGCCCTCGGCGTGGCCCACGACGAGGCCATCGGTTTCAGGGGCCTCGTCGAACCCCCTGCGCAGTATCTGCTCGGCGGTCAGGTTCGGCGGCGGGGCCGGGGTCTCAACCCTGGGCACCAAGGGGGGCAGATCCTTGAAGAAGGCATCGGCGTCCTGGGACAAGGCCTGGCACAGGCTGTTGTATTTGGCGACGTGGGGTGAGGTCATCCTGTGGATCTGGGCATCGGAGTACCCCAAGTAGTCCTGCTCGGGAGGCGTGTAACGGCTGTCGGCGCCCATGCGGATGTCATTCCTGGCTTCATAGGGCCATTCATATTTGCTCAGCGACGTGGTCGGCGGCTGCGGCGCACCGCCCGCGACGCCTGTGCGGACCCACTGCCCGGTGCGGTTACGTTGAGCGAGGATGCCGGTGGAGAGCATTTTCCCGCTGGCCGCGTCATGGCGCAGCAGCAGGTGCCGCCCCAGGCTGTCGGCAGTGATGGGTGCCCACAGTGAGCGGCCGCCATATTGCACAGGTTGCAAGTTGTCGAAGACCGAGGGCGGCGGGTCCAGTTGCTCGACGATGCTGCGGGTCTGGTCTTTGCCGCCAGTGCTGGCGATCTTGAACAAGGGCTTGTGAGCCTGGCTGACGGCCTTGCCGGTCTTGCCAATGGATGCCAGCACGGGGCGCAGGTCGGTGAGGAACGCACCGCCCAGGTTGAGCACGGCACCGATGTAGGCCCCCAGGGCCGCGGCCGAGTCGCCACGGTTGTAGTGATACAGCGCGACCATGGCGTCCTTGAACGCCAGCACGCTGCCTACCACCAGGCTCAGCACCGGGAAGGGGCTGGTGGCCACCGAGAGAATCAGTTCGGCCATGAACTCCACCAACTTGAGGTTGCGCTGCGCCTGGCTGGTGGTGGTGTGCTTGACCTCGGCAATGACGTGGTTGACCGACTGGTCGTAGAACTGGAAGCGCAGGTCGCTCAGCGGTGCGGTGGTGCGGGTGATTTCATCGAACAGGGGCTTGGAATAGACCCCACGTAATTGCGGCCCCATGGCGCTTTTGTACTCGGCCAGTTTGGGCGCGAACCAGCCGCGCTCGGAGGGCACTACCCGGTGCGTGTAGTAATACTCCATGGCATCGAGGTTCTTCAGGCGTTCGTTGAACTCCTTGGCTAGGCGAAAATCCACGCCATCCGGCGCGCCCGGGGTGTAGAGCAACGGTGGGTTCTGCTGGTGTTGGAATACAAAGCAGCCGTGGATGAGCGTGCCGAATATGTGCAGGCCATAGATCCGGTAATTGAGGCGTACCTGGGGGTCGTTGCTGTCCATCGCATCGATGCTGCGTTCCAGCCACGCCTGGTCGCTGCTGGCCAGCACGCCCTGCATCCGGGCAGCCTGGGCGGCCTGTTTCATGCGCAGTTGGTTGAGCACCAACGCACCGTTGCGGCGCAGGCCGTAGTGTTGGTCATGGACATTGAACAAGCGGCTTTCGACCAGGGTGATGTAGTCGTCGGCAAACGAACTGTCGGCCAGGGGTTCGATAACGTTTTGCGGGGTCAGGCGGCTCAGGTCGACGCCGGGTGGGCCCTTGAAGCGAGTGATGTAGTCGATGCCGGGCAGAAAAAAATCGAAATTCTTGTCGTAGCCGTTGCGATACAGAGTCGTGAGGGAGAAGGTCGCATCGCGGGTCACCACGCCTATGTGATCGGGGTCGACCGCTGGCGTCGGGTTGCCCAGCAAGCGGTTGAGAATGGGTGTTGCGCGCTCGTGGACGTAATCGTCGAAGGGTTGCAGCTGCGCCACGGAGCCGGGGCTTTGGGTGTAGGTCTGTTCGGCGCCGATGGCGTGGCAGGTGTAGGTGGTCAGGGCCTGGCGGTCCGCTGCCGAGGCGCTGCGCAGCCAATCCGGAGTGCGGTGCTTGTACTCGTCGGCCTGCATCGCCAATTGCGCGACGGCCATTTGCTTGAGGGTGTCGGCGTGGCTCGCCGGCGGGGTGAAGGTCACCTTGCGGTACTCCTGCACCTCGGGCTTGAACGACAGGGCGTTGAGCATCTCATTCCATTCCGGGCGCACGCGGGTGAGCAACTGGTCGAGCAGGTAGCGGTGCATGCTCGGCGTGTCCGGGTCGGCATGCTTGTCCAGGCTCCAGCCCAGGATGTGCGCCTGGCAGTCGCGCTCACTGTCGAAGGCCAGAAACTGCTCGGCCCGCGGCGCTTGTGGCGTACATAGCAGCACGCGCACGGTCGCACCTTGCGGGTTGGTGTGGCGCAATACCCAGATATCCTTGAGGGGCGAGGCGTTGAGCAGCACGCTGCTGGCCGTGAGGCTGGCATCGGCGCCACTGCGCAGGGCTTCGAACAGTTGGTAGTCGGCCTCGGTGAGGTGGTTTTGCAGGCGCGCGGTGTAGGCCAGCAGCATCAGGCGCGCGTCCAGCAGGGCCGCCGTGGCGCTTTGCACCGTCTGCGAAGCCAGGGCCTGGATTTGCAGGGGGGCGAAATCGATGCGCGGTTGCAGGGCTGGCAGCATTTCGGCCAGGTAGGCGGGTGTCAGGTCTTCGTAGGCCTCGGGCAGCGGTTGGCCGGCATAGGTGATGTGGCTGCGGGTGAGGAAGTCCGAACCCTCCAGCTCATCGCCCTTGAGCAGCCCTTGCAGGGCCAGTTCCGGCAGGCTCAGGGTTTGGCTGTAGACGCCGGCGTTGGGGATGATGCGATCGGTGCTGACCTGCACTTCGTCAGGGTTGAGGTTGTCGATGTCCAGGTCGGCCTCCAGGCGTTGGGTCAGTTGCACGATGGCCAGGGCCTGGGGCGACAGGGCCGGCCCCATGACGGTGAGGACCTCCATGCTTGCCTGGTTGTAGGCCTGGATGCGCTGTGCGACGGTCTCACGCTGTGCTTCGCTGGCGCTGCGGTACCAGTCGGGTGCAGAGAGGCGCACCAGCCGTTCCAGCAGGCGTTGGGCCCGGGCTTGCAGGCGTGACGTCAGGTCCAGCTCGGCGCACCGCACGGCGTCGTCCAGCTCGCTCATGATCTGCTCGGTGCTGGGCTGGGCGAAGGCGAAATCGATGTCCAGACTCTGCTTATGGCGCAGCGCTGCCTCGGTGTGCTCGAACAGTGGTTTGTCGCTGATGGGAGCCAGTTCGAGGGGCCAGATACCGTCACTGTCCAGGCCTTGATAGCTGCGCGGCAGCAGGCTCAGGAAGGCCTTGCGCGACAGCGGATGCTCCATGCGTTGGCGCAGGTTGCGATCCAGTTGCCTGAGGGACGTGAAGGACTCCAGGCCATGGCGCGGGGTGAACAGCAGCACATCGCCGACCTGGGTATCGGTGTCCAGGGTGGTGACCGCGGTGGTCGCGGTGGTGACCACGAAAGCCCCGGCCCACTCGACGTCCTGGCCTTGATAGGTGAAGCGCAGCGCATACAGGCCCGGGCGCGATTGGGGGCCGCGCAGCAGGTTGTCGACCAGCAGTTGATCGCTGGGGCTGAGCGTCAGGTCCTGCACCCTGAGCGCGGCTTCCGCCTCCAGCGCTTGGCGGTGGGCCTCGAGCACGAATTGGCCATGGGCCTGCCCCGCGTCGGACACTGCTTCGGCGGCCTCGGCGAGGTAGTTGCGCAGGGCCGTCTTGCTGCGTTCAAGCACCAGTGGACGGCTGTCGTCGGTGACCGTTGGGGCGCCGACGGACAAGTATTTGAGTTGCGCGTTCTGGAATATCCACAGGTTCTCCTTGCGCAGGCGTTCATTGAGCGCGTTCAGGCGCGTGAGTTCCGGTGAGGGCGTGTCCAGCGGGTGGGCTTGGGCGTCGATGGCTCCGAGCTGATGGCCGATTTGCATCAGCCGGGGCTTGAGCTCGGCAGCGGAGAGTTCGGGAAGCGGGGGGGTGAGCCAACTCATTAAGTACATCATCCTTGAGGCGTTAATTGAGCTTTCAAGGGTGCGCAGCCGTGGGCGAACAGGAGCGGTACATAGTTGTAGACGACTGTTGCGGCATGTGCCCCGAGCGTCGAAACGCCGCCCGGGGCGGGCCTGCTTATTGCGGCAACGGTAGGGCGCTGCGGGGCAATACGGTCAGTTCAAGGCGTGAGGGATTGTTCGCCCCCAGGTGCAAAGTGTTGCGTGCGACGCGCGGGTGGCGGGCCTGGCCTTCGGCTTCGCCACTGTTGGGGTTGACGTCGAAGTGCGGGAAGTTGCTGCTGGCGATGTCCAGGCGCAGGCGATGGCCGCGCTGGAACAGGTTGCAGGTGGCAAAGGGTTCGATGACCACTTTGACTCGCTCGCCGGGGGGCAGCAGGGTCGGGGCTTCCCAGGAGTCGCGATAGCGGCAGCGGCGGATGCCATCGGTGATGTTCATTGCAAAGCCTTCGGGGTAATCGGCGCTGGGCGGGTAGACGTCCAGCAGCTTGGCGGTGAAGTCGGTGTCGGGCGCGTCGCTGTCGATCCACAACTCGATGCGCAGGGGGCCGGCGACGATCAGGTCTTCTGTCAGCGGTTCCGTCTGAAAGCTCAGCACGTCATCACGCTCGGCCAGCGGCCGGTTGTCGCCCCGCGTACCGAAGAAGTCGGCCCGTTCGCGCTGGTCGAAGGCACCGCCGACGAACACCGGCGCCCCGGAGGTCAGCGCGCCGCCAATGGTTGGTACGGGGTGGGCGGGGTCGGCGAGGTAGCTCAGGTGCGCCTCGGGTTGCGTGGCCGGGGTGCGGCTCAGGCATTTTTGCTCGGTAAGGTACAGGGTCAGCGGCTCGCTGCCCGACAGGGGCCATTGCTGGCCGTGCAGCCAGCGCCCGCCGTGCTGCAAGCGGCCATTGTGATCCTTGGCGCCGCTGCCGCCCCCCATCATGAACACCTGCACCGACGCTGGGGCGGGTTCGGCGCCAGGTTTGAGAGAACGTTCGAACCAGTCCAGGCGCGTGCTCAACCAAGTGTCGCCGACCTGGCCGTCGAAGGCTGCTTGCGGGCCGAACTCGACATCGCCGCTGTGGGTGATGTTGCGGTCGCCATGCAACCACGGCCCCATCACCAACCGCTGGGCGCACTGGGTGTTGGCCTGGAAAGCGGCGTAGTTGGCCAGGGTCGAACTGACGTAGGCGTCATACCAACTGGACATGAACAGCACCGGGATATCCGGCAGGTTGGCGTAGTGGCCCTGGGCGTAGATCCCGGGTTTTTGCCAGTATTCGCCGAAGCAACCCTGGCCCCATTGATCCAGCAGGTAGGCTTCGTATTCCGGTACATGGCGCAGTGGCGATTGCCCGCTCTGCCAGGGCATGCGCGCGAACCACTCATGGATATCTTCGGCGGCCAGGGCTTGCCCGATTGCCGGGTCGGCCAGGGCCGCGGGGCTTTCCTTGGCCTGGCGCCAGGCCCAGGTGGCTTGCTTGAGTTCGAAGGCGCCGCCTTGGCGAATACCGCACTGGAAAGCATTGGCGAAACCGCCGGAATCCAGGGCCATGCTGCTCAAGCCCGGCGGGTGCAGGCAGGCCATGGCCAGTTGGGTGTGGGCGGCGTAGGACAGGCCCATGCTGCCGATGCGGCCATTGCACCAGGGTTGGGCCATGAGCCAGGCGAGGGTGTCGAAACCGTCCTCGCCTTCGGCGGTGTACTTGGTGAACACCCCTTCAGAGGCGTAGCGGCCGCGGCAATCCTGGAACACGGCGACGAAACCCTGGGCGGTAAAGGCTTGGGCCATGGCCTCGCGGGAAAGGTGCTGGCCGTCGAGCTGCTTCTCGGAGCGTGACGGCTTGCATTTGTCATAAGGGGTGCGCTCGATCACCACCGGCCATGGCCCGGACTTTGGGTCGGGCAGGTAAATGTCGGTGGCCAGATGGACGCCGTCGCGCATGGCGATCATTTGGTTGCGCAAAATAAGCATCGTTGCAGGCACTCGTCTTATAAAAATATGCGGATGTAGCAAGCGGGCTCGCCCGCTTGCTACACAATCGAGGTCAGTAGCCGGTGGTGACGGCGATGGCCAGCAGGACCATGGCCAGCGCGGTGTAGATCAAAAACAGCGGCAGGATGTAACGCGCCCACTGGCCCCAGCCCACTTGCGCGGTGGCCAGCAGTACCAGCAAGCCACTGGAGGTCGGGGTAATCATGTTGGTCAGGCCGTTACCCAGGAGGAAGGCGTAGACGGTGGTCTGCGGGCTGACCCCCGACAACTGGCCCAGCGGCCCGAAGATCGGCATGGTCACGGCAGCCTGGCCGGAGGTGGACGGGATCAGCACATCCAGGCCCAGTTGCGCGAGGAACATGCCATAAGCCGAGACAATCGGGCCGTGGTCGGCGACGACGCTGGCGAGGCTGTTGACGATGGTGTCCAGCACCTGGCCGGTGCTGAGGATGATCTCCACGGCAGTGGCCAAACCGATCAACACACCGGCGATCAGCACTTTTTTCATGCCATCGACAAAGGCACTGGCGGCGACGCTGGCGCCCAGGCCGGCGATCACACTGAATACCACGCTGAGCAGTAGGTAGAACGCCGACAGCTCATGGTATTTCCAGCCCCAGCGGTTGGAGGCATAGACCATGAAACCGACGCCGCTGCCCAGCACCAACAGGTTGAGCAGGTGGCGTACCGACAACGGTTTGTGCTCGAAACTGATCTGCGCGGTGGCGTCGAAGCCCTGCTTGCGGATGCTCCACAGCACGAACACGATGCCCACCAGCAAGAAGGTGGCGTAGGCGGCGATACGCATGCTCATGCCGCTGAAAATCGGCAGGCCCACCATCGGTTGCGCCACGGACAGCGCCACCGGGTTGGTGATCGAGGCCAGGTAGCCGATTTTTACCGAGATGGTGACGATGGCCAGGCCGATCAGGTTCGACAGCCCCAGGCGATTGGCCATGGCCACCATCAGCGGCACGATCAGGATGAATTCCTTGGCCAGCCCCATAAAGGTACTGCCGGCGGAAAACACCAGCATCAAGGTGGGCACCAGTACGTAGATATTGCCCCGGGTCATCCCCAGCAGCCGCTCCAGCCCGGCGTCGATGGCCCCGGCCTTGTTCAGCACGCCGAACATGCCGCCGATGAACAGCACCATGAAAATCAGCCCGGCGCGTTTTTCGATGCCCTGGGGAATGGCCATGAAACCTTCCACCAGCGACACGGGGCGCGCCGCATCACCGGCCTTGCGCGGCTCGATGGAGAACAACTGGCTCAGGGAATCGTGTTTTTCCAGCACCTGGTAGGAGCCCGGCACCACCAGGCCATTTTGGCGCTGGAACTTGCCGGAATTGACCGCGTAGGTGAAGGCAATTGCGAGCAGGACGATGCTCAGCAAGATGATGGCCGGGTTGATTTGCTTGCGTTGCCCAATGGCATCCGGCTTGCCGGGCGAGGCCCCGGCGGCGGGTTGGGTGATGGTGGTGTGACGTGGTTCGGTCATGGCGGTGGCCCCGGTTCGCGCCCCGTCTGGCGGGTGTCATGCGCTGTTATTGTTTTGGCTGGTGATGCTTGGTGACGCGGACACTAGGGCAAACGTCGGGGGCCGACAACGTTATGCGTGGAGCGGGTCGGGCTATGCGTTTTCGGGGGTTGATGGCCCATTGCCGAGCTATTTTGTGTGGGCGCTAGCGTGGCTCCCACAAGGGGAGTTCTCCCCTCCAGGGCCCTCCTCAGCGCGTGCCATCGCCCAGGCGATGTTTCAGGTGCTGGGCAAACGCACTGACCACCGGCGAGCGCGCTTCGTCGCGGCGAAACGCCAGGCCGAAGGCATAGGGCAGGGCCGGGCGGAAGGGCCGGGTGACGATGGGCAAGTGGCTGAAATGGCTGGCCAGCAACCCATTGACGATGGACACCCCCAGGCCTTCAGCGACGAAGCTGCACGCGGCGCCCACCGAGTGCACTTCCACCCGCACCTGGGGCGTCAGGTTGGCGGCGCGGAATACCTGGTTCAACTCGGCACGCACCGCCCGTTGGCGGCCCAGCATCACCAGCGGTACATCGTGCAGGTGGCGGGCCTCGATCCATTCGTGGCGGGCCAGCGGGTGGTCGGCGGGCATCACGCATACGCCTTCGCTGTGCAGCAGTGGCTCGGTGTCGAAGTCCGCCAGCTCGGTGGGCAGGCGCACGAAACCCAGGTCGGCGGAGCGGTCCAGCACGGCGCGCTCGATCATGTCGTAGGAGCCGGTGAGCAACTCCACCACGATCTCGTCGTGGCCCTTGAGAAACTCGGCGACGATGCGTGGCAACAACTCCTGGGCCATGCTGGTGGGGACGGCAACCTTGAGCAGGCTCTTTTGCGAGCGGCCGATGCGCAGTTCGTCGGCCAGGCGCTGCACACGCTGCATGCCGTCCACCAGGGCGGCGACTTCGCCGAGCAGTTCGTCGGCTTGCGCAGTGGCCATCAGCCGGCCTTTTTTGCGCAGGAACAGGGCAAAGCCCAGGGCCTCTTCGAGCTGGGTCAGTAGGCGACTGACCGCCGACTGGGACAGGCCCAGGCGCGCTGCGGCACCGATGGTGGAGCCGGTAGCCATGATGGCTTTGAAGGCTTCGAGTTGTTTGAGATTCATCCTGGTTGTCCTCTGGTCCGTGTGCCCGCAAGCCGTTTTGCGCATAGCCCGATGCGCTTCGCGCATACCGTTGTCCAGGTCAAGGCGAGCCGTTAGTGTCCGCCCCGACACGGCGTTGCGTCCAGCACGACGGCGCCGGCCACTGCCCGATAAAACCGATAAAACGGCACTGAGGAACATCAGCATGCGTGAGCTTTTCACCCCCCGCGGCCTGACCTGTGCAGGCCTGTTGGCGAGCTTCTCGCCGGGCCTGTTGGCCGAGGGATTCTTCGACGACGCCCAGGGCCGACTGACCCTGCGCAACTACTACTTCAACGATGGCTACCGCGACGGTGGCGAAGACCGCAAAGAGTGGGCCCAAGGCTTTTTGCTCAACCTGCAATCGGGTTTCACCCAAGGCACTGTGGGCTTTGGCCTGGATGCCTTGGGGCTGGCCGGGCTCAAGCTTGATTCCAGCCCTACCCACGCCGGCACCGGGCTGTTGCCGGTGCACGATGACGGCCATGCGGCGGACGGTTTTTCCAGCCTGGGCCTGACCGCCAAGCTGCGCTTTGGCGATGCCGTGGTGAAAACCGGCACCCTGCTGCCGAAAATCCCCGTGCTGGTGCAGAACGATGGCCGCTTGCTGCCCCAGACCTATCGCGGCACGCAGATCGAGTACAAGGGCATTTCCGACCTGTACCTGCACGCCGGCCACCTGGACAAGTTCAAACAGCGCAACTCCACCGACAGCGTGGATATTTACCCACAGGGCTACGGCGGCAAAGGCACCGATTTCGACTTCGCCGGGGCTGTGTATAAGTTCACCCCCAACCTCAGCGGCACCTGGTATTACGGGGAAATGCGCGACTTCTACCGGCAGAACTTCCTCGGCCTGGTGCACAAGCAACCCGTGGGCGCGGGTAGCCTGACCAGCGACCTGCGTTACTTCATCAGCGACCAGGCCGGCGAGGCGCGTAGCGGCAAGGTCGATGCCGACATGTTCAGTGGCCTGTTCACCTACCGCCTGGGCGCCCAGTCCCTGGGCCTGGGCTACCAGAAAGTGCGGGGCGACACCGCGCTGCCCTACGCGGCCGTGTCGACGGTGTACTCATTCAGCAACGCCGGCGTGGGCAAGTTCATCCAGGCCGGCGAACAGACCTGGATGCTGCGCTACGACTACGACTTCGCCGCCGTGGTGCCGGGCCTGACGTTTATGACCCGTTACTACAAGGGCGAAAACGGTGAACTCAAGGGCCGCGAAACCCGCGAGTGGGAATCGGACACCCACCTCAAATACGTGGTCCAGAACACCGCCCTCAAAGGCCTGGGCGTGGAACTGCGCAAGGCCACCTACCGCTCCACCTATGCCAGTGACCGCGATAACTACCGCTTGTACCTGACGTACGATGTGGCGCTTTGGTAGTTTTCCTTCCTGCCCGGCGGGGGCCGGGCTTGCGTACGAGGGGGGTCAAGACCGCTCCCATACAAGCCCGTTCCCCAGGTTGGGCGGTGTGCCCGTAAATTTATTTTTGTAGGGCAACCCCTACGCGCTCTTCAGAAAATCCCCCGTAGGCCGATGGCTAGGCGAATGCTGCTCTTAATCTTGCCCATCGGTGCATCCCCCATGTTCAACAAACGCTTGAAGCAGGAGCTCTCGGCTCTTCGCGAAGAACTCTCCAGCCTCCTGCAGGTCAAGGACAGCCTGGAAAGCGAGATGCTGGTCCTGACCCTCGACCCCGAGGGGCGCGTGCAGTCGGTCAACCAGAACTTCCTGGGCGAGATGTTCTACAAGAGCAGCGATTTGTTGGGACGGCACATCGAGGATTTCGTGCCGGCCCACCTCAAACACGATGAGTTCCACCGCCGCTTCAAGAACGCCCTGACCCGCGGCGAGCATTTTGCCGGGGCGGTGCGCCTGCTGCGCGGCAACGGCCAGGAAGCCTGGCTGCGCTCGATCATGCAGCCGGTACGCGGCTCGCGCGGTGATATCCGGAATTTCTCGATCTACTCCAGCGACCTGACCCGCACCATCGAGGCCTCCCGCGAGCACGAAAACCTGATCGGCGCCTTGGTGCGTTCGACGGCGGTGATCGAGTTCGACCTCAATGGCAACGTGCTCACGGCCAACGAGCGCTTCCTCAGCGGTATGGGCTATACCCTGGCGCAGATCCAGGGCAAGAATCACCGCATGTTCTGTACCCCGGAAGACGCCAACAGCGCCGACTACCAGGCCTTCTGGAAACGCCTGAACGCCGGCGAGTTCGTCGCCGAGCGCTTCAAACGTATCGACAGCCATGGCCGCGTGGTGTGGCTGGAGGCGTCCTATAACCCGGTGGTGGACGCCAACAACAAGCTCTACAAAGTGGTCAAGTTCGCCACGGTGATTACCGACCAGATCAACCAGGAACAAGCGGTGGCCGACGCCGCCAACATCGCCTACAGCACCTCTTTGCAAACCGACAGCAGCGCCCAGCGTGGTACGGCGGTGGTAACCGAGGCCGTGAAGGTGATGCGCGACCTGGCCACCCACATGCAACAGGCCGGGGAAGGCATCGAGGCGCTTAACGCCCAGTCACAGGTGATCGGTAGCATCGTCAAGACCATCAGCGGCATCGCCGAACAGACCAACCTGCTGGCGCTCAACGCCGCCATCGAAGCGGCGCGTGCCGGCGAGCAGGGCCGTGGTTTTGCCGTGGTCGCCGACGAAGTGCGGCAACTGGCCTCGCGCACCAGCAAGGCGACCGAGGAAATCGTCGGCGTGGTACGCCAAAACCAGGACATGGCCCGCGACGCCGTGGCGCTGATGAGCGACGGCATCGTCCAGGCCGAACAAGGCCTGGCCCTGACCGCTGAGGCCGGCACGGTGATCGTGGAAATCCAGGACGGCGCGCAGAAAGTGGTCAGCGCCGTGGGCCAGTTCGCCAACCAACTGTCGACCTGAGCGCCGCGCTGCTAGCGGCCTTCAGCGCCGTTGCATGCGCAACCAGCGCGCCGGCGACAGGCCGTAGGCCTTGCCGAATTGGCGGGTCATGTGGCTTTGGTCGGTGAACCCGGCGTTCAACGCCGCGTCGATCAACGGCAGGCCCTGAAGCAGTGAGGCCCGCACCAGGTCCAGGCGCCGCATGGTCAAGTAGCGATAGGGGCTGGTGCCGAACAGCAAGCGAAAATCCCGCGACAGGCTCCAGCGGTCCCGGCCACTGTGCTCGGCCAATTCTTCCAGGGTCACGGTGCGCTCCAGGGCGCTGTGGATAAACTCCCGCGCCCGTTGCGCTGCCAGGTAATCGAAGCGCTGCTCATTGGCGCGGGTGCCGCCTGCCAGGCTCAGGGCCTGGGCCAGGTCGTAGAGGGCGTCCTGTTCCTGCAACGGGTCGGGGGCATCGTCCAGGCTGCGCAACAAGGCCTCGGTGGCGGCGGCCAGGCGCGGGTCGCTGGACACGCCTTGCTGGATAAACGGCAGGGGCTGGCCGCCAAGGATCTGCTGGATCAGCGCCGGCTCGATGTACATCATCCGGTAGTGGAACCCCGCCTCGGTGCCGGCCTCGCCGTCGTGCAGTTCATCGGGGTGCAGCACCATGGTGGTGCCCGGCAAGCCGTGAAGCCAATCGCCACGGTATTGGAAACTCTGCACGCCCTTGAGGGTGCGGCCGATGGCGTAGGTGTCATGGCGGTGCGGCGCGAAACCGTGGCCGGCGAAAAACGCTTCGATACGCTCCACGCCGCCGCTTGAAGGGGCGCGGTAAACCCAATCGTGGGCGCGGGTTGGCTTGGCCATGGGGACTCTCCTTGCGCGGTGCCCGCCACGGTAACCTGCGTGGCGCCCTCTGTCAGCAACGCCCGTGATGGGGTAGAAAGGTCAGCCAGATGACTTTCACCATGACAAGGAGCGCCCCGATGACTTTCACTTTCCGCCCGGTAGAGCCCCGTGACTTAACCCGCATTTGCAGCTTTGCCGGCAGCGTGGAAGAACTGTACTTTTTCTTCCCCGCCGCCACCTGGCCCCTGACTGCCGAGCAACTGCAAGACGCCATCGACCAGCGCAGCGACTCCACTGTGATCGAGCAGGCCGGGCAAGCGGTGGGTTTTGCCAACTTCTATCAGTGGGAACAACACGGCACCTGCACCATCGGCAACGTCATTGTCGATCCCCAGGCCCGCGGCACTGGCGTGGCCGCCGCGCTGATCCGCCACATGATCGACATCGCCCAGCACAAACACCAGGCTCGGGAAATCACCCTGTCGTGCTTCAACAGCAACGTCGCCGGCCTGCTGCTTTACCCCAAACTCGGCTTCACCCCTTACGCCATCGAAGAACGCGCCAACAAACAGGGGGAGCGAGTGGCGTTGGTGCATTTGCGATATGCCAAGGCCTGAGTGGGATAGGAGCGAGCCGCCAGCCAAATCACCGACAAACCGGTCCTACCCTTTGTCACCGTCACTCAGTGCTGCCATCGCGAGCAGGCTCACTCCCCCAGAGGAGAAATCACAGTGCAACTGTGGGAGCGGGCCCGCCCGCGATGGGGCCCTGTCGGCTACTCGCGATGCGGGCTCCCACACCCGTTCAATCCCCCAATGCCGCGCCTTCGCGCCGTGGGTCGGCGCCGCCGGATAGGGCGGGGCGGCCTTGGTTGTCTTGTACGCGCCGGATGGCTTGGGTGCCGCTCGTCATGTCGATCAGGTTGAGCTCATGGCCGCGGGCTTTGAGGGCTTTGGCCAGGTCGGGGCTGAACTGGCCCTGTTCCAGTTCGGTGGCGCCGTTGCGGCTGCCGAAGTTGGGCAGGTTGATGGCGGTTTGCGGGTCGAGGTTCCAGTCGAGCATCGCCACCAGGGACTTGGTCACGTATTCGATGATTTGCGAGCCGCCCGGCGAGCCGACGGTGGCGAGGAACTGCCCGCTGGCGCGGTCGAACACCAGGGTGGGGGCCATGGAGGAGCGCGGGCGTTTACCCGGCTCGACGCGGTTGGCCACGGGTTGGCCGTTTTCCTGGGGGATGAACGAGAAATCGGTCATCTGGTTGTTGAGCAAAAAACCCTCGACCATCAGGTGCGAGCCGAACGCCGCTTCCACGCTGCTGGTCATCGACACCGCGCCGCCCTGGTCGTCCACCGCCACCACTTGTGAGGTGGAGATGCGCAGCGGCGAGCGGTCCGTCGCGTAGGCCACTTGCACCCCGACCGGGTTGCCGGGGCGGGCCGTGCCCATGCTGCGCTCGCCGATCAGCGCGGCGCGCCGGGCCAGGTAATCGGGGGCGAGCAGGCCGGCCACCGGCACGGGTACAAAGTCGCTGTCGGCGATGAACTGGGCGCGGTCGGCGTAGGCCAGGCGCTGGGCTTCGGCGATCAGGTGCACGGCCTCGGGCGCAGGTTCCAGGCCCAGCGGCGTGTCGGCGGTACGGGGCGCCAGGGCGGCGAGGGCCAAGCGCGGGTCGCGCTGCTCCAGGGCCTGCAAGGTGCCGAGGATCTGCGCCACGGCGATGCCGCCCGCGGACGGCGGCGGCATGCCGCACACCTGCCAGCGTTTGTAGTCGCTGCACAGGGGCGTGCGCTCCACGGCGGTGTAGGCGCTCAGATCGGCCAAGGACAGGCTGCCGGGGTTGGCGTGGCGCTGCACCTGGTCGACGATTTGTTCCGCGAGGACGCCGCGGTACAGGGCATCGGGGCCTTCGCTGGCGATGCGCGCCAGCACCTTGGCCAGGGCCGGGTTTTGCAGGCGCGTGCCCACGGCTTTGGGGCTGCCGTCGGTGTTGAGGAAGTAGGCCGCCATCTGCGGCGAACCCGGCAAATGCGGGTCGCTAGCGATCAGGGTGTGCAGCCGTGGGGAAATGGCGAAGCCGTTGCGGGCCAGCTCGATGGCCGGTTCGAACAGCCGCGCCCAGGGCAGGCGCCCGTGTTTGTCGTGGGCCATTTTCAGCGCCCGCAACACGCCGGGCGTGCCCACCGAGCGCCCGCCGATTTGGGCTTGGGCGAAGGTCATGGGTTTGCCGTCGGCGTGCAGGAACATCTCGCCGGTGGCCCCCGCCGGCGCGGTTTCGCGGCCATCGTAGGCGCGCACCTGCTGGCCGTCCCACAGCACGATCAACGCCCCGCCGCCAATGCCGGAGGATTGCGGCTCCACCAGGGTCAGCACCGCTTGCATGGCAATGGCGGCGTCGATGGCCGAGCCGCCCTCGCGCAGCATCTGCCGCCCCGCCTCGGCGGCCAGTGGGTTGGCGGCTGCGGCCATGTGCTTGGTGGCGTGCTGTGAGCGCAGGTCGCTGCGATAGCCCGAAGGCACTTCCGGCGGTAAATCGTGGGAGGCAGGGGCGTGGCAAGCGCCGAGGGTGATGACGCCCGTGGCGAGCAGGGTCAGGGCCGACAGGCGCCAGTGGCGCAGGAAAAAGGCTTGGGACACGGGGCGCTCCATGCGTGGGGAAGAGGGCTGCGGCGAAGGGGCAATGTAGCGGCGTGGGGCCAGCGGTGCAACGCGGGCCTGGGCCTGGGATGTGCTTAAATCCCCGGCCTACCCACTTTCGGAGTGCTGCACATGGAAGCTCAAAAACGCCCGGACGAATGCACCGGCATGGACGATATCCGCCACGAGATCGATGCCCTGGACCGCGCCGTGATTGCCCTGCTGGGCCAGCGGTTCCAATACGTGCTCGCCGCCTCGAAATTCAAGACCAGCGCCACCTCGGTGCGCGCCCCGCAGCGCTTGCAGGCGATGCTGCTACAACGCCGGCAATGGGCTGAAGCCGAAGGCTTGAGCGCCGATGCCATCGAAAAACTCTACAGCGACCTGGTGGGCCATTTCATCGCTGAGGAAATGAAGCATTGGCAAGCCGCTGGTGGCGCGGGGGCCTGATGGCGTATATCTGGCGCGCCACCGAGAGGCGTGGCCGCACTGACCAATAAGGAAATGGACATGTTCAGGTTCTTGAACCTCACCGAGCCACCGCACACCCCTTCGTTTCGCCATGGCGGCTCCGTTAACGGAGCCATGGGTGCCTGGGCGCTGAAAAAACTGGCGCTCAATCGAAAGGGGTTTGTCGCATGTCCAAAGAAATATTCGCAGCTTCTGCTCTAGGCCTGATGGTCTTGGGCGAGTTTTGCATCATCTACAGCGAGGTCGCGGTGGCCCGGTTGGCCCAGGCGGGCAGCACCTCGTGGGAGACGTTGACGTTTCCCGTGCTGCTGGCCTGTTTTTCCGGGTTGTGCCTGATGGCGGCGTATTGGCTGGGGTATCGGGCGGTGGGCGATATCTGGCTGGTGACGGTGGTGTCGGTCACTTCGCTGCTGATGCTCGAGCCGCTGGTGATCTGGTCGATGTTCCACGAGATGCCCGGGCGCGGCGAGCTGATCGGTTTCTGCCTGGGGGCTTTGGGGCTGGTGGCGGCGGTGTTTTTGTAGGTTCGACGATGAACTGAGGCACTGCACCTGTGGGAGGGGGCGGCATGGCTGCTGGCCGCACTGGCCTTATCGCGGGCGGGGCCCGCTCCCACGGGGTTGCTCAATGGCCCGCCAGTTGCTCTTTCAAGTAATGCACTGCCCGTTGCGTGGCGGGGCGGGTGTCGCCGTGGGCCACGGCGACGTGCCAAGTGAAGGGGAAACCCCGCTCGCCGATGGGGCGCACCACCAGGCCTTGTTCGTCGCCACGCAGCAGGCGCCGGGGCAGCAGGCTCATGCCCATGCCGGCGCGCACCAGGGCGATGATGGCGGGGATGTCCTGGATGTGCTGCAACGAACCCAACTCGATCTTCTGCGGGTGCAGGTAGCGCCGGTACAGGTACGACTGCTCCAGCTCGAAGTGGTAGAGCAACGCCTGCCCGGCCAGGTCTGGCGCCTGCAACCAGGGGCGGTGGGCGAGCGCGTGCCCCGGTGGCAGGATCGCCACCAGTTCATCGGCGTTGAGGGCGTGGAAGTCGATCTCGCTTGCGGGGCTGGTTTCACCCAGGATCACCAGGTCGCTGTCGCCTTGTTGCAGGCTGTAGAGCAGGTCGGGCACCTGCTTGACCTGCACGTTGAGGTGGGGGAACTCCTCGCGCATCTGCGCCAGCCACGCCGCCAGCCAATCGGCGTGGTGCAAGGGGTCGATGCTCAGGCGCAGGCGCCCGGCGTCGCCTTTGCCGTAGCGCTTGAGGTAGTCGTCGAGCACCGCTACATCGCCGAGGATGCGCTGGGCATGTTGGTTGAACGCCGCGCCCGCCTCGGTGGCGATCATCGCTTTGCGGGTGCGCTGGAACAGCGCAAAGCCCAGGCGATCCTCCAACTCGGCCAGTTGTTTGCTCAGGGCCGGTTGGGAGATGAACAACTGCTGCGCCGCCCGGGTCAGGTTGCGGGTGGCGCAGATGCTTTGCACCAGTTGCAGGTGCTTGATTTCCAGACGCATGCACAGGCTCCTTGCAGGGTGCGCGAGGGCCTTATCTTGTTGAGCGGTGCGCGCCGGAGCAAGCGGGGAATCGGCCCTAGTCCAGCAATCGTGCGGGGATCAAGTCTGTGCGCCGATCGCCCAGGCTGCGGATGGCTACCTTACAGCCGCCGGTGACGCTGGGGTCGGCCCGCGATTGCAGCACCACCATTTGCCCGCCGATGTGCCTGAGGATGGCGCGGTCGTATTCCATCAAGCGGTGGCAGGCCGCGACATCGCCGCTGCCTTGCAGGGAGCAGGGGAAGTGGATGTCGCAGTAAGCGGTGTCGTCTTCGACCCGCTCGATCACCCAGAACCGCGGCAGGCCAAACAGCCGCTGCCATTCGCGGGCAATTGCCAGGGCGCCTTGCTGGCGGCGCCCGTGGTGCTTGCACCACACCCACAGCGCCAGGGCGCGGGCGATCCAGCGGGTGCGCCAGTGCCAGCCTGTACGCGCCAACGGCCCGGTAAAACCGTTGACGCGGCGATAGAGGGCGATCTGTTTTTGTTCGGCATCGGGCGCGGTGCAGTGAAGTGGTGGGCGAGCCATGCAGGTCTTCCTTGAAAGGTGAACACCTGAGCGATGCTAAGCAGGGTTTGGCGCGGCGTAAAAGCACCATTGCGCATGCCGACGATTCCCTGGGGTTATGCTGGCGCCGGTTTGAACGGTGCAAGATTTTTCGCGGCAAACTTAAAATAGAATCATTCCTATTTTGTTTGGCTCCGATGAAGCTATTCAAGCCTATAAGTGATAAGCCTTTATAAGTTTGTACGAGGTTACAGATAGCACCAAAGAAATTATCAAGATCATTACGCTCCAATACAACATCGTCAGCTGCCGCTTAAGTGGCTCGGGGAATTTTTTTAAATCTTCAGGGCTAACTCCGCCACGCCTTGCGTACAGTTTGGGGAATGTAAGGAACCCTGAAATGCCTCCAATTAAAAGTAACCTACCCCATGGGCCACCATGCTTGAGCGGAGCTAAAGCCATCACCGAAGAACTGTTTTTAAGGTGCTCAAGCATTGTATCCATCTTGGTGTAGGCCATATGCAGGGCGATTGCGATCCACATATACATGCAAACGAGCACGAAGCCGCATAGATAGCCTGCAACAAGCGCAGAAGTCGTCATTTGATACTCTCGTAGATGATGTCGCCAATGAGTTCTCCCGCAGCTTCACCAAACACGCCGCCTGCATATGATCCAACGCCGACCGCAACGACACCGCATGCTAAAAAAGCTAAACCTCCAGTTGGTACCCCCAACCCCACACAAAGACTTCCTACAACTGGAGTCAAAAACGCACTTACTGTTGCCCCACCTCCAATCCCGCCGAAAAAACTCCCCGCCTCAGTGAACTTCACCCGCTCGCAAGCCCCGACATTACCTGCCGTGCACACATCCTGAACGTTCATATAAGACGCTCCCCCTCCAACGGCAGTGCCTATCCAGCCGCCGTACTTGATGACTTTGGCCGCTTTGGCAACACCTTCGATGTGGGTGGCGTATCCAGGTATTTGTTGAGCGGCTCCGGCCTTGGTCCAATGGTGAACCAGGCTCCGGCTGGAAATTCCCAACGCGCTTTTCAAGTTTGGGTGATCCGGGAAGCCAATGCCCTTTCGCGTTAAAGCGGTGAGGTGGGTATTGAATTTTGCAAGCAGCCGTTTACGTTCAGCAAAAAACGCTGGCGAGTGCAAATGTCCATCTGCCTGGAATGTGCGTTGGTGCAATAACTCGATATCGTGCAGAACAGTTTTAATATCCTCCAAATGCTTGGCGAACATGACTTCGCCGATCCCGATAACCGTCGAGCCTCTGGCCAGAAAGTTCTCGATTTCTTCACGGTGCTGAGCCATAAAGTCCGCCTCATCCGCACTAAGGAGTTCGAGGGCTTCATGGGTCTTGGCCGCAGCGTCCATCAGCAACGCCTCTTCACGGCTGCATTGAAAGTTGCTCGGGTCGCTGAGCACAATCATTGAGCCTGCTTTTACGTCCCCTGGATGCGGGTTGAGCAGTTGAAATTTGTTCAT
>RCMZ01000189.1_pt1 | contig 60181 bp, 50 predicted proteins | sample 2041141 | NCBI WGS metagenome assembly RCMZ01 (sample SAMN09708263, study PRJNA481090) | Wastewater metagenome, whole genome shotgun sequencing project. | biome: sewage; isolation source: Davis station wastewater (DW) | place: Antarctica: Davis Station | collected 2010-03-01 | reverse complement strand
CGGTGATAAGCCACGAGACGTACCACCCCTTCGGCACCACGGCGTGGTTTGCCGGTAGAAGTGAAGTAGAGGCCCGTTATAAAACCGTGGGTTATTCCAATAAAGAACGCGATGCCACGGGGCTTTATTACTACGGCTTTAGGTATTACATGCCGTGGTTACAGCGTTGGGTTAATCCGGACCCGGCGGGAAATATTGATGGGTTGAGCTTTTATAGAATGGTTAGGAATAGTCCGATTATGGATGTTGATTTGAAAGGTTTGGCACCCTCGCGGGTGCTGCGTTGGTTAAAACGCACCTTTACAACGAGTGAAAGTGAGTCAACTCCGGTTCCTGCACTTGCAGAAAACGCACCGGTATTTGATCGGGCAGTTTATGCACTCGCACAACGATTTAGTAAAACCACGCGGCAAGAGGACTTCGAAAAATTCGCCGCTAGTGTTTATGAGGGTGTAGCCCGGCAGAATGTACCTGTTGGAGGTTTTCTTTACCGTAGTCATTATGAGGGGGCGATCGAGCCTGTTGGTTTGGTTCGGGCGTCAGGCGCTGAAAGTCCACACACGCAAGCGTTCACCCGACAACTGTTTGAACACAGTGGAATGCAGGCGGGCCTATCCGGGAAAGTGCTTTCTTTTACGCCTAACCTCCCTGTTGCAAAGCGGTTCTCGCAGCGGCCAAATAGTGTGTTGGTGAGGGTGGATACACGAAAGGTCGATGTTCCGTTCAGGGCAATGGCCAATATCATAGCCACAGATGCAGAAGAGCTAATCCGCACTGGGGTAATACGGGTTCCACATTTAGTGAATGCACTTGGTTACGTGTCTCAAGGGGAATATGAGACTTTCTATATGGGCGGTGACGTGCCTGAGGGAATTGTCGAAATATACAGCTCGGGCAAGTGGATTTCGATTCAAGAGTACTTGTCGGTGAAAAGGGCGGTATCCAATGCCTCTGTCGTTGTTTGAGTACAGGTTTGGATGGCGGTAGTAGTTTCATTGCAAGGTAAAAAGCCAACCCCCTACCGACTGCAAATGCAGAGGGTCGGGTAGGCAGCGCCGGCACTTGGGCCTGTGTGGGAGCAAGCCTGCTCCCACACAGGCAGCCCCCCTACACCAGCGGCTCGTCACTGAGCGATGGTTTTCACCGACACGCCGCGCTCCAGCGGGGTGGAGCGGCCGTAGATGTCCTCGAAGCGTTCGATGTCGTCTTCGCCCAGGTAGCTGCCGGACTGCACTTCGATGATTTCCAGGGGGATCTTGCCCGGGTTGCGCAAGCGGTGGACGGAGGCGATGGGGATGTAGGTGGACTGGTTTTCGGTGAGCAAAAACACGTTGTCATCGCAGGTGACTTCGGCGGTGCCGCTGACCACGATCCAGTGTTCGGCGCGGTGGTGGTGCATTTGCAGCGACAGGCACGCGCCGGGTTTGACCGAGATGTGCTTGACCTGGAAGCGCCCGCCCATGTCCACCGAGTCGTAGGAGCCCCACGGGCGGTACACCTCGCAGTGGTTCTGGGTTTCGCTGCGGCCCTGGGCGTTGAGGGTGTTGACCATCTGTTTGACGCCTTGGACCTTGTCCTTGTGGGCGATCATCATCGCGTCCTTGGTTTCCACGACCACGATGTTTTCCAGGCCGATCACCGAGACCAGTTTGCCGTTGCCGTGGATCATGCAGTTGCGGCTGTCCTGGATCACCACGTCGCCCTTGGTGACGTTGCCGTTGGCGTCCTTGGCGTTGACTTCCCACAGCGACGACCAGCAACCCACGTCGCTCCACCCGGCGCTCAGCGGCACCACGCAGGCGTCGAGGGTTTTTTCCATCACGGCGTAGTCGATGGAGTTGTCGGGGCAGCAGGCGAAGGTGGCTTCGTCGAAGGTCAGGGTGTCGGCGTCCTGTTCGCTGCGTTCCAGGGTCAGCAGGCAGGTGTCATAGATGTCCGGGTCGTGTTTTTTCAGCTCTTCGAGGAAGCGGCTGGCACGGAACAGGAACATGCCGCTGTTCCAGAAGTAACCGCCCTCCTTGATGAATGCGGTGGCACGTTTGACGTCGGGTTTTTCGACAAAGCGCTGCACCCGGCTCACGCCTTCGGGCAGCGCGGCATCGAGGTTGGCCTTGATGTAGCCGTAGCCGGTTTCCGGTTTGGTCGCCGGCACGCCGAACAGCACCATCTCGCCGCGCTCGGCGGCCACGGTGGCCAGGGCGAGGGCGCGTTGCAGGGCTTTTTGATCGTCGAGCACGTGGTCGGCGGGCAGCACCAGCATTAGCTCATCGCGGCCCTCGTTGACCAGCATCATTGCGGTCAAGGCCACAGCCGGCGCGGTGTTGCGCCCGAATGGCTCCATCAGGATGCGCTGGGTGTCCAGGCCACGGCTGGCCAGTTGTTCGTTGACGATAAAGCGGTGGTCCTTGTTGCACACCACAATGGGCGCGTCCATGCCGTCGAACACCAGGCGTTCCAGGGTTTGCTGGAACAGGGTGTGCTCGCCGGTCAGGGCCAGGAACTGCTTGGGAAATTGCTTGCGCGACAGCGGCCACAGACGCGAACCGCTACCGCCGGACAGGATGACTGGGATCATGGTTTTTCTCCGAAAAAAGAGGGGGAGGGCAGTTGCAAGCGGCAAGCTTCAAGCGGCAAGTAAGGGCTTTTCACTTGCAGCTTGCCGCGAGTAGCTGGGCGCACTCAGCGCGCCTTGACCCACACGGGGGAAAGGCTGGCGCCCTGGCCGGTGACGTACAGCACCGCCGCTTCGCCGCGCTCCAGGGCGACGGGTTTGACGTCGCCGACTTTCTGGTTGCCGTCGTACAGGGCCAGGCTGACTTTCACCGGGTTGATTTCGCGCTCGCCACGGCCCTGGGCGGCCACGCGCTTGACCACTTCGGTCTTGCCGTCGGCGGTTTTCAGGGTCAGGGGTTTGTCGCTGAGGTTTTGCACGCGCACCAGGGATTTCTGTTTGTTCTTGAACGGCGGTTCTTCGATCAGTTGCGGTTGGCCTTTGCCGGTAGTGACCAGGGTGTAGTAGTGGTCGGCGGCCAGTTTCACCGCCAGGTTCTGGCTGCCGACTTTGGCGCTGTAGTCGCCGCCGGGCATGAAGCTGAAGTCGCTGCTGGCCAGGGGGGCGACCTCGTTGAGGTTGGTGCTGCCGACGGTGGCGCTGACCTCAGCATTGCTGGCGTTGTACACGCGCACAAAGCTGGAGCCCTTGGGCGCCACCGGGCCATAGAGCGCGGCGTCGCCGGCGAAGGCGGGGGCCATGAGGCCCAGGCCGGCGGCCAGGACGAGGGTGTGGGCGAAACGGGTGGGGAAGGTCATGGGTGTACCTCTCTTCTTCAGTTTTGCGCCCGGGTGGGCGTCTCGGGTTTAGGGCTGCTGGCCGCGCTTTGTTGGCGTGCGCCGGTTTGCTTGAGCGCCGCGACCCACTGCGGGTCGGCGTCGCCGATTTCGTTGTTGACGGGCAGGTAGCGCTCGGGGAATTCCCAGATCAGCACCTGGGGCGGGTGGTGGATGAAGTCGTCGCTCTTGAGGTAGCTGAGCATCGGCAGGATCGGCCCGTGGCCGTCTTCGGCGTAGCTGAGCACGTCGCTGCTCAGGGCTTGCTTGAGGGCACCGACGAAGTTCCAGTCGGGGTTGGCGCTGTAGCTGGTGCCCACCAGCGCCACCGGGACTTCGCGGTCGGCGAACAGGGCGTCGTCGCCGGCGCCAGGCTCGACGGCACGGGTCACGCGTTTGTCCAGGGGCTCGCGGGCCGGCATGAGGTTCTCGAACAGTGGGTCCAGGGGCAGGAAGCGGCGCAGGTCGCCCTGGTGGCTGACCCGCTCGCTGGCCTCGGTGACAAAGCGCTGGGGCTCGCCGCTCAGGGGCGTTTTAGCGCGGATGGTGTGGGCCAGTTGCTCGGCGGCGATCTGCGCGCCTTGCGGGGTCCAGTGGGTGTCGGTGCGCAGGAACACCTGCTCGCCGGCCTGTTTGGCCCGTTGCAGGGGGCCGAGCAGGTCGGGGGCCAGCACCCGGTGGGCGGCCAGGCGTGCGTGGAAGTCGCGGTACAGGTCGGCGTGGATGCGCGCCGGTTGCACTTCGCCCAGGTGTTCGGGGTACAGGCGCGCCTTGGCCGGCACCACCGCCATCACCAGTTGCACGCCTTTGTCCTTGAGGGCCTGGCGCACGCCTTCGACCAGGGCGTAGTTGCCTTGCAGGTTGAGTTCTTCGTTGACGGCCGGGTTGAATTCTTCGTCGCTGTACAGCCATTGGCTGCGGCCCAGCACCACGCCGGGGCGGCCTTCGTTGAACAGTTTGAAATCCAGCGCGGCCCACAGGTTGGTGCCCAGGCGTTTGATGGGGAATTGGTCGTCGTAGTGGGTCTCTACCGCTTTGCTCCAGCGCCCGTTGAGCACGCTGGCGTCGGGGCCGGTGGCAAAGCCGAAAAAGCTGCGCAGCGACCAGCCGCCCAGCACGAGCAGCAGGGCCAGGAACAGCGCGATGTAGAGGAGGCGTAAAGAGCGGGTCATGGCAGGCGCCCTCAGAACTGGAAGTAAAGGAACGGCGAAAAGCTTTGCGCCGAGAGTTTCAGGATGGAGGCGATAAACAGCAGCAGCACCAGGGCACGCAGGGCATAGCGGGGCCAGTCGAGGGTGATGCTGTGTCCCTGAGCGACCTGCGCTTGTGGGCGCGAGCCTGCTCGCGACAGCGCTGCCAGCGATGTGGCGGCCGCCCCATCGCGAGCAGGGCTCGCTCCCACCGGTTGGGGTTGGCCTGGGCGGTCGCGATAAAAGTCGCGCAGGCCGAAGAACGCCAGGGTGGCGTAGGCCAATACCAGGGTGGCCACTTGCAGGCCGGTGAGGCTGGCGCGGTTGAGTTCCGAGAGCTGCCAGTCACCGAAGCTGAACATGGCGCCGTACATGCGCCCGGCCACGTGCAGGTTTTCGGCGCGGAAGATCACCCAGCCCATCACCACCAGCAGGAAGGTCAGGGCCCAGCGCACGGGGTTGAAACTACGCGCCGTGGTGTTCAGGCCGATGGCTTTTTCAATCGCCAGCCACAGGCCGTGCCACGCGCCCCAGACGATGTAGGTGATGTTGGCGCCGTGCCACAAACCGCCCAGGAGCATGGTCAAAAACAGGTTGCGGTAGGTGGTGAGGGTGCCTTTGCGGTTGCCGCCCAGGGTGATGTAGAGGTAGTCGCGCAGCCAGGTGGACAGGCTGATGTGCCAGCGCCGCCAGAACTCGGTGATGGACTGGCTGATGTAGGGCTGCTTGAAGTTTTCCATGAAGCGAAAACCCATCATCAGGCCCAGGCCGATGGCCATGTCGCTGTAGCCGCTGAAGTCGAAGTACAGCTGCGCGGTGTAGGCCAGGGCGCCGAGCCAGGCGTCGCCCGTGGTGGGGTTTTGCAGGGCGAAGCAGTGGTCGGCGACCACCGCCAGGGTGTCGGCGATGAACACCTTCTTGATGAAGCCCTGCATGAACCGCGTGCAGCCCTCGGAGAATTTATCCAGGGTGTGGGTGCGGTGGTTGAACTGCTCGGCCAGGTCGCGAAAGCGCAGCACGGGGCCGGCGATCAGGTGCGGGAAGATTGCCACGAACGCCGCGAAATCGATGAGGTTGCGCGTGGCCGGAGTGTCGCCGCGGTACACGTCGATGATGTAGCTGATGGACTCGAACACGTAGAACGAGATGCCGATGGGCAGCAGCACGTGGGTGAGGATAAAGGGCTCCAGGCCCACCGAGGTCATCATGGCGTTGATGCTCTCGACGCCGAAGTTGGCGTACTTGAAGTAGCCGAGGATGCCCAGGTCCACCACCACCCCCAGCAACAGCCAGCGCTGCGCCGGTTTGGTGCGCACCCCGGCGGCGCCCACCTTGAGGCCGATCCAGTAGTTCCACAGGGTGACGCCGATGAACAGCGCCAGGAAGTCCACCCGCCACCAGGCATAGAACACGTAGCTGGCCATCAGCAGCAGCAGGTTGCGGTAGCGTTGCCCGCTCAAGTAGTACAAGCCGAGGAAAATCGGCAAGAACAAAAACAGGAACACATTGGATGAAAACACCATCCCGATCTCTCCGTGTGTAGCCAACAGTAAGGGCCAACGGCCCCCCCAAACCCCCCGGTGGAAACTGGGGGGGCGATCAATTCATGCCTTGCCCGCCACCTTTGGGCGCGAGCCTGGGTCGGTGGGAGCGAGCCTGCTCGCGATCTCAGGCTGTGCCGCCGTCATCGCGAGCGGGCTCGCTCCCACAGGGGTTCAAGTGCCTTTGCGTGGGTCATACACCTGGGTCAAGTCGCCGCCGAGGCGGAAGGTCTTGAACGGCTGCATCTGCCGCTTGCGCGCCAGCACGTCCGGCGCGCAGGTGTAGAGGCTGCAGAAGGGTTCGAGCCAGGCGAATTTGGCCTCGACCTTGAGGTCGCTCATGTCCTGTTTTTTGCCGCTGCGGGCCTGGAAGTCGTCGGCGTCTTGAACCCCGGCCAACACCCGCTCGCCGAGGCGTTTGAGGGCGTCGTGGTTTTCGTTGCGCAGGTCCACACCGTTGGCCTGGGCGAAACTGGCGATCATCGCCAAGGGCGGCAAGGCGTAGTTGTGGTAGGCCAGGGCGCGTTGCTGGCGCTTGAGTTCGTTGGGCAAATAGCCCTGGGCGTCGACCTGGTTGGCGCCGACTTTGTATTGCTTGACCGCCCAGTCGAACAGGTCGCGGCGGTCGGTGGCGATGGCGCTGGCCATCACCGACCAGGCGGCCCAGTACGAATGGTTGTTGGTTTTTTCCAGGGGCAGGTTGTCCCAGTCGCGCACCACTTGCTCGGCCATGTTCGCGAACCAGGCCTCGATCTGCCGGGCTTGCGGTTCGTGGCGGGCCAAGGGCCTGGACTCGGAAAACTTCAGGCGGATATAGGCCGAGGCCATGCTGCCCAAGGCCCATTTGCGCATGGATTTGCCGGTGTGGTTGAAGTCCTTGGACATCAGCGCATCGGCCCCGGCCCACGCGGTGAGCCAGTCCAGGGTGCATTGCAACTGCTCGGGGCGGCCGTCGCGCATGAACTGCATCACCTGTTTGCTCACGCCCCGCTCCAGGGTGGTGATGTTCGCAGTGCTGTCGCGGAAGGCCTTCTCCGACTGGCTATTGAGGGTGGCGCGGGCCTTGTCCGAGCCTTCGTATTTGCTGCGAAATTGCAGGGCGCCGGTGTAGGGCGCGGGGATGGCGCCGCAGTCGGAGGTGTAGTCGCCGGTCTTGAAGGTTTCCACCGGGGCGAAGTAGCCCAGGGGCGGGCGCAGCGCGGCATCCGCTGCGCCGGCGAACAGAGCCAGGCCCAGCAAGGCCGGGGTGAACAAACGGGTAAATGGGCTGTGCATAAGTAACCTCATGGCGCCAGTTGGGCGGTGCGTTGCCCGGCGCTGGGGAAGGTGTTGCGTTGGCAAACCCGGGCCTGGACTTTCTGCCCCTGGGCACCGGCCTCGGGGCCTTGCACCTCGACGGCGAGCAGGGTCTGGGCGGCCCAGTCTTCGTCGGTGCGTAGCTCGAAGGCGAAGCGCCCGTCGGTGTCGGCGGTGTCGGGTTTGTCGAGCTTGATGTCCTCGTGGCGGCCGTTCATGTACCAGAGGGTGGCTTGCAGGGTTTTCACCGAGGGGTCGGCGAAGCGGATATCGACCTGGTGGTTGCCGTTGCGCAGGTCCAGGTTGCGGCTGTTGACCAGCAGTTCGTTCTTGCCCGGCTTGAGGGTTTTGTTGGCGCTCATCTGCGCCGGTTTGCCTTCGCAGCCGTTGTCCAGCAGGGCCATCATTTGCCGGTAGGTGGTTTCCTGGTCGAGGCGGTACAGGGGCGAGAATTCCCAGATCAGGATTTTCGGCGGGTTGTTCTGGAATTCTTCGCTGCCCAGGTACTGGATCATCGAGCCTTCCAGGCCCCCGCCGGGGAACGCGACGTTGAGGATGTCGGCGCCGATGGCCTCTTGCAGGAAACCGGCGAAGTTGTAGTTCTTGCCGCTGTGGCTGGTGCCCACCAGGGTGATCTGTGCCTGGGCGCTGTCGCCGAACAGGTCGCCGTCGCCGGCCTCGCCCTTGGGCTCGGTGGTGAATTGGTCCATGTACTGGATGGCGTAACTGGTGCCGCACAGTTGCCCGGCCATGTTGTGCAGGGTGCCGGTCTTGCCCATGCGCCCGGTTTTTTTGGTTTCGAATGCGCGCTGGGGAATGTCGGCGAATTGCGGCAGTTGCTTGACCTTGGCGGCGACGATTTTCGCCGTGCGCTGGGCGCCGTAGGGGGTCCAGTGCTGGTCGCCACGAAAGTAGAAGTCGTGGGCCGGCAGGGTCTCGGGTAGGCGTTCGTCGGCCAGGGGCGAGAGGTCGGGCACCACGTAGCCCATGGCGGCGAAGCGCCCGAGCATGCCTTGGTAATTGCGCAGCGCTTTGTCGAAATCAAAGCGTGCCTGCTCGGCGGGGTTGAGCTTGCTGCGGTTCACCAGGCCCCGGGTGGGTTGGTAGACCAGCACCAGTTCCACGCCTTTGCTCTTGAACGCGTCGTGCAATTGCTGGAGGCGCTTGTAGCCGGCGGCGCTGGTGTCGAACTCGGTGCGCAGGTCTTCCTGGGTGCGGAACAGCCAGTCGCCCTGGGCTTGCACCAGGGTGGTGAAGTTCTGTTGGTAGCGGGTGGTGTAGTTTTTCGCGTCGTGGGCGGCTGGGCACAGGTTGCAGCACGGCTCGGCGCTGAAGACCGGGGCCGCGGGCTGGTCGGCGCGGGCAGTGCCGGCGGCGGCGAGCAGGCCCAGGGTCAGGCCCGAAAGGCCCAGCAGGGTTTTGATGTGGGGCTTCATGGCGGGCGTCCTCATGGCTGCAAAGGGGTCTGGCGTTCAACGGGGTCGATCAGCACGGCTTTGCGTTGGCGCACCAGCAGGTCGAGGATTTCGTCCTGGCGCTCGCCCAGGATGCCGTTGAAGCTGATGCCACTGGATTTGGTCGGCGCCAGCATCGAGACGCGGTACAGCTCGATGCTCAGCGGCGAGTCGATGGACAGCGGGCCGCTGCCGTTGCCGGCCAGCTCGCCGCCCACCAGGATCAGCGAAACCTGGGCGTCGAAGGGGTCGAGTTCGATGTTGCGGTCGGTGTCGCTCAAATCCTTGATGTGGCCGTATACGCCGGTCAGGCCGTTGGCCATGGCGAGGTTTTCGTAAAGGCGGATGTTGACGCTGTTGCGCACGCGGATGCCGTGGCGGCGGTTGCTGATGACCTTGTTGCCCCACAGCAGGTTGTTGCCGCTCTCGTAGAGGGTGATGCCGTCGGTGTGGTTGCGGTAGATGTGGTTGTCGGCGATCAGGTTGTTGACGCTGTTGCGGTCGATCACCAGGCCCGAGAGTTGGTTGTCGTAGCTGCGGTTGTTGAAGATGAAGCTGTCATTGACCTCACGGGAAATGATGATGCCGTGCTTCTTTTTTGTGCCATGCACGGTGTTGTCGGCGATCACCAGGCCATGGGAACGGTCGTGGGGGTCGATGCCGTAGACGATGTTGTCGCGGTAGGTGCTGCCCTTGATGACGAAGCCTTGGGTTTCGTAGCAGTAGAAGCCGTACCACATGTCGGAGAACTCGGAATCGATGATCCAGCCCGTGGGCTCCTTGCGCTTGAGCACCTTGGCCATGTTGGGCGTGTACTGGGAAATGCTCACCCCGTAGGACTTGCTGTTGGCATAGCCGAAACTGGCCATCTGGCTGTTGACGATGTAGGTCTGGGTGCCGCCCCAGGCCAGCAGGAACGGGCGGAACTCCTTGGCCGAGCGGAAAGTCGCCGGGCCGTTGGCCTGCTCGCGCCACCCGGTGATTTTGCTGTCGCGCACGAACAATTGGCCGTCGTTGACCAGGAACGAACCGGCCTCCTGGGACAGGCGCAGCTCTTGGGTTTGCCCGTCGATTTCCAGGATGCCTTTTTCGCCGACCACGATGGGCAGGCGCGCCAGGTACACGCCGGGGGCGGTTTCGCGCAGGTATTGGCTGGGTACGGCTTTGGCCAGGTCCTTGAGGTTGAGGTAGCCGTCGTCGATGAAAATCGCCTGGGGGATGCCGTGTTGGCGCACCACCCATTCGGCCATTTTGTTGTCGCCGCCGATGAAGTCCTTGAGGGCGTTCTCTTGCATCATCCGGCGCACGCTGGCCTTGCCGCGTTGGCGCCGGTCGACCTTGGCCGCCACCGCGTCGGCGGTGTAGCCGGAGAGATCCGGCAGCGCCGGTTTGGGCAGGTCCAGCGGCGCGGTCGGGGCGCTGCTGACGGTGTAGGTCTTGGCCTGTTGCAGCTCTTTGGCCAGGGTCGGCGCCTTGGCTTCGACGCTGGCCTGGGCGGTGGCGCCGCACAGCAGCAGGGCGGCCAGCAGCGGGGCTTTGAAGGCGTGGGGGTTCATCGCACAGGCTCCCATCAGAAGCGCCAGATCACGTCGACAAAGGCGCGGTGCATGTACGAGTCGACGTCCTTGCCGTAGGCATCGCCGGGCTTGAACACGCCACCGCGAAAGCGCACCAGGGCCGCCGGTTCGTCGATGGACTGGCTCAGGGCGGCGGGCAGCAGGCCTTGCTTGAAGTATTTGGTGACCACCAGGTCCACTTCCTGGCCCAGGTCTTTGTTGCCATCGGCCTGGGGCAGGGCGGAGCCGGCAATCCCGGCGTCGCTGTCCACTGCGTTGATGCCGCTGCCGGCCACCGGTTGCTTACCGTCTACGCGCCAGAACTTGTGGTAGACCAGGCTGGCGTCGTAGTCGTCGCGCAGTTGCCAGGAGCCGAACAGGGTGGCGGTTTGCAGGTTGCCGGTTTCGCCACGGAAGGCTTCGCCGAAGCGGTGCACCCGCGAGCGGGTGCCGGTGAAGTTGGAACGGTTGCTTTGCAGGCCGTTCTGCTCGTAGTCGGCACTGGCGCGGGCATAGGCGGCGCCCACTTGCCAGTGTTCGTCCAGGCGCAGGCGCAGGCCCAGGTCGGTGGCCCAGCCGTCGAGGTTGGCGTGGTGCTTGGCGTTGGCCGGGGGGCTGCCGTCGGCGCTCAAGGGGTTGACGCGGTCGCGCTCGCCCTGCATGCCGGTAACGCTGCCCCAGTAATTGACGGTGTTGCTGTTGCGCCAGTTGTAGGCGTCGCTGTTGGCCTCAAGGCCCAACCAGGTGAGGTCGCCGTTCTGTTTTTTGTCCAGGGAATCGGCCGCTTGGCCCGGCACTGGGTAGTCGAGTTGGCCGTCGTCCTGGCTGTGGTGGCCGCGCAGGCCTAGCCAGTGGCCGGGGGTCCATTGGTAGGCAACGTCAGCGTAGAGGTGCAGGCGATCTTCGTCTTGGGGCGAGAGTGCCTTGAGGTCGGTGCGGTATTCGCTGAAGCGCTCGGCGGCGCCGAGGTTGGCGCGCAGCAGGGTGGTGTCGAAGGTCCAGTTCAGCGCTTCGATGTTGGTGTCGCGCCACTGGCCGTCATCGTTGCGCAGGCGTTGGCGGCCGAACTTGAGCTGCTCGCCGGGGTAGGGCGTGAAACCGCTGTAGCCGACCCAGAACTCGCGCAGGGCCAGGTAGTTTTTTTTGCTGCGCCGGTCGCCGTTGTCGGTGGGTTGGCTGGCGTCGGCGCTGGCTTGTTGCAGGGTGTCGGTTTCGATGATGTCGCTGGCGGCCACAGCCTGGCCCATGGCGTAGGCGCTCCAGTGACCGCGCTCGCCGTACAGCCAGGGGCGCAGGTCCAGGCCGATGCCGTTGACGTCGCCGCCACGGGCGGTGCCCAGGTCGCGGTCGTCTTCGGATTGGCCGGTGATTTTCACTTCCAGGCCGAAGTTCTTGTCTGCGGTCAGTGCCGCCAGGGTCGGGCACGACCACAGCAGGGCGAAGGACAAGCCGAGGCCGGCCTTGACGAATGGGTTGAGCTTCATAGGGGTTCCTCGCCGGCTTCTGCTTGCAGGGCGTGCAGGGGCAGGGCGGCCGGGCTGATGGCGGCGCGGGCGGCCTGTTCCTGTTGCAGCAGGCGTTGGGCTTGGGCCCGTTGGGCAGGCGGTAATTGGGCGTCGAGTTGCTGGGCCAGCTCATGGGCCTGAGGGCTGTCCTGGGTTTTGGCCAGTTGGCTGAAAACGTAGGCGTTGACCGGGTCGGGCCGCGTGCCTTTGCCCTGGGAAAAGAGCTGGGCGAGGGCGAAATCGGCGCTGTTCTGGCCGTTGCGCGCGGCGGTCAATAGATGGTCGAGGGCCTTTTGCGGGTAGACCTGGCCCAGGTAGCCACGGCGGTAGATCTGGCCTAGGTAATAGTCGGCGGCTACCTCGCGGCCCACGGCTTTTTGCAGGTGCGCTTCGGCCACCTGGGCGTCGGCGGGCAGCACTTTGCCTTCGTAGTAGAGCTTGCCCAGCAGCAGTTCGGCGCGGGGCTGGTCGGCGGCGCGGCCGTTGTCCAGGTACTGGAGCAGGGTGTCGGTGTCGCCCAGTTCGGGGAAGTCGTAGAGCAATTGGGCGAGGCTGACCCACGCGGCCGGGTAGCCGGGGGCGATGCCTTCGAGCAGGCCTTGGGCGGTTTTGCCGTCGGGTTGGCCGAGGCTGGCGTCGCCCAGCACCCGGGCCACGCTGTCCACCCGTTGCGCAGTGACGGTGCCGCGGGCATGGGCCGCTTGCAGCTGTTTAATCAGCTCGGCCTGTTGCTCGGGCTGGGCCTTTTTCTGGTAGACGGTGGCCAGTTCGACGTAGCAGATGTCGGTGCTGGCCAGCGCCGCGGTGCAGATGGCTTGGACTTCGTCCAGGTGCTGGTCGTAGCTGCCCTGGGTGCGGTAGAGCAGCACCTGGGCCAGGCCCGCTTCGGGGTAGCCGGCGTCGCGCCATTGGCTGATTTGCTGCTGGGCATCGACGTCGGGGAAGCTTGTAGGGTGTTGCAGGTAGAGCAGGGCCAGGGCCAGGCGCGTGTTGCCTTCGCCGGCGGCGGCGGCTTTTTTCAGCAGGGTTTGCGCTTCGCGGTGTTCGGCGGCGCTGGCGCCGGGTTTGGCGGCCAGCAGGCGCCCGAGGCGGGCCTGGGCGCGGGGCGAAACCGGGGCGGCGGCGCGGTAGGTGGCTTCGGCCTGCTGGAGTTGGGCCGGGTCACGGCTGTCGACCTGGATATCGGCCAAGCCGACTTGGGCTTCGCTGTAGCCCAGGTCGGCCAGTTGCCGGTAGTTCTGCGCCGCCAGCGCGGTGTCGCCGCGCTTGAGGGCTTCGTTGGCCAGGCGCTGGTCGGGCAGGCCGGCGCAACCGGCCAGGGCCAGGGCCAGGGCGCAGAGGGCGAGGCCGCTGCTGCGGGGGCGAGCCTGTGTGGGGGCCGGACCGGTCGGGGCGGTGCCGCGCTGCGAAAGCTTCGCCAGGGTTTGCCAGGCAAACCGCGTGGCCTGTATTGCGGGCAGGCCCGCTCCCACAGAGGCTTGTGCCCACAGGGATGAGGGTGAAGTGGTCATGGCCATGTCCTCCCTCAGAGCCCGGCGGCCATGGCTTTGTCGATCAGCCAGTTCATCGACGGGCCGCGGTCGCTGCGCACGTCCACCGGTTGGCCGGCCAGGGCGCTGTCGAGGGGGGCGTCGGGTTTGATCTGGACGCGGATGTCGGAGGCCAGGTCGGTGCTGTTGAGGCTGGTGCTGCTGACGATGGTGCCGCGACGCACGTCATCTTCGCCGGCGACCTGGAAGTTGACCTGGGTGCCGGGGCGCACGTCGGCGAACTGGCGGTAGGTGAAGCGTGCTTCCACGTTGGCCTGGCTATGGCGCGGCACCAGTTGGAAGATCACGTCGCCCTTGCTGGCGTACTGGCCGTCGGCGACCCGTTGCTGGGTGACGACGCAGTCGCAGGGCGAGGTGAGGGTGCCGGTCATTTGCTTGCCGAACAGTTCCTCGACCTTGGCCGGTTGCAATTGGTCTTCGTCCAGGTGGCCCTTGAGTACGTCGAGCATGCTGGTGCTGAACGTGGCCAGCGGCGCGCCCTTGGCGGCCATGCCGTCGGCCTTGACCAGGCTTTGCACGGTGCCATCGCGGGGCATGGTCACGTTCATCCCCGGCACGCTCACCAGGCCGGCCTGGGCGTGGCTGACGAAGTACAGGCCGTACACCGATTTGAAAATAAAACCGAACGCCACCAAGCCGACGATGAAGATCCCGGCGCTGAAAACCACGGCGCGCAAACGGCCGAAGACGCTCATGCCGCTGCCGCTGTCCTTGACCTTGCGCGCCTTGGTGAAGTTGTCCCGTTGCAGGGTGGCGAGCACGTCGCCCAGGGTCACGATGTCGCCGGCCAGGTGCGAGGTGATGAGGTGGCGCAGGGTGGCGATGTCTTGCGGTTCGAGGTTTTGGAACTCGCACCCGGTGCGCCCGCTTTGGCGGTCGTAGGAGCGGATCAGCAGTTCGACGTCCATGCCCAGGCCCAGGTTGTCGATGACAAACTGCAAGCGGCCCTTGTGTACCTGGCCCAGGGCCAGGGGTTTGCCGGTGCCGGCGTTGAAACACAGGCCGCCGGCGCTGAGGTCTTCGACGCGGGCCATCAGGGGGGTGCCGCTGGCGTCGATAAAGCGCAGTTTGGCCGGGATCTTGACCCGGGCGTGCTGGCGCTGGGCTTCGGATTCGTGGACGACGTTGACGTTGGCGCCGCGGGTGTTGAGTGAGCTGTTCATGGTGCAGGTCCTTGTTGATTCGGGCGGGTCGGGTCAAACCATCATCAGCAGCACGGCGACGAAGATGCTGCCTGCGGAGAAGGTCATGGTTCGCGACGACCAGGTGTTGAACCAGCGCTGGGCGCTTTGCAGGTCGCGGGTCAGTTTGGTGTCCTGGCGGGTCCAGGATTGTTGGTCGAGGCGGAAGAACACGTAGATCTTCACCAGCGCGCCGACGATCTGGTTGTAATAGAGGATCAGCGGGTAGGCCGGGCCGATGCGGTGCCCGGAACAGGCCAGCAGCAGGGTCAGGAGCAGGCGGGTGATGCCGATCCACAGCAGGTAGACGAGGATGAACGCGGTGCCGTACTTGAAGCTGGCGATGATTGCTACCGTCAGGCCCAGGAGGCTGGTCCACATCGACACGCGCTGGTCGAACAGCACCACGCTGGTGAACAGGCCCAGGCGCTTGACCCCCAGGCCCAGGGCGCGGGCGTTCTGGCGCAGGTTGTTGCCGTACCAGCGGAACATCAGTTTGCGGCTGGCCTTGATGAAGCTTTTTTCGGGCGGGTGTTCCACGGTGTGGATGGCCGCGTCAGGCACGTAGAAGGTGTCGTAGCCCAGGCGCATCAGGCTGAACCAACTGGACTTGTCGTCACCGGTGAGAAACTTGAAGCGGCCCAGGCGCCAGTGTTGCAGGGAGTCGCTTTCCACATCGGCGATGAACGCCGGGTCGGTCACCACCCGGGCACGGAACACCGACATGCGCCCGGTCATGGTCAGCACACGCTTGGACAGGGCCATGGAGCACATGTTGATGTGGCGCTGGGCGAAACGCAGTTTGTGCCATTGGCTCATCACGTAGCCGCCGCGCACTTCGCAGAATTCGTTGGTGGTCAGGCCGCCGACATTGCCGAACAACTGGAACCAGGGCACGGTCTTGCGCACCACGCCTTCGGCCAGCACGGTGTCGCCATCGATCACGGCGACCACGGCGCGGTCGTCCGGCAGGTGCCGGGAGATGGCGCGAAAGCCAAAGGCCAGGCCATCGCGCTTGCCGGTGCCGGCGATGCGCACGAAATCCAGTTGCACGCGCTCGGGCGGGTTCATCCGGGCCCACAGGCTTTTGACCAGCAGCTCATCGGACATTTCCACCAGGGAACAGACCACGGTGGTGGGGAAGCCGCAGTCGATGGCTTCGCGGATCACCGAGCTGTAGACCTGGGCGGTGGTCAGGGCGTCGATGCGAAAACTGGTGACCATCAGGAACACATGGGAGGGGTCCGCCGAGGCGCCGAGTTTGCGCACCTTGCGCCGCAGGTGCGGGTAGACCACGTAGAGAAACAGCATGCCGCGAATGAAGTGGGTGGCGCCCATGGAGTAGCGCCAGATCCCCACCGCGCCAATCAGGAAAATGAAGTCGCGCGACTGCGCGTCGAAAATCGACGGCGGCAACAGCGCGGCCAGCCCCATCAACAGGCTCAGGTACAACAGCCAGCCAGCGGCTTGCAGGAAAAATTGATTTAGCTTGGACATAGGCTTTTCCGCAAAAGAGAGAAGGAGCGGCCAGTTGCAAGCGGCCAGTGAACAGCGCTTCACTGGCCGCTTGCCGCTGCTCTTACCAGCAAATTCCTTCAGTGCGGCCGCTGACGCTGGTGGCCTGGTTCATGAAGCCGACCAGGTCGATCACTTGTTTGCCCTGCGGGGCGGTCTGGGCCAGGGCGCGGAATTTCTCGTCGCGGTTGCCCAGGATGATGACGTCGCTGTTGTCGATCACCGAGTCGAAGTCGGCGTTGAGCAGGGACGAGACGTGGGGGATCTTGGATTCGATGTAGTCCTTGTTCGAGCCGTGCATGCGCGCGTATTCGACGTTGCTGTCGTAGATGCTCAGGTCAAAGCCCTTGCCGATGAGCATTTCGGCCAGTTCCACTAGGGGGCTTTCGCGCAGGTCGTCGGTGCCGGCTTTGAAGCTCAGGCCCAGCAGGGCGACGCGGCGTTTGTCGTGGCCGCTGATGATGTCGAAGGCGTTTTGCACCTGGGATTCGTTGCTGCGCATCAGCGAGTTGAGCAGTGGCGCTTCGACGTCCAGGGAACTGGCGCGGTAGGTGAGGGCGCGCACGTCCTTGGGCAGGCACGAGCCGCCGAAGGCAAAGCCTGGGCGCATGTAGTACTGGGAGAGGTTGAGGGTCTTGTCCTGGCACACCACTTCCATCACTTCACGGCCGTCCACGCCCACGGCCTTGGCGATGTTGCCGATCTCGTTGGCGAAGGTGACCTTGGTGGCGTGCCAGACGTTGCAGGTGTACTTAATCATTTCGGCCACTTCGATGCCCTTGCGGATGATCGGGGCCTTGAGCTCTTCGTACAGGGCTTGCAGCACGTCGCCGCTGGCGCTGTCGAACTCGCCGATGACGGTCATAGGCGGCATGTCGTAGTCCATGATCGCCGTGCTTTCACGCAGGAACTCGGGGTTGACCGCCACGCCGAAATCCACCCCGGCCTTCTTCCCGGAGCAGTCTTCGAGGATCGGGATCACCACGTTTTTCACGGTGCCGGGCAACACGGTGCTGCGCACCACGATGGTGTGGCGGGTGCTCTTGTCACGCAGGACAAAACCGATCTCGCGGCACACGGCTTCGATGTAGTTGAGCTCCAGGTCGCCGTTCTTTTTGCTCGGTGTGCCGACGCAGATCATCGACAGGTCGCTGCCGCGGATGGCCTCGGCGAAGTCGGTGGTGCCCCGCAGGCGGCCGGTGTGAATGCCCAGGGCAAGCAATTCGCCCAGGCCCGGTTCGACGATGGGGGATTTGCCGGCGTTGATGAGGTCGATCTTGTCTTGGGAGATATCCACGCCAATGACTTCATGGCCCCGTGCGGACAAGCAACCGGCACAGACTGCGCCGACGTAACCCAAACCGAATATGCTGATGCGCATCGTATTTACCTCTGTATTAATCACGCCAATTAGATGGCCGGAGTTAATGATTTTGCTGTTGTCGGTGCACTCGAATAACGGGCGAACAGGCGCCGCGATGCACTGTGCGGGCATACAAAGTTCGAGTGGCTAATTAACTGCACTCAAGTTGTGCGCAACTTGGCCTTGTTATAAGGGCTTGCCCTGAAATGTCGCGCACTGCCTTCAGGGGCAGTGCGCGAGCCGCGGTGGCAGGCGTTGGGGCAAGGGATGGGGACCTTGCCGGTGAGCCTGCGCCGGGCTGTTGGGATGAGCTAAGCCGGGGCCTGGTAGGGGATAGTGATGATGCTTATCTCCAGTTCTCGATCCGTTGTTTGAATACTCGACCGGCCAGTCAACGTTTTAATGACAACTTAGTGACAGCGCGGAAGTTGTTGTGTAGGTCATCTCTTACAAATCTTGTGAGAATCGTTACCGGTTGTAGGAGCCGCTTCGGAACACATAGTTCCAGGCCACTCATCTCGATTCTGCGCAATTGGGCGGATATTTAAAAAGATGGCACTAATACTATATTGATAGCATTTGCAGTTTGGCCCCTTAGTTGCGGGGAGTTCAGCGGGGTAGATAGTTATTTGCCACTATCGATAAAAAAGTCACGTGCCACTACGAAATATTTTGCAATTTTTTTCTGCGAGGCGTGTAGGGCAAGGTGAGAACAACGGGTTTTGTAGGACAAGGTTGTATGGAGACGTCCTGTGTGGGAGCGGGCCGGGCGGCGCTCCGCTCGCCCGCGATGGTTGCCTGGGTGAAGGACACTTGGCCATCGCGAGCAGGCTCGCTCCCACAGGGATTTGTATGGGCTGTTACTGGGGCGCGTGATCGCGCAGGAACACCAGGCTGTCGGGCTTGGACTGTTCGGCGCTGAAGCGGTAGCCCTGGGCGTCGAAGTGCTTGAGGGCGGCGGGGTCGTTGATGCGTTCCTGGATGACGAAGCGGCTCATCAGGCCCCGGGCCTTTTTCGCGTAGAAACTGATGATCTTGTACTGGCCGTTTTTCAGGTCCTTGAACTCGGTGTTGATGACGCGCGCGTTGAGGGCGCTGCGCTTGACCGCCGAGAAGTATTCGTTGGAGGCCAGGTTGAGCAGCACGTCGTCACCCTGTTCGGCCAGGGCCTCATTGAGCCATTCGCTGATGCGCGTGCCCCAGAACGCATACAGGTCCTTGCCCCGGGCGTTGGCCAGTTTGGTGCCCATTTCCAGGCGATAGGGTTGCATCAGGTCCAGCGGGCGCAGCAGGCCGTAGAGGCCGGACAGCAGGCGCAAGTGTTGTTGGGCGTAGTCGAAGTCGGCTTGGCTGAAGTCTTCGGCGTGCATGCCGGTGTAGACGTCGCCCTTGAACGCCAGCAGCGCCTGTTTGGCGTTGTCTGGGGTGAAGGCTGGCGTCCAACTGCCGAAGCGCGCGGCGTTGAGGCCACCGATTTTGTCGGAAACGTGCATCAACTGGCTGATCTGCGCCGGGCTCAGCTCGCGCAACTGCTCGATCAATGCCTGGGAATGGTCCAGGTACTGCGGCAAGGTGAAGCGCGACGTGGCGGGCGGGGTCTCATAGTCGAGGGTTTTGGCGGGGGAAATCACCATCAGCATGAAGTCGTCTCCTGTAAACGTGCGGCGATTCTAGGGGCTATGGCGTTTTGACTCCACCTATGACGGCCATAGCCTGGCCGTAGCAAGCAGGGAGCGCACCCGCGAATCGGCTATAGTGCCGCGCGGGCTTTGTTATGGAGGCAGTCCCTTGCGTATCGCGTGTTTTCTCATGGCTGGGTTGTTGAGCGTCGGCGCGCTGGCCGCGCCCGGTGACGTGGCGACCCTGGACCGCAGCACCTGGCCCGAACCCTTGAGCAGCCCGACCCTGTTCGACGTCGCCTCGCGGGCCGAGATCCTGACCTTCGCCCGCGCCTTGCTGGCCTCCGAAGCCCTGGACGAAACCGCCCTCAAGCAACGCCTGGGGCTGCGCCAGATCAACCGCGACGCCATCGAGCGGGTGCGCGAGCGGATGTGGCAGCGCCTGCTGGCCAATTACAACTTCGCCCAGCAAAGCTGCGACCAGGACGCCTCGTTCTGCTATTGGGTGCAGGACCTGGACACCCTGCGCGAGCAGGCCGGCAAGTTCGCCCTGGGCGAGGACTCGTTCTACGCCCGCTGGGCCGAGCCCAGCCGCAGCTTCCATGAGCGTTACCTGGACGAGCAACTGCGCAAGGCCGCGCTCTTCCCGCAGACCAGCAGCGAAATCGAGCGCTTTGGCGACTACGAACGCAATGGCGATGAACTCAACGACCGCTTGTTTTTGCTCACCTTCGACAGCTCGGCGGCGCTGCAGCCCGACAACGCCACGTGGCTGGCCGATTACCTGCGCAAGGCCAACCTGAGCGCGATTTTCTTTGTACTCGGCGCCGAGGTGCAGGCGCGCCTGGCCCAGGGTTCGGTGGCTTCGCTGCAGGCGCTGTACTCGCGCCAATGCGTGGGGGTGCAGGGCTGGGAGTACCGCTCCCACAGCCATTGGCAGGACTGGCAATACTCCATCGAGCGCAGCGTGGACCTGGTGAAAAACAAACTGCCGGAGAACTTCGTGCCGCTGTTCCGCCCACCCTACGGCCAGCGCCGGGCCGACGCCGGCGGGTTCTTGCGTGCCCAGGGTTTGCAGGTGGCGCTGTGGGACATCGACCCGCAGGACGCCTCCGGCCGCCTCAGCCCCCAGCAGAGCGCCGACCGGGTGCTGACCCTGATGCTGCTGTGGCGCCACGGGGTCATTAACTTCAATGCGCGCCAGGACGGCGCCAAGACCGCGTTGCCCTGGTTGGTCACGCAAACGGCGCAAAGTGGCATCGGTTGGGAGGATTGCCAGGACGGGTTTCGCTGAAACGGGCCAAACCCCGTATTTGCTGGGGCTGGAGGCGATGGGCTGCGGCAAATGACCACGGCGTAACCATTGACTCTAGTTGCCTGATGGCGGTGCGCCAAGGGCTATTGGTCACTCTGCAAAATAAACTTCAAAAAAGCGTCAAAGTGCTTTTTCCTGTCACAGGTTTTGGAGTATTACGAAGGCAGACCGCCGAAACCTGCAACACAGGTGGCGTCTTCCAAGACCCACACGTGTCAGGTTCACTTGAGTCCCCACAGGTGAAATTCGGCGGCCATTTCGAGGCGCAGCGATTGCGTCGACTGGCTCCCAAAAAGGTGACCGAGTATGGATGATAACGGACGCAGACCTTCCTCCAACCAGCCAATCCTTTATGTACTCGATACCAACGTATTGATTCACGATCCCAACGCCCTGCTCAATTTTGAAGAACACCACGTGGCCATCCCGATGACCGTGCTTGAAGAGCTGGACAAGCTCAAGAGTGGCCATCACAGCGTTGCGGCCGAATGCCGCCAGGCGATCCGCCTGATCGACAAGACCCTGGGCGATGCCACGCCCCAGGACGTCGAACTGGGTGTGCCGATCCAGCGCGGCAAGAGCGGGCCCAAGGGCTTGCTGTCGATCCTGATGAGCAAGCGCGCCGAGCCCAACCTGGTGCTGCCTGAGCACCTGAACGACAACATCATCATCAACCAGTTGCTGGACCTGCACGCCCGCGACAAGTCGCTGCCCCTGGTGCTGGTGACCAAAGACATCAACATGCGCCTCAAGGCCCGCGCCTGCGGAATTGCGGCCGAAGACTACAGCACCGACCAACTGGTCGACGACGTGTCGCTGCTGCCCAATGGCTACCACACCATGACCGGCTCCTTCTGGGACCGCGTGAGCAAGGTCGAAACCCGCCAGGACCACGGCCGCACCTGGCACCAGGTGCAACTGATCGACAACCTGCCGGCGGTGCACATCAACGAGTTCATCATCGATGAGCAGGGTTTTGTCGGCTGGATCAAGGAAATCCAGGTCGATAAGTTGCTGATCCTCGACCTGCACCAGGAGCCCCTGCTGCACCAGGAGGCCTGGGGTCTCAAACCGCGAGACATCTACCAGAGCCTGGCGCTGTATGCCTTGCTCGACCCCGACATCCACCTGGTCAACCTGTCCGGCGCGGCCGGTTCCGGCAAAACCATCCTGGCCCTGGCGGCGGCCATCGAGCAGACCATGGTCAGCAAGCGTTACCGGCGCATCATCGCCACCCGCAGCGTGCAGGGCCTGGACCAGGAAATCGGCTTTCTGCCCGGCACCGAGGCGGAAAAAATGGAGCCTTGGCTCGGCGCCATCACCGACAACCTCGAAGCCCTGCACATGGACGACGAGAACACCCACGGCAGCGTCGACTACATCCTCAGCAAGGTGCCGTTGCAGTTCAAATCCCTCAACTACATCCGTGGGCGCAGTTTCCAGCAAAGCCTGATCCTGATCGATGAATGCCAGAACCTCACCCCGCACCAGATGAAAACCATCATCACCCGTGCCGGCGCCGGTTCCAAAGTGGTGTGCCTGGGCAACCTGGCGCAGATCGATACCCCTTACCTGTCGGCCACCAGCTCGGGGCTGACCTACCTGACCGAACGCTTCAAGGACTTCCCCAACGGCGTCCACATCACCCTGCAAGGGGTGCCGCGCTCGATCCTGGCCGAATACGCCGAGAGCCACCTCTAACCCCTAACCCCGTGGGAGCGGGCCCGCCCGCGATAGCGGCTCACCAGTCGGTACATCAACTGGCTGGTAGACCGCCATCGCGGGCAGAGCCCGCTCCCACAGGTATTTGGCTGCCACAAGCGTGTGTTCACCCCCGCAGCGGCGTCCTGTCGCACCCACCCGGTCAATCAGCCCTGCGGGAAACTGACCCACGGGTTTACAATCGGGCCTCCTGATAAGGAGTAACCCCGTGCTGACCCATCTCGATTCCCAAGGCCGCGCCAACATGGTCGACGTCACCGACAAGGCCGTGACCTCCCGTGAAGCCGTGGCCCAGGCGCTTGTGCGCATGCTCCCCGACACCCTGAACATGATCGTCAGCGGCGGCCACCCCAAGGGTGACGTGTTCGCCGTGGCGCGCATCGCCGGCATTCAGGCGGCGAAGAAAACCAGCGACTTGATCCCTTTGTGCCACCCGCTGCTGCTGACCAGCATCAAGGTCGAGCTCAGCGCCCAGGGCGACGACGCGGTGCTGATCGTGGCCCGCTGCAAACTCGCCGGCCAGACCGGCGTCGAAATGGAAGCCCTGACCGCCGCCAGCGTCGCGGCCCTGACCATCTACGATATGTGCAAGGCCGTGGACCGGGGCATGACCATCGAGTCGGTGCGCCTGCTGGAAAAACTCGGCGGCAAGAGCGGCCACTACCAGGCGGATGCGCAATGAAAACCATCAACGTCAAGTTCTTTGCCCGTTACCGTGAGGCGTTGGGCGTGGACGCGCTGAGCGTCGAAGGCGAGTTCACCACCGTCAATGACGTGCGCCTGTTGTTGGCACAGCGCGACGGCGCCGAGGTCCTGCGTGAGCAAAACCTGATGTGCGCCCGCAACGAAGAGCTGTGCCAGCTCGACGAACCGCTGGCCGATGGCGATGAAGTGGCGTTTTTCCCCACTGTGACCGGAGGCTGAGATGGCCATTCGCGTGCAACCCATGGCGTTCGACCCCGGCGCTGAAGTCAACGCGATGCACGCGGCCAATGCCGGTGTGGGCGCGGTGGTGAGTTTTGTCGGCTACGTGCGCGACTTCAACGATGGCCAAGACGTGGCCGGGATGTTCCTGGAGCACTACCCGGGCATGACCGAAAAAGCCCTGGCCAAGATCGCGGGTGAAGCCGAGCAGCGCTGGCCGTTGCTCAAGCTTGAAGTGCTGCACCGCGTTGGTGCCCTGGAACCGGGCGAACCCATTGTTTTCGTCGCCGCCGCCAGCGCCCATCGCCAGGCCGCATTCGACGCCTGCGCCTTTGTCATGGACTACCTCAAAACCCGCGCCCCGTTCTGGAAGAAAGAAACCACCGCCGATGGCCCGCGTTGGGTCGAAGGCCGCGACAGCGACCACGCGGCGGCGGATCGCTGGAAGTAACTTCGTACAACTTGTTGCGACAGTGATCGAGTAAAGCGCGATTAATAGCCTTGATCTCGCCTGCTGGGAATAAATTCTATTTACTTAAAAGTTTAACCGTAGGGGCTCGTTACTTCGGCGTATGGCTGTGGGTACTATTTCGCGTGTTGGATTAATCCTTTGTACTTTTGCGCGAGGAAACGGTGCTGTTACCTATATTGTTCGATTTTCTAATCTCACAAAATGAAACTTGTTGCTCTTGCTCTTGAGGTGACTATTTTTGTTTTTCTGATACGCTTCAGTTAACGCTAGAGGAAAGGCCTTAAAGTTTGCTTGTGGCAGTAATGGCGGGTCACTTGTGCTTCTAGTTGTTATTTTAACTTGTAGATTTATGCGCGCTCACTGACACGTCTGCAATCAGTGCGCGAACCATGCCGCAAGGCACACAGGGAGAGTGAATATGGTTTCTGCTGATAAATATATTGTCAATATCTTCAAAGTTGTACTGCCCGGTGTGGGGGATTCGACAAAGGCACTTTATGCCAACGGCCGGCATCAATGTAAGGTCGAAGTAATTATCGATAAGGAAAGGCGCTTCATCCGTGATGAATGGGAAGTCGGAGAGTCTGAACCCCTGACTCCCGAGGAGCTTGCCAGCCTCACAATTACTCGTTACTCGGCCAATGAAAATGAAAAACTGCCAACCGGATGGTCGTGTGATACCACCAAGAACGAGTTCGATACGGGCTTGCGGGGTGGTTCCCCAATTGCCTCATCGGCCGGTACTACGGGCGGCGGCGAGGTGGTAGAGCGCTATTTGCGGGTCGATGCGCGCGTGGCGATCGAAGCCCAGCGTTTCATGGCTCGGGTAGTGGTGGCGGGCAAGACATACACCACCTACAACGTGGGGGCTGGCTCATCGGTGATTATCGAACCCACTCGGCCTTATGAAAAACTGCGCGCCGCGCAACTCGTCGCTGAACGAGATGATGCCTTGTCGGCCAACCCCGTTTTTCTCGATATCGATGTTTACTATTGGAGCCTGCCGGCGGGTTTGCGCCTGGTCAAGAACTTAGGGATCGACAATGCAGTCGATATCGCTGGCGTAGGGCGTGCGTTGCGCCCCTTCTATAGTGACTTTCGAATGAACAGCACCATGCTGGTGGGGGGCGTGATCGATATAGACTCTTCTGTGACTACATTGCGGGTGATTGATGTTTGTCCGGTCAAGGGTCATGAGAATAAAACGTTTCGGATTGATAAGTACCCGACGCAAATGCGCGCGATTCGTGTTTGGGCGAGAATGTTTTTGAGACTTGTCAAGGGTCGTGATGTCGTTTGGCGGATTTTGGATAACTACGGTGTGGAACATAGTTTCTTGCTGGGCTCTGAAGATGAATCGAATGTTCTGGTATTGCGCGACCACGGTTGATTGAATTTCGCTACTTTCACGGATATCGAGTTGTCGTCTCGGTATCCGTTACTTCATCCTGAATCCGAGTTAAGAGGAGACATTCATCCATGAATGTGTATTCCAACGCCTTCAATTTCAGTGCCCACTTGAATGGTCAGGTCGATCCTCGCACTGGCCAATATGGCTGCCAGGTACGATTGACCACGCTTTACCCGAAGGGGCCGGTCGAGGCCAGCCGCGATATCAACTTGTCGTTTTCCATGTACAACCCGCGTAACGATGGTTATGGCATTGGTTGGCGACTGAGTAATACCGAGTTCGATCTCAACACCCGCCGCCTGACGTTGTTGACGGGCGAGCAGTTCCAGACCCACGGGATGCCGTCCGTGGGCGGTGTGATGGCGCTCAAGGACCGCAAGTTGAAAGATTTGGTGGTCAAACGCCCGGACGTCGATAGCCTGCACGTGATCTACAAGGACGGCACGGTCGAGGTCCTGCGCCGTCAGAACAGCCTGAGGCCGTACATCATCAGTACTGTGCAGTTCGAGAGCGGTGAGCGCGTGCACTTTCGCTACGATCCGCAAGGTGCACTGGAGCGAATCGTCAACCAGCAAGGGGAAGACCTGCTGGTGCTGCACTATTCCGGCCGGCGGTTGGCAGGAGTGGAGGCCCGCATCGAAGGCGGGCGTTTTGCCCGCACCTGGTTTGAACAATTCAATGAACAGTTGGTGCGCGTCGATGTGGCGCATGCGCCGATGGGGCCTGGGGTGCCCGGTAGCTATGTGTTTGAGTACGAGGCTTTGCGCAGCGGCCTGGTGGCGATCAGGCGGGTGAAGTCCCCTATGGGGGGGGATGAGCGGATCGACTACGAGGAAAATGGCCATCAGTACCGGGACAACACGTTCCTGCCCCGGGTCAAGAGTTGGACTCGCTTTCCTGGCGCTGGCCAACCCTCGTTGAAGCGTACGTACCGTTACAGTGCTTCCCAAAACTTCACGGGTTACCCGTTCTCCGGTGGTTTTGTCGACGGCGAAGATAACCTGTACCTGGTCCTGGGCCTCTACGACTACTGGACCGAGGTCCGCAGCCAGGAAGGGGACGACGCCAATAAGGTGCTGCAGGTGGTGCGCACCGAGTACAACAAGTTTCACCTCCTGACCCGGGAGGTCACCGATTGCGCGGGCACGCTCACCGAGCGCGAGATTGAGTACAACGCGGTGCCGGGCCGGCTTTTCGCCGAGCAGCCAGCCAATCTCCAACTGCCTCGGCGTACCACCCGCCATTTCAGGTTGTTTGCCGATCAGGCCGGGCGCAAGGAGGTGACCGAAATCACCACCGACGACTATGGCAATGAGCTGACTCGGGTCGAGCCTTCGGGGCTGCGCAGGGAATACGACTTCTACCCGGTCGCAGGGGCGATGGACCAAGGCGTACAACGCTGCCCGGCAGAGCCTCACGGGGCGTTCGTGCGCTTCCTGAAACAGTCCAGGGAGCTTCCCGCGACGCCTACCGGTGGCCCAACGACGGCGGCCAAGACTACCGACTACACCTACTACGCCTTGGCCGCCAGCAACGGCCTTGCTTTTGTGTTGCCCGCCTCAATCACTACCGGCACAGGGGTCCAGACCCGCCTCACCCATTACAACGCGCCGGGCCAGTGGGGCGAGCATGGTCGGCTGCAAGCGTCCGTGACCACCCAGGATAAGGTGTCCGTCGCCATGCAATGTACCTACAGCCTCGAAGGCGACAGCCTGGTACAGAACAAGCTGATCCGCCGCGTGGGTGGCGATGAAAATCAGTGGCTCAAGTCTTCGCAAACCTTATCTCTCAGTACCCGGCGCATGCTTGCCCTGACTGGGGAGGATGGGGCGACCTTGGCGTTTTCCTACGATGCCCTTGGACGCCTCGTTTCAGAAGTTTCGGCGCCGGGTACGGCCGCAGCAGCCCAGCGCAGTTACGTCTATGCCAATGCGAGCAATTTGCTGCTGGCGCGGATGACCGCCACGGACGCCAAGGGGGTTAGCGTTGTCACGCGCTACGATGGCGATGGCCGGGAGGTGTCCTGCGCCCGGTTGATCGGAACCGGCGACGAGCAGAAGGAACAGGTACTCAAACGCCTGGATTACAACGCCCTGGGGCAAAAAATCCGGCAAACCCTGATCGACTATCTCGATGAAAACAACGTGCGCACCCTGGTGACCGAGTTCGCCTACAACGGCTGGGGGCAACTGAGCCGCACGACCGCACCGGATGCCACGGTACATATCGATGAGTCCGACCCGCGCCTGAACCTGCGCACACAAGGGGTCGTCGGCTTGGACCTGACGCAAACCCACTTCAATGACTTTGGGCAGCCGCTGCGGGTCGAGCACTTGAGTTCGTCCGGCGAGCGGGTGACGAAGGTCACCCATGAGTACGATGGTTTTGGGCGCCGAATGCGAACGGTCGATCAAAACGGCAAACGCACCGAGTTCACCTACGACCTGTTTGACCGGGTGGCCCTCATTGCTGAAACGCCGCCTGGGGGCCAGGCCCAGCGCAAGACGGTGTTGGGCTACGCGCCGGGAAGCAGCGAGGTGCGGGTGGCGAGCATCACAGTCGACGGGGTTGCGCTGGCCACCCGCGCGTTTGATGACCTGGGGCGATTGCAGTCCCAGCAACGAGGCTCTGGCAAACCGACCCATTGGCAATACGGGCCTGGCTCGCTACTACCGTCTTCCAGCACCTCCCCTCGTGGACACGTGGATCGGCACACTTACGACCCACATTTGGGCCTGGTGGTGCGCAGTACTCTGGAAAAACACCCTGACCGGACTTTCGAGTACGACCCCATTTCGGCGCTGTTGCTCAGCTCCAAGGAAGCGGACAGGGCGCATAAGCTCGATTACGACATCCATGGCCGTCTCGTGGCGGACGCCCAGGTCAGTGACGGCGTAACGCGCGCGTTTGGTTACCGCTATGGCTCCTCGGGCCGTTTGGTGCAACAACAGTCCGACTTTGGTGAGGCCGTCGAGTTCGACTATGACCATGCGGGGCGTTTGCTGTCGATGACCGCAGGTTCGTTGGTGGTGACCCAGGGCTATGACCATTTCGGCCGTGTCATCCACGTGGAAACCCGCCAAGGCAGCGAAAGGCTGGTGATGGCGCTCAAGCACGACCCGTTCGGCCGGGAGCAGGAGCGTGAATTCATCCGCAATGGCGGGTTGCTGCAAACCATCTCCAGCACTTACCTGCCCAATGGGTTACTGGCATCGCGGACCCTGCGCGATCCCGCCCGGCAGGTTGTGATCGAGGAGACTTTCACCTATGACGGTTACCAGCGCTTGAGCGCTTACCAGTGCCAGGGGCCGCAGTTCCCCAAGGACGCCCTGGGGCGGCCAGTGGCGAGCCAGAGCTTCACCTATGATGGCCTCGACAACATCACCCAAGTGGTCACCCGCTTGCGCGATGGCAGTGAGGACACCTGTACCCGTTATTTCGAAGGCACCGACCCTGGCCAACTGACGCGCCTGACCCACAGCCACCCGCCCCGGGACGAGCGCTTGAGTTATGACGAATCGGGCAACCTGGTCCGCGGTACGGCGGGGCGCATCTACGAGTTCAACGGGCTTGAACAACTGATTGGCGTACATAGCGCCGGCGCCAACCTTGCCTACCGCTATGACGCCGATGCGCGGCAGGTCAGCCAAAGTATCGATGGTGAGCCGCCGGTCCACTTGGGTTACGGCGGCGGGCGGCTGGAAGGGTTGGCCCAGGGGGCGCTCAAGGTGAGTTTCCGGCGCAATGAAGAGCAGGTGCTGGCCCGCACGGGCGGCGAGTCTGCTGCACAGCTGCAGGTGCTGGATGCCGCAGGCAGCATTCGTGGGGTGCTTCGTGCAGGGCAGGCGCAGGAGCATCGGCACTACCTACCTTATGGCTATGGCACGGCAGCGACCGAGGGCGCGCAGATCCAGGCCCTGGTGGATCGCCAGTATCCGGCGTTCAACGGTGAGCGCCTGGATGGTGCCACGGGCCTGTATCACCTGGGCGGTGGTCGGCGTAGCTATGACCCTGAGCTGATGATCTTCCTCTCGCCGGATCCGATGAGCCCATTCGGCGAAGGCGGTAGAAATAGCTACGCCTACTGCTACTGCAACCCGGTCAACCTCAATGACCCCAGCGGTTGGGTGCCTACGTGGCTGAAATGGGTACTGGGCGTGGCTTCGCTGGTGCTGTCGGTGGTCACACTGGGCGCTGCCGTTGCACCACTATTGGGTGCTGCCGCGGTGACGTTGACCGGGATGACGGCCTTAGGCCTGGTTGGGGGCAGCCTGGGCCTGGTGGGTGGCACCCTGGGGATTGCCGGCCTGGGTGTCGAGGCCGTGGACCTGGCGATGGGCTGGGACCGATCGCAGCATGTCAATAATCTGGGCTGGGCCTCCTTCGGCTTTGGCTTGGCCGCGACCGCGTTGGGCGCCGCCGGGGCCGTTCTGGCGGGCCGCTCCGCTGCCCAGGCTGCGGCGAGCAACGCGGTGGCCGGTGCGGCCCCGGGACGGCTTTCGCCAGGTAGTGTCGGGTTGTTGGCGGGTGTCCAGAAATACAGCGGGTGGTCGCTCTCGCTTGGCCAAGAAGCGCCCACCTGGGTGAACCGGGGAGTGGGCGTGACCAAGTTTGCCTTGAGCACTGTAGGTACCGTTCGCAGCACGCTGAGCCGGATTGATAGCCTCAATGGTGACCCCACCGGCAGTAATGCAAAGGACGAGGCGCCCCAGCAGCCTTCGCTGCAAGGCGACAGCAATGAAAACCGTCACGCCGATACCCTCGGCAACAGCCAGCGCTTTTTCGAGGCGTTCCGCGAGCAGGCGCAGCGGATTCGCCAGTCGTCGTTGGGCGATATTTACGTGGGCTGACGCTGTCGGCACTGACCTTGCTTGCACCTTCCAGCATGGCCCTCACCCGGGGCCGTGGTGGGAGGTGTTTACGTTCGATTGACGAGGTGTACGTAAAAGTCCAGTATGGATTTATAAGTACAAATCAAGTCGTTGCTGCATCCCTCTGCCTCTCTTCCGCCCACTTCGAGAGAACACCCATGAAAAAGCTCCCCCTGATTACCGGCCTGGCCCTGAGCCTTCTGGCCAGCAGCGGCCTGTTTGCCGCCGAGAAAACCCTGCGCATCGGCATCGAGGCCGCTTACCCACCGTTCGCCTACAAGACGGATAAAGGGGAAATCGCCGGGTTTGACTACGACATTGGCAACGCCTTGTGCGCGCAAATGCAAGTCAAGTGCCAATGGGTCGAGGGCGAATTCGATGGCCTGATTCCGTCGCTGAAAGTGAAGAAAATCGACGCGGCGTTGTCGTCCATGACGATCACCGATGAGCGCAAGAAATCGGTCAATTTCACTCACAAGTACTATTTCACGTCCTCACGCCTGGCGATGAAGCAAGGCGCGGTGGTCGACGACCAGTACGCCAGCCTCAAGGGCAAGCGCATCGGTGTGCAGCGCGCCACCACCACCGACCGCTATGCCACCGAAGTGATGGAAGCCAAGGGCATCGAGATCGTGCGCTACACCAGCAACGAAGAAATTTTCATGGACCTGGCCGCCGGGCGCTTGGACGGCGTTTTCGCCGACACCATCCCGCTGGAGCAGGGTTTCCTCAACACGCCCAACGGCGCCGGTTTTGCCTTTGTCGGCCCGGAGCTCAAAGACCCCAAATACGTGGGCGAAGGCGCCGGCATCGCCGTGCGCAAGGGCAACGAAGCCCTGGTGAGCGAACTGAACTCGGCCATCGACGGTATCCGCGCCAGCGGCGAATACCAGAAGATCCAGGCCAAATACTTCAAGTCCGATATCTACGGCGACTGATACGCCTGCCGCTTCCCTGTGGGAGCAACTGCCTTACCCCCTGCTATTCGTCAGCGCGACTCAGTGCCGCCCTCGCGAGCAGGCTCGCTCCCACAGAGGAAAAATGAAAATCCCACCCACAGTACAGTTCAGCTGTGGGCGCGGGCTTGCCCGCGATAGCGCCAGTACATCCGATGCATTCGTCGGGTCGCCACCCGCTCCCACAGGGCTATTCGCTCCACTGCGTCAGCTCTTTACCCCGCCTTCGCTTCCTTCAAATGCTTGTACACCGTCGCCCGGCCCATGTTGAGCACGTTGGCGACGTAGTGAGAGGCGCTTTTGCCCTTGAAGGCGCCTTCGGCATGCAGTGCCAGCACCAGTTCGCGCTTGTGGTCGCGGGTCAGCAGGTTGAGGCTCAGTTGCCGCTCGCGCAGCCAGGCGTGGAGGAAGGTGTTAATGCGCTCCTGCCAGTCATCGCGAAACAGCGAGTCCGGCTGGGCGATCAGCCTGCTCGGTGACAGAAACAGGTCCAGCGCCGCCTTGGCGCTTTCAAACAGCGAGATATTCAGGTTGATGCACAGCACGGCCATCGCCTGGCCGTGGCTGTCGCGCATCACGCTGCTCAGGCTGCGGATTTTCTGGCCGTCCCAGTTGAGCTTTTCATACGGGCCGATGTTCCGTTCGCTGCTGTCACCGGTGAGCATGTCCTCAAGGGCCGCGTCGTCGCCGATTTGCCGCTTGGACAGATTGTTGGCGATGTAGTCGACCTTTTGCGTGCGCAGGTCGTGCACCACCACTTCGGCGTGGGGATAAAACAGCGTAGCAATGGCGTCGGCAATGGCGCGGAAGTTATCCAGGGCCGGGTCGGCGTGGGGTGGGGTCATGGTGGTGCTCCGGGCGAGGTCAGCGCCCTTTAACAGGGCGCTGCGAGTGTGCCGCAATCGGGGCGGGGCGTCACCCGCGCAGGCGTTGCGGCGACAGCATGGCGGCGTTCAGGCCGCAGCGCACGAGGGGCTCGGGGAGGTCCTGGGCGCATACCAGGGCGGCCGACGCCATGCCCATCGCGGGGGAGGTCTGGATGCCGTAACCGCCCTGGGCCGCCACCCAGAACAGCCCCGGCACCTGCGGGTCGAACCCGGCCACCAGGTCGCCATCGGCGACAAAGCTGCGCAACCCGGCCCAGGTGCGGGTGGGGCGGCGGATGGTCAGGGTGGTGGCTTCTTCGATCTGGTAGATGCCCATGGCGATGTCCAGTTCTTCAGGCTGCACGTCGTGGGGTTCGACCGGGTCGGCGTTGGCCGGCGAGCCGAGGAACATGCCGGCGTCGGGCTTCATGTAGAAGGATTCGTCGAGGCTGACCAGCATCGGCCAGTGATGCGTCTCGAGGCCTTCGGGTGCGGCGAAGACAAACGCCGCGCGGCGTTTGGGTTGCAGGCCCAGTGGGGCGGCGCCGGCCATTGCCCCGAGCTGGTCGGCCCAGGCGCCGGCGGCGTTGACGATGATTGGCGCGCTGAAGGTTTGTGCGCGGGTTTGCACCTGCCACTGGCCCTCGGCGTCGCGGTGCAGGCCCAGCACTTGAGTGTCGGTGTGGACCTGGCCGCCATTGCGCCGGATGCCGCGCAGGTAGCCCTGGTGCAGGGCGTCGGTGTCGATGTCGCTGGCGCTGGGGTCGTAGATCGCGCCGTGAACCTTGTCCCGGCGTAGGATCGGTAGGCGTGCGCAGGCTTCGTCGGCGCTGAGCAATTGCATCTGTGGCACGGTGGCTTTGGCGCTGAGGTATTGGTTGTTGAGCTCGGCCGCGTCACCGGTGAAGTCCACGGTCATTTCGCCCCGGGGCGACAGCAACGGGTGCTCGCAGAAGCCCTCGGGCGGGTGGTCGAAAAACTCCCGGCTGGCCAGGGTCAGCGCCCGCACCTGGGGCGTACCGTAGGCGGCGGTGTAGATCGCCGCCGAGCGCCCGGTGGAGTGATAGCCGGGGTGGGATTCGCGTTCCAGCACCACCACGCGACCCTGGCGCGACAGCCAGAAGCCAGTGGAAGCACCGGCAATACCGCCGCCGATAATGATGAAGTCTGCTTGGGGCATGGGGGCTCCTGACTAGGTCGGTCATCCGTAGCAAGCGGGTTTACCCGCACTGGCGCGCAAAGCGCTCCTTGATGGTGTGCGCCTGCTGTGCAGCCGAGCGCGGGCAAGCCTGCTGGCTACAGCGCCTGGGGGGTGAGCTGGCGGTACAAGGCATTAGCCAGGGCGATGTCTTCCAGGCCCAGGCCGATGGAGCGGAAGAACACGTGGCGTTCGTAGGTTGGGCGTGGGGTCTGGTCGCTGAGCAGTTCGGCGAGGTCACCGACAATGGCGTCCGCGCTCCAGCCGTGTTGTTCGGCGGCGATCAGCATATCCCCGGCCGCGCCTGGGGTGGTCTGGCGGTAGTCGCAGTACACCTGCATGGCGCCCAGGGCCTGGGGCGGTACCTCGTGGGCGCGGGGCGCGTTGGTGCTGATGGAGGTGATGAGCGCCGGTTTGCTCAGGGTGGCCGGGTCGATCACCGGGCCGGCCGAAGAGGTGCAGAGCAGGATCACATCGGCGTCGTGCAAGGCCTGTTCGCGGCTGTTGGCAATCTCCAGGCGCGGGTCCAGGGCACGCAAACCGGCCAGTTCCTCGGCGCTTTTGTGCGCCAGGGCAGGGGAGTAGAGGCGGATGTCCTGCCACGGGCGCAGGCCTTTGATGTAGTGCAAATGGGCCAAGGCCACCGGGCCGCTGCCGATCAGGGTTAGACGCGTGGCGGTGGCGGGCGCCAGGGCGTCTACCGCCACGGCGGTGGTGGCGGCGGTGCGGGCGGTAGTCAACTCGCCGGCATCGCACAGCAACAGCGGCTGGCCGCTGTGCATCGACATCAACAGCGTCCACGCGGTAACCAACGGGCCTTCGGCGCGCACGATGTAGGGCGAAGTCTTGACCCCGTACACGCCGTCCTCGGCCAACACGCCCAGGTAGTTGATGAAATCCCCCGCGCCCTGGGGGAACTCCACCCGTTGCTGGGCCGGTTGCACTGCGTGCCCGGCAGCGAGGTCGCGGAACAGCTTGCGCAAAATCTGCGGCACATCGACCTGGGCCAGGAGCTGGCGCGCCTGGGGTTGGGCAATCACGTAAGGCGTGCTGGACATACAGAAGCTCCCGGATCGGCTGGATTAAACTAATTTGTCCATTATGGACTTTTAGTTTTTATCTGCAATTGCCAGGCGTAAAAAAGGCGCAGTCCGTTGCCGGCTGCGCCTGTTTTTTTGCCCGCAGGTTTACGGGCGCTTGCGCTCCACGGCCCGCAGCAGGTGCGTGGGCGGGGTTTCACAGCTGATCTTGCGGCCCAGCAGCGCTTCGATGGACGGCAACTGGTAGGAGTCGTCCTCGCCAGCGAAGCTGATGGACACCCCATCGGCGCCCGCGCGGCCAGTGCGGCCGATGCGGTGCACGTAGTCGTCCGGCACTTCCGGCAGGGTGAAGTTGATGACGTGGCTGATGCCGTCGATGTGGATGCCGCGCCCGGCGACGTCGGTTGCCACCAGCACGCGGATCTTGCCTTCGCGGAAACCTTCCAGGGTCTTGATGCGCTTGTGCTGCGGCACGTCGCCCGACAACTGCGCCGCGTTCACGCCATCGCGCACCAGGCGTTCCTCGATGCGCCGCACCTCGTCCTTGCGGTTGGCAAAAACCATGACCCGTTCCCAACCGTTGTCGGTGACCAGGTTGTACAACAGCTTGTATTTGTCGGCGCCGGCCACGGCGTAGATGTGTTGCTCGACATTTTCGCTGGCCACGTTCTGGGCTTCGATCTCGACGATGGACGGGTCGGTGGTCCATTGCTTGGCCAGGTTCATCACGTCTTCGGTGAAGGTGGCGGAGAACAGCAGCGTCTGGCGTTCGCTCTTGGGCGGGGTCTGGCGGATGATCTGGCGCACCTGCGGGATGAAGCCCATGTCGAGCATGCGGTCGGCTTCGTCCAGCACCATCACTTCGACCATGTCCAGGTGCACGTCGCCGCGCTGGTTGAAGTCCAGCAAGCGGCCCGGCGTGGCGACCAGGATGTCGCAGTGGCGCGCTTCGAGGTGCTTGAGCTGCTTGTCGAAGTCCATGCCGCCAACGAAGGTCATCACGTTGAGGCCGGTGTACTTGGTCAGGTCGGCGGCGTCTTTGGCGATCTGCACCACCAGTTCGCGGGTCGGCGCGATAATCAGCGCCCGCGGCTCGCCCATGTAGCGTTCCTTGGGCGGCGGGGTTTGCAGCAGCTGGGTGATGATCGACACCAGGAACGCGGCGGTCTTGCCGGTGCCGGTCTGGGCGCGGCCGATGGCGTCCTTGCCGGCGAGGGTGAAGCCCAGCACCTGGGCCTGGATCGGCGTGCAGTACGGGAAGCCCAGGTCCTGGATGGCGTGCATCAGTTCCGGGGCGAGTTTGAAGTCATGGAAGCGGGTCTTGCCTTCCTGGGGTTCGACGACGAAGTCTTCGAGTTTCCAGGCCGCTACTGGCGGTTTTGGCGCCCGCTCGCGACGCGGTTGCGGTGGTTTTTCCGCGTCAGGGCGAGGGGCCCTGGGCGCAACCTGAGGCTCGGATGGCCTGGGCGGATGACCGCAGGCCGGCTGGCTGGGGCTGGAAGAAGGGGCGCTGGAAACAGGGGCGAGCTGCTCAGCCTCGCTTTTACCGAACATCTTCTTGAGTGCTTTGAGCACGGTCATCTCATCAATTGGTTAAGTGCCGGCCAGTGTAATGCAAGAACCGGGCGCGGCGTAGTGGATTGCTTAAAGAGCCTGCGCCAGGGTCAGCGCAGGCGTTCGCCCAGCCAGGTGCCGATGTCGTGGATTTCTTCGGGTAACACTTCGTGGCCCATTGGGTATTCCTGCCATGTCACGGTGACATTGCGGGATTTCAGGTGTTCGTAGGCGCTGCGGCCCATGGCGTTTTGCACCACTTCGTCGTATTGGCCGTGCAGGCACAGCACCGGAATGCGCTGTTGGCTGGCGGACAATTGGAGGCTGTCGCTGAAGGTCGGCGCATAGGTAGACAGGGCAATCACGCCGCCCAAGGCACCCTGCCATCGCACGAATGCGGTGTGCAGCACCACGGCGCCGCCCTGGGAAAAACCGGCGAGGAAAATCCGCGAAGGCTCTATGCCAAGGGTTTTCTGTTCTTCGATCAGGTCGGTGAGACTTTGCGTGGATTCATCCAGCTGTTCGCGGCTGATGGCCCGGGCCGGGCTCATGGCCAGAATGTCGTACCAACTGGGCATCGCGTAGCCGCCGTTGATGGTCACGGGGCGGGTCGGTGCTTGGGGCAAGACGAAGCGTGTGGTCTTGAGGGTTTCCTGTAACGCCTCGGCCACCGGCAGAAAGTCATAACGGTCGGCGCCCAGGCCGTGCAGCCAGATCACGCAGGCATCTGCGGCTTTTTCGGGTTGAAGAATCAAGGGCTCGGTCATGGCTGCTCCATTGTTGTGCACGCGCGCAGAGTGGGTGCGAGTTTTGGGGGCGCGTCAGGGTTGTCGGTTACGAAGATGTCGCATTGCTGCACGTTTTGCTATTGCAGTGTCGCTGAATCGCTTTAGCGGTAGGAATGGTACGACGTTTGCTATGTGTAAGTTCGTACAGACGATCCTACGCGGGGCGGTAACACTACCAGGCCCCCGTGCTCGTGGGACAGCAATCACTCCAGGGATGGGCGTTCACCAGCCGCTTCACGGTTCGGCGAACTGCAAAGGGCATAGCCCGTTCGACCGCTTGGTGAGCCGTGAGGTTTCCCGTGATTTGGGAATTCTCCTACTAGACTCATAGCGAAGGTCTTACGCCGCTTGGCCCAAAAAACGCCAACACGGGTCAACAGCGCCTCACAAGGGTGCGGCAAGACTCTCGCTCCGACACAACAAGAGCAAAACTGGAGGTTTGAATGAAGATGTTGAAATCCACCCTGGCCGTCGTGACTGCCGCAGCGGTACTCGGTGTCAGCGGGTTTGCCCAGGCGGGCGCAACCTTGGACGCGGTGAAAAAGAAAGGCTTTGTACAGTGCGGTGTCAGTGATGGCCTGCCGGGTTTCTCGGTACCGGACGCCACCGGCAAGATCCTGGGCATCGACGCTGATGTCTGCCGCGCCCTGGCCGCCGCCGTGTTTGGCGACGCGACCAAAGTGAAATTCAGCCAGTTGAACGCCAAGGAACGCTTCACCGCGCTGCAATCGGGCGAAATCGACGTGCTGTCGCGCAACACCACCATGACCAGTTCCCGTGACGCGGGCATGGGCTTGAAGTTCCCCGGCTTTATCACTTACTACGACGGCATCGGCTTTTTGGTGAACAACAAGCTGGGGGTCAAGAGCGCCAAGGAGCTGGACGGCGCGACCATCTGCATCCAGGCCGGCACCACCACCGAGCTGAACGTCTCCGACTACTTTCGCGGCAACGGTCTCAAATACACCCCGATCACCTTCGACACCTCCGATGAAAGCGCCAAGTCGCTGGAATCCGGGCGTTGCGACGTGCTGACCTCCGACAAGTCGCAACTCTTTGCGCAACGCAGCAAGTTGGCGTCGCCCAAGGACTACGTGGTGCTGCCGGAAACCATCTCCAAGGAACCCCTGGGCCCGGTGGTACGTAACGGCGACGACGAATGGCTGGCCATCGTGCGCTGGACCGGCTACGCCATGCTCAACGCCGAAGAGGCGGGCATCACCTCGAAAAACGTCGAGGCCGAGGCCAAGTCCACCAAGAACCCGGACGTCGCTCGCCTGCTGGGCGCTGACGGCGAGTACGGCAAGGACCTGAAACTGCCCAAGGACTGGGTCGTGCAGGTGGTCAAGCAAGTAGGCAACTACGGTGAAGTGTTCGAGAAGAACCTGGGCAAGAGCACGCCACTGGAAATCGACCGCGGGTTGAACGCCCTGTGGAACAACGGCGGCATTCAATACGCACCACCCGTGCGCTGATGGATCTATCACCCGGCGGGCCAACCGCCGGGTGATGTTCTGTTCCATTTTTCCTGGGGCACTTCATGCAAAAAACAATTGGCGCACCCAAGCAGAGGTTCAGCCTCAGCGATCCGCGAGTGCGTGCCTGGCTATTTCAGATCATCACCATCGTGGCCGTTGTTTCGCTGGGCTGGTACCTGTTCGACAACACCCAAACCAACCTGCAACACCGGGGCATCACCTCCGGTTTCGACTTCCTTGAACGCAGCGCCGGCTTCGGCATCGCTCAGCACCTGATCGACTACACCGAGGCGGACAGCTATGCCCGGGTCTTTGTCATCGGCCTGCTCAACACCCTGCTGGTGACCTTCATCGGCGTGATCCTGGCGACCCTCCTGGGCTTCATCGTCGGTGTGGCGCGGCTTTCGCCCAACTGGATCATCAGCAAACTGGCGACGGTCTATGTGGAGGTGTTCCGCAATATCCCGCCGCTGCTGCAAATCCTGTTCTGGTACTTCGCGGTGTTCCTGACCATGCCGGGGCCGCGCAACAGCCACAACTTCGGCGACACCTTCTTTGTCAGCAGCCGGGGCCTGAACATGCCTGCGGCCATTGGCGCGGAAGGCTTCTGGCCGTTCGTGGTCAGCGTGCTGGTGGCCATCGCGGCCATCGGGCTGATGTGCCGCTGGGCCAACCGGCGTTTTGACGCCACCGGCGTGCCGTTCCACAAGTTCTGGGTGGGCCTGGCGCTGTTGCTGGTGATTCCGGCGCTGTGCACCCTGATGTTCGGCGTGCCCGTGCATTGGGAAATGCCCCAGCTCAAAGGCTTCAACTTTGTCGGCGGCTGGGTGCTGATCCCGGAACTGCTGGCCCTGACCCTGGCCCTGACGGTGTACACCGCGGCGTTTATCGCCGAGATCGTGCGTTCGGGGATCAAGTCGGTCAGCCATGGCCAGACCGAGGCGGCCCACTCCCTGGGGCTGCGCAACGGCCCGACCCTGCGCAAGGTCATCATCCCCCAGGCGCTGCGGGTAATTATTCCGCCGCTGACCAGCCAGTACCTGAACCTGGCGAAAAACTCGTCCCTGGCTGCCGGTATCGGCTACCCGGAGATGGTGTCGCTGTTTGCCGGCACGGTGCTCAACCAGACCGGGCAGGCCATCGAGGTCATTGCCATGAGCGTGTACCTGGCGATCAGCATCAGCATTTCCCTGCTGATGAACTGGTACAACAAGCGCATTGCGCTGATCGAGCGGTGAGGAAACGCGCATGACAACCCATACCTTCAAACCCGACATGCCCCCGCCGAGTAGCAGCATCGGCATCGTGGCGTGGATGCGCGCCAACATGTTCTCCAGTTGGCTCAACACCCTGCTGACCCTGTTCGCGTTCTACCTGATCTACCTGGTGGTGCCGCCGATCCTCAGTTGGGCGGTCATCGACGCCAATTGGGTCGGCACCGAGCGGGCCGATTGCACCAAGGAGGGCGCCTGCTGGGTGTTCATCCAGCAGCGCTTTGGCCAGTTCATGTACGGCTACTACCCAGCCGATCTGCGCTGGCGCGTGGACCTGACCGTGTGGCTGGCGGTGATAGGCGTCGCGCCACTGTTCATTTCGCGTTTCCCGCGCAAGGCGATCTACGGCCTGAGCTTTCTGGTGGTCTACCCGATCCTGGCGTACACCTTGCTCCACGGCGGCTGGTTGGGCCTGAGCACCGTGGCCACCAGCCAATGGGGCGGGCTGATGCTGACCCTGGTGATCGCCACCGTGGGCATCGCCGGCGCCTTGCCGTTGGGCATCGTCCTGGCCCTGGGGCGGCGCTCGAACATGCCAGCTATTCGTGTGGTCTGCGTGACGTTCATCGAGTTCTGGCGCGGTGTGCCGTTGATTACGGTGCTGTTCATGTCCTCGGTGATGCTGCCGTTGTTCCTGCCTGAAGGCATGAACTTCGACAAGCTGCTGCGGGCGCTGATCGGGGTGATCCTGTTCCAGTCAGCCTACGTTGCCGAAGTGGTGCGCGGTGGCTTGCAGGCCATCCCCAAGGGCCAGTACGAAGCGGCGGCGGCCATGGGCCTGGGCTACTGGCGCAGCATGGGCCTGGTGATTCTGCCGCAGGCCTTGAAGCTGGTGATTCCGGGCATCGTCAACACCTTCATCGCCCTGTTCAAGGACACCAGCCTGGTCATCATCATCGGCCTGTTCGACCTGCTCAACAGCGTCAAGCAAGCCGCCGCCGACCCCAAGTGGCTAGGCATGGCCACTGAAGGCTATGTGTTCGCGGCCCTGGTGTTCTGGATTTTCTGTTTTGGCATGTCGCGCTATTCCATGCACCTGGAACGCAAACTCGACACCGGCCACAAGCGTTAGGAGTTTTCTGATGAGCGAAGCAATCAAACAGCCTGTGAGCCCTGAAGGCATTATTCAGATGCAGGGCGTGAACAAGTGGTACGGCCAGTTTCACGTGCTCAAGGACATCAACCTGGACGTCAAGCAAGGCGAGCGTATTGTCTTGTGCGGGCCTTCAGGTTCGGGCAAGTCCACTACTATCCGCTGCCTCAATCGCCTGGAAGAACACCAGCAGGGGCGCATCGTGGTCGATGGCGTGGAACTGACCAACGACCTCAAGCAGATCGAAGCGATCCGCCGCGAAGTGGGCATGGTGTTCCAGCACTTCAACCTGTTCCCGCACCTGACCATCCTGCAGAACTGCACCCTGGCGCCGATGTGGGTGCGCAAGTTGCCCAAGCGCAAGGCCGAGGAAATCGCCATGCATTACCTGGAGCGCGTGCGCATTCCAGAGCAGGCGCACAAGTTCCCGGGGCAGCTTTCCGGTGGCCAGCAACAGCGCGTGGCGATTGCCCGGGCGCTGTGCATGAAACCCAAGATCATGCTGTTCGACGAACCCACTTCGGCCCTGGACCCGGAGATGGTCAAGGAGGTGTTGGACACCATGATCGGCCTGGCTGAAGACGGCATGACCATGCTCTGCGTGACCCACGAAATGGGCTTTGCCCGCACCGTGGCCAACCGCGTGATCTTCATGGACAAGGGTGAAATCGTCGAGCAAGCCGCACCGAACGACTTCTTCGATAACCCGCAAAATGACCGCACCAAGCTGTTCCTGAGCCAGATCCTGCATTGATGGGCAATTAATTAAGATGGGCTCTTGTGGGGGCGAGCAGGCTCGCTCCCACACGTTGCCTGTCAGGTAGCGGTCAGGGTCTCGTGATCCTTGTGCACCCGCTGCTTGAGTTGCCGTAGTCCACCCCTTCTCCCAGCGTCCTGGCATCGGCTAACAGATGCGGGTATCGATCCAGCAAACGCATCAGCACGGCCAACGGCTTAGGCGGCAATACCTCGCCGCGTTCCTAACGGGAAAACGCGTTGTGCCCGCCACCGGACAGCAATAGCACTGCGTCTTTTTGCGACAGGTGCAGTCTGCGGCGGATGCGCTTCATTTCTGCACCGATTTCCTGCCGGGCGGCGATGACCCACTTGAATTTTTATGGCGCATTGAATGTGCTGATAAAGCTGGCTAGCATGTCGGAAAATTCATCCGATGATTGGATGAAAAGGCGAAATTCAATGACAGAAATACTTCCAATCGTTAAGCGCTCTCTGGTGGATCAGGCCCTGGAGCAATTACGCCTGCGCATCTCCAACGGCCTGTGGGTGGTAGGCCAGCGCTTGCCCACCGAGCCGGAACTGGCGAGCGAGTTGGGCATCAGCCGCAACACGGTGCGCGAGGCCATGCGGGTGCTGGCGTTTTGCGGGCTGATCGAGATTCGCCAGGGTGATGGCAGTTACCTGCGCGCCGTGGTCGACCCGATGGACACCCTCAAGGTGCTATCGCGCTGTTCCCTGAACCAGGCCCGCGAAACCCGGCAGATCCTTGAGGTCGAAGCCATCGGCCTGGCCGCGCTGCGCCGTACCGATGAGGACCTCAAGGCCCTGCATGAGGCGCTGGACATCAGCGGCCGCCATTACCACGGCGACCTCGACCACTACATCGCCTGCGACCTGACCTTCCATCGGCGCTTGGTGGAGGCCGCGCACAACCCGACCTTGAGCGAGCTGTATCGTTATTTTTCCAGCATCGTCGGCGCGCAATTGCGCCAGACCCTGAACATCACGCCACGGCGCCAGGAAGTGTTCGACTTGCATATCGAACTGTTGGCGGCGGTTGAACAACAAGATCCAGAACGGGCCAAGGCCCTGATGAGGCAACTGATTAATGAGCCCTGAAACCGACAACGCCTTGCCTGCCCGGCCCCACGACAGCCCTCAGGCCAAGCGCACGGCCGAGTTGGAGGAACTGCTGATCGACGCTGAAGCCGACGACGAGCAGGTGCAACACGCCCCCCCTGTGGTGCTGCGCCCTTGGCTGTTGTTGCTGGGGCTGGTGCTGGTGGCGCTGAACCTGCGCCCGGCCCTGTCGAGCATGGCGCCGCTGCTGGGCGAGGTGTCGCGCAACCTGGGGTTGTCGGCGGCCCAGGCCGGGTTGCTGACCACCTTGCCGGTGCTGTGCCTGGGCCTGTTCGCGCCCCTGGCGCCGGTGCTGGCACGGCGCTTTGGCGCCGAGCGGGTGGTGCTGGGCATTTTGCTCACCCTGGGCGGCGGCATTGTCCTGCGCAGTTCGTTCGGTGAGGTCGGGTTGTTTGCCGGCAGCATCCTGGCTGGCGCCAGCATCGGTGTGATCGGCGTGTTGTTGCCGGGTATCGTCAAGCGCGATTTCGCCAAGCACGCGGGCACCATGACCGGGGTCTACACCATGGCCCTGTGCCTGGGCGCGGCGATGGCGGCGGGGGCGACCGTGCCGCTGAGCCAGCACTTTGGCCAGAACTGGGCCATGGGCCTGGGCTTTTGGGTGGTGCCGGCGGTGCTGGCGGCGATGTTCTGGTTGCCGCAAGTGGGGCGTCGCCAAGGTGCGCACCATGCCGCCTACCGGGTGCGCGGGCTATTGCGCGATCCGCTGGCCTGGCAGGTGACGTTGTACATGGGCCTGCAATCGTCCCTGGCCTACATCGTGTTCGGCTGGTTGCCGTCGATCCTTATCGGCCGGGGCCTGACGCCAACCCAGGCAGGGTTGGTGCTGTCGGGTTCGGTGATCGTGCAGTTGGCCAGCTCCCTGGCCGCGCCCTGGCTGGCGACGCGGGGCAAGGACCAGCGCCTGGCGATTGTCATCGTCATGTTGCTGGCCCTGGCGGGCTTGTTCGGCTGCCTGTACGCGCCCCTCGACGGCCTCTGGGGCTGGGCGATCCTGCTGGGCCTGGGCCAGGGCGGCACCTTTGCCCTGGCGCTGACCCTGATCGTGCTGCGCTCGCGCGACGCCCACGTGGCGGCGAATTTATCGAGCATGGCCCAGGGGTTTGGCTACACCCTAGCGTCCATGGGGCCCTTCGCTGTGGGCCTGGTGCACGACTGGACCGGCGGCTGGACGGCCCTGGGGTGGATCTTCGGGGTCATTGGCCTGGGAGCGATCATCGCGGGGCTGGGGGCCGGGCGGGCGCTATATGTAAATGTGGTGAGTGAGAAGGTGGGGTAGGGTTCATCTGTTTTCTTGGGGGCGAATCTGCCCCCGATCCTCCCCCCCTACAAATAAACCAACTCCAACGTCCCAGACCCATCGAGCCGCACATCGGTGCTCAGGTCCAGCACCTGTTTGGCCGCAATCACCACCTCAACACCCAACAGGCTCGTCAGGTGTTGCAAGGCCGCCGGGCCGCTGGTGCTGCCCTGGATGTCGGTAAAACCCAGGTAGCTGCGGGCGCCGACCTGGATTGGGTTGAGGTTGGCCATGCGCCACGCCAGGCCAGCGGTGGTGGATTCTGTGCCGAGGATCTGCCCATGGCTGTCGGCGACGGTGAGCGTGGGGTCGAACGTCACCGAGTACAGGCCGATGCGGTTGCCTGCGTTGTCCAACCCCAGGCCGTAGTAGATCTCGCTGTTGACCATGGCGGTGCCGTCGCGGTTGTCGCGCATGCGCAGGGCGAAGCGGCTCAAGCCGTCGCAGTCGATGGCCAGCGTCAGGTTGCGGCGGGGCAGGCGCGTGCCTTTGTCGGCGTTGAGGTCTTGCTGGGATATTTTGCCGAAGTCGATCAGGCCACCGCTGGACAGGGTCGGGGTGCACGCTGTCGGGGTAATCAGGCCGTTGACCGCCAGGTCCACTGTTGAGGCGGCCAGGGCGGGAGCGCCGGCGCTGAGGAGGCCGATGGCCGCCCAAGTGTTCAGTCTTGCGTTCATGGTGAAGCCCTCGCTGCGTTACAGGTAGATGATCTCGATGGTGCCCGAGCCGTCGAGTGCGACTTCGTTGCTCAGGTCCAGGGCCTGGGTCGGGGCGATCCAGGCCTGGATGCTGATGTTGCCGCTCAGGTTCTGGATGGCTGCGGGGCCGGCGTGACTGCCGGGGGTGGCAGTGAAACCCAGGTAACTGCGCGCGCCGATGGGAATGGGTTGGTTGCTAGCGCCGCTCCAAGCTGTGCCGGCGGTGGTGGAGTCGGTGCGGTAGACCTGGGGCAAGGCATCGGCGCTGATATCGGCGGGGTGGATGTTGAGGTAATAACGGCCAATTTTTTGCCGACTGTTGTCCAGGCCCAGGCCGTAGGCGGTTTCGTCGGCGCCGCCAGTGGCGGTGCCTTCGCGGTTGTCGTGCATCACCAGGGCAAAGGAGGTGGGTGCGTCGCAGCGGATGCTCAGCAGCAGGCTTTTGGCCGGCAAGCGAGTGTGTTCGTCGGGGCGCAGGTCGCTGGCCGAGAGCTTGCCCAAGTCCACCACGCCGCCGCCCGACAGGCTGGGTTCGCAGGCCGCCGGGGCGAAGCGGGCTTGCAGGGTCAGGGGCTGCGAGCGGCCCGTGGCGACTGAGTCGAGCAGGCCTGAGGTTTCCCAGGTGACGGCTTCGCGCAGTTGGGTGGCATCGGCTTGGGCCCAGGCACTGACCTGCACCACCAGCGCCAGGCTCTTGCCCTGGGCGGGCACGCCATCGCGCAGCGGGGTGATGGCGTGGTTCGGTCGCCAGGCCAGGGCTTGGGCGACGTGCCCCGGCGCCTGGCCACTGCCTGCGAGCAAGCCCAGTTCCACGGCTTGGCCGTCGAGCACCGCCTCCTGTACACGCAGGGCGTAGCTGCCGCGTTCGGTGAAGCGCAGGCGTTCGGCGCTGGCGGCGGGGGCGCGGTAGAACAGGGTCATGTCTTGGGCCTGGGGGCAATTGAGCTGCACGCTGATGCGCCGTTCACCCAACAGCCATTGCGGGGCCGAGGGGTTGCGGGCAGCGCGGTTCATCAGGCCGAAATCCAGCAGCGGTCCGCTCAGGCTCAGTTGGCAGGTGTCGGCGCTGGCCTGCGGGGCGACTGCGCCGAGTAGGGCCAAGGCACAGGCGGCCATCCAGAAGGAAGGTACGAGGTTCATGGCTGTTCTCCGGTGGCTTCGCGGCACAGGGCCGGGGCAGTTTCGTAGTAACGGTCGAGGTCGGGCTGGGCTGCTAGTTCGTAGCTCAGTTCGCAGCGCGGTTGCCCGGGGGCCTTGACCCACAGGCGCGGCACCTCCAGGACGTTGGTCAGGAACACCTTGCCGCCCTCCAGCACCAGGGTGACGAATTCGCCGTTGGCGTCACTTACCGTGGCCCCCCGTGGCAGCGGTTGGCCTTGGGGTGTGCTAACGGTGAGCAGCGCGCGGCGGGTTTTGCTCACCTCGAACTCGACACGGTCTACGGCGCCACGGCCGGCGGCGATCATCGCCAGGCCGTTGCCGATGTCGGCATTGCGCGGCAGTGAGCGGGTCTGCACTTGCACCGGGGTGCGGCCGTAGGCGCTGACCTGCGGCACCACAGCCTGGCCTTGCCAGTCGGTCCATACCGGGCCGCTGGGGGTGCTGACTTTGATACCGCTCATGTCCGCCACCGACAGCACGGCGAAGGTGTCGCGCACCGGGTAGGGCGACAGGGTCATGCCGGTGCCGTGCAGCACCACGGCGCCGCGCATGCCGCCCTGGTAGCTGGAGCGTTCGCCATCGTCGCGGGTGTAGTTCAGGTCCAGTTGGCTGTAGCGCGGCAGCACGGAAACCCCCAGGGAGGATTCGACCTGATGATCGCGGGTGTCTTGCTCCACCCCGACGCGGTAGCTGAACTGATCGTTGACCTGCTCGCTCATGCCTAGGCCGGTGCGGTGCTCGCCGCCAGAGTCGCGCACCCAGGTGCGACCGCGGCGATTACCGCCCAGGGGCACACTGACGCTCAGGTAGAGGCTGTTGTCCTGGTGGGCAGCGCCGCCCATTTGCCATTCGGCGCTGGCGGAAATCGACACCGCGCCCAGGTTGGTGCCCCAGGAGGCCAGGGCGCGATCACTGCTTTTACCGCCAAAGGAGGTGGTGCGCGACACACCGCCGCTGAAGGCCCCCAGCCAAGGGTGCGACCAGGCAGCGCTGAGGCTTTGCTGGTCGCGGTAGCGTGCGTTGGTGCTGGAGCGCGAGTCGGCATCGAAGGCGGCGTCCTGTAATTCCCGGTAGCCTCGGGTGCGGTACGAGGTGCCGGCGCTGACCGACCAGCGCTCGCCGATTTGCTGGGACAGCGACAGGTCAGCCTGCATCCCCCGCGCTGTTTCGTCGGCCTGGCTGTCGGCCGCTTGCACGGCCACTTGCACCTGGCTGGCCGGCCATGGGGTCAGGCCCAGGCTGGCGCCGACGGAGCGGTAATCGCTGGCCGCCAGTGCGCCGAGGCCATAGCTGGCGTGGGGGGCGAGCGCGCCGCTCCAACCGGCGCTGACCACCCATGGGGCTTCGCCGCGGCTGTCGCCCAGGTTGCGTACTTGCCCGGCAGCCACCGAGAAGCCGGGGGCGGGCAGGCCGATGCCGAGCATGGCGGCGGGGACGGTGAAGCGCCGTTCCTCGCCCGCGCTTTCCTTGACCGTGACCTCGACATCGGCGCGGCTGTTGAGGCGGCGCACGTTGCTTAGGCTGAAGGGCCCGGCGGGCACCACGGTGGAGTGGATCAACGCGCCGTTTTGGCGCACCTCGACCTGCGCCGGGCTGTTGGCGACGCCCTGGATGCTGGCGCCCTGGGCCTGGTCTTGCAGGGCCTGTTCGGTGAGCACCTGCACGCCGGTGATCTGTGCCCCGGCGAGTACCGGGTTGTAGAGGTTGATCTGCCCGGCCTGGAGTACTGCTTGGTGTTGGGCGAAGGTGCGCTGGGCGTAGGCTTCCAGGTGGGTGGCGCGGGAGCTGTCATCCTGCCAGGTCTGCACCTGGCGGCTGCGCACGATCCAGTCGCCAGCATTGAAGCCCACCTCAGTGTTGGCCGAGCCGAAGCGGCTGCTGTCGTCGCCATAGCGGTTGTACAGGCCACTGAGGTCGTAGTTGAGCAGGCCGGCGAAACCGCCGGTTTCATAGCCTGACAGTTCCCGCTCCTGCGGGCGGAGGGCGTCGGTGGGCACCACCAGCGCCAGGCTCAGGCTGGCCGGGTCTTGTTCGATCAGGGTTTGCGGGTACTCACGCAAAAAGCCCTGGCAACTGTCATCGCTGCCCAGGCGCAGGCCCGCCGCGCTCAGCAGCGCTGGGGCCAGGCACAATTTGCCGTCTTGATCGAAGCGCGCATCGACTCGGCCCCGGCGTTGGCCGTTGACGGTCAGCGTCACCCGGTGCTCGCCCTGGGTGAAACGCGGCGCTTGCAGCAACAAGCTGGCCAGGTGCGGGTCGATGCCCCGTTGTTGCAGGGTTTGCAGGTCGAAGGTCGATGCACTGGCCGCCCGGGCGTCGGCCAGCAGCACGGCGGTGGCCAGGGCCAGAGCGCTGCGGGTCGGTAGCGCGCTGGTATAGGCGCAGATGGAAACGCCGGGCACGGCTTTGCCATCACGGTCAATGTCTACTGTGTTCACGCAGGGTTCTCAGGTTGTGAAATGCGTTGTGGCCGCCGCCGTTGTGCGTTGTAGCAAGCGCTCGGTCGCGTAGCGGCCGTAAAAAACGGCGGCCACAGAAACTAAGGGGCGCTGCGCACCCCAGCGCGGGCGAGCCCGCTTATTACATGAGAGGCACTTGCGGGGTCATTGCAGGGGTGCCTCGTAGGCTGCCACCGCAAAGCCGTACACCGTGGCCGGTTGCAGACGCACGCTGGTCGCGCCGGGGCTGTTGGCTGCCACGCTCAGGGTTTCCCCTGGCAGCACGTAGGTGCGCGGCAGCATGGCGCTGGTCTTTCCCGGCAGCAGTTGCAGTTCCTGGGCCAGACGCACCACGTAAGGCGTGGCATTGGTGACGTGCAACTGGCCATCGCCCAGACGCCAGGTCAGGTCGGTCCAGGGCGTGCGGTTTTTCGCCAGGCCCTTGGGGTGCAGGATCACCGGCAGGTTCTGGCGCACGGTGACGCCCACCCTGGCATGGCCGTCGGCCACGGCGGAACGGCCCTGGGGCATGCCTTCGAAAATCACTCGTTTGAGGCGTTGGGTCAGCAAGGGCTTTTCGGTTTGCAGAATAAAGCGCACCAGTTGGGTCTTTGACGGCTCGACTCGGGATAGAGGTGGTGTGACGAATACCAGGGGTTCGGTGTCTTCGGGGATGTCTTCGAGGGTGACGTTGAGCAGGGCCAGGGTCGGATCGCTGTTGGTCACCGAGACCTGGGCTTCGCCCTGTTCCTCTTCGATTATCACCACCGAGGTGTCAGGGATCATGCCGTCGGCGGCGGCCGGGGCGCCAAGGCCCAGGGTCAGGCTGGCGAGGCAGGCGGCGAGCCAGCGAGGGGGAGTGTGCGTGGTCATGGGATGTCCGTAGGGGTTAAAGGGAGGCATCACAAATACCGCAGGTCCAGGGTGATCGAACCGTCCAGCGGCACCTCTTGATCCAGGGTCAGGTACATCGCGGCGTTGATCGAGGTGTCGATCCGCACGAGGGTGTCGAGCCTTGTGAGGGGCCGGGGTACGATCGCTCCGGGCTGGGCGAAGGCCATGTAGTTTCTCGGGTAGGCGTTGGGCTCGGGAAACCAGGAGGCGCCGTTGTTGCTGGAGGCCAGTGGTTGCACGGCTTGCCCATCGCCTACGGGGTTGCGGTAGGAAAACGCCACCGAGCCCAGGCGTTCGACGGGGGCATGGATGTTCTTGCCTAAGCCGTAGAAGAACCCCGGCGCCAGGGAAGAGTCGGCGCGGTTGTCCATGCCCACCAGGGCATAGAGGGTGGGTGAGCCACAGGTCACGTTCAGTTCCAGTATCTGGCTGGGCAGTACGGTGAACTCGTCCTTGTTCAGGCTTTTGGCGGGAATCCGGCCCAGGTCGATGATTCCGTTTTTGGACAGCAACACGACGCAGGCGCTGGGTGTGAGTGCGCCCTGCACGGCCAGTTGCACGCTAGAGTCGGCCAGGGCCGTGGTGGTAGCCAGCAGCGAGAGCAGCAGGGTGGGTGTGCGGGTGGATGTGTTCATGGGCTGCGGTTCACTGGGGGTGAGTGCGTCCGGTTCATGGGGGAGGCCTGTTGCCCCTGCTGCACTAAGATGCGCGGCAGGGGCATTGGCGCTTACAGGTACTTCACTTCCAGGGTGGAGAGGCCGTCGATCTGCACTTCATTGGTCAGGTCCAGGGTGCTGGCAGCGGCGATGATGGTGTTGACCACCAGTTCCACGTTCCAGATCTGCACGGGGATCGGCACGCTCAGGTCGCTTGGGGCGGCTACCGACATGTACAGCCCGGGCGTCCAGTCGCTGCCCTGGCCCCAAGTGAGGCCGCCGTCGGTGGAAGCGATAGTCTGCGCGGCGACGCTGTCGGCTTGCGGGTTGAGCAGGCCGAGGGTGTACTTGCCCAGTTTCTGGTTGCTGTTAATCAGCCCCAGGCCGTAGCCATCGGTGTCGATCGCGGACCCCGCGCGGTTGTCGATGGCGTTGAGGGCGATCAGGGTCTTGCCTTCGCAGGTGACGGTCATTTGCAGGGTATTGCTGGCGACCTGGGTCGAGGTGTCCTGGTTCAGGTCCTTGGCCGAGATCTTGCCGATGTCGATGGTGCCGCCTCCGTCCAGGGCCGGTACGCAGGCGCTCGGCACGATCAGGCCCTTGACGGTGAGGTCTACGGTGGATGCGGCGAAGCTGGCGTGTGAAGTGGCCAGCAGGAGGGCGCAAGCGGCGAAACCAAGTGTCTTGTTCATTGCTAAAGAGTTCCTTTCTAGAAGAGGGCTTAAACAGGCTGAGCCCGATTACAGGTATTTCATTTGCACGGTGATATGGCCGTCGAGCGGTACTTCGTCGGTCAGGGTCAGGTCATTGGCGCGGGCGATCATGGTGTTGAACCGCAGTTGTGCCTTGAGGGTCGTGAGCGCCGCCGGCACCAGCGGCTGGCTGGTCAGGGCAATGGCTGTCATGCCGTTGTGGCCCAGGTAGGTGGTGGGCATCCAGGTGGCGCCGCCATCCCTGGACAGAATGGCACCGGCAGGCATGTCGTCCGCCTGGCTATTGATGATGCCCAGGTAGACGCTGCCCAGTTTTTCCTCGTCATTGACCATGCCCAAGCCATGCCAGTTGTCATTGATGGCCGACGAACCGGAGCGGTTGTCCACGGTGTTGAAGGCGAGCAGGGTCGAACCTTCGCAGACCACCTCCATGTCGATCACCACGGTGGGCAGGCTGGTGTACTGGTCGGCGTTGAGCGTTTGGGCTGACACCTTGCCATGGTCGATGTCGCCGCCGCCGGTCAGGTTCAGCTGGCAGGCATTGGGGGTAATCGCCCCGTTGACGGCCAGTTGAGTATTGCTGGCGGCCAGCAGCGCGGGCGCGAATAACAGCCCGGTCAACAGCATGGGTACTGAAAGGTTCATAGGGCGATAAAGCTCCTTCGGGTCGGGGTTACAGGTAAATCACATCAAGCGTGGCGGAACCGTCGATCGGCACCTCGTCACTCAGATCCATGTTGTCTGTTCTCAGAATGCTGGTGTTGATGAGCAGGTCCATCTTCAGGTTCTTGAGGGGGATCGGCGTGGAGTTGTCCACAGGGGAACTGATGGCATGGAGGTAGCCGGGGTCCATGAATTTTTCCTTGTACCAAGTGACGCCGTTGTCGCCGGACGCGATGGTATGCGCCGGCACTTCATCGGCTAGAGGGTTCTTCATCTCCAAGTAATAGGTGCCGAGCTTTTTGGTCCCGTTGACGAAACCGATGCCGTAGCTACTCCCGGGAAAACCCGAGGTACTACGGTTATCCAGGGGCTCGAGGGCAAACAGCGTGGCCGCCTCGCAATCGATGGTTAACTGCAGCGTGACATCAGGCAGGGCGGTCGCCCCGCTGGCATTGAGGTCTTTGGCCGAGATCTTGCCGTAATCGACAACGCCTGCGCTGGAGAGCATGGGGGAGCAGGCGCTGGGAGTAATGAGGCCACTGATGGCCAATTCGGTTGAACTGGCGGCAAACGCCGAGGGTGTTGCGGCAATCAATAGGGCGGTGTTGAGCGCGATGGCAAACTTGTTCATTTGATCTCCGTTGTTAAGGTCGGCGGTGTGTCCACTTTGAGCCAGCCGGGATAACAGGCTGGCAAACGTCGACGGGGCTTATAGGTACATCACATCCAGCGTGGTGGAGCCGTCGATAGGCACTTCGTTGCTCAGGTCCAACTCGGCAGCTGGCGCGAAGCGAATACCCACGTCCACATCCACGTTCATTTCCTTAACCGGGATCGGTTGCAGCGGGCCGCCCAATGCCGCCGCCGAGACCCAGGTACCTGGCATCAGGTAAATCTTATTTTCCCAGGTGGCGCCCTTGTCTGCGGACCAGATCACCTGAGCGGGAATGCTGTCGGCCACCAGGCGCATCAGGGTCAGGTCGTAGTAGCCCAGCTTCTGGTCGCCATTCATTAGCCCCAGGCCATAGAGACCGTTGACGTAGGCGGACCCGGCGCGGTTGTCCGTGGAACTGAGCGCCATCAACGTCTGGGCCTCGCAGGTGACGTTCATTTGCAGCGTGCGTTTGCCGATGGGGGTGATCCCCATTTCATCCAGGTCGCTGGCAGAAATCTTGCCCAGGTCAATGACACCGCTCGAAGACAGTGTGGGGGTGCAGGCGCTGGGGGTAATCAGGCCTTTGATAGCCAACTCGGTCGAGCTGGCGGCCAATGCCGAGGCGCTGTGGGCAATTAACAGGGCGCTGCAGAGTGCGAGGGCAAACTTGTTCATTTGATCTATGTCCGGTGCAAGGTCGGCTGACGCGCCGGGCTGAATGTGCGAGTGGCAAAAAGCCCTGGCAGGTATCCAGGTAGCGGGTCTGATTCAAGCCCTCCGTGGGAGGTGTTTTTACCCTCTGGTGGGGTAGGGCGAAATCTATCGGGGGGGGCGGCGCAGGGGAAATACAACAATTACGACATTGGCGAATTTTCCGTTCGGGACGGCTGTTCGTCGGAATTTGTAGATTTACTTGTAGGATTTTTTGTCTTTTCGTAGTTCTTGTATCGCTAAATGTCTGATGAGTTGGCTAAGGTCGCTGCCCGAATTTTTCTGTAAGACCATCAGAATGTTTTCCTTAGCTTTTGTGCGCCCCTGCTGATGCCAGCACTGAATAGGCAGCCCGGCAGCAACCCCGGACAGGGTCCGGGAATGGCGGCCCCACCCTTGTGCTGGCAGGCATCGACCGTGCTGGTGGTGGAGGACCACCCGGCTTACCGCATCTTGATGGGCTGGTGCCTGCAACGCCTGCAGGTGGGCCACGAGGTGGTCGCCGATGGCCTCGCGGCGCTGGAAGCCTTGAGGCGTCGGCCCTTTGACCTGCTCATCAGTGATTGCCGCATGCCGGTCATGGACGGCTACGCCATGGCTCGCGAAGTACGCCGTCGTGAGCAGGCCGAGGGCAGCCCGCGCGTCCCCATCATCGCCCTGACCGCCAGCCGCGACCCCCATGAAGCTCAACGTTGCGCCGAAGCCGGCATGGACGCCTGGCAACTCAAACCCCTAACCCTGGAAAAACTGCGCGAAGTACTCGAACGCTGGCTACCCGCGTCGGCCCTCATGGCACCAGGACCTGCTGGGCTCGCACCCCGGGGGGCGGCCTGCCTGCTGCCGACGCGGGCGCAACTAGTGAACATTTTCGGTTGCCCCGAAATGGTCGACCTGATGCTGGCCAAGTTGATCGAGGAGGTCCGGGCAGACAGCCTGATATTGGCCCAGGCGCGTATTGCACGGGATGCGGGGACCACCGCCGAACGCCTGCACCGCTTGGTGGGGGGCATTGCTTTCCTGGGGATGGCGGACCTGGAGCGGCGCGGCACGCAACTGATAAGCGCGGTCCTGGCCTCAGGGGTGGCCGTGAACGACCAGGCCCTGGCGCACTTTCGCGATGAGGTGCAAGCCTGCCTCAATCACTTGGTCGCCTTGTAGGTGATAACCCACATTTCGCACGACAAATGCAGGATGTTTCTTCTGTGTCTGTAATTTGTGTATGTAAGCTTTTTCTTTTTGTTTTGTGGGCTTTATGCGCGCTCTCGCAAACACGGGGGATGGTTGTTTAGCGCGTTTTTTTGCCGGTTGTGAGAGGCGTGCGGCAGCGGTACTTTGCGCGAATTCAATTTGCCATCATCCAGGGAGAGCACCGATGCTGCGCGTCATAATCGCCGACGACCACCCCATTGTGCGTGTCGGCCAGCGAGTGGTGATCGAGGCCGGAGGGCGCTGCAAGGTCGTAGGCGAGGCCGATGGCCCCGATGAACTGCTGGCCTTGGTGGGCAGCGTTCCCTGTGACGTGCTGGTCACTGACTTTGCCATGCCGGGCAACCGTCAGTCCGATGGCTACGGCCTGCTGGGCCTGTTGCGCCGTCAGTACCCGCACCTGCCCGTGATCCTGGTGACCATGTTCGCCAATGTCGCTACCCTGCGTGCCTCCTTTGCCCACGGTGCCCAGGCCATCGTGGCCAAGAGCGCCTCGGCCCGGGAACTGCCCAGGGCCATCAGGGCCGTGAGCGAAGGCCAGACCTTCGTCAGCGAGTGCCTGCGGGAGCAACTGGTGGAGGCGGGGTGCGGCGACCCTTCGGCGCAACCGCAGTTGTCTGGCAAGGAGCGTGAAGTGGTACGCATGCTCGCCAGCGGCATGACCGTCAGCCAGATCGCAGCCCACGTCAACCGCAGCATTTCCACCATCAGCAAGCAAAAGAGCACCGCCATGCAGCGCTTGTGCATCTCCACCGATGTGGACTTGTTCACCTATGCCCGCAGCAGCGGCATGGTGCCTTAGCACCATTGCCATTCGCCCAGCGAATGCCCGTGGTTTTCCCGGCGTTGGCGGATTATCGTGCTGCATTCTTTTTACTTGTGGAGCCTGGCCATGACTGACGCCCATAACGCCCTGATTACCGAGTTCTATCGCGCGTTCCAGCGTCTGGATGCCGAGGCGATGAGCGCCTGCTACACCGACGACGTGCTGTTCCACGACCCAGCGTTCGGCCCGTTGCGTGGCCGTGATGCCGGTGACATGTGGCGCATGCTCACCACCCGGGCCAAGGATTTCACCTTGACCTTCGACAGCGTGCGCAGCGAGGGCAACACCGGTAGCGCTCACTGGGTCGCCACCTACCTGTTCAGCCAAACTGGCCGGGTGGTGGTCAACGATATCCAGGCACGCTTTGTGTTTCGCGACGGCAAGATCTGCGAGCACCACGACCATTTCGACCTGTGGCGTTGGGCGCGTCAGGCCTTGGGCACCAAAGGCCTGTTGCTGGGCTGGACGCCCCTGGTGCGCAACGCCGTGCGGGGCCAGGCCCTGAAGGGCTTGAAGGCATTCCAGGCCAGTCGCTGATAAGATCGCGGCTTCTCTTTCCTCGCCCAGATTGCCCCGTGAACGACCTGCCCAGCCCCAAAACCTGGTTCGTGTACCTGGTGCGCGCCGCCAATGGCGCCTTGTACTGCGGCATCAGCGATGACCCGGTGCGCCGTTTCGCCGCTCACCAACGGGGCAAGGGCGCGCGGTTTTTTCTCTCCAGCCCAGCGGTGGCGCTGGTGTATACCGAAGCCTGCCGCGACAAGGGCGAAGCGCTGCGCCAGGAGCGGCTGATTAAAAAACTGCGTAAGAGCGCCAAGGAATGCCTGGTGGCCAGCGCCGCAGTGGCCCATCACGCTGACTGATGGGTTCCCATCAGGCACTGGCGCGGATTTGCGCGCTAAGCTGCGCATTCCCCACAACGGCGAAGGTTTCCAGCATGTCCGCGTTGATCCTGCACCACTACCCGACGTCCCCATTCGCGCAAAAGGCCCGCTTGCTGCTGGGCTTCAAAGGCCTATCCTGGCGCTCGGTGAAAATCCCGCCGATGATGCCCAAACCCGACCTCACAGCCCTGACCGGCGGCTACCGCAAGACCCCGGTGCTGCAAGTCGGCGCCGATATCTACTGCGATACGGCCCTGATCGCCCGGCGCCTGGAGCAGGAAAAAGCTGCGCCGACGCTGTTCCCCCAAGGCCAGGAAATGATCGTGACGGCGTTCGCCGCGTGGGCAGACTCGGTGGTGTTCCAGCACGCGGTAAGCCTGGTGTTTCAGCCCGAATCCGTGGCCCTGCGGTTTGCCCAATTGCCGCCCGAAGCAGTCAAGGCGTTCCTGGCCGACCGTGCCGGGTTGTTCAATGGCGGCAGTGCCAGCCGGTTGTCGGCGCAGCAGGCCCGTCACCAGTGGCCGAGCATCATGGCGCGCCTGGAACAGCAGTTGCAGCATGAGCCGGGGGATTTCCTCTTCGGCGAGCCGTCGATCGCCGACTTCGCCATGGCCCACCCTTTGTGGTTCCTCAAGGGCACGCCCGTCACGGCACCGTTGGTGGACGCCTATCCGGCGGTTTCGGCCTGGTTCGCGCGGGTATTGGCGTTTGGCCAAGGCGCAGCCAGCGACATGAGCGCCGAAGAGGCCTTGCAGGTGGCCCGCGCGGCGCAACCGGCGGTGTTGCCGAGTGAGGTGTTCGCTGAACCCAACGGTGTGAAACCCGGCCAGCCAGTGCTGATCGCGGCGACCGACTACGGTGTCGATCCGGTGGCCGGTGAGTTGCTGTTTGCCGGCAGCGAAGAATTGATCCTGCGCCGCGAAGACGAACGCGCAGGCGTGGTGCATGTGCACTTCCCGCGTTTAGGCTTTCGCATCGAAGCGCAATGAGGCGCAAGCGGGCTTGCCCTAGACGGTGTTGGGCCGCTACGCGACCGAGCACGGGCAAGCCCGCTTGCTACGGTAGGGCCTTGAGGATGGCGTCCGGCTCGTAGCCGCGGATCAGCGTACCGTTGACGTCCAGGATCGGAATTCCACCACCGCCCAGTGCCTGGTAGGCCTGGCGGGCCTGGGCGTCCTTGTCGATATCGAACTCCTGGTACGGGATACCTTTGTGGTCGAGAAACCGCCGGGTGCTCTGGCAGTAACCGCACCACGCGGTGGTGTAGAACACCACTTTGGCCTGGGTGCGGGTTGCCTGCGAGACCGCTTCCCCGGGGTTGAACAAGCGCTCGACCTTGCCCCAGTTCTGATAGATCACCACCACCAGCAAAACCAGCAGGATTTTCTTCAATACACCGCCCAGCATCAGTTACGGCGCTTGAGCTGATCGGTCAGTTGGGTGGGCAGGCCCTTGATAATCAGGGTGCCGGCTTCTTCGTCGTACTCGATCTTGGAGCCCAGCAAGTGCGCCTCGAAACTGATGGACAGGCCTTCAGCGCGGCCGGTGAAACGGCGGAATTGATTGAGGGTGCGTTTGTCGGCAGGGATTTCCGGGGACAGACCGTAGTCTTTGTTGCGGATGTGGTCGTAGAAAGCTTTGGGCCGTTCTTCGTCGATCAATTCCGACAACTCTTCCAGGCCCATCGGCTCGCCGAGCTTGGCCTGGCTGCTGGCGTAGTCCACCAGGGTCTTGGTTTTCTCGCGGGCCGATTCTTCCGGCAGGTCTTCGCTCTCGACGAAGTCACTGAAGGCCTTGAGCAGGGTGCGGGTTTCGCCGGGGCCATCGACGCCTTCCTGGCAGCCGATGAAGTCGCGGAAGTACTCCGAGACTTTCTTGCCATTCTTGCCCTTGATAAAGGAGATGTACTGCTTGGACTGCTTGTTGTTCTGCCACTCGGAAATGTTGATCCGCGCCGCCAGGTGCAACTGGCCCAGGTCCAGGTGGCGCGAGGGCGTCACGTCCAGTTGCTCGGTCACAGCTACGCCTTCACTGTGGTGCAGTAGGGCGATGGCCAGGTAGTCGGTCATGCCCTGTTGATAGTGGGCGAACAGCACATGGCCGCCGACCGACAGGTTGGACTCTTCCATCAGCTTTTGCAGGTGTTCGACCGCGACGCGGCTGAACGCGGTGAAGTCCTTGCCGCCGTCCAGGTATTCCTTGAGCCAGCCGCTGAACGGGTGCGCCCCTGATTCGCCATGGAACAGCCCCCACGCCTTGCCTTGCTTGGCGTTGTAGCTCTCGTTGAGGTCGGCGAGCATGTTTTCGATGGCCGTCGACTCTGCCAGTTCCGAGTCGCGGGCATGAAGAACGGCAGGCGTACCGTCGGGTTTTTTGTCGATCAAGTGGACGATGCAATGACGGATCGGCATGGGCTTCTCGGCTGGTGGAAGGGCGGGGGCGGGCTCGCCGGAAAAGGCCCAAGTGTACCGTACCTGCGGGTTTGGGCGCTGTCCGACGACAGATTTGGGCGGTTCTGACCCGTGTCATGCAATTTTTTATGGGTTTGAGGCGATAAAGCTGACCAATTGGGTAGGTAGAGGCGGATATTTCCCCGTCTCTGTGCTAGTTTTGCCCCCGTCTTACGCGAACTCTCGGCGTTAAGCGTGCATTCAGCACTGTCAGGTCGAACCAAACCCTGATTTCGGTATCTATAGCCCCGACCCGTCGTGGTTCCAACCGGGGTGCCAGGTCCAGAAGATCTGGCTCGATGGCTGACACTGCACTCTGCAATCCAAATGAATTTGATAGGGAAGGAACACCACAATGGCTATGACTAAAGACGAACTGATCAGCGATATCGCTGGTGCCATCGGCGAGCCGAAGACCACCGCACGCAACGCTCTGGACCAACTGGCCCAAATCGTTGCCGATCAGTTGGAAAATGGCGGCGAAATCCCAGGCATTGGCAAGCTGAAAGTGACCGAGCGTCCTGCCCGTACTGGCCGTAACCCTTCGACTGGCGCTGCCATCGAAATCGCTGCCAAAAAAGTTATCAAGCTGGTTGTGGCTAAAGGCCTGACCGACGCTGTTAACAAGTAAGACCGAAGTTCAAAAAAAACCGTGCGCCGGAGCGATCCGGGCACGGTTTTTTATTGCCTGCGATTTGTTGGTGCTCAGTCCTTGCGGGCCCAGCGTTGGCGCCAAGCCTGCTGTTGTGCCTCGGTCTGGAACGTCCAGGCGACGAAGCGGCTCTGCTTCTGGCCCTGGGACATTTCCACCACTTGGCTTTGCAGGACGCCGGCCTTTTTCAGGGCGGTCTGGATCGCGGGCAGGTTCGAGGCTTTGGAAACCAGGGTGCTGAACCACAGCACTTGCTGGGGCACATGGGCGCTTTCGGCGATCAGTTGGGTGACGAAGCGCGCTTCACCGCCCTCGCACCACAACTCTGCCGATTGGCCGCCGAAGTTCAGCACCGGCAACTGGCGCTTGGGGTCGGCGCGGCCCAGGGCGCGCCATTTGCGCTCGCTGCCACGGGTCGCTTCGTCCATCGAGGCGTGGAACGGCGGGTTGCACATGGTCAGGTCGAAACGTTCGTTGGCCTCAAGCAAACCCAGCAGGATGTGTTTGGGGTTATTTTGCTGGCGCAACTGGATGGCTTTGTTCAGGCCATTGGATTGCACGATGGCCTTGGCGGCGGCGATGGCCTTGGGGTCGATCTCCGAACCCAGGAAGTGCCAGCGGTAGTCGCTATAGCCGATCAACGGGTAGACGCAGTTGGCGCCCATGCCGATGTCCAGCACCTTGACCGGCGCGCCACGGGGGATCACGCCTTCGTTGACGCTGGCCAGCAGGTCGGCGAGGAAGTGCACGTAATCGGCACGTCCCGGTACTGGCGGGCACAGGTAGTCGGCGGGAATGTCCCAGTGGGCAACGCCATAGAAGGACTTGAGCAGCGCCCGGTTGAACACCCGCACCGCATCGGGGCTGGCGAAGTCGATGCTTTCCTTGCCGTAAGGGTTGAGGATCACAAAACGCGCCAATTCCGGTGTGGTCTTGATAAGCGCCGGGAAGTCGTAGCGACCCTGGTGGCGGTTGCGCGGGTGCAGGCTGGCCTTGGCGCGTGGCTCTACAGCCTTGGCAGGCTTGGTTTTGGTGCGCGGGGCTTTAGGTTTGCTGGGGGCGGTCATGGGCGGGTCGATTCGGGGGTTGGCTCAAAGTGGCGGGCATTGTCCCACATCTATGGGGAGTACCGATCAACTGTACGAGCCTGCTCGCTCCCCCGGTGTTTTTGCGCAGGGCGTTTGGGGGCCAAAAAAAAGAGACCCGAAGGTCTCTTTTCATACGGGCGACACCTTACAGGCTGGCAATCCGCGCATGTTGCTCGGCCAACTTGCCCAGGGCCTGTTCGGCCTCGGCCAGTTTGGCGCGCTCCTTGTCGATGACTTCGGCCGGGGCCTTGTCAACGAAACCGGCATTGGACAGCTTGCCGCCGACCCGTTGCACTTCGCCTTGCAGGCGCTGGATTTCCTTGTCCAGGCGCGCCAGTTCGGCAGCTTTGTCGATCAGGCCGGCCATGGGCACCAGCACTTCCATCTCACCCACCAGGGCGGTGGCGGACAGCGGCGCTTCTTGGCCCGCGGCCAATACGGTGATGGATTCGAGCTTGGCCAGTTTTTTCAGCATCGCTTCGTTTTCGCTCAGGCGACGCTGGTCCTGGGCGTTGACGTTTCTGAGGAACAGCGGCAGGGGTTTGCCCGGGCCGATGTTCATCTCGCCACGGATGTTGCGCGTGCCGAGCATCAAGCTCTTGAGCCATTCGATATCGCCTTCGGCCGCCTCATCGATGCGAGCTTCGTTGGCCACTGGCCAAGGCTGCAGCATGATGGTTTTGCCCTCGATACCGGCCAGCGGCGCGAGGCGCTGCCAGATTTCTTCGGTGATGAACGGCATGAACGGATGGGCCAGGCGCATCGCCACTTCGAGCACGCGTACCAGGGTGCGGCGGGTGCCGCGCTGGCGTTCGATGGGCGAGTTTTCGTCCCACAGCACGGGTTTGGACAGTTCCAGGTACCAGTCGCAGTATTGGTTCCAGATGAACTCGTACAAGGCCTGCGCCGCCAGGTCGAAGCGGAACTGGTCGAGTTGGCGGGTCACTTCGGCTTCGGTGCGCTGCAACTGGGAGATGATCCAACGATCGGCCAGGGACAGCTCCACCGCTTCGCCGTTCTGGCCGCAATCTTCGCCCTTGTCCAGCACGTAGCGCGCAGCGTTCCAGATCTTGTTGCAGAAGTTGCGATAGCCTTCGACGCGGCCCATGTCGAACTTGATGTCGCGGCCGGTGGACGCCAGCGAGCAGAAGGTGAAGCGTAGGGCGTCGGTGCCGTAGCTGGCGATGCCGTCGGCGAACTCGTCGCGGGTCTGCTTCTCGATCTTTTTCGCCAGTTTGGGCTGCATCAG
>RCMZ01000071.1_pt1 | contig 61126 bp, 47 predicted proteins | sample 2041141 | NCBI WGS metagenome assembly RCMZ01 (sample SAMN09708263, study PRJNA481090) | Wastewater metagenome, whole genome shotgun sequencing project. | biome: sewage; isolation source: Davis station wastewater (DW) | place: Antarctica: Davis Station | collected 2010-03-01 | reverse complement strand
CCCGGATCTGGATGAATCACAGGTGGCCGTGATTGCCGACACGCTTCAAAAACACGGCATGGACGGCGTGATTGCCACCAACACCACCATCAGCCGCGTGGCTGTCCAAGGCATGCACCATGCAGAAGAAACCGGCGGCCTCAGCGGCGCCCCCGTGCTGGAAGCCAGCAACCAGGTGATCCGACAGTTGCGTGCCGCACTGGGAAGCCGGTTCCCGATCATCGGCGTGGGCGGCATCATGGGTGCTGACGATGCCGTGAGCAAAATACGCGCTGGCGCGGATGTGGTTCAGATCTACACCGGCCTTATTTACGAGGGCCCCCAGATCGTTGCCAACGCTGCCAAGGCCATCAAGACCATGGGTTGATGGGCCCGTGCTCACCCCCAGGCTGCTTTGAGGCCATCGGGCCAAGCGCAAAAAAGCCGCGTAAAACCGCGGCTTTTATCTGATTCCGACTACGACCACCGCTCGTGCAGCAAAGTCGTAGTGCGGCCGGTCAATGCAATCTGATCGTCCTCAGCGCTCCAACGCCAGCGACACACCCATGCCGCCGCCAATGCACAGTGCTGCCAGTCCTTTCTTTGCATCGCGCCGCTGCATCTCGTGCAGCAGCGTCACCAGGATGCGGCAGCCAGACGCGCCAATCGGGTGACCGATGGCGATGGCGCCACCATTGACGTTGACCTTGGCTGGGTCGATGCCCAGCTCCTTGTTGACGGCGCAGGCCTGCGCAGCGAAGGCTTCGTTCAGTTCGAAAAGATCGACCTCGGCGGCAGTCCAGCCCGCGCGCTGCAGCGCCTTGCGTGATGCGGACACGGGGCCCATGCCCATGGTGGCGGGGTCCAGGCCGGTAGTGCCGAAGGCGGCAATACGCGCCAATGGCTTCAAGCCCAGAGCCGCCGCCTTCTTGGCGCTCATCACCACCACGGCAGCGGCGCCATCATTGAGGCCCGACGCATTGCCCGCCGTAACGCTGCCCGCCTTGTCAAAAGCCGGACGCAGGCCCGCCAAGGCTTCGGCGCTGGTCTTGCGGTTGAGGTACTCATCCACATTGAACAGGATGGGGTCACCCTTCTTTTGCGGCAGGCTCACCCCCACAATTTCGTCGACAAACTTGCCTGCGTCTTGCGCTGCCGCCGCCTTTTGCTGGCTTCCGAGCGCCAAGGCATCCTGCATGTCGCGGGTGATTTCGTATTGCTTGGCAACGTTCTCGGCCGTTACGCCCATGTGGTACTGGTTGTACACGTCCCACAGGCCGTCCACGATCATCGAATCGGTCATCTTCCAGTCGCCCATGCGCTGGCCTTCCCGCGATCCGTTGAGCACGTGAGGGGCCAGGCTCATGTTCTCTTGCCCGCCCGCCACCACGATCTCGCTGTCACCCCAGGCCACGGCCTGTGCGGCCAGCATCACGGCCTTCAGGCCTGAGCCGCACACAGCGTTGATGGTCAGCGCCGGGGTCTCCTTGGCCACGCCGGCCTTCATCGCTGCTTGGCGAGCGGGGTTCTGACCCACGCCCGCCGCCAACACCTGGCCCATGATCACTTCCCCAATCTGGTCGGACGAAAGCCCTGCACGCGCAATGGCCTCGCGGATCACGATGGCGCCGAGCTCGGTCGCAGGCGTCTTGCTCAGTGCGCCACCAAATTTGCCCACAGCAGTGCGAGCGGCCGAAACGATGACGATGTCTTCCATGGTATGTCCTTGTGGTTGGAGGTTGTTACTTGTTCATTCTCGCAGCGCTGAAGATCAGTGCTTCTGCGTATCAGACGGATGAGAGGCGTGAGAGGACTGAGAGACGCTTGATGGCGATGCCTGTGCCCCACTCCTCCGGAAAAAAGCCCGCCCACTCACGATGACCGTTGGGCAACAGCCACATTGCGGCGCAGGCGCTGAACCGCGCGTCATGCCTTTTGCTTGACGTATCGGCCCGGAGCTGGCTCCAAGGCCTTGAACTTCGCGCCCTTGCCGTAGCTCTTGGGCGCTGCAATCTGTTTGCCCGCATGGCCCTTGAGCCAGGACGACCAGTCGGTCCACCAGCTGCCCGGATGTTCGGTGGCGCCTTGCAGCCACTGATCCAGGGTGCCAGGAAGCTTGCCGTCGGCACGTATCCAGTGGCTGCGCTTGCCTTTGGCAGGCGGATTGATGACCCCGGCGATGTGCCCCGAGGCGCCCATGACAAAGCGTTTTTTGCCCGGAAGCGCCTGCGTGGACGCATAGGCAGCGGTGATGGGCACGATGTGGTCTTCGCGCGAGCCATAGATGTACACCGGTAGCGTGAGCTGCCCCAAGTCCATCTTCTCGCCGCAGACGGTGAGCTTGCCTGGTTTCACCAGGTTGTTCTCAAGGTAGAAGTTGCGCAGATACCAGGCGTAAAACGGCCCGGGCAAATTGGTGCTGTCGCTGTTCCAGTACAGCAGATCGAACGGCGGGGGCGTTTCGCCCTTGAGATAGTTGCCCACCACGTAGTTCCACACCAGATCGTTGGGCCGCAAGAAACTGAAGGTAGAGGCCAGATCCTGCCCCTTCATCAGGCCGCCATTGCCCATTTGCATCTCGCGGAATTTGACAAAGGCTTCGTCGATGAACACGTCAAGGATGCCGGTGTCGGTGAAGTCGATCAGCGTGGTGAGGAAGGTGGCGCTGGCCACCGGCTCATCGCCCCGCGCCGCCAGCACCGCCAGCGCGTTGCTCAAGATCGTGCCGCCCACACAAAAACCCAGGGCGTTGACCTGATCGGCACCGGTGATGTTCTGCACTACGTCGATGGCGGCCATGGCGCCGTCTTCCACGTAGTCGTCCCAGGTCTTGTGGGCCAGGCTGTCGTCTGGGTTGCGCCAACTCACCACAAAAGTCCGGTGCCCCTGCTCGACTGCGTAGCGGATCAGCGAATTTTCGGGCTGCAGATCGAGGATGTAGAACTTGTTGATGCACGGCGGCACCAGCAGGAACGGGCGCTCATACACCTTCGCGGTGAGCGGCTTGTATTCGAGCAACTGGAACAACTCGTTCTCGAATACCACCGCGCCTTCGGTCGTGGCGACATTGCGGCCCACCTCGAACAGACTTTCGTCGGTCATCGACACGTGGCCTTGGGTGATGTCATGCAGCAGGTTCTGCATGCCTTTGGCAATGCTCTCGCCTTTGGTTTCAATGGCTTTTTTCTGCGCTTCGGCATTGAAGGCCAGAAAATTGCTCGGCGCCATGGCCGCCATCCACTGCTCCACCCCAAAGCGGATGCGGGCACGGGTTTTTTCGTCGGCATCGACTGCGTCGGCCAATCCCATCAGGGTACGGGCGTTGAGCAGATAGGCGGCAGCAGAAAACGCCGCCACGGGGTTGCTGGCCCAACCCTCACCGGCAAACCGTTTGTCCTTGATGGTGGGGGTGCCCTTGAGGCCCTGCACCCACAACGCTTGCGCCTCTTGAAGGTACTGTTGCCGCAGCGCTTCGAGCTTGGGCTGGGACAGTTGCAAAGGGGCTGCAGCAGACATGGGCGCGCCAGAATCCAGCGTCTTGAACGATTGCAAGGCCTGCGACCAGCTTTGCCCGAAAATCTCCTGGAACTGCTGGGCGCTTTGGGCCCAGGGTGATTCAGAATTCATGCTCTTTCCTCAGTGGTTGGGTCGCTCACAGCGGCTGGGCTTTGGGGACTGTCGGTTTGATTGTTGCCCACGCTGTTGCACAAGGCAACGGCTTGATCCCTCACAACACGTCAACACTCGTCGAAAACGCAAAAACAATGTACCTGATCGTCATCACATGGACCTATGTCACGCTCATGATGGCCGTGGCTGAAGCCACAAGCCCCGTTGGCACTGTGCTGGGCGCGATCATCACGTTCGTTTTATACGGTGTGGTGCCCATGGGCATTTTGGTGTACATCCTGTCGACGCCCTCTCGCAAACGCGCGATCAAGGCCAGGGAGGCCGCTGCGCAGGCCGCGTATGACGCGGAGCAAAAGGCACGTCAGGAGCAAGCACACGGGGTGGCACCACTCAGCGGCCATTCCCCCCCAGACGAGGAGGCGACCTCAGCCGCGCCAGATGCTGGCGGCGAAGCGCCCGCTGCCCCCCAGAGCCACGCTGTCACGGCGGTGCGAAAAGAAGCGTGACGCGTTGGCAACGGTGCACCAGGGCGCCGTGCTGTTGTTGCCATAGACATGGGTGATGCCCAACGCACCCAGCCGCTGTCGCGCAAGGCCCGCCAGATCGCACCAATATTTGCCATGCGCCCCCGTGCGGGCAGAGAACAAGGCAGAGGCATCGGGCGACACATCACAAAACGCGGCGCGAACCTCCGCACCAACCTCAAATGCGCCGGGGCCGATGCAAGGCCCTAGCCAGGCGAACGTGTCTTGTGCAACGCCTGCAGAACGCTCACGCGGCGAAGATTCCGCAGGCGCTTCACTTTTGATAGCTACTGGTGCTTGATGCACAAGCGCTAGCGCCTCAAAACGCTTAAAAACAGATTCCAGCACGCCGTGGCCTCTCTGTCCCGCCAGGCCCCGCCAGCCCGCATGGGCGGCGGCCACCACCGCGCCCGACCGGTGTGCCAGCAGCACAGGCAGGCAGTCGGCCACCATGATCGTGCAGGCCACACCCGATGACGTTGCCACGCACGCATCAGCGGCTGTGCCGTCAGGCGTGTGCGGGTCAAGATGCGCCACACCGACCCCGTGCACTTGGTCCAAAAAAATGGCCCGTGCGCCCGGCGTCGTGTTGTGTATCGTTGCCTGCAGCAGGCTGCGGTTGGTCTCGACGGCGGCCCGGTCGTCACCCACGTGTGCGCCCAGGTTCAAGCTATCGCGGGGCGCACCGCTGACGCCGCCCCTGCGTGTGGTGCACAGGGCATGCACACCCGGCGGCACCGGCCAGTCAGGCTCCAGCCAGTCCACGGCCGCCAAGCCCCCCGCGTTTTGCACGGTCAAGCCTCGCTGTCGGGGCAGGCCGAGGGCTGCGCCTTTTGGAATGCGGGCAACGCCACGCAGGCGTCATGGGCCGCCATCGTGAGCGGCAGGCCAGCGAGACTCACCTTGAAGCGCTGGGCGTTGAATATCTGTGGCACGAGGCAACAATCGGCCAGCGTGGGGGTGTCGCCCCAGCACATCACCGAAGGCGGCAGGCCCTGGCTGGCACGGTCTTGCGCGAGCAGCGCCAGTTGACGCTCGAAGGCCTCAAGGCCATTGCGCGTCCAGTAGTGATACCACGCGCTTTTGGCGTCTTCGCTCATCCCCGCATCGCGCACCAAATATTTGAGAACCCGCAGGTTATTGATGGGGTGAATATCGCACGCCACCATCTGGGCCAGCGCTCGCACGCGCGCACGGTCCAGAGGCGTAGCGGGCAGCAAAGGGGGGGTGGGATGCGTCTCTTCGAGGTACTCGATGATGGCCATCGACTGCGAAAGCGCGGCGCCATCATCGGTCACCAAGGTGGGCACCAGCGAATCTCCCACGCGCTCGGTGTAGGCCGGTTGCTGGTGTTCTCCCTTGACGAGATGCACAGGCAGGTATTCGTAGTCCAGGCCTTTGAGGTGCATTGCAATGCGCACGCGGTATGACGCAGACGATCGAAAATAGTTGTAGAGCTGCATACAAAACGGGATGAAAAAACAAAAGGAAATGGCTTTGGGTGATGCAGGCGCAAGGCCAACGCATCAAAGACATGGGGTCACGGCATTGCGTGGCGGCATGAGGTAGCGGCGCTGAGTCACTGGATCGGATCGCAGCGCGGGGTGAGAGCCCTGCCGCTGCCCCATCAGCGTTCAGCAGCGTTCAGCGGTCCGCCGCGTCGATTGAATCCAGGGCCCCCAGCCCACCCATCGCGCTCATCGCACCCAACGTGCCCGCAGGGTCCTGGTGGTTGTACACGACCTTGGACAGCAGCACCATGAAATCCTCGCGCTCTTGCAGGCTTAGCGGCGCCACCAGGCGCTCTTGAACGCGCTGGGCGGCATCGCGCATTTGCAGGGCGGCCACTTCGCCGTCGGGCGTGATCCACAACAGCTTGCGGCGTCGGTCGCGGGTGTCGGGTTCGCGCCGGATCCAGCCCCGCTTTTCCAGGCGGCCGATCACCGAGCCCGAAGTGGCCGCATCAAAAGCCACGCGCGATGCCAGGGTGACCTGGTCTTCCCCGGGCCGCGCAAGCAGCTCGTGCAAGATGGCGAACTGCACCGGCGTCACATCAAACCCCGCCGTCTCTTCCATGAAAAGCGCCACGGCGCGCTGGTGGGCGCGGCGCACCAGGTGACCTGGTGTGTGGTGAAAATCGAAGCTCATAGCCATGGGCGCGAGTGTAGCGCCCCCCTGCAAGGGCCCCGGGACCGTGGCACACTGCCACACGCGTTCAGGCGCACGGCGGGCTTGTGCTGCCTGGCCGACAGAACCTGATTTCAGCCCCCCCCGTTTTCTTCGCCAATATCCGGACAAAAGAAAGGCAGACATGAGCTACGTTTTTTCTCCCGCCGCTGTGGTCAGCGTGCCCGTGGTGGGCAGCGGCGACCAGTTTCCGGTGCACCGCATTTACTGCGTGGGCCGCAACTACGAAGAACATGCCAAAGAGATGGGCTTCACCGGCCGCGAGCCACCGTTTTTCTTCATGAAACCGGCCGACGCCATCGTGGTGGTCAACCCCGGCGAAACCGGCCAACTGCCCTACCCCAGCCTCACTGCCAACCTGCACCACGAGATCGAGCTGGTAGTGGCCATTGGCAAAGGCGGCAAAAACATCCAGGCAGCCGATGCCCTCGCCCACATCTACGGCTATGCCGTGGGCCTGGACATGACCCGGCGCGATTTGCAAAACGACATGAAAAAGCAGGGCCGCCCCTGGTGCATCGGCAAAGGCTTTGACGCCAGCGCCCCCATCGGCCCCATCACCCCGGCAGCCCAGGCAGGCGATGTTGCCAAGGCAGACATCTGGCTGCAGGTCAACGGCGCCGACAAGCAGCGCAGCACCGTGGCGCAGCTCATCTGGAACATCGCCGAAACCATCGAGCACCTGTCTGCCGCGTGGGAACTGCAACCCGGTGACCTGATTTACACCGGCACCCCCGAAGGCGTGGGCGCCGTGGTGCGCGGCGACGTGCTGGAAGGCGGCGTGTCGGGCCTGGGCACGTTGCGCCTGAGCGTGGTGTAGCCCGTCGTACACAGCGCCCAACACCGAACGCTCCGCGCCCAGCGCGGCGCAGTGCCTCAAAAAATCACTTTTTGATAGCTACTAGCGCTTGATGCATAAGCGCTAGCGCCTTATTTCATTCAAAACCCTGCATGACCTACCGCAGCCCCATCAAACACTGCCGCGCATGTGGCACCGCCGTGGTGTACCGCCTGCCCGACGACGGCGACACCAAGCTGCGCGCCGTCTGCCCGGCATGCAACACGGTGCATTACGAAAACCCGCTGAACGTGGTGGGCACCGTGCCCGAACTGGCCGATGGGCGCATCCTGCTGTGCAAGCGCAACATCGAGCCACGCTGGGGCAAATGGACGCTGCCCGCCGGTTTTATGGAACTGGACGAAACCACGGCGGAGGGCGCCGCCCGCGAGACCGACGAAGAAGCTGGTGCGCAGATCGAGATGGGCCCGCTGTTCAGCCTGCTCAACGTGCGCCGCGTGGGGCAAGTGCATCTTTTCTATCGCGCCAAACTGCTGAGCGACCAGTTCAACCCCGGCTACGAAACCATCGAAGCGCGGTTGTTTGCCGAAGAAGACGTGCCCTGGGACGAGCTGGCATTTCGCACCGTCAAGGAAACACTGGAGTGCTACTTTGCAGACCGCAAGGCAGGCGCTATGGGCATGCACTTCATGGACATCGAGTAGTACGCACGGCATTGACCGCCGCAGCGCCTCGGCAACCAGGTCACGAGTCTGCACAGACGCGCCATCGCGACGGCTCAGTGATCCGACTCGGTGATCCCGGCAGCGCCAGATTGTTGTCGGTGTGTGCACGGCGTGCGGGTCACCGAATGCCGTGCAGTGGCTATGCAGCCATCACCCCGGTAGCCCTGCAATCAGGTCACCGATCACCGGCCGCTCGCTATCGCTGCGTGGGCAAGCTGCAGCTCAGGGCCGGGCGGGAACCACAATGACCGTGCTGCCATCGCCAGAACTGCCCGTGTTGCCCTTGCTTCCTGTGCTGCCGGTATTCCCCTTGGCGCCGGTCGCGCCGGTGTCCCCCTGGTAGCCCGTGGCGCCAGTGCTTCCTTGCACGCCAGTGGCGCCAGTGGACCCCATGCTGCCGGTGGCTCCGGTGTAACCCGTGTTGCCCTGGTTGCCCGTTGCACCCGTGGCGCCGGTAAAGCCGGTTTCCCCCGTCTTACCGGTGTATCCGGTATTGCCCGTGTTGCCCTGCGCTCCGGGTGGGCCCATCGGGCCTGTGCAGGCGCCCAGGGTGATGGTGGCCAACACAACAAACAAGGTGGTGGTGAACGTTTTCATGGTGAGTCCTTTGGCGTTACATGCAGTCCAACGACTGCATGGGCCAATGTGCAGGGCAGCCCGGCGAGGGTCTGTTCGGTTGCGCGCATAAGGCGGGCGACACCAGCCTTGAGAAAAGACTGGCGAAACCGTCCTACAGCATGGCGCGGGAGGCTTTGTTGCGCAACCCCGGTCAGGCCGAGATCGCCCCAACCCCAGACGCAGCTACGCCACGGCGGGCACCGACGCAGGCACCGACGCAGGCACCAACACAGGCACCAACACAGGCACCTTTGTTGGGCGCCCAAGTTGCGTAAAACGGTTGAGCGAAGCCCCCCGCAGATGCAACGCTGTCACCTGGCGCTCAAAAGTGCGGGCCATCACCCGTTGGCCCAGGCGTTTGAAGCAATGCAACTTGGTCTCTACTCGACTTCTTTGGTGGTAGCGGCTCCATTTCTTCCAGATGCCCCACCCAGCCTTTGGCACGCCCACAGCGCTGCATTGCGCAGCGCTGCTCTTTGCCGGGTCTCCTTCTACGGCTTCAGCCGCGTTGCGGATGGATGTGACAGCGCCCCTCCAGAGGTCAATCCAGCCGCCCACGCGTTACTGCGCAGGCCGCACTGGCGTCAAAGGCACCAGCGGCGTGACGACCGGTGCGGCCTGTGCATTCGGTGTGATGGGCGTTGACGTTGCCGCAGGTGGCAACGAGGGTGCTTCGTCGGTGGTGACCGGTGGCAAGGTGCCTGGGGGGAGCGGTGGTGGTGGCTGCTGGGGTTGTTGAGGTTGCTGCAGGCCCTGCGGGTCGCCGCTACGGAACAGCCCGCGAATCCATTCGCGCATGCTGCCCAGCGAGGTGTCGGCGGGCGGCGGCACGTCAAACTCGTCCACGAACCGTTCGTTGCCGTTGATCACCTTGGCGCGCAGGCCCTGTTGCATGAATTCGCCCACCATGGGCAGTGCGCTGCGTGCGCCCTGCCCCCAGTAGTCGCTGCGCAGGGTGATGCGGCCGTCGTTAAAGCCCGCCCAGGCACCCGCCACCACGCGGGCGCTCATCAGGATGAACCAGCCGTCGGTGTTGTCCTGCGTGGTGCCGGTTTTGCCAGCCACGTCGGCCTGGATGCCATAACGGGTGCGGATGGCGGTGGCGGTGCCCCGGTCGACCCCGCCGCGCATGGTGTTGCGCAAGGTCTGGGATGCGCGTGCATCAAACACTTGTTCGGGGGTGGACTTGGCAAAGGTCTCCAGCACCTTGCCGTTTTTGTCTTCAATGCTGGTGATGAGCACGGGCTCTACATAGCGGCCCAGGTTCACGATGCTGCAATAGGCGGTGATCATCTCCTTCATGGTGACGGGGCTGGTACCCAGCGCCAGCGAGGGCACTTCTTCCAGCGGCGACTGGCGCACGCCCAGGGCCCGTGCCACTTCGGCCACGCGGGCGGGGCCCACTTGCTGCATCACCTGCGCGGTGATGGTGTTTTTGGAATACGCCAGGCCGTCGGCCAAAGACATGGGTTCATCGCTGGGTGCGCGCCCGTCGGTGGGGCGCCACACGCGGCCACCGCCCAGCGGGATTTCAACGGCCGAGTCCATCAGCATGTCGGTGGGCGATGCGCCTTGGGCAAAGGCAGCCCCATACACAAAAGGCTTGAACGTGGAACCGGGCTGGCGCCGCGCGGCGGCCACATGGTCAAACGGGTCGATCCCGAAATCACGGCTGCCCACCCACGCCAGTACGTGGCCGTTGACCGGGTCTTGCGCCAGAAAACCGGCCTGTACGCGGGTTTTTTCAAGCCGCAGTTTTTGCAGAAAGGGCTCGTCAGCGAGCAGGGTTTGCAGCGCATCCGCGGGAGCGGTGCCTTTGTCTACCGCTGCGCGGTATTCAGCGCTTTCACGCACCAGCGTGTGCACCAGTTCGTTGCCGGGGCCCCAGCCATCCTTGCGTGCCCAGGCCTTGTCGGCCACGTCTTGCAGCGCGCGCCCCTGGCGGGCCACGGCCTGATTGGCATAGCTTTGCAGGCGCGAATCAATGGTGGAGCGAATCACGAGCCCGTCGGCATACAGGTTGTAGCCTTTGCTGTCCGCCCAGTCGATGAGCTGCTTGCGCAGCTGCTGCGCAAAATGGGGCGCGGGGCCCATCACCTCGGTCTGGCGCTCGAAATTGATGTTCAGGGGTCGCTTGGCGAGGGTGTCGAACTCTTTGGCGGTGAGCTTGCCGCGTTTGACCATTTGCGACAACACGGTGTTGCGCCGCGCCTGGGCACGCTCGGGTTGGGTAACCGGGTTGTAATAGGCCGTGCCTTTGAGCATGCCGATCAGCGTGGCGCTTTCCAGCACATTGAGCTTTTCGGCCGACTTGTCGAAATAGGTGCGCGCGGCCATTTCGATACCGAACGCGTTGTACAGAAACGGCACGGTGTTGAGGTAGGTCTCCAGGATCTCGTCCTTGGAATACGACGCCTCGATCTTGACCGCGGTGATCGCCTCCTTGAGCTTGCGCGTGATGGTGCGTGAGCGGCCAATTTCTTCGGGGAACAGATTGCGCGCTAGCTGCTGGGTGATGGTGGAGCCGCCTTGCGGATCGCCGCGCAGCGTCAGCAACACGGACGAGGCCGTGCGCCGCCAGTCGAGACCGAAGTGGTCGTAGAAGCGGTGGTCTTCAGTGGCAATCAGCGCATTGACCACCTGGGGCGAAATCTTGTTGAGAGGAACCCACTCACGGTTGGCCCAGCGGTATTCGGCCAGCAGCTTTCCATCGGCCGACATGAGTTGCGCGGGCAGCTCGGTCTGCGCCTTGCGGATATCGCTGACGCTGGGGGTCATCGGCACAAGCGCCGACGCGTACAACAGCACCGCCAGGGGCAACGCGGCCAGCAGCCAGCAGCCGCTGCGCAGCGACAGCAGGCGCTGGGGCCGGCGGAAAACAAAGGCCACAACGCTGCGCACCCGCGCCCACACGGACGGCAAATTAGAAGAGGATTCCATCGAAAATATGATCTAAAAGTGCCTCTAGCGCTTACCAGACAAGCGCCTACAGCTATCAAAAATAGAGTTTCATCCCATGAACCGCCGCAACTGCGGCAGGCTGGCCTTGGCGGCGCGGCGGCCTTCTTCGATGGCCTCGCCTGCGCGATGAAAATCCAGCAATCCCAGGTTGGCCAGCGCGGGCGCCACCACCACCTCGGGGGGGTCGCCTGCCATGCGGCTGCGCGTGATGCGCATTTGCATGATGTTGACGCTGGTCATCACCACATCCAGCACCGACGGCACGCGCGGGCGCACCACCGTGGGCGCTGCGCCGCCCGAGCGCCAGGGCGTGAGCCGCTGAACCCAGCTGGCATTTTTGACCAACTCGGGCTCGGGGGGAACAGGCAGCTCTGCGTCGGCGGCCACCGTTTGCACCACGGCCAGGGGGCGCATGTGGCGGTGCAGGATGTCAGAGTTGAGATCCACCCCAATCACGATGTCGGCGCCCATCGCACGCGCAAGCGACGTGGGCACCGGGTTGACCAGGCCTCCGTCCACCAGCAGCCGCCCGTCGTCGTGTGTCACCGGCGTGAACAGGCCGGGCAGCGCGATAGAGGCGCGCACCGCATCGGCAATGGAGCCGTGGCGCAGCCAGACCTCGGCGCCTGAATGCAGGTCCGTGGCAACAGCGCCAAAGGGCAGCGGTGAATTTTCGATATCGAAATCGGCAAAATTGCGGCGCCAGAAGGCGATGAGCTTTTCGCCCTTGAGCATGCCGCCCGAGAGGTTGAAGTCCATGAAGCCGAACACATCGCGCATGCCCAGGCCCTGCACCCAATCTGAAAACCGCTCCAGCTCGCCGCCCGCGTAGGCCGCCCCCACCAGCGCGCCAATCGACGAGCCACAAATGATGTCTGGGCGCACGCCCTCTTCAGCCAGGGCCTGCAGCACGCCGATGTGTGCCCAGCCGCGTGCCGAGCCACTGCCCAGCGCCAGGCCCAACCGGGGTGCGCGCCGTGCCAGCGCCATCAGTCCGCCTCGGCCCCGGGCACGCCGCTGGCCTGCTGCAGCAGCGCCAGCATGCCGGCCTCGTCCAGCACGGTCACGCCCAGTTCCTGGGCTTTGGCCAGTTTGCTGCCCGCCTCTTCGCCCGCGACCACATAGCTGGTCTTCTTGCTGACCGAACCGGCCACCTTGGCGCCAGCGGCTTCGAGCATGTCTTTGGCTGCGTCGCGGCTCAGGGTGGGCAACGTGCCGGTCAGCACCACGGTTTTGCCCGCCAGCACCTGGGGGGCCCGCTCGGCCACCGCACCTTCGGGCCACGTGACACCGCAGGCGCGCAGTTGCTCGACCACTTCACGGTTGTGCGGCTGCTGAAAAAAGTTGTGCAGGCTTTGTGCGACCACGGGGCCCACGTCGTTCACCTCCAGCAACTGCTCAACGCTGGCATCCATGATCGCGTCGAGCGTGCCAAAGTGCCTGGCAAGGTCCTTGGCCGTGGCCTCACCCACATGGCGCAGCCCCAGGCCGAACAGGAAGCGTGGCAAGGTGGTCTGTTTGGATTTTTCGAGCGCGGCCAGCACGTTCTGGGCCGATTTCTCGGCCATGCGCTCCAGCGCGATGAGCGATGTGAGGCCCAGCCGGTACAGGTCAGGCAGCGTGCGGATTACGTTGGCATCAACGAGCTGATCGACGAGCTTGTCGCCCAGGCCCTCGATGTCCATGGCGCGGCGCGCGGCAAAGTGCAGGATGGCTTCCTTGCGCTGCGCGGCGCAGAACAGGCCGCCTGTGCAGCGGTGGTTGGCCTCGCCCTTTTCGCGCACCACATCGCTGCCGCAGACTGGGCAGGCTTTGGGCATCTGGAAGTTGGGCACGTAAACAGCGCGGTGCCCTGACACGGCCCCGCCGCCGGGCCGCCCCAAGGCGGGGGCCAGCGACGACACGCCAGTGCCGGGCGTGGGGGCAATAACGCCCACGACTTCGGGAATCACGTCGCCCGCACGCCGCACGATGACGGTGTCGCCCACACGCACACCTTTCTTGCGGATCTCGAACAGGTTGTGCAGCGTGGCGTTGGTGACGGTAACGCCGCCCACAAACACTGGCGCCAGGCGCGCCACGGGCGTGATCTTGCCCGTGCGGCCCACCTGGACGTCGATGCCCTCCATTTTGGTGGCCATCTCTTGCGCGGGGTATTTGTGGGCCACCGCCCAGCGTGGCTCGCGGGTCTTGAAGCCCAGGTCGCGCTGCAGCTGCAGTGCGTTGACCTTGTAGACCACGCCGTCAATGTCGTACGGCAGCGCATCGCGGCTGGCGCCCACCTGCTGGTGAAACGCTACCAATTCAGTAGCACCTACCGCAATCTGCACCTGCGCTGCGACCGGAAAACCCCATGATTTCAGGGTCTGCAGCATCTCGTAGTGCGTGCGGAACACCGGCCCGCCTTCGGCAGGTGGCGTGATGGCGCCCAGGCCATAGGCAAAAAAGCTCAAGGGGCGCTGGACGGTGATGTTCGAATCGAGCTGCCGCACAGCCCCTGCCGCTGCGTTGCGCGGGTTCACAAACGTCTTGCCGCCCTGCTCCCGCTGGCGCTCGTTGAGCGCATCAAAATCAGCGCGGCGCATGTAGACCTCGCCACGCACTTCGAGCAGAGGCGGCACACCGTCCGGCAAGGTCAGCGGGATCTGGCGAATGGTGCGGATGTTGTGCGTGACATCCTCGCCCACTTCGCCATCACCCCGTGTGGCAGCCTGCACCAGGCGGCCGTTTTCATACCGCAGGCTCATGGCCAGCCCATCGAACTTGGGCTCGGCCACGTATTCGATGGCGGGGTCGGATTCGTACAGGCCCAGCTCGCGCCGCACGCGCGCATCAAACGCCTGTGCGCCCGTGGCCTCGGTATCGGTCTCGGTGTGGATGCTGAGCATGGGCACCGTGTGGCGCACGGGCGCCAAGCCCTCCATCACTGCGCCAATCACCCGCTGCGTGGGTGAATCTGCGGTGGCGAGGTCGGGGTGTGCGGCCTCCAGCGCCTGCAGCGCGCGGAACACCCGGTCGTATTCGGCGTCGGGCACGGTGGGTTCGTCCAGCACGTAGTACTGGTGGGCCCACTGGTTGAGCTGGTCGCGCAACGCGGAAGCTTGCGCTTCCAAATCAATAGCTTCTTGCGCTTGATTGGCCGGCACTGGAGCCGAAAAAAGGTCGGAAATTTCGGTCATTCTTGGTGAGCGATGTCGAAAGGCACGAGGCGCGGTGCCCGCCAAGGGCGCGGCCGGCGCCAGAGACACCAAGCAAGGGCCGCCCGGCTGCGAGCGTGTCGCCCCCCTGCAGGGGCTGAGTGCCGCGGCTGCGAGCCTGCCTGCGCAGGCTTGGCCGTGCTCGAAGAGCGGCCACCTCTGGTGGCAGCACAGAGGCGCCGAAGGCGGCTCAGGGGGGGCTTCATGTTCTAGCTGAACAAACGCCGCGCCAGCACCGACCCCGCCGACAGATCCCGGGCATCGAGCTGGTCATACAGCAGCTCCAGGTCGGCGGCAATCGGCTCCATGGCCATGGCGGGCAGCGGGGTGCCGTTTTGGTCGCACAACACGCCGTCCATCGCATCGCACAAAGCGACCGCCACTTCGCGCAGGCGCGCAAAGGGCTGTTCGGTGCGGTGCACCTGGGCTACATCCAGGCTCAGGGTGATGTCGCGAATGGCGGACTGGTCGGGGTCTTCGGCCAGGGCGGCCTGGGTGTCAAAGCCCAAGGTCAGCTGCGGCGGCAAGCCCTGCGCGCTGGCGGGCAGCACCAGCCGGCCGGGCATGGCCCCTGCCACAAAACCCAAACGCGCGGCATTTTGCTGAACATATCCGGGGCTCCAGGCGGCCTGGCGGGCGCGCAGCATGAAGGCCAGTTGCGCATCATGGTCGCTGGCGAACTGGTCCAGCTCGCGGGCGCGGGCCACCTCTTGCAGCATGTCGGGGAAATCGGGCGCGGCGTTGATGGCGTCAGCAAAGGCCTGCACCTTCACCACAAACTCAGAGTATTCGATTTCGTTGAGCGCCCCCATGCGGTTGGCCAGTTGCACCCCCGCCTGAAAGCCCTGATAGCGCTGGCCGGGCGCGGGCATTTCCCAGTGCTGGGTCGCCGCGTTATAGCCTTCGATGGCAAAGGGCTTGCTGCCCGCGCGGCGCGTGGGCGGCAGCGCGGCCAAGGCGGCATCGCCCGACACCACGTGCTCAGGCTGCAACGGCGCAATCACATCAATGAGAGGGTCCAGCCCGGGGCGGCGGTCCATCGAGAACGGGGGCACTGGCAACTGCAACGCGTCATCGGCGTTCACGGCATGTTCCGACGGATCGGGGCCACGGTCCAGACCATGAAACTCGCCAGGGGGTGCCGCCGCTGCAGCCTCTGCGTCAAAACCGGGCTCCTGCCGCAGGGCGGGTTCCGCCGCATGCTCGGAATCGGGCGGCAAGGCCCGCTTGGGCGCATTGCGCCGTGAAGTCCAGGTGTTGTAAGCCACGATAAGGGCCAACAACAGGCCACCCAGGATCGCGAGACTCAGTTGCAATGTGCTCATAAAATTTGTTCTCGGCTATCCGTTGCACCGCGCACGACCCGCCTTGCGTGACACAGGCACGGGCGACGCGCCCCCATGGGGGATGGCGCAAAACGATACAGGGGATGCTTCATCATGAATCCGCCATCGACAAGGCCGATTCCATGTCCACCGCCACGATGCGCGAGACGCCCTGCTCCTGCATGGTCACGCCGATCAGTTGCTCGGCCATTTCCATCGCGATCTTGTTGTGGCTGATGAATAAAAACTGCGTGCCTTTGCTCATGCTGGACACCAGCTTGGCATACCGCTCGGTGTTCGCGTCGTCGAGCGGCGCATCCACTTCGTCCAGCAAACAGAACGGTGCGGGGTTGAGCTGGAAGATGGCGAACACCAGCGCAATCGCGGTCAGGGCTTTTTCGCCGCCCGACAGCAAGTGAATGGTCTGGTTCTTCTTGCCCGGCGGCTGCGCCATCACCTGCACCCCAGAGTCGAGAATTTCGTCCCCGGTGATGATGAGCTTGGCCTGGCCACCGCCGAACAGCTCGGGGAACATGCGTCCGAAATGGCCGTTGACGGTGTCAAAGGTGCCCGACAACAGCTGGCGGGTTTCGCCGTCGATCTTGCGGATCGCGTCTTCCAGCGTGTTCATGGCCTCGGTCAGGTCGGCCGTCTGCGCATCGAGGAACACCTTGCGCTCGCTGGCGAGCTTGAGTTCGTCCAGCGCAGCCAGGTTCACCGCACCCAACGCGGCAATTTCGCGGTGCAGGCGGTCAATCTCGGACTGCAGTCCGGTCACGCGCACGTTGCCCTCTGCGATGGACTGCGCCACCGCTTCCAGGTCGGCCTGGGCGTCGGTCAGCAGCGTGGTGTATTGCTCCAGGCCCAGGCGGGCGGCCTGTTCCTTGAGCTGGAATTCGGTGATGCGGGCGCGCAGCGGATCGAGCGCGCGCTCCAATAGCATGCGGCGCTCGTCGCTGGCGCGCAGCTTGGTGGTGAGGTCGTCGTATTCGCTGCGCTGGGCGCCGAGCGCTTTTTCGCGCTCCATCTTTACATCGAGCGCCTGTTGCAGGCCGCCTTGTGCGGCGGCGTCGGAGAGCCGGGCCAGCTCATCGCGCGCACGCTGCTGCTCGTCAGCCAGGGCCGTGGCTTGCTGCGTGGCGGTTTCGATGGAACGGGACAGCTCGCCACGGCGCGCCTCCAGGCTGCGCTGCGAGAACGTGGCCTCCTGCGCCTGGCGCTCCAGCGTGCGTTGCTGCTCGCGGCAGGCGGTGAGCTTGCGCTCGGCTTCAATGACGCGGTCGCCCAGTTGGGCCTCGCGCTCCTGACTGTCGGCCAGTTGCATGTCCAGCTCTTCAAACCGTGCTTCGGCGGCCACGCGGCGCTCCTGCAGGTCGGCCAGCTGGGCTTCCACTTCGGCCAGGTCGCCGTCAATCTGTGCGCTGCGGGCGCGGGTCTGCTCGGCCAACTGCGTCAGGCGCAGGGTTTCGACCTGCAGCTCGTGGGCGCGGCTTTGTGTTTCGGTCGCTTCGCGGCGTGCGGCCACGAGGCGCTGGGAGGCATCGGCATACGCGGCCTCGGCGCGGACCAGGGCGGAGCGAGATTCTTCGGCGATCAGTGCCTGTGCGCGCAGCTCTTTTTCAAGGTGCTCGATCTCCTGCGCGCGGGCCAGCAGGCCCGCCTGCTCGGAATCCTGGGCGTAGAAGCTCACGCTGTGGGCGCTGACCGAGTGCCCAGTGGGCACAAACACCACTTCGCCCGGCTGCAGGCTGGCGCGGCGGCTCAGGGCTTCATCCAGCGTCGGGGCGGTGGTGCAGCCCTGCAGCCAGTCGGTCAGCACGGCGCGCAGGCCGGCATCGTTCAGGCGCAGCAGGTCGGACAGGCGCGGGTTCTGCGAAGGCGCGTCGGGCTGGCCGGCTGACGGCGCGCTGTAGAACGCCAGCCGTGCAGGCGGCGCATCGTTGCCGCCCGATCCGAGAAAACCCCGCACCATGTCCAGGCGCCCTACTTCGAGGGCCCCCAAGCGCTCGCGCAGCGCGGCCTCCAGCGCGTTTTCCCAACCGGGTTCGATGTGGATGCGGCTCCACAGGCCTTGCAGGCCGTCGAGGCCGTGTTTGGCCAGCCAGGGGCGCAACTTGCCGTCGGTCTTGACCTTCTCCTGCAGCGCTTTCAGCGCTTCCATGCGCGCCGACAAATCGGCTTGCCGCGCACTTTCGCTGTTCACGGCCTGCTGGCGCGTGCGGCGGTCGTCGTCGAGCTGTGGCACAGACTCTTGCAGCTCGTGCAGGCGGGCCTCGGTGGTTTCGGCAATTTCTTGTGCTTCTTCGAGCTGCTCGCGCAGGTTGTCGAGGCGGGCTTCGTCGGGCGCGGCCAGGGCGTTGCGGTCGGTGCGCAGGCGCTCAAAGCGGCTGTCGAGCTGGCGGCTTTGTTCGTCGATGCTGCGCTGCTCGGCGGCCAGCACTCCAATCTGCTGCTGCACCTGCACCACACTGCTGCGTTGCTCGGCCGTGCGGCTTTGCGCCTGGCGCAGGGCTTCTTCCAGGTCGGGCAGTTGCATGGCCTGCTCTTCGACCTGGGCGGCCAGCATCTCGGCGCGCTCTTCGGCGTCCACACCGGCACCGGCCAGGTTTTCGAGTTCGATGTCGGCCTCTTCCTTGCGGGCCTGCCACATGGCAATCTGCTCGGCCAGTGTGACCAGGCGCTGCTCCACGCGCTGGCGGCCTTCGATCACGTAGCGGATCTCGGCTTCAAGCTTGCCGACCTCGGCCGTGGCTTCATAAAGCTTGCCTTGCGCCTGGTTGACCTGGTCGCCCGCCGCGTAGTGGGCTTGGCGGATGGTCTCCAGGTCGGACTCCACCGCGCGCAGGTCGGCCATGCGCGATTCGAGGTCGTTCACAGCCTGCAGGCCATCGAGGCGCACCTTGGTCTGCTGCTCTTCGGCTTCGGCACGCTTCAAGAACCATTGCTGGTGCTGTTTGAGCGTGACGTCGGCCTGCAGGGTGTTGTATTTGGCGGCCACCTCGGCCTGCTTTTCGAGCTTTTCGAGGTTGGCGTTCAGCTCGCGCAGGATGTCTTCAACCCGCGTGAGGTTCTCGCGCGTGTCCGAGAGGCGGTTTTCGGTCTCGCGGCGGCGCTCTTTGTATTTGGAGACGCCTGCGGCCTCTTCGAGAAACAGGCGCAGTTCCTCGGGGCGGCTCTCGATGATGCGGCTGATGGTGCCCTGCCCGATGATGGCGTAGGCGCGGGGGCCGAGGCCCGTGCCCAAAAACACGTCCTGCACGTCGCGGCGGCGCACGGGCTGGTTGTTAAGGTAATAGCTGCTGGTGCCATCGCGCGTGAGCACACGGCGCACGGCCACCTCGCCATATTGGCCCCACTGGCCGCCCGCGCGGTGGTCGGAGTTGTCAAACACCAGTTCCACGCTGGCCCGGCTGGCCTGCTTGCGGGTGGTGGTGCCGCTGAAGATCACGTCCTGCATGCTCTCGCCGCGCAACTCGCTGGCCTTGCTCTCGCCCAGCACCCACCGCACCGCGTCCATGATGTTGGACTTGCCGCAGCCGTTCGGGCCCACCACGCCGACCAGTTGCCCGGGCAGCATGAAGTTGGTGGGTTCAGCGAACGACTTGAAACCGGAAAGCTTGATCGAGGTGAGACGCACGGGTCAGGGGCAGGCAAAAGTGAGACAACGCAAAAGAGGCAACGCGGCAACAAAAGCCAGTCCGAACAGGTGTTCCGGACAAGAAACCGGCTCTGGCACCAGCCGGGAATGATACCGCGCCGCCTGCAGCGCCCCGCCCCTGCGGCCGCCCTGTGACGCCACGCGGCAGGCCGTTCGCCGCTCAACAACAAAAATAACTGCCAAAACGGGCTCAAGCGCTTATTGAATAAGCGCAGCTTGCTATCTTTTTCAAATAATGACACCCCCTCCGCTCGGGCTCGCACATCGGGGGCTCCCTTGCCGAGACTGGGGCTATCGCAGCAGCCGGTGAACGCTTGTCACCGCCTGGGCCCTTTGGGCAGACGCGGCGATCGGGCCACACCCTGTGCGAGCAAGCACCTGTCGATGCCAGGCCCCTCCGCTTAAAACGCATGCGGGCCGTGGCACGTAACTTCTTGACCCCACCGCGCGGACCGCCTCTGGGCAAAGCCGATGGGTTCTGCAGCGGTTGGTAGCGCTCAGAACCCCCGCCGTGCAAGGGTCAAGGGTCGCGGGTCACCGTTCAAAAGTCACGCGGCAGGCGTGGGGGTCTGGGTGTCTCCGGGCAGCCCACTTGCAGAGGCGATGCCATCGTTCATGCGGCGCACCAGGGCCTCGAACTCAGACACCGGCAGCGGCGGGCTCAGCAGGTAGCCTTGCCAGGCGTGGCAGTGGTTGCGCTCCAGAAAATCGCGCTGCGCCTCGGTTTCCACCCCTTCGGCGATCACATGCAGGCCCAGGCTGGTGCCCAGTGCCACCACGGTGCGCGCAATGGCGGCGTCGTTGGGGTCGGTGAGCACATCACGCACAAAACTCTGGTCGATCTTGAGCTTGTCGAGCGGCAGGCGCTTGAGGTACGCCAGCGACGAGTACCCCGTTCCAAAATCATCGAGTGAAAAACCCACGCCGTAGCCCTTGAGCGTCGCCATCTTGTCGATGGTGTCCTCGACGTCTTCGAGCAGCAGGCTTTCTGTCATCTCCAGCTCGAGCTTTTTGCCGCTGGCTCCCGAGCCGGCCAGGGATGCGAGCACCTGGGCCACAAATCCGCTCTGGTGAAATTGGCGCGCGCTCACGTTGACGGCCAGGCTCAGGCCCGCCAGATCAGGGCGCAGCGCCCAGGCCGCCAGGCGTTTGCAAGCCGCCTGGAGCACCCACTCTCCCAGCGGCAGAATCAGGCCGGTTTCTTCGGCCAGCGGGATGAAGTGCGCGGGTGAAACGAAGCCATCGCGCGGGTGACGCCAGCGCAGCAGTGCCTCGGCTCCGGTGATGCGGCCATGGTCAATTTGTGGCTGGTAATACAGTTCGAACTGCCCCTGCACCAGCCCCACGCGCATGTCCAGCTCCAGGGCAGCGCGGGCGCTCACCGCCGCCTGCATCTTGGGGTCAAAGAACCGCAGGGTGTCGCGGCCTGCATCCTTGGCCTGGTACAAGGCCAGATCGGCGCGTTTTAAAAGCTCGTCCACCGACTCGCGCACGCCACTGAAAATCGTCACCCCCATGCTCAGGGAGCTGTGGTGCGCTTCGCCGCCGATCTCATAGGGTTCGCGCAACACGCTCAGAATGCGCTGACCGATCTCCTCGCTGCGCGCTGCCGCGTCTTCGGGGGTGTCGCCCAGGTCCTCCAGCACCACCACAAACTCATCCCCCCCTTGGCGCGCCACGGTATCGTCTTCATGCACACAGTTGCGCAGGCGGTGCGAGACCTGCAGCAGCAGTGCATCGCCCCGTTCATGCCCCCGCGTGTCGTTCAGCGTTTTGAAGTTGTCCAGATCCAGCATCAGCAAGGCGCCACACCGCTGGTGCCGCGCGCTTGTGGCCAGCGCCTGCTGCAGCCGATCCATCAACAACCGCCGGTTGGGCAGGCGGGTGAGAGGGTCGTAATACGCCAGGTGGTTGATTTCTTCTTCGGCCGCCTTGCGCTCGCTCAGGTCCTGCATGGTGATGATGCGGCCACCTTCGATAAACACCCCGGACACCTCGATGGGCTTGCGCCGCCCGTCGGCGCACAAGATGCTGTATTCAGCCATCGGCACCCCCGTATCGCCGGCCAGTGCGCGCAAGTCAGTCGCCCGCCAGCGTTGGCGCATCGCTTCACGCTCGACCGGATCAGGAACGGCACGCTCCCACCAGGTGTCGGTGTCGGGCACTTCTTCCTCGGTGTAGCCGCAGATTTCTACATAGCGCTGGTTGCGAAAACTGATGCGCCCATCGCTTTGCACCAGACAAAGCCCCATGGGCAGGCGCTCGAGCACGCTGCGCAGCCGCTGTTCGCTGGCTCGCAAGGTTTCTTCCATGCGTTTGCGCACGGTGATGTCCTGCACGACGGCCATGTAGTGGCCCGGCGTGGTGCCACGCGCCCACATGGGCGACACCGTGACATCGCACCACACCTCGTGCCCTGCTTTGTGGATGTAGCGTTTTTCAAGGCGGTACTGCGGCACCTCGCCCGTCTTGAGCCGCTGCAGCAGCGACAGCTCATGCGCAAGATCAGGGCGCGCCGTCAGCCGCTGAAAGTCCATGCCCAGCATCTCCTCCACGGTGTAGCCCAGGATGTCTGCATACCGCTCGTTGACCCGCAGAAAACGGCCTGTTTCCGTGTCGAGTGTTGCAACACCCGCCGTGGACTGGTTGAAGAGCGCATCAAACCGATCCTCACTGTCACGCCGCGCTTCTTCGGAGACTTCGGCGCGCAACAGCGCCAAAGTGCGCTGGCGCACCAGCAGCCCCACGGTGGATGCCAAAAGCAGCGACATCAGGGCGCCCGCCAGCCCGGCCCACAGTGGCAAGCGGGTCTCGGACGGGGTCAAGAATGACTGAGTGGGATAGAACGTGATCTGCCAGCGCCGGTCATGTACTCGCACGTTGTGCACCCGGGGCGCCGAGCCTGGCAAGGGCCGCGCAGTCAGCGCGAGCAGCGGGCGCGCCATGGCGTCGTTGGGGTCGGTGCGCACCGGCCCCTCGTCCATCATCGATACGGCAATCCCGTTCAGAAATCCCCGCGTGCCCAGGCTCTGCACCAGGTCATACACACGCACCGTGGCCGCCACGGCCCCGATGAATCGGCGCTCGGGGGTATCCGCAGTCGGGTCGAACACGGGCACCCGGATGACGATGCCTGCACGGTGCTCTTTTTCTTGCAACAACTCAAACGGCCCGGACATCACAGTCTGGCCACTGTCGCGGCTGTAGCGCATCGCGGCCAGATTGGCGGGCTGGGCGCTGATATCAAGCCCCAGCACCTCCTCGTTGCCTGCCATGGGCCACACGTATTCATTCACAAAATATTCTGGCCGCTCGCCCGCAGGGTGGATGAGAAAGCCGGGAAACCCGTCGGGCGACAAGGAACGATCGTCCCGCACACGTGCTTCGTACGCGCTGCGATCCTGGCCGGGCACCCAGCGGGTAAAAGAGAGATTGCGCACACCAGGAAAGCGCTGGCCGACCTCCATCTCACCGGCAGCCCGCTCAAAATCCAGCCGCGACAAAAGCGGGTTGGCGGTGAACAGCCCGCGCAGACCGAGCACCATTTCGGTGTGCCCCGCCATTCGCTGGCTCAGCGCCTCGACAAAGGTCCGGGTTTCCTGAGAGAACCGGGCATCTTCGACCTGCGCCATGGAGTCGGCCTGACGCTGGGCCAGCCACAGGCTCAGTACCAGCCCCAAAACCGCGACGCCCCCCCCCGACACCCAGTGCCAGTAGCGACCATGCCGCATAGGGCGAGCCGACGAGGAGGAAATAAAGTCTGACAGACAAGCGCCTTTGCATCGACAGCCAGACACCTGGCCGGACCTTTCACCTTCCCGCAGGGCTGAACGATTGATTTTTTACGCCCTCGCGGCCCGCCGCCGCCCTCAAATCGTTTTCAAGGGCCGCCCCGCAGGATAGCGGCAAACGCTGCCCGCTGGGCCATCCCCTCCCCCGATCGAACAATTTTTAAGAGAAAAGCCCTGTAGCGCAAATCGGACATACGCTGACAGCTATTAAATAGTGAGCGAACCGCCGCGCCTCACCCCACGCCCCGTTCCCTGTTGGCAACACCCGGCCCGGGCGCAGCCACCGGATAGGGCGCAAAACGGCTGCGGTTTTCATTCACATCCAGGGCCCGCCCAATGGCCGGGAAGGCACGTTGTGGGCAGGCGTCGCGCTCACACACCTTGCAGCCCATTCCGATGGGCACGGCCGCATCGGGGCTGGCCAGGTCCAGTCCACGGGCATACACCAGTCGCTCGGCGTGCCGCACATCGCATCCCAGCGCCACCGAAAACACCTTGCCCGGCGCGCCCCATCCGACGCCGCTGCGCGACACCGTGCGTGCGATCCACAGATAGGCCCGGCCGTCTGGCATGCGCGCGAGCTGCCGCACGATGCGGCCCGGCTGGGCAAAGGCTTCGTACACATTCCACAGTGGGCAAGTTCCGCCGATCTTGCTGAAGTGAAAGTGGGTGGCCGACTGCCGCTTGCTGATATTGCCCGCCCGGTCAACCCGGATGAAAAAAAACGGCACCCCGCGCGCACTGGGCCGCTGCAGGGTGGACAGGCGGTGGCACACCGTCTCAAAGCCCACGCCAAACTGCTGGCCCAGCCGATCAATGTCATAGCCCACCGCCTCTGCCGCCTGTAAAAACGCGGTGTAGGGCAACAGCAGCGCCCCCGCAAAATAGTTGGCCAGCCCGATACGCGCAAGCGCACGGGCCTGCTCGCCCGAGAAGGCGGCGTTTTCGGCCATGCGCCGCAGTGCGCTGCCTTGCTCCAAAAAAGCGAGTTGCGTTGCCATTTGAAAAGCGCGCTGGCCCCGCTCTAGCCCTGCCAGTAGCTGCAAGACACCTGCGTCGGCCAGGTACACCCGTTGCGCCTGGTCTGGCAGGTCGGCCACATCGACCACCCGCACCCCATGCGCGTCGCGCAGGCGCCGCATCAGCGCTTCGTCGGCGCGCCCGGGCAACAGCCCCCATTCGCGGGCGCAGTGCTCTGCCGCATCGTCGAGTTCGGTAATGTGATTTTGGCGGGCAAAGAAGAAGTCGCGTACTTCTTCATAGGCCATGGGCGGGTGCTGTGGCCATGGGGCCGTGCTGACGCGATCATCCCCGCCCCAGGCCGAGCTCAGGGCCTCCAGCCGCTCCTGCGTCTGCCGGTGGCGCTGGTGCAGAGCCAGCAGCGTGCGCGCCACGGCGGGCATACCGGCGGCCAGCTCGCGGATTTCAGCCAATGAGACGGCGTCGCCTGCACTCTCCCCACCCAGTCCAGCAGGCAAGTCCGCCAGCACCTCGCGCAGACCGGTGATGAGGCGCGCCTCGTCGTCATCCGAAAAGCGCTGCACGTCCACACCGAACACAGCATTGATCTTGAGCAGCACAGGCACGGTGAGCGGGCGCTGGTTCTGCTCCAGCTGGTTGAGGTAGCTGGCCGACAGGTCCAGCGCCCGCGCCAGCGCAATCTGGGTCATGCCGCGCTCTTCGCGCAGGCGGCGCAGGCGCACGCCCATGAAGGTTTTTTTCATTCCATCTTTCTCGGTGGCTTTTGGTTGCACCCTCACAGTCATTCGCAATATTTGCAAACTGAGGGTTTTTTATTCGCAATCATTCGCCAATTCAGGCCTTACAGAGCAGTGTCATTGTGCGTAAATTGCGAAGCATGACAACCCCCACTGGTACCGTCGAACTGACGGAAATCGTCTTCCCCGCCGAAGCCAACCACTACGGCACGCTGTTCGGCGGCAACGCCCTGCAGTTCATGGCCAAGGCGGCGTTTCTGTCGGCACGCGGTGCCGCACAGCGCGACGTGGTGATGGCGGGCGTGACCGACGTGCGTTTTCTGGCCCCCGTGCCCGTGGGCCATGTGCTCACGCTGCGCGCCTGGGTCACCCGCGTCGGCCGCAGCTCGCTCACCGTGTGCGTGACCGGTCTGGCCGCCACGCTGGGCTCGCCACCGGAAGAGGTGCTGAAGGGGATTTTTGAAATGGTGGCAGTGGATGGCAAAGGCCGCCCCACTGCCATCACCAACACATATGTAAATCAGGAGACCGCATGACCATCACCACCGTTGAAACCGCGGGCTTCAGGCCCAAGAAGTCCGTGGCCCTGTCGGGCGTGACCGCAGGCAACACCGCCCTGTGCACCGTGGGCCGCACCGGCAACGACCTGCATTACCGGGGCTATGACATCCTGGACATTGCCGAGGTCTGCGAGTTTGAAGAAATCGCCCACCTGCTGGTGCATGGCAAGCTGCCCACGCGCGCCGAACTGCGCGCCTACAAGGCCAAGCTCAAGGCACTGCGCGGCCTGCCGATGAGCGTGAAGCAGGCATTGGAACAGTTGCCCGCCGCCAGCCACCCCATGGACGTGATGCGCACGGGCGTCTCGGCCCTGGGCTGCGCGCTGCCTGAAAAGGATGACCACAACCTGCCCGGCGCACGCGACATTGCCGACCGGCTCATGGCATCGCTGGGCTCCATGCTGCTGTACTGGTACCACTGGGCCAGCTCGGGCCGCCGCATCGAGGTGGAGACGGATGACGACTCCATCGGCGCGCACTTTTTGCACCTGCTGCACGGCTCCAAGCCCAGCGCGTCGTGGGAACGCGCCATGCACACCTCGCTCAACCTGTATGCCGAGCACGAGTTCAACGCCAGCACCTTCACCGCCCGCGTGGTGGCCGGCACAGGCAGCGACATGTATTCGGCCATCACCGGCGCGATCGGCGCGCTGCGCGGCCCCAAGCACGGCGGCGCGAACGAGGTGGCCTTCGAGATCCAGAAACGCTACGACAGCCCGGACGAGGCCGAGGCCGACATCCGCCGCCGTGTGGAGGCCAAGGAGGTCGTGATCGGATTCGGCCACCCGGTCTACACCGTGAGCGACCCGCGCAACGTCGTCATCAAGGGCGTGGCACGCAGCCTGTCGCAAGACGCTGGCAGCACCAAGATGTTCGACATTGCCGAGCGGCTGGAGACCGTGATGTGGGAGGTGAAAAACATGTTCCCCAACCTCGACTGGTTCAGTGCCGTGAGCTACCACATGATGGGCGTGCCCACCGCCATGTTCACGCCGCTGTTCGTCATTGCGCGCACCAGTGGCTGGGCGGCGCACATCATCGAGCAGCGGCAGGACAACAAGATCATCCGGCCGAGTGCGAACTACACCGGGCCCGAAGACCTGGCGTTCGTACCAATCCAGGACCGCAAGTAAAACCAAACGGCCGAAGCCCCCTGCCCCACGCTCATGAACACTCTGTATCGCAAGAAGCTGCCCGGCACGCAGCTCGACTACTTTGATGCCCGCGAGGCTGTCGAATCCCTGCAACCGGGCGCCTGGGCCACCCTGCCCTACACCGCCCGGGTCCACGCCGAAAACATCGTGCGCCGCGCCGACCCGGCCACCATCAACGACTGCCTGCGCCAGCTCGTCGAGCGCCACAGCGACCGCGACTTCCCCTGGTACCCGGCACGCGTGGTGTGCCACGACATCCTGGGCCAGACGGCCCTGGTGGACCTGGCCGGCCTGCGCGATGCGATTGCCAAGGAGGGTGGCGACCCGGCCCAGGTGAACCCCGTGGTACCCGTGCAATTGATCGTGGACCACTCGCTTGCCGTGGAGTGTGGTGGTTTCGATCCCGATGCCTTCGCCAAAAACCGCGCCATCGAAGACCGCCGCAACGAAGACCGCTTTCATTTCATCGAGTGGACCAAAAAAGCCTTTGCCAACATGCAGGTCATCCCGGCGGGGAACGGGATCATGCACCAGATCAACCTCGAAAAAATGTCGCCCGTCGTGGGGGTGATGGACGGGGTGGCCTACCCCGACACCTGCGTGGGCACCGACAGCCACACGCCGCATATCAATGCGCTGGGCGTGATCGCCATCGGCGTGGGCGGCCTCGAGGCCGAGAACGTGATGTTGGGCCGCGCATCGTGGATGCGCCTGCCCGACATCGTGGGCGTACACCTCACGGGCCAGCGTCAGGACGGCGTCACCGCCACCGATGTGGTGCTGGCGCTCACCGAGTTTTTGCGCAAGGCCAAGGTCGTGGGGGCGTATCTGGAGTTTTATGGCGAAGGCGCCGCCAAGCTCACGATTGGCGACCGAGCCACCATCTCCAACATGGCGCCCGAATACGGCGCCACGGCGGCTCTGTTCAGCATTGACGAGCAGACGCTGGCGTATCTGACGCTGACGGGCCGCGAGGCGGAACAAGTGAAGCTGGTCGAGACCTATGCCAAGGTGGCGGGATTGTGGTCGGACACCCTCAAAGATGCGGTCTACGCGCGCAACCTGGTGTTCGACCTGTCCAGCGTGGTGCGCAACCTGGCCGGCCCCTCCAACCCCCACGCGCGCGTGGCCACGTCCGACCTGGCCGCCCAGGGCATCGCGGGCCCCTGGGCCATGCCCGCACCACAGGACGGCACGATGCCCGATGGCGCCGTGGTCATTGCCGCCATCACCAGCTGCACCAACACCAGCAACCCGCGCAACGTGATGGCCGCCGCGCTGCTGGCGCGCAACGCCAACCGGCTGGGCCTCACGCGCAAGCCCTGGGTCAAGACCTCGCTGGCGCCGGGCTCCAAGGCGGTGGAGCTGTACTTGAAGGAAGCGGGTTTGCTGGCTGACCTGGAGAAGCTCGGCTTTGGCATCGTGGCCTTTGCCTGCACCACCTGCAACGGAATGAGTGGCGCGCTGGACCCTGCCATCCAGCAGGAGATCATCGGCCGCGACCTGTACGCCACCGCCGTGCTCTCGGGCAACCGCAATTTCGACGGGCGCATCCACCCCTATGCCAAGCAGGCGTTTCTGACATCGCCACCCTTGGTGGTCGCCTATGCGATTGCGGGCACGGTGCGGTTTGACATCGAAAAGGATGTGCTGGCGGTGGTGAACGGAAGGGAAGTTCGCCTCAAAGATTTGTGGCCCAGCGACGAGGAAATCGACGCCGTGGTGAAGACTGCCGTGAAGCCCGCGCAATACCGCGCCGTGTACGAACCCATGTTCGCCATCCGACACGACGATGGCCAGCGCGTGTCGCCGCAATACGACTGGCGCCCACAGTCCACCTACATCCGCCGCCCGCCCTACTGGGACACCGAGGGCATCGGCGCCCTGGCCGCCCACCCGCGCACTTTAAAGGGCATGCGCCCCCTGGCCATCCTGCCCGACAACATCACCACCGACCACATCTCCCCCTCCAATGCCATTTTGCTGAACAGCGCCGCGGGCGAATACCTTCACCGCATGGGGCTTCCTGAAGAGGACTTCAACTCCTACGCCACGCACCGGGGCGACCACCTCACCGCCATGCGCGCCACCTTTGCCAACCCGCAACTGGTCAACGAAATGGCCGTCGTCGATGGCCAGGTCAAAAAAGGGTCGCTCGCCCGCGTGGAGCCGCAAGGGCTGGTCATGCGCATGTGGGAGGCGATGGAGACGTATCTCAACCGCCGCCAGCCGCTCATCATCATTGCCGGAGCCGACTATGGCCAGGGGTCCAGCCGCGACTGGGCCGCCAAGGGCGTGCGCCTGGCGGGCGTGGAGGTGGTGGTGGCCGAAGGGTTTGAGCGCATCCACCGCACCAATCTCATCGGCATGGGGGTGCTGCCGCTCGAATTCCCCCCCGGCACCAACCGCCACACGCTCGCCCTGGACGGCACCGAGACGTATGACGTGCAAGGCGCCCTGCAACCGCGCACCACAATCACCCTCATCGTTCGGCGCAACAATGGCGAAGTCACCACCGTGCCCATGGCCTGCCGGCTCGACACCGCCGATGAACTGGCGATATATGAAGCCGGTGGCGTGCTGCAGCGCTTTGCGCAAGATTTTTTAGCGAAATCGTGTGCTAGCGCTTATGCATAAATCGCTAGCAGCTATCAAAAACGAAGTACCTTCATGACACAACAGATCAAGATTGCCGCCACCTACCTGCGCGGCGGCACCAGCAAAGGCGTTTTCTTCAAGCTGCCAGACCTGCCCATCGCCGCCCAAATCCCCGGCGCCGTGCGCGACCGCCTGCTGCTGCGTGTGCTGGGCAGCCCCGACCCGTATGGCAAACAGATCGACGGCCTGGGCAACGCATCGTCGAGCACCAGCAAAGCCGTCCTCCTGAGCCGCAGCACGCGCCCGGGCCACGATGTGGACTATTTGTTTGCACAGGTCAGCATCGACAAGCCCTTGGTGGACTGGAGCGGCAACTGCGGCAACCTCTCCGCCGCCGTGGGGCCCTGCGCCATTCACATGGGGTTGATCGACGCAGCGCGCATCCCGGCCAACGGCACGGCCACCATCCGTATCTGGCAGGCCAACATCGGCAAAACCATCGTCGCCCATGTGCCCATCACCCAGGGCCAGGTGCAAGAGACCGGGGACTTTGAACTCGACGGCGTGACCTTTGCCGCCGCCGAAGTGGCCCTGGAGTTTCTGAACCCGGCCGACGAAAGCGGCACTGATGGTGGTGGCAGCGCCATGTTCCCCACCGGGCGCCTGGTCGACGAGCTGGACGTGCCCGGCGTGGGGCGCTTTGCCGCCACGCTGATCAACGCCGGCATCCCCACCATCTTTCTGAACGCCACAGACCTGGGTTACACCGGCTGCGAATTGCAAGGCTCCATCAACGACGACCCGCACGCCCTCGCCCGCCTCGAAGCCATCCGCGCGCAAGGCGCCCTGCAAATGGGCCTGATCCAGCACCTGTCAGAAGCCGCCCAACGCCAACACACGCCCAAGATCGCCTTTGTTGCGCCCCCCGCCAGCTACACCACATCGAGCGGCAAACAGGTGCAAGCCAACGACGTGGACCTACTGGTGCGCGCCCTCTCCATGGGCCAACTGCACCACGCCATGATGGGCACCGCCGCCGTTGCCATCGGCACCGCCGCCGCCATCCCCGGCACGCTGGTAAACCGGGCCGCTGGCGGCGCCGCAGATGCAGGTGCGGAGGATGGGCGTGCAGTTGATGGGGCCGGCGCCCCACGCCAGTCCGTGCGGTTCGGCCACCCCTCAGGCACCCTGCGCGTAGGCGCCGAGGCTGCGCTGGTCAACGGCCAATGGCAAGTCACCAAAGCCCTGATGAGCCGCAGCGCACGGATTTTGATGGAGGGCTGGGTGCGAGTGCCGGGGGATGTGCTGGAGGGGTGAGCAGTGGGCGCTGCGCCGTGGAGCGCCCACGGCGGGTGTTGAGTGGATTGATATGAAATATGGCTGCAGCGCTTGATGGGCTTGCGGTATTAGCTATCAAAAATGATTTACCGCACCTAAAAAGACGCTGGAAATTGCCCATCGGAAGGCGGTCGGAGGTGGCCACAGAGCCTTGCCCACCGCTACCCCGGCGAACCAGCCCGAGACACAGGCCCGCAGAGGTCTCGATCCAACATGCAGTCAATGAAGGCGGCCAACACTGCGGTCTGGTGGCGCCGGTTCGAAAAATAGAGGAACAGCCCCGGCCGGGTGATCGACCAGTCGGCCAGTACCTGCACCAACTGACCTTGGGCGAGGTGCTCATCCACACGTTCACGGTCGAACGCGTAGGCAATGCCCAGCCCTTGCAGCGCTGCAGCGACGCCAATGTCCGAATGGTTGGTGACCAACGGCCCTTGCACGGCCACCTCGATCCGCCTGCCTTTTTTCTCAAACTCCCACGGGGCAGTCCGGCCATCCATCTCCAATCGCCAGTTGATGCAGGCATGGCGGTGCAGGTCATCGGGTGAATGCGGCACGCCGTGATGCTCCAGGTAGCCTGGCGATGCCACGGCGATCATCTTCACGTCGGGTGTCAGGCGCACGGCGACCATGTCCTTCTCCAGCCGTTGGCCCACGCGGATGCCTGCGTCAAAGCGGCCAGCGACGATATCGCTCAGGCCATCGTCGACCACGATATCCAGCACCACATCAGGGTGCGCACCGTGAAACCGCCCTAGGCGCGGCGCAATGATTTGCCGGGCGGCCATCCCCAGCGTATTGATGCGCAGCGTCCCGCTCATCTGGCCCGCTGCGGCACTGGCTTCGGCCACGGCGGCGGCCATCTCCCGAAACAAGGGCGCGATGCGTTCGTACAACTGCGCCCCCGTGGCCGTGGGGGCCACGCTGCGCGTGGTGCGGTTGAGCAGCCGCGCCTCTAGCCGGGATTCCAGCTGGCGAATGGTCTGGCTCAGCGCTGAGGGTGAAAGCCCCAGATGTTCCGCTGCACGCGCAAAGCTCTCGCGCTCGACCACCGCAGCAAAGGCCTTCAGTTCGGCAAATTCCGATCCCCTCATTCTGTATTGCTTTCTACATAACGAATACGAACTCTAGGATATTCACTAATCTCTGCTGGCGGCGCAACCTAGGGACTTCACCACCAAGGAGTTTTCCCCATGAACGCACTCACGCTCCCCGGCCCGATCGCCACCTACTTTGCGGCCGACCCACAAGATCCCGACGGGTGGACCCGATGTTTCACAGCACAAGCGGTCGTGAAAGACGAGGGCCACATCTATGCCGGCCTCAACGCCATCCAGGCGTGGAAGGCGGCGGCATCCACCCAATACAGCTATACGAGCGAGCCGTTCGCGCTCGAACAGAAGAACGGCCGTCACATCGTCACAAGCCATGTGACGGGCAACTTTCCGGGCAGCCCGGTCGACCTTCGCTACCACTTTCGGATCGAAGGCGGTCTGATTGCCTCGCTGGAGATCGGCGCATGAACTTCGACCTCCAATTGCAGGGGAAACGCGCGCTGGTGACGGGCGGCACCAAAGGCGTGGGCGCCGCCGTCGTGCAAGCACTGCGGGACGCGGGTGCGCAGGTCATCGCCACAGCGCGCTCTGTGCCCGAGTCTTCCATCGCGGGCGTGACCTGTGTTGCCGCCGATCTCTCGACCGCCCAGGGTGCAGCCGCTGCGGCGCAATCGGCGCTCCAACGTTGGGGCGGCATTGACATCCTGGTCAATGTGGTGGGGGGCTCCAGCGCGCCCGGCGGTGGCTTTGCGGCGCTCGGCGATGCGCAGTGGGCCCGCGAAATGAACCTGAACCTGATGCCCGCCGTGCGCCTGGACCGCGCCCTGCTGCCCGCCATGCTGGCCCAGGGCAGCGGCGTCATCGTTCACGTCAGCTCGATCCAGCGCCTGTTACCGCTGCCCGAATCAACCATCGCCTACGCGGCGGCCAAGGCCGCCCTTTCCACCTACAGCAAAGCACTGTCGAAAGAGGTAACGCCAAAGGGCGTTCGCGTGCTCAGGGTCTCGCCCGGCTGGATCGAGACAGAGGCCTCCGTGGCACTGGCCGAGCGCCTGGCTGCACAAGCCGGTACGGACTACGAGGGCGGCAAGCGGATCATCATGCAGTCGCTGGGCGGTATCCCGCTTGGAAGGCCTGCCCGGCCGCAGGAAGTCGCAGACCTGATCACCTTCCTGGTGTCACCGCGTGCCGGCTCGATCTCAGGCTCTGAGCACTTGATCGATGGCGGCACGGTTCCAACGGTGTAGCGACACGCAACGGGCCAAAGGCATGAAAGCGCCCCGTCGAGGAGCCGTGCTACAGCCAATGCTCCATTGGCAAGGGCCGGAGTCTGGCGGTCGGGTCTGCACCAACCATTGGCTGGCTAACTAGCGACCATTGCGGCCTATCGCGGGGCGGCGCTGACCACGCAGAAACGGGCTTCTGACGGCCGCGCTCTGGTCAGCGCCGGCCTGCCTGCCCCCTGGCGCGACGCAATGGCCATTCGCCAGCATGCCCCCGGCCACGTCAGTCCTCAAACCCCAAAAACGTCACCGCCTCGTCCACGCTCTTGCGCTGCGACACCACCGCGTTGGCCGGGAAGCTCTCATCGGGCCAGCCCATCGCGATGCAGGTCTGAATCACCTGGTCGTCGGGGATGCCTGCCTCGGCGCGCACCACGGGCGACTGCATGATGCCCTGGCTGTTGATGACGCAGCCCAGGCCCCGCGCCCACGCGGCGTTGACGATGTTGTTGACCACGCCGCCGCAGTCAAACGGCGCGATATCGCTGCCGTGGATGGCCCGGTCATAGGTCACCACGATGGAGACCGGGGCGTCGAACTGGCGAAAGCCGCGCAAGATCCAGTCGTGCCGCTTTTCTTTGTTGTCGCGCTCAATGCCCATGGCGGCAAAGAGCTGCTTGGCAACACCAATCTGCCGTTCGCGGTGCGGGCCGGCGTAATCCGGCCCCAAGCGAAATTCACGTGAATGGGGCACGCCCGCCAGATTGCGCTCGACGTTGCCCGCGCGGATGCGGTCGAGCACCTCGCCGCTGACCACATAAAAATTCCAGGGCTGGGTGTTCATGGAGGTGGGCGCGCGCATGGCCAGCGCCAGCACCTCGCGGATGAGCGCCTTGGGAACGGGCTTGTTCAAATAGCCGCGAATGCTGCGGCGCTGCTGGATGACGTCGTCGAATTTCATGCAGGTCTCATAAGGCGGAATTTTTCGGGCGGCTTGGGGACGTCGGCTTGCTAGTCCATCCGCACGCATTCTCCAAACGTTGGACCATCCGGCGGGTCAACTGCGGGACAGGCCCGGCCCGCCGCAAGCGCATACCCATTGCGTGCCAAGTGGGCCGGTCTAACAGATCGAGCCGGCAGATGCCCCAGACTGCCGTTCATGCGCTGCGCAGCTCCCGATACGGCGTGTTCAAGTGCGCGCGGGACATCTACCACCGCCATTGCACATGGGTCTTGGGCAAGCTTTCACAGGCCGCATCGATGGTGCAGACTCGGATCATGTCGGTAGCGCACACGGCGCCTGGGCACAAAAAACCCGCTCAGGCCCTGTCCTGCACTGCCCCGCCCTGCCCGCTTTCAATGCGGTTTCTGCCGTTTTTCTTGGCCGCGTAGAGCCGCTGGTCCACCAGGTCGATGAAAGCCGATGGCACCATGTCGCCCGCCGCAATGGTGGTGCCGACGCCGATGCTGACGGTGAGCTTTTGGTCGAACGGCGATTGCGCGTGGGCGATGGCTTTTTTGTGAAGCATGCTCCGGCAGCGCTCAGCAACTTTGAGGGCCGCGGGCGCGTCGGCCTCGGGCAACAAAATCACAAACTCTTCGCCGCCAAAACGGGCGACCAGATCTTGCGGGCCGTCCAGAGCCAGGCTCAAGGTCTGCGCCACATCCGTCAGGCACTGGTCACCGGGGATGTGGCCATACAGGTCGTTGTATTGTTTGAAGAAGTCGATGTCGAACATCAAAACCGACAAGGGCTTGCGGCTGTCGCGGGCGCGCTCCCACGCTTCATCCAGGCGGGCGTCGAAGCGGCGGCGGTTGGCGATCTGGGTGAGGCCATCTTTGAACGACAACGCCTCCAGCTCTTTTTGGAGCGCAATCATTTTTTCTTCGTTCTTTTTGCGCTCCGTGATGTCAAACATGAAGCCGATCAACGATTCCACCTCGCCACGGTCATTGCGCTCGATGTGCACCACTTCGCGGATCCACACATAGCCGTTGTCTCTCGTCAACGCGCGGTAATCGGCTTCGTGGTCGATGCCGGCTTCGGACTGCGCAACGCAGAAGTTCACGACCGCGTCGCGCTCGTCGGGGTGCATGCGCTCGGCCCAATCGTTCACGCTTTTCCAACTGTCCTGGGGCCAGCCCAGCAACGTTTCGATTTGCGGGCCCACATAGGCGTATTGCTTGCTGGCCCAGTCGATTTTCCAGGGGATGGCCAGGGTCGATTCGAGCAGTGTTTTATAGCTCGCGCTGTCGTTGGAAAAGTCGCTCAACTCCGCCATGTTCCGTCTTTCTCTGTGGGGCCCGTGTCGTGGCAATGGAGCATCAGCCCATGAGGGCGGGCCTGCCGTGCACGGTGGCGATGGCGTTCCAGTACCAATAAAAATAACCGCCTTCGTTTTGCAGCAGCGTGTGGGTCAGTACGCTGTTCTGGCGGATGTCGCCCCAGCACGCGTGGGCCGACTGGCGGTTGCCGTGCAGGTCAATGCACTGGGCTTGGCTGTTTGCAGGCATGGGCGGTATATACAGCGCGCTGCCACGTGGCACCCACAGGTCGGCCAGCCGGATTTTTCCCAGCGCGGGCCAATAGCGGCCCACTGTGGTCACCAGCGGCTGCGTGGAGTCGGTGGAGGCGAAAACGTGCGGAAAATTGTGGTGCTCCAGGTCAGTACACACCACGCTGAGCAATTGATTGCCCGTGTGCTGATAAGGCGACCAGTGCCCTGCGAACACGCCGTATTCGTATTGAATCTGTTGCAGCGAAGCGACCGGGCTCTGCACCTCAATGACCTGGCCCGGTTCGACCAGCGTGATGCCAAAGGCCGCAGCGGCTTCACGCGTGGCCCACATCGGTTCGAACTCCACCCGCTCGGCGGCAAAGGCCAGTTGGGTTTCCAAACCGTAGGACCCGTTCGGTTCGCGGTGCACCACGCGCGGCACCTGGTATTCATTGCCCATGGCGACCGACGGATCGGAGACGGCCGGACGCAATAGCTGCGCGCCAGGCGGGGGGCTGCCCCAATAGGTGGGCTTGCCGTTGTCGTTGAAGAAAAAAGGAGTGCTGGTGATGTTCACCTGGGTGACATCCAACTCTTGGATGAACAGCGGCGCGTCGAGATGGGTTGAGGGCATCGTTGAAGAAAGAAGAAGGACGCAATGATGAAAGAAGCCGGGGCCATCCCAACGCCGCACCGCATCACGGCATCCACACCGTGAGACAGGCGAAACAACGTGGGCCTCAGGGGGCTCCGACAAAGTGTGTCGACTTGTTTTTTTGAAACACTATAGCGGCGTGTGGCGACAACCGGTCGGTTCACTGCGGGGCAGCCGACCGTTTGGGACACGCTGCAGCGGAAAAATGCACGCTAGCGCTTGATGATCAAGCGCCAGAAGCTATCAAAAAAGAAGCAGTCACCCCACAGCCGGCGGCGGGTCGCCCCCGTCCGCAGCCTTCATCCGCCGCCACAGTGTCGCCCGGCTGATGCCAAGCAACTCGCACGCCTGCCGCTGGTCGCCCCGCACGGCGTCCAGCACCTCGCGCACGTGCTGCTGCTCGGCACGGTGGCGGGTGTCTTTCAACTGCGGCTGCCGCGCAGCGAGGGTGGAAGCCCGCAGGGGCGGCCCGGCGCATTCGGGAAAGACCTCTGCCAGCCGGGTCGCGTCCACCACGCCGTGGGCATCACACACATACGCCTGGCAGGCCAGCAAGCGCTCCACCCAGTTCTCCAGCTCACGCACGTTTCCAGGCCAGGTGTGGGCGTGCGCCTGTGCGCTTTGCAGCACGGAGGCCAGCAGTGTGTGGGTCGCCTCGATGGGCTGCTGATGGTGCTGCGCAGGGTGCAACGCAGGGGCAGGCGCATCGGCCACGCCCTTCAGGCGCCGATCTAACAGAGCCTGCGCCAGGTGGGTGATGTCTTGGGCGCCGCGCTCGCGCAGTGCAGGCGTGGCCAGGCGCAGCACGGCCAAGCGGTAATACAGGTCGCGGCGAAACAGCGATTGCTCCACCAGGGCAAACAGGTCGGCGTGGGTGGCTGCGATCACGCGCACATCCACCGGCACGGGCGTGGTGGCGCCCACCCGCAGCACCTCACGCTCTTGCAGCACGCGCAGCAGGCGCGACTGCAGGGCCAGCGGCATGTCGCCGATTTCATCCAGAAACAGGGTGCCGGTGTGCGCGGCCTCGATCAGCCCAGTCTTGCCACCACGCCGTGCACCCGTGAAGGCACCTTCTTCATAGCCAAAGAGTTCGCTCTCCAGCAAGCTCTCACTCAGAGCGGCGCAGTTCACCGCCAAAAAAGGCTGCGCCGTGCGGCGGCTGGCGCGGTGAATGCCTTGGGCCACCAGCTCTTTGCCGGTGCCGCTCTCGCCCAGGATGAGCACGGTGGCGTCACTGCCCGCGCACTCGCGCGCCAGGGCCCGCAGGCGCAACACGGCGGGGCTGTCGCCCACGTAATCGTCGATGCGCCAGCGCACGCCCGAGCCGCGCTGGCGCTGGTTGGCGCGCAGATGGCGGTCAGCGTTCTGGATAACCTGCGGATCGCGGCACACCAGCAACGCGCCGGTGAGCACACCGTTCTCGACAATGGGGGCGCGGCGGACCACTTGCGTGCGCGTGGCCAGTTGCACCACGTCTTCGCTGCTTTCAAGGTGGCGCAACGTGGCCGCCATGTCGAGTTGCGGCGCCACGGCGCCCAGTGACCGCCCATGCAGCCGCTCGGGGGGGGTGCCCAGCAAGGCGGCCATGGTCGGGTTCAGTGCCTGGATGCGCTGCTCGCAGTCCACAGCCACCACACCGTCCTGGAGCTGGCCCAAGATCGTCTCCAGCCGCTGGTGGCGGGTGCGCTCGGCCTGGCGCTGGCGGGCCAGCGCCAGGGCCTCGTTCAAGGCCTGCAGCACAGCGGCATCTGAATACAGCAGCACGCTGGGCATGCCCGCGTCTTCGGCCAGATCAGCCACCAGGCCGGGTGCCACCACCGCACCAATGCCTGCAGCTTGCATGGCCTGCACACAACTGTGTGCGTCTTCGGGCCCGTGGTAGCTGAACTGGGCAATGCCCACGCCAAACTGCACATCAAACTGGGCCAGCAGGTCAGACGGCCCGTCAAACGTGACCAGGCCCACGCGCGGCGACAGCAATCGCGCCCGGGCCAAAGCGCCCAGCAGGTCAAAGCCACGCACCTCGATCATGGCAACAGGGATGTCCACCCGCTCGCGGATCCAGGCGCCGCTGGCCCCAGCCACCACCAGCGCGTCAATAGGCGTGTGCGCATGCAACGCCAGCACCGCGTCCACAGCGGCGTCGAACGAGGCGCTGATGTGCGACACCAGCGCCTGGCGTGACAAGCCCACGGAGATGCGCTCCAGCACGCGGCCAATGCGGTGGCGCCCCACGGTCACGATGTGGGGCAAGGCGGCGTCAGGCATCAGGCTGTGCATTTCACTCATGAAATCCATTATTTCATTTTTGAAACATTGCACACCCAAACCACCGCCACATCGACCACCAACACACTTCAAAACCGCCGAAAACTCTTTTTCAATCAGTCACTTACAGAACGCGGCGCAAGCCAGTCCACATCTGGCACAGGCATTGCAATCCGCCAGATCAACAACACACCCCGGAGACATCCCCATGACCTTGACCCGCCGCCGCACCACCACCCTCGCCTGCGCAGCCCTGGCTGCCTGCGGGCTGTCTGGGCTGGTGACCACACCCGTTTTGGCACAAGACCAGTGGCCCAGCAAACCCATCCGGCTGGTGGTGCCGTTTTCGGCCGGGGGCGCCAATGACCTGATGGCACGGGCCGCCGCCGAGGGGGCCTCCAAAATTCTGGGGCAGTCCATCGTAGTGGACAACCGTGCGGGCGCGGGCGGCACCGTCGGCGCGGACATCGTGGCCAAGGCAGCCCCCGACGGCTACACCCTGCTGGTCAGCGCGGCCGGAGTGATCTCCAACAGCATGATCAAGAAGACCATGCCGTTCAAGGACGATGCACTCACGCCGCTGGTGATGATCGGGCTGGCGCCGTCGGTGATCGTGGTGCCCAAAAACGCGCCCTACAACAACCTGCGCGATTTCGTCGAGGCGTCCCAAAAGGGCCAGGGCTTTAACTTCGCCACCGCCGGCACCGGCAGCACGCCCCACTTTGTGGCCGAGATGCTGAACGTGAAATACGGCGCGCAGTTGCAGCCCGTGCCCTACAAAAGCGGCGGAGAGAGCACCACGGCCGTGCTGGGCGGGCAGGTGGAAGGCACGTCCGAGGCCAGCATCATCGCCCTGCCCCACATCCTGAACGACGGCCGATTCAAAGCCCTGGCCACCACCTGGACGAAACGCATCTCGGCCTACCCGCAGTTGTCGACCGCCGTGGAGCAAGGGTTTGCCGACGTGCAGATCGCACATTGGGCGGGCATCCACGCGCCCGCTGGCACCCCCGCCGCCGTGCTGGACAAGGTGGCTGCCGCCGTGGACAAAGCCATGCACGACCCCGCCACCGTCGCCCGGCTCACGGGCCTGGGCATTGAGCCCGTCGGCGGCACCCGTGCCGAATTCGTCGTTTTTGTGGACGCCGAGCGCAAGCGCCTGGGCGAGATCGTGAAAGCCGCCCACATGCAGGAAAAGTAAGCCGCCACTGAAAAATTGATAGCAGCTTGCGCTTATGCCATATGCGCAAGCGGCCAAAACGGCCAAAAAAGCCCCTCACGTGCCCCCCCAAACCCTGACACCGCTCACAAAGGCCACCCCATGATCTCTCGCCGTACCGCCCTGCGCACCGCCCTTCAACGCACTGCAGCACTGACTACCGTGGCGGCTGCCGCAGCCTTGCTGGGCGCACCCAGTCTGGCCAGCGCCCAGACCGCCGAAGCATGGCCCACACGCCCGGTGCGCCTGATCGTGCCGTATGCCGCCGGCGGCTTTGCCGACACCCGCGCCCGCCTGATCGCAGAACAACTGGGCAAGGTGCTGGGCCAACCCGTGATCGTGGACAACCGGGGCGGCGCCGGGGGCGTGACGGGCACCGACGCCATCGCCAAGGCCACCGACGGCCACACCTTCGGTTTTGGCTCGCCCGGCCCGCTGGTCACCAACCCCATGCTGATGAAGAAGATGCCGTACGACGCCAAAACGGCGATCAAACCCATCATCCTGATCGAAGAGGCCCCGCTGTTCCTCACCACCGCCCTCAACCAACCGTTCAAGAACGTGCAGGAGCTGGTCGCTTTTGCCAAGGCCAAGCCGGGCGAGCTGACGTTTGGTTCGTCGGGTGTGGGCGGCGCACACCACCTGTCGGGCGAGCTGCTGGCCTACCAGACCCACACCCAAATGACCCACGTGCCCTACAAAGGCGGTTCTCTGGCGGCGTCTGACCTGATGGGCGGGCATCTGGCGATGATGTTCGAGATGGGGTATTCGGCGCTGCCGTCCATCAAGGCGAAAAAGATCAACGCGCTGGCCGTGTCCAGCAAGAAGCGCCTGGCCGTGTTGCCCGATGTGCCCACCCTCGACGAAGCAGGCATCAAGGGCTTTGAGTCGTACAACTGGCTGGGCATGATCGCCCCCGCCAGCACCCCCCAATCCGTCATCACCCAGCTCAACCGCGCGGTGAACAAGGCGCTCGAAACCGACACCGCGCTGCGCGACATGATCGAGGGCAGCGGCGGGATGATTGTGGGCGGCACGCCCGAGGCCTATGGCAAGTTCATGGACGCCGAACGCGCCAAGTGGGCGCCGGTGATCAAGGCGGCCAAGATTTCGCTGGACTGAACACCCCAACCCTAAAAGCGCTGCCAGGGTGCAACACGCGCCTTGGCGATGCACCAAATTTCATAGCAGGTAGTCCATATTCAGCGGGCGCCCCCCTTTTTTGCCACCAAAGATGAACACCAAACAACAACTCAAGGCGCTGGCCCATGCCCGCCGCGGCATACTCGTGCCGGGTGCGTTCAACGCCCTGTCGGCCCGCGTGGTGGCCGACCTGGGATTTGAGGCGATCTACGTCACGGGCGCGGGGGTCACCAACATGTGGTTCGGCCTGCCAGACCAGGCTTTCATGGGCCTCACGGACATCGCCGACCACACGGCGCGTATCCGCGATGCGGTGGAGGTGCCGCTGATCGTGGACGCCGACACCGGCTTTGGCAACGCCCTGAACACCTACCACGCCGTGCGCACGCTCGAACGCGCGGGCGCAGACTGCATTCAACTGGAAGACCAGGTCAGCCCCAAACGCTGCGGGCACTTCAACGGCAAAGAAGTGATCACCACCGGCGAAATGCTGGGCAAGATCAAGGCGGCTGTCGATGCGCGACGTGACCCCGACCTGCTCATCATGGCCCGCACCGATGCGGCGGCCGTGCACGGGTTTGAAGCGGCCGTGGAGCGCGCCCAGCAGTTTTCCGAGGCCGGGGCCGACATCCTGTTTGTGGAGGCCGTAACCACCGCCGACGAGATTCGTGCCCTGCCCCAACGCTTGGCCAAGCCCCAACTCATGAACATGGTGATTGGGGGCAAAACCCCGATCTTCAGCGCCCAAGAGCTGGGAGGCCTGGGCTACGGCATCGTGCTGTATGCCAACGCCGCACTGCAAGGCGCCGTGGCTGGCATGCAAAAGGCGCTGACAGTGCTGCGCGACACCCAGCGCATCGACGAAGACCCCGCCCTGGTGGCACCGTTTGCCGAACGCCAGCGCCTGGTGCGCAAGAGCGAGTGGGATGCGCTGGAGACGCGATACCGATAAAAAAGCCCTCGCGATGCCAAGGCCTCTGATGCAAGCGCCCCATCCGTTCGAGCGCAGTCAGCCAGAGCCTGGGCACAATTTTCGGGCAAGCCTTCGCCGGGCGCTGGCCGAACGCCTCTCGCTGAGGCAGGAAACGCCCTCGCGAATCGCACCATCGTAAACGGGGATAAAAGTCGCTCAAGCGCTTGATTTACAAGCACAAACAGCTATCAATTATGGAGCAAATCGAGACCCTGACAGCCGCCCATGCCTCGCATCCGCCCTGCACCGGCGCAATCGAACCCGCCGCGTGCCACTTGCGGCCCCCTTGACGCGGAGCGGACAGGTAAAAACAGGTGGCAGGCAGAAAATATAGTGCTCCCCTGCGCCAGATCAATCGAAGCGGCGCTGCACAATGGGTTTTTTCTGCACACCGTCAGCGCGTCTCGCCAATGCATAGCATTTCTTCCCTGAACGTTGTGGACCTGTTGCTCGACGCGGTCTGCATGGTCAAGGCCGACAGCACCATTGTTTTCGTCAGCCCTGCGTTCGAGCGTATTTTTGGTTACACACCGGCCGAAGTGGTCGGCCGGCGCATGCTGGACATGGTGCACCCTGACGACCTGCCGATGACCGAGCAGGAAGCCCAAAGCGTGATGGACGGCAACCTGCAATTGCGGTTTGAAAACCGCTACGTCCACAAGAACGGCAGCACGGTGCACATCGGCTGGACCGCACGCTGGCTGCCCGACCGGCAAGTGCGGCTGGCCGTGGCGCATGACATCACAGAGCGCAAGTTCGTCGAGTCCATACAGTCGGTGATCTACCGCATTTCGGAAGCTGCACACACCACACAAAACCTGCAGGCCCTGTTTGAGAAGATCCACCAGATCATTGGCAGCCTGCTGCCCGCCAGCCATTTTGCGGTGGCGCTGTACGACGCCGACACCGATGTGCTGCACTTTCCGTACCACGTCAACCAGCACATCCCGGCGCCTCCCCCCAAGGCGCTGGCACAGGACCCGCTGTGCGCCCAAGTCATCCAGCATGCGCGCACGGTGTTGATCACCCCCGAGAGACGCGCGCAGGCCGATGCGCTGCCAGCGGAGCACCCCAACCCCGCGCCGCTCTATTGGCTGGGCGTGCCCTTGCAAACGCCCAACGGCGCGGTCGGCGCCCTGGTGCTGCAAAGCTACTCAGAGCAAGACCGCTTCACAGAAAAAGACCAGGAGCTGCTGCAATATGTCTCGACCCAGGTGGCTTCGGCCATCGAGCGCCAGCAGATGCACGACCGCCTGGCCCACATGGCGCAATACGATCAGCTCACGCGCTTGCCCAACCGCCAGCTGTTTCTGGACCGCCTCAAAACCGCCATGGCACGCGCTCGGCGCGAACAGCATCTCTTGGCGCTGCTGTTTCTGGACCTCGACCGCTTCAAGGACGTGAACGACACGCTCGGGCACGCGATGGGTGACCTGTTGCTGCAGCGGGTCGCCCAACGGCTGATGGACGCTGTGCGCGGCTCTGACACGGTGGCACGCCTTGGGGGCGACGAATTCGTGGTGCTGCTGGAGGGCGGCCAGGCGCCCGAGCACGCCACGGCGGCGGCCGAAAAGATCCTGAGCGCATTCGGGCATCCGTTTGATCTAGAAGGCCATCCGCAGCTCATCAAACCCAGCATTGGTGTGGCCATCTACCCCGACCATGGCGGCGAGGAGCATCACCTGCTGGGACATGCGGACGAGGCGATGTATGTGTCCAAGAAAAACGGGGGCAACCAGGTGCAGGTGGCCCGCCCGCCGCAGCCGTAACCCGGCGCCCCCCTGGGGCAGCCTGAAGCCCCCAGTCATTGCACACAAAAGCCAAGCACACCCACGTGCTGAAGGGCTACCGCCCCGATGCGCAGAAGGCCTTGCAGGCAGGTCGCGGCACAATGGGCCCAGCGCTTTCGAATGGGGCACCCGCATGCCCATCACCGCCCCATCACCGCCCCACCCAACGCCTCACCAACGCCGAGCCACCGCCCATGCTCTACAACGCCCTCAAACTCGCCCATGTGCTGTCCATCATTGTGTGGATCGGCGGCATGGTTTTCGCGCACTACTTTCTGCGGCCTGCGGCGCAGACACTGGAGCCCCCACAACGGCTGCGGCTGATGCACGACGCGCTTCAGCGTTTTTTGACGGCCGTGGGGATTGCGGTGGCGGTAGTGCTGGGCAGCGGCCTGTGGATGATTGGCAACGTGGCCCGGCAGGCGGCGCAATCGGGCGGCACGTTCTCGATGCCGCTGGGCTGGACCATCATGGCCACGCTGGGCTTGGTGATGATGGCCATCTTCGGTCACATCCGTTTTGCGCTCTTCAAACGGCTCCAACGTGCCGTGGCAGCGGCCAACTGGCCCGACGGCGGCAAGGCATTGGGCAGCATCCGCACGCTGGTGGCCATCAACCTGGCGCTGGGGGTGGCCGTGGTGGTGGTTGCCTTTTTGATGAAGGCCTGACGACCCATGTCCCTGCCCCACCCGCCCCACCACTTGCCTGACCATGCCCCAGGCAAGGCCCGCCACCCCGTGTACAAAAAACGCTGGGCCTGGGTTGTGGCACTGGCGGCTGCGGGTGTTGTGGCCGCCACCGGTGGCGCTGCCTGGTGGGCAGAACGCCGGGTGAATGCAGCACTGGCCGATACGGTGCAGTTGCAGCAGCAGGTGGCCGCGCTGCAAACCACGCTGCTGGGCTATACGCGCTATACCAGCTACCTCACGGCGGGCAAACAGAACCTCGCCGAGCAGATGAAACTGCTGGCCGCCACGGTGGTGCGGGAAGAGGGCGCCACACAGATCATCGAAAAATCTGTGCTCGGGCTGGCATCGACCGGGGTGGTGGCCATCACCTACACCGCCGAATACGCCTTCGGGTTTGACCTGAACCCGCAAAGCTACGAGCTGCGCGCCACTGACAGCGGCATTGAGGTGCACATTCACCGCCCCATGCTGGTGTCCACACCCGCCGTCACCCACCTGCAGCACCGCATCCTGTCGGGCGGTCTGTTGACGGACGACAAAGGCGCCGTCATCAAACTGGCGCAAGAGGCCGCCAAGCGCGCACAAAAACAAGGCGAAGCCATGGCGTCCGAGCCTGCCGTGATGGCGCTGTGCGAAAAGAGCCTGACCGAGTTTCTCTACAGCTTTTTGGCCAAGCAGCCCGGCGTGAAGCAGGTGCCGCGCATCACGGTGGTTTACAAGCCATCGGCGTGAACTGCGCGCCCACGCGGGCATCCCTCAGCTGACGCTGACGCGGGCCTGGCAGAGACTGGCTATACCCATGGCCCCCTGCGAACTCAACCCTTCGACCACGGCGTGCATTGACGCACACCACACCGGCACCCGGCCGCCCCCGCGTACCATCGGGGCCCAAGGAGTTTTGACGTTGTTCCGATTATTTGAAAGCCGCCTGCCGCCCTACCCGCCTGCAGAGCCCCATCTCCCCCCACGTGATTTCATGGCCTTTGTGTGGGACGGCACCCGTGGCCTGCGCGGCTATGTGGCCGCCATGGCCGGTTTATCGGCAGCGATTGCGGTGTATGAAGCCCTGTTGTTTGCCGTGCTGGGCCGCGTGGTGGACTGGCTATCGACCACCGCGCCCAGCGCGCTGTGGAGCCAGCACAAAAGCGCGCTGATCGGCATCACCGCGCTGCTGCTGGCCTCGGTGGTGCTGGTGATGGTGCAAACCAGCATCAAACACCAGGTGCTGGCCATCAACTTCCCGCTGCGCCTGCGCTGGAACTTTCACCGCCTGATGCTGGGCCAGAGCATGGCGTTCTACGCCGATGAGTTTGCGGGCCGCATTACCACCAAGATCATGCAGACCGCCCTGGCCGTGCGCGACATGATCTTCACCACCACCGATGTGGTGGTGGGCATGGGCGTCTACCTGATCACGATTTTGGTGCTGCTGGCGGGGTTCGATGTGCGGCTGCTGCTGCCGTTTGCCGTGTGGATGGTGGCCTATGGCCTGGCCTGCTGGTACTTTGTGCCGCGCCTGGGCAAGGTGGGCAAGGCGCAGGCCGATGCGCGCTCGGTCATGACCGGGCGCATCACCGACGCCTACACCAACATCGCCACCGTCAAGCTGTTCTCGCACACGCGGCGCGAGTCGGAGTTTGCGCGTGCGGCCATGGACGCCTTCAAGCTCACGGGCTACGCGCAGATGCGGCTGGTGAGTCTGTTCGAGATCGTGAACCACATTTTGGTGGTCGCCATGATTCTGGGTGCTTGCGGCACCGCGCTGTGGCTGTGGTCGGCGGGTGAGGTGGGCGCGGGGGCCGTGGCCGCCGTCACGGCCATGACACTGCGCGTGTCGGGCCACGCCCACTGGGTGATGTGGGAGATGACGACGCTGTTTGAGAGCGTGGGCACCATCCAGGACGGCATCAACACCCTGACGCGGCCGCGCACCGTGGTCGATGCACCTGACGCCAAGCCGCTGAGCGTGACACAGGGCGAAGTGCGTTTTGACGCCATGACCTTCGCCTACGGCCAAGGCCCCGATACGCGCCCCGTGATCGACCGGCTGAATCTGACCATCCGCCCCGGCGAGAAGATCGGCCTCATTGGCCGCTCAGGCGCAGGTAAATCGACGCTGGTCAACCTGCTGCTGCGCTTTCATGATGTGCAGTCAGGCCGCATCCTCATCGACGGCCAGGACATTGCCCACGTCACGCAGGACAGCCTGCGCCGCAACATCGGCATGGTGACGCAAGACACTTCGCTGCTGCACCGGTCGATGCGCGACAACATCCTGTATGGCCGCCCCGATGCCAACGAGGACGATCTGCACAAGGCCGCCGAGCGCGCCGAAGCCTCCGATTTCATCGCCACACTGACCGACTTGCAGGGCCGCACCGGCTACGACGCCCATGTGGGCGAGCGCGGGGTGAAGCTCTCGGGCGGCCAGCGCCAGCGCGTGGCCATCGCCCGCGTCATGCTGAAAGATGCCCCCATCCTGCTGCTGGACGAAGCCACCAGCGCGCTCGACTCCGAGGTGGAGGCCGCGATCCAGCAAAGCCTGGACACCCTCATGCAGGGCAAAACGGTGATCGCCATCGCCCACCGCCTGTCCACCATCGCTGCCATGGACCGGCTCATCGTGCTGGACGCCGGGCGCATCGTCGAGGAAGGCACCCACGCGCAATTGCTCGCCCAGGGCGGCGTCTACGCGCGGCTGTGGGGGCACCAGAGCGGCGGTTTTCTGGGTGAATCGGAGGAAGACTGATCCGTGCACCCAGGTGCCTGCATGCGCTGCAGCACCCCTGCAGCCCCCGCAGGCACCGCGCGCTCAAGGCCGCCAATGGAAGGCGGGGTAGAAAAAACCTGAAAGCGATGTGCCTCAGAGTGCCCGCTCGCCCCCACCCTGCCCCACGCCAGCAGGCAGGCAGTGCGCGGGTTTCGACGGCTCGTCCCCACGACAAGGGGGGACGGGCACCACCGGCATGTAAAAATTGGGTTAAAAATAGCCTCTAGCGCTTATGGAACAAGCGCTATAAGCTACATATTCAATAGCAACAAATTCTTCAACCAACACCCCCCATGACTGCGTCTGATCTGCCCCTTGCGTCCACCGCGCCCCAGTTCACCCCGATGGCACTGCCCACCCCCACGGGCGATCAGCTCAAGGCCGCGCGCGTGGCGGCGGGGCTGAGCCAAGCACAGGCCGCCGAATTGATGGGCTACCCGCTGCAGACCGGCAGCCGGGGTGGAGTGCAGTCGCGCACCTGGCAGGCGCTGGAGAGCACCACCGACGAGCGCAACATGCAGGGCTCCGTGTTTGCCCTGTTTTTGTTGCTCACCGGCCAACATCCCGCGTTTTTGCTGGAGCGGCGTGCCGATGGTGGCAATGGCACGGATGCGGACGCCGAGAACCCGCCTCCCGCACCCAGCGTTTGAACCTCCACTTGGGCGGGCATGTCCCGACAAAAAAAAGCGGGGTGGCTTTTGAGTGCCACCCCGTTTTTTTTGCGCCACTACGCAACCTACCGCAGCGCCACCGCGACCACCTCCAGGCCACAGTCGCCGCATGCGCCTCCGAGCAGCGCGTCCGTCCCGTCAGTCCACCTTGATGTTGGCGCCGTGAATGACCTGGGCCCATTTGTCCACTTCGGCCTTCTGGAAAGCGGCAATCTGCGCCACAGACAGATCGGCCGGCTCCATGCCAAAACCCTTGAGGCGGTTTTGCATGTCGGGCTGGGCCAAGACCTTGCGAATCTCGTCATGCAACCGCGCGACGATGGGCTTGGGGGTGTTCTTGGGCACAAAAATCGCTTGCCACGACTGCACTTCGAAGTCCTTGAGTTCGGGCACACCCGATTCGGCCACCGTCGGCACATCGGGCATGGACGCCAGACGCTTGGCCGACGTGACCGCAATGGCGCGCAGCTTGCCGCTCTGGATGTGAGGAGCCGCCACCACGGTGGTGTCAAACATCATGTCCACCTGGCCGCTGATCACATCCTGAATGGCCGGGCCACTGCCCTTGTAAGGCACGTGGGTGAATTTGATGCCCGACTTGAAGCCCAGCAACTCGACCGACAGATGCTGCGAGCTGCCGGTGCCCGCCGACGCCGACGACAGGCCGCCTTGTTTGGCTTTGGCAGCGGCAAGCACGTCTTTCAACGTCTTGTAGGGGCTGTTGGCGGCCACCACCAGCACCACGGGGTTGGTGCCAATCAGCGTCACGGGGTCGAACGACTTGATGGGGTCGTAGCCAAGCTTGGGGTACAGGCTGATGTTGATGGCGTGCGAGCTGACCGTGCCCCCCAGCAGCGTGTAGCCATCGGGCGCCGCACGGGCGGCGGCCTCGGAACCAATGCTGCCCGCCGCGCCGCCCTTGTTTTCAACAATGACGGTGGTACCAAGTGCCGTGCCCAGTTGCTGCCCGATCAGGCGTGCCAAGGTATCGGTGGTACCCCCGGCGGCGAACGGCACCACGTAACTGATGGTTTTGCCCGTGGGCCAGGTGCCTTGGGCGCTGGCGGGCATGCCGATGAGCCCGCTGGCCACGACGGCAGCCAGTGCGGCGGAGTGGATCAAGGTTCTGCGTTGCATGGTAATTGTCTCCAGGTGCGGTGTAAAAAACAGGGATCAGGGCCAAGGTGAAGGCGGGGCCGAAACAAAGGCAGGGACAAAGTGGCCCTGCGCCTCAGATCAAGGCAAATCAACAATCTCGACCCAGTTGGGGTTCTTGCCGGCAGGAAACCGCTGCGGGGCGCCGGGGATGCCGGTGGCGGGGTCAATCGGGTGCAGCGACACGCTGTTGGAATCCTGCCCGGCAGCGATCAGAAAGCGGCCCGACGAATCCACCGCAAACCCACGCGGCGTTTTTTCGGTGGGCACCTGGCCCAGTGGCTGCAACTGGCCCGTGGCGGCATCCACGCGAAAGGTGCTGAGCGTGCTGGACGTGCGCTCGGACGCATACAACCAGCGGCCATCGGGCGACAGGTGCAGATCGGCCGCCCAGGGCTTGCCGGAAAAACCGGCAGGCAGCGTGGTGGTGCGCTGCACGGCGCGCAGCGTGCCACGCTCTTTGTCGTAGTCCATCACATGCAAACCGGCATCCAGCTCGTCAAGCAAATACATGTGGCGCTGGGCGTTGTCCCATACAAAGTGGCGGGGGCCTGACTTTGCAGGAGCCACCGTGGTCAAGGCGGGCTCGTTGGCGCTGAGCTTGCCGGTCTCGGCATCAAAGCGCCAGGCCGACAGGTGGTCGCCCCCCAAGCTGGTGGCAAACACATAGCGATTGGCGGCATCGGCGTGAATCGCGTGGGCGTTGGGGGCTGTAGGTATCAGCTGCTGCACCGCCCCGACGGCGCCGTCTTTGCCAATGGCGTTGACGGTGATCTTGTGGCCGGGGTATGAAGCGGCCAACAGCCAGCGGCCTGTGGCATCGGTGTCGATGTTGGCCATGCTGTCGGCCAAAGCGGCCTCACCCAGCTTGCGCAGTTTGCCGCTGGCGGGGTCGATGGCCAGGCTCACCACCCGAAACGGCTGCGAGCGCAGCGCCACATACAGCACCTGCTTGTCGGGTGAAAGCGCCATGGGCATGGCCTGCCCGCCCAGCGGCAGCGTCTCTACCGGCTTGAGCGTGGCTGCACTGCGGTCCAGTTCAAACACCGACACATCCTGGCTGTCGGCATTGCTCACATACACCCAGGTGGCGGCCCAAGCCCCTGGTCCCGCTAACGCGGCGCTGAGCGCCAATACGAGTGGGGTGGCCCGCAGGCGCATGCAATGGATAGCCATGATTGCGATGGTTCCTTGAAGTGAAAGCGCAGTGGCACCGACAAGGGCCGTGTTACCGCGGGGAATGGTGTTGTTTCTGCCCAAAACATGACTGGGAGCTTTCGCAATCGCCATATCTATAGAGCCCACTTGTTATATGTCGTCATACAACAAAGGATGTATTTTGCTGGCACTCACAAGATTTTTCATAAAGGGATTACCCGAATTTCCAAGCGCCTTTGAGCGCCATTCTTTCCAATGAAAGCCGCAAAACAAATCACGAAAATCCTCCGTATTAACCCTAGATTTAGGAAATTTCCCACTCTGCACACCGTCATCGCATTGCATTTTTCCCAATCAAGTTGTACGATGACTAACAACAAAACCTCATACCGGAGACATTGCATGAATTTGAACCGCCGCGCGATCCTTCTGGCCTGCACCGCCGCTTTGGCAACCACCAGCACCGTTGCCACTGCGCAGCCGGCAGAGTGGCCCGCCAAAACGCTTCGTATCGTGGTGCCCTACCCACCCGGTGGCAGCTCGGACATCATTGCCCGGTCGATCAGCCAGTCGCTGTCGGAGCTGCTCAAACAAACCGTGATCGTCGAAAACAAGCCGGGCGCCAATGGCAATCTGGGAGCCGACTACGTGGCCAAGGCAGAGCCCGATGGCTACACCATGCTGCTGTGTGATGTGGGTGCGCTGGCCATCAGCCCGTCGGTCTACACCAAGCTGTCGTTTGACCCGTCCAAAGACCTGCGCGGCGTGACGATGCTCGCCTATTCACCCCATCTGCTGGTGGTGCACCCCTCGGTGCCGGTGAGCAATCTCAAGGAGTTGGTGGCGTACTCCAAAAAGAACGATCTCAACTTTGCCGTCACCGCTACGGGCAGCGCTCCCCATCTGGCGGGCGTTGCGCTGGAGCGTGCCAGCGGTGCGCGCTGGCAATACATCCCCTACAAGGGTGGCGTCACGGCCATCCAGGACACAGTGGCGGGCCAGACCCAGGTGCTCATGAACGGCATGCTGGCCACGTTGCCCCAGGTGCAAAACGGCAAGCTCAAGGTGTTGGGCGTATCCAAGTCCACCCGCATGCCACTGCTGGCGGACGTGCCCACCATCGCCGAACAAGGTGTGCCCGGCTACGAGTCCGGCACGTGGCAAGGCATTTTGCTGCCGCGCGGCACCCCCGAGGCGGTCGTGCAAAAGCTCAACAAGGCGCTCATCACCGCCATCCGCGCGCCGGAGTTGCGCTCCCGCCTGGCGGGCCAGGGTGCCGAAGTGGTCACGATGACGCCCACAGAACAAGACCAGTTTTTTGCAAAGGAGCGCGCCCGCTGGGCCAGCGTGGTGTCGGCAGCCAAGATCCGGCTTGATTGAGAAGGTGTGAGCGCATTGGCCAACCCGTATGCCGCACGACCGGCAGCGGGTGTGCTCCCGCCTTCTGAAATCCATCCTTTCTGTTCCCGTTGTCTTCTTCTTTTTTGATTTTTTCTCTTTTTAGCGGTTGCTGCTCACACCATGAATCCTCAAGAACTCAAAACCATCATGGGCTCCGGCCTGCTGTCGTTCCCCGTCACCGACTTCGATGCCAATGGCGACTTCAATGCCAAGAGCTACCAAGGTCGACTGGAATGGCTGGCCCCGTATGGCGCGTCGGCCCTGTTCGCTGCCGGCGGCACGGGTGAATACTTCTCTCTGGCTGGCGCCGAATACAGCCAGGTGGTCAAAACCGCCGTGGACACGTGCCGTGGCAAGGTGCCCATCATTGCCGGTGCTGGGGGCCCCACCCGCATGGCCATCGCCCATGCCCAAGAAGCCGAGCGCCTCGGTGCCCACGGCGTGCTGCTGCTGCCGCACTACCTGACCGAAGCCGGCCAGGAAGGTCTGATCGAACATGTGGCGCAGGTCTGCAACAGCGTGAAGTTCGGTGTCATCGTCTACAACCGTGACCGCACCAAACTCACCCCCAAGTCGTTGGCTATTCTGGCCGACCGTTGCCCCAACCTGGTGGGGTTCAAGGACGGCGTTGGCCATATCGAAACCATGTCCTCCATCTTCATGAAAATGGGCGACCGTTTTGCCTACCTGGGGGGCCTGCCGACCGCCGAGGTGTATGCCGCCGCCTACAAGGCACTGGGCACACCGGTGTACTCATCGGCCGTGTTCAACTTCATCCCCAAGACCGCGATGCAGTTCTACGAAGCCGTGCGCACCGACGACATGGCAACACAGCACCGCCTGCTCAAGGACTTCTTCATGCCTTACCTGGACATCCGCAACCGGGTGGAAGGTTACGGCGTGAGCATCATCAAGGCCGGGGCCACCATCGTGGGCCACAGCGCAGGCCCCGTGCGAGCGCCCCTGAGCGATCTCAAGCCTTCCGAGATGGAAGAACTCAAGGCGCTGATCGACAAGCTCGGCCCGCAGTAACCGGCGGCAAGGACCCTCTGCACGAATCAATGCGCCGTGTGCATCTGCGGCCTCGGGCGGTCTGCATCGTTGCCAACACGCGCAATAGCAATGGCTATTGAAGCGTTTTGCGCCAAGCAGCCCGATCCGACCCGCAGCGCGCCCTTTCCGCTCGCCTCGCGCAGAGGCGTCCAAGGGGTCTGATGTATCAGGCCCCTTGTGTATTCCAGACGCCGTGATCAATGCGACACGCCGGGTCGTGCACTGGCTGTCGTTTTTTCTGTGGCACGCCTATCCATCGACACCAAAACGGAGACAGACAACATGTTCAAGCCCTTCATGCTTGCTGCGGCAGCCGCCGTGGCCATTGCGGCCCTCTCGGGCTGCGCAACCAGCACGCCCACCACCACTTCAGCCTCTCAAGAGCAATCGGTCGCCGCCGCCGCCGAAAAACTGCGGGTCGCCATGATCGACCCCACGCCCGCTGCGTTGGCGCAGTTGGTAGCCGATGACCTGAGCTACGGGCACTCCGGCGGGAGAGTGGACACCAAAGACAGCTTTATCGGCGACCTGATCAACGGAAAGTCCGACTTCGTCACCATCACCATCACCGACCAATCCATCAAGGTCGTGGGCAACACCGCCATCGTGCGCCACACCCTCACCGCAGACACCAACGACTCGGGCAAGCCCGGCAAGGTGCAAATCAAGATCCTGGGCGTGTGGCAGCAGCAAAACAACCAATGGAAGCTTCTGGCCCGCCAGGCTGTGCGCGCTGCAACGTAAGATTGCAGCGAACGGTCCCTGACCGTTCTTGATCAACCTGCCCTCAGCCGCCCGCCCCCCCGCGCTGAGGAGCCGGCACCCTCCGCTTCCAGCGAACGCCATGACCGGGCGCCTTCACGCCATCGCCACCCAATGACACGCACCTCACCGCCCCACATCCTGCAGATCGCACGCCTGCCTCTTGCCGCCCTGGAGACCGAACTGGCCGCGCAGTATGACGTGGCCTGTCTCGCCGACCAGGCAGACCCTGCCGCCTTTTTGGCCGAACATGGTGCGGTTTTTACCGGGGTCGTCACGTCTGCGTCCATCGGCCTGCGGGGCGAGGTGATTGCCGCGCTGCCGAATCTGCAGGTGATCAGCAGCTTTGGCGTGGGCTTCGATGCGCTGGATATTGCGGCAGCACGCACGCGCGGCGTGCAGGTGGGCTATACGCCCGGCGTGCTCAATGATTGTGTGGCCGACATGGCGTTTGCACTGATGCTGGACGTATCACGCGGCGTGGCGGCCAGTGACCGCTTTGTGCGCCGCGGCGAGTGGCCCAAGGCCCGCTACGCACCGCAGACCAAGGTCAGCGGCAAGCGCCTGGGCATTGTGGGCATGGGCCGTATCGGCCAGGCAGTGGCCGAACGGGCCAGCGGGTTCCGCATGGAGGTGGGCTACCACAACCGCCGCCCCGCTGTTGGCTGTGCGCTCCCCTACTTCGACACGGTGACCGATCTGGCCCAATGGGCGGACTACCTCATCCTGACCGTGGCTGGCGGCCCCGCCACGCGCCATATGGTCAATCGAGAGGTGCTGCAAGCGCTGGGCCCACACGGCTACCTTATCAACGTCGCACGCGGCAGTGTGGTCGACGAGGCGGCGTTGATCGACGCACTCGCCCACCGCCGCATCGCTGGCGCGGGGCTTGACGTGTTTGAGGATGAGCCCAACGTCCCTGCCGCATTGATGGCACTGGACAATGTGGTGCTGACGCCGCACACCGCAAGCGGCACCCATGACACGCGCCGGGCCATGGCCGATCTGGTGCTGGAGAACCTTCGCTCTTTCTACGCCACGGGCAATGTGCGTGAGCCAGTTCCGGTCAACTGAGCAGAACACTGACGCATTGCCGTGACGGGTAAAAGGCTGCCATAGCAGCCCCTACAGCCGCCATACACAGCGCAACTCGGAATGGGGCACACAGAACTCTGTGCGCAACAAGCCTTATCTACGCGCTGTCACTCGCGGTGATACGGGTGTCCGGCATTGACCGACCATGCCCGGTAGAGTTGTTCGATGAGCAACACCCGCACCATCGCATGGGGCAAGGTCAGGTCAGACAGGCGAATGCGTTCGTGCGCAGCTTGGCGAAAAGCCGGGTCCAGACCATCGGGGCCTCCGATGACCAAGGCCACATCATCACCGCTCAGTTGCCACCCCTTGAGCCGCTCTGCCAAGGCTTTGGTGGTCAAGTTGGTGCCGCGCTCGTCCAATGCCACCACACGCGTGCCACGGGGAATGGCCGCTTCGATGCGCTCACGCTCGGCGGCGTAGAGCGTCTCCAGGGTCTTGGAGCCGCGCGGCTCGGTCTTGACAGCCTTGAGTTCGACTTTGATCTCGGGCGGAAACCGTTTGGCGTAATCGTCGTAGGCCGTCTGTGCCCAGTCGGGCACGCGCTGGCCTACGGCCACTATCCATAGCCTCACAGCCGCTCAGGCGTTGTGCGCCATGGTGTGTGTGCGTTGACCACCCGCCACGCCACTCACTTGCGGCCCGGAGCGCGCTTGGCAGCGGGCTTGGCGGCCGCGCCACCGCGTGCCGCAGTGGGCTTGGCACCCGTTTTGGCGGCTGCAGCGGCTTTGGAGCGTGGCGCCGAAGGTTTGACCACCACGGTCTTGATCGGTGCCTTGGTGGCGGCGGGTTTCTTGGCTGCAGCCGTGGGCTTCGCGGCTACCTTGGCCGGTGCGGCCTTGGCTGCACTGCTGCTTCTTGCTGGAGCCTTGGTGCCAGCTTTTACAGGTGCTTTTGCCACGGTCTTGGCGGCAGTCTTCGCTGCGGATTTGGCTGGAGCGGCTACGGGCTTGGCCGCTGATTTGGCGACGGCCTTGACCGTGGCCTTGCCCGACCGGGCTGCCACTGCAGGTGCGGCGGCCTTCTTGGCTGCCGCCTTTTTGGCGGGGGCCTTGGCAGCAGCTTTTGCGTCCGACTTGGCGGCCTTCTGAGCCGACTTCTTCTCGGCCAGCTCCGTGGCTGCGCTGGAGACGGGCTTGGCAGCGCCGAGCTTCAGGCGCACGGGGGTGTCGCCCCACAGCTCTTCCAGGCGGTAATACTGGCGAATGGCGGGCTGCATGATGTGGGCCACGGCAGCGCCGCAGTCCACAATGATCCATTCACCGTTGTCTTCGCCTTCAATGCGAGGCTTCACAAAACCTGCTTCTTTGACCGCATCGCGCACGCTGGCCGCGAGGGCCTTAGTTTGGCGGTTGGAGGTGCCCGATGCCACGATCACCCGTTCAAACAACGGCGAAAGATGCTCGGTGTTGAACACCTGGATGTCTTGCGCCTTGACGTCCTCCAGGCCATCAACGATGGCGCGCTGGAGTTTGGTAACGTCTTTTTTGGCGGCAGTTTCCGATTTGGAGGAAGTGGTCATCAGGCGGTGAAAGTGAAAGAAATGGAATCAATATAGCGCGCAACGGACTGCGCAGCCAGCGGGCAACGCCTCGGGTGTTGCGCTGGTGTGCGCATCGGCGTAGAGGCAGTTTGAGGTGTTTTTGACCTCTTGCGCCCGTGTGAAAAGCGCGGGCAGCTATTGAAATTATAGCTTTTGCGCTTTTCACGGCTTTCAGGGCGTTGTACGCGCCCCTTAAGCCAACCAGTCTTGCCGCACCAGAAACCGTTGCGTGAGGTCTGCTTCCGCAGAATCCGCAGCGTCAGAACGCTGGTACGACCACGACACGAGCGGCGGCATCGACAACAAAATGGACTCGGTGCGCCCCCCCGACTGCAGGCCGAAATGCGTGCCCCGGTCCCACACCAGGTTGAACTCGACATAGCGGCCCCGGCGGTACAACTGAAAGTCGCGCTCGCGTTCTCCGAACGGCAGGTTCTGGCGCTTTTCGACGATGGGCAGATAGGCCTTGAGAAAGGCATCCCCCACCGACTGCGTCATCGCCAGGCTTTGTTCAAAACCCAGCTCTGAAAAGTCGTCATAAAACACGCCGCCTATGCCGCGCTGCTCATTGCGGTGCTTGAGGTAAAAGTACTCATCGCACCACTGCTTGAAGCGCGGGTATTTGTCGTCGCCAAACGGCACCAACGCATCACGGCAGGTGCGGTGAAAGTGCACCGCGTCTTCCTCAAACCCGTAGTAAGGCGTGAGGTCCATGCCACCGCCAAACCAGCAGGTGGGCGTCTGCCCCGGATGGCCGGCCGCGATCATGCGCACGTTCATGTGCACGGTGGGCACATACGGATTGCGCGGGTGGAACACCAGCGACACGCCCATGGCCTCAAACGGCGCGCCCGCCAGCTCGGGCCGGTGCTGCGTGGCCGACGGCGGCAGTTGGGGGCCGCGCACGTGGCTAAAGCCACATCCTGCGCGCTCGAACACCCGGCCGCCTTCCATGATCTTGGTGATGCCGTCGCCCTGCAACGGCTCGCCGGGCGGCTTGCTCCAGGCATCGGCCAGAAAGCGCGCACCGCCCTCACCTTCGACGGCTTCGAGCGCCTCGGTGATGCGCGCTTGCAGGCCCACCAGGTAGCTACGCACACGGGCCACCGTGTCGGCAGGGTTCAAGGTCTGAGCGTCTGCCATCAGCTTTTCAGGGCTCGAAAGCCAATATCGCGGCGGTACTGCGCGCCATCAAACTGGATGCCGCGTGCCACGTCATACGCCCGCTGCTGCGCCTGCTTGACGCTGTCGGCCAGCACCGTCACACACAACACACGGCCACCGGTCACGCTGACCACGCCATCTTTGAGCTGCGTGCCCGCATGGAACACCACGGCATCGTCTGCCTCGGCGGGCAGGCCGGTGATGGCGTCGCCCTTGCGGGGAGTTTCGGGGTAGCCATGCGCAGCCATCACCACGCCCAGCGCGGTACGGCGGTCCCATTGCAGTTCGATCTGGTCGAGCTTGCCGTCAGCGGCAGCGGCCATCACGTCGCAGAAGTCGCTTTTCAGGCGCATCAGGATGGGCTGCGTTTCGGGGTCGCCCATGCGGCAGTTGAACTCAAGCGTCTTGGGCTGGCCCTTGGCGTCGATCATCAAGCCTGCATACAGGAAGCCGGTGTAGGGAATGCCGTCCTTTTCCATGCCACGGATGGTGGGCAGGATGATTTCGCGCATGGCGCGGGCGTGCACATCGGCCGTGACCACGGGGGCAGGCGAATACGCGCCCATGCCGCCGGTGTTGGGCCCTTCGTCGCCGTCTTTCAGGCGCTTGTGGTCCTGGCTGGTGGCCAGGGCCAGCACGTTCTTGCCGTCGCACAGCACGATGAAGCTGGCTTCCTCGCCTTCGAGGAACTCCTCGATCACCACCCGCGCGCCCCCTTCGTTGTGCGTCACGCCATATTTGTTGTCCACCAGCATGAAGTCCACGGCATCGTGGGCCTCCTGCAGCGTCATGGCCACAACCACGCCCTTGCCTGCTGCCAGGCCGTCGGCCTTGATGACGATGGGCGCGCCCAGGCGGTCCACGAAGGCGTGGGCAGCGGCTGGCTCGGTGAACGTGTCGTAGTCGGCGGTAGGAATGCCGTGGCGGCGCATGAAGGCTTTGGAAAACGCCTTCGAGCTTTCAAGCTGGGCGGCGGCCTTGGTGGGGCCAAAGATACGCATGCCATTGGCCCGGAACTCATCCACGACGCCAGCCGCCAGCGGAGCCTCGGGGCCCACCACCGTGAGGGCAATCTTCTCGGCCTGGGCCCACACGCGCAGTTCGCGCACGTCGGAGATCGCCACGTTTTCGAGCTTCGGGTTCAGGGCCGTGCCACCGTTGCCGGGTGCCACAAACACCTTGGTCACCTTGGGGGACTGGCTCAGTTTCCACGCCATCGCGTGTTCACGGCCGCCGCCACCAATCACAAGTACTTTCATAGGAACCTTTGGTGAACCCGGCTCGCAGCGCTGGGCTGCTTGGCGGGGTTCGGGGAAATATCAGTCGAAATACAGGTCAGCGCAAACAAAAAAAGGCCCAACGCAGCGGCACTTACAGAGCCGCGTTGTGATAGACCTCTTGCGTATCGTCCAGGTCTTCCAGCACGTCCAGCAGCTTTTGCATCCTGGCAGCATCGTCGCCCGTCAGCTCAATCGTGTTCTCAGGCCGCATGGTCACACCGGCCACCTCGGGCGTCAGGCCTGCGGCCTCCAGGGCGTTCTTCACCGCTTCAAAGTCGGCCGGGGCCGTCAGCACCTCTACCGCGCCGTCGTCATCGGTCACCACGTCTTCAGCGCCCGCCTCCAGCGCCACCTCCATGACTTTGTCTTCGCTGGTGCCAGGGGCAAAAATCAACTGGCCACAGTGTTTGAACTGGAACACCACCGAGCCTTCGGTGCCCATGTTGCCACCGTGTTTGCTGAACGCATGGCGGACTTCGGCCACGGTGCGCACACGGTTGTCGGTCATGGTGTCGATCATGATGGCTGCGCCACCAATGCCATAGCCTTCGTAGCGGATTTCTTCGTAGGTCAGGCCCTCGGCATTGCCGGTGGCCTTGTCGATGTTGTATTTGATGCGGTCGGCGGGCATGTTGGCCGCCTTGGCCTTGTCCACCGCGAGGCGCAAACGGGGGTTGGCGGACAGATCGCCACCGCCAGAACGGGCAGCGACGGTGATTTCGCGAATGATGCGGGTCCAGATCTTGCCGCGTTTCTCATCCTGGCGCCCTTTGCGGTGCTGGATATTCGCCCATTTACTGTGTCCTGCCACGAGAAGTCCTTTTGTATTGATTTAATCTACTGACCGCGATTTTACTTTTTGCCCGACCTGCCCCCCCGAGGAAACCCGAAATGGCCGAACCCCTGCTGATTGCCAAGCACGACACCATCGAATGCCACCTGCTGCCGGGCCTGGCCAACCGCCACGGGCTGATCACCGGGGCCACCGGCACCGGCAAGACCGTGACCCTGCAAACCCTGGCCGAGAACTTCTCGCGCATCGGCGTACCCGTGTTCATGGCCGACGTGAAGGGCGACCTCACGGGCGCCAGCCAGCCCGGCAAGATCGGCGACAAGCTGGCAGGCGTGCTCAAAGAGCGCGGGCTGGACTTGCCAGCGCCCCAGGCCTGCCCCACCACGCTGTGGGATGTGTTTGGCGAGCAAGGCCACCCGGTGCGCGCCACCATCTCCGACATGGGCCCACTGCTGCTGGGCCGCATGCTCAACCTGAACGAAACCCAGCTGGGGGTGCTGAACCTGGTGTTCAAGATTGCCGACGACAACGGCCTGCTGCTGCTGGACCTCAAAGACCTGCGTGCCATGCTGCAGTATGTGGGCGACAACGCCAAGGACTTCACGACCGAATACGGCAACGTCAGCTCGGCCAGCGTCGGTGCCATCCAGCGCGGGCTGCTGCAGATCGAGCAGCAAGGCGGCACGCAGTTCTTTGGCGAGCCCATGCTCAACATCCAGGACTTCATGCAGACGGTGGATGGCCACGGCGTGATCAACATCCTGGCGGCCGACAAGCTCATGAATTCGCCGCGCCTGTACGCCACCTTCTTGTTGTGGATGCTGTCCGAGCTGTTCGAACAACTGCCCGAGATCGGCGACCCCGATCAACCCAAGCTGGTGTTCTTTTTCGACGAAGCCCACTTGTTGTTCAACGAGGCGCCCAAGGTGCTCATCGAGCGCATTGAACTCGTGGTGCGCCTGGTGCGCTCCAAGGGCGTGGGGGTGTACTTCGTCACGCAGAACCCGCTCGATATCCCCGACAGCGTGCTGGCCCAGCTGGGCAACCGCGTGCAGCATGCGCTGCGCGCCTTCACCCCCCGCGACCAAAAAGCCGTCAAAGCCACGGCCACGACCATGCGGCAAAAGCCGGGGCTCGACATCGAGACTGCCATTACCGAACTGGCCGTGGGCGAGGCGTTGATCAGCTTTCTGGACGCCAAGGGCCGCCCCAGCGTCACCGAACGGGTGTTTGTGCTGCCGCCCGGCAGCCAGCTCGGCCCCATCACCCCGCAGCAGCGGCAGGCGCTGATGGCCAGCTCGCTCGTGGCGGGGGTCTATGAAAAGACGGTGGACCGCGAGTCTGCCTACGAAAAACTCAAAGGCCGCGCGGCTGACACGGCCACACAGGCACCCACCAATGGCAAAGGCGCGCCGGCCAATGCGGGCGACAGCGGTGGCGGGCTGATGGGTGGGCTCAACGACGTGCTGTTTGGCAGCACCGGGCCACGCGGCGGCAAACGCGACGGCCTGGCGCAAACCATGGCCAAGTCGGCGGTGCGGACGATGGGGACCTCGCTGGGCAAAGAGATCCTGCGCGGGGTGCTGGGCAGCCTCTTCGGCGGCAGCAAACGCCGCTGAGCCTGTGGGTGGAGCCCCCTCTCGCTCCACCCATTGCGCCGCCGCGCCGCACCAGCCGCCGCGACCCACACCGCAACGGGCTGCGCCTTCGCCACCCCACCGACACCACACGCTGCAAGACGCGGCCCACCACACTGCCAAAGCGCTCTGGGTGCGAGGAATGCTGCGCTCGTGACAATTCGGCGACACACCGAAATTCGTCACACATACGTCATCCATTTGTCACAAAACAGCCGTGAAATCGCCAGACATAACAACAAAAAGGAGGCGCGATGAAAAGATTCGAAAACCTGCTGCTGCGCTTGGGCGACAAGGTGATGCCGCTGGCCATGGCCACCTGGGTGCTGGCCTTTGTGGGGATTTTTGCCGGCTTCTGGCGGCCGC
>RCMZ01000070.1_pt1 | contig 61177 bp, 83 predicted proteins | sample 2041141 | NCBI WGS metagenome assembly RCMZ01 (sample SAMN09708263, study PRJNA481090) | Wastewater metagenome, whole genome shotgun sequencing project. | biome: sewage; isolation source: Davis station wastewater (DW) | place: Antarctica: Davis Station | collected 2010-03-01 | reverse complement strand
CGCTGCTGCGCCCGCCGCTGCTGCGCCCGCCGCAGCGCCCGCCCCGGTTGCCCAGCCAGCGCCCAGTGTGGCCGCAGCACCCGCCGCACCTGCTGCCCCTGCCGTGCCCAGCGCGCCCGCTGCCCCTGTTGTACCTGTGCATGATCCTTTGGCTGCGGCCCTGGCCGATGGCTGGATCCAGCACCCCAGCAGCGAACCCCATGTGTACAAGGGTCAGGACGTGAAGCTGAAGACCGAAATGGCCGCGCTGTACCCTGCCACGGCAGCTCCCGCTGCGCCTGCCGCACCTTCGGTTCCCGCCGCCCCTGCCGTGCCCGCTGCACCCGCTGCCGACGCCGCCGTGGCCGCTGCTGCCAACGCTGCGCAGTCTGCGACACCACCCTGGGCTCGCTAAACCAGCGCCCAAGTAAAAAGCCCGCCCAGTGCGGGCTTTTTCGTCAGTAACTGGAGCAGATATGACTACAACAATCGTAGCGACAGAGTTGATGGCAAAAATTGAAATCGGTATCAGCCGGGATCAAGGCAACGCCTATCGAAAGTATCTTGGGGAGCTAGTCCCGAACCTGGACGATGCCTTCCGTGTAAGTGAGTTCAAGTTCCGCCCACACATGGGTGCAAGTCTGCAGGGTAACAAATGTGCCCGCGCTATCTGGTATAGCTTCCGCTGGGCAGTCGTCCCCAACTTCCCGGCCCGTGTGCTTCGCCTGTTTAACAGAGGGCACATGGAGGAAGCTCGGTTCATTGCCGCAATGCGCTGCGCGGACGTAACCGTGTGGCAATACGACGCCAATGGCAAGCAATACGGCATGAAGGATGCTTATGGGCATTATGGCGGAAGCGGTGACGGGATTGCTTACAACGTCCCACAGCTTCCAGCGGGCGCGTATGCGGTGGCCGAGTTCAAAACCCACAGCGGTAAGTCGTTTGCATCGCTGGTTAAGGATGGTGTGAAGATCTCCAAGTGGGAACATTACGTCCAGATGCAGCAGTACATGTACAAGTTCAATTACCCTTACGCAGTCTATGGGGCGGTGAACAAGGACAATGATGACCTGCACTTCGAGCTCGTGGCGCTGGATCGAGAACTGGCAGAGCGCGTGATTGACCGTGCTAGCAAAATCATTTGGATGGATAAGGCCCCTGCCCAAATTGGTAGCCCACCATCGCCGGGAAATTTTGGCTGCAAGTTCTGTGATTATAAGGCCGTATGCCATACTGGCATGCCTATGGCAAAGAACTGTCGCACCTGCACTTATAGTGAGCCAGCCCAGGAGGGTGACCCCGTATGGGGGCCTGCAGACGGTGCCGTGTGGCTATGCCGGATGCACAATGTTCGCTTGGGGCGGGCTACGCAAGAGGCGGGGTGCGAAGACTACCAACAGATGAAAGCATGAAAGCACGCGACTATCAAGAATGGGGTGTCAGTGCCCTTTGGGAATACTTCAAAGCCCACACTGGCAACCCAGTTATCGCTATGCCCACTGGTACGGGCAAATCCCACATCATTGCGGACGCTGTAAAGCAGGCATTGAACTGGTATATAACCACACGGGTTCTGATGCTTACGCACAGCAAAGAACTTATCGACCAGAATTACAAGAAGCTACTCGCAGTCTGGCCTAACGCTCCTGCAGGCATCTTCAGTGCCGGTCTGGGGGTGAAACAGACGCAGTTCCCCATCACTTACGCTGGCATCTTGTCCGTGTCTGGCAATGAGCACTTATTCGGGCACATTGACATCGTATTCATTGACGAATGCGACCTTGTGTCTGACGAAGAAAAGACTGTTTATCGCAAGGTTTTGGCTGCGCTAAAAGTTGCAAACCCAAAGATTAAATTCGTTGGTTTGACGGCTACGCCTTGGCGGCATGGCGTGGGCATGATCACTGACGGGGATAACCCGCTGTTCACACACATCGCTGTGGACATGATTAAGCCCGAGGTATTCAATTGGTTCTTTGATCAAGGCTACCTTTGCCGTCTGGTTGCAAAGCCAACTGCAACACAGTTCGATATCAGCGAGGTCAAGGTTCGTGGCGACGACTTCATTGCTGGGCAACTGGAGCGTGCTGTAAATAAAGACGACATTACGGAAGCCGCTATACGGGAAGCCCGTGAGGTTGCCGTGGGCCGCCGTAAGTGGCTGGTGTTCTGTGCTGGCGTGCAGCACGCTATCAGCACCACAGACATTATCAACATGTTGGGTATCGAAGCCCGCGTCGTCCACAGCAAGCAAAAGGCCAGCACCAAGAAGCAGCAAGGTGAGCGCGACGAAAATATCGAATGGTTCCGTAACTACAAGGGTGAAGGGCCTATCGCGCTGGTAAACAATGACATCCTTACGGTCGGCTTTGACGACCCGGACATTGACCTTATTATTATCCTGCGCCCAACAATGTCCAGCCGCCTATGGGTGCAGATGCTGGGGCGTGGGACGCGGCCTGTATTTGCAGAAGGGTTCGATCTATCCACAGCTGAGGGCCGGTTGCTGGCAATCCTGCACAGTCACAAACCGAATTGCATGGTGCTGGACTATGCAAAGAACGTCCCGCGCCTTGGACCTATTAACGATCCTGTCATACCGCGAAAGAAGGGCAAGGGCGGGCCGCAACCTGCGCCCGTAAAACTCTGTACAAACCCGTTGAAGGAGACCGGCAATCCCTGCAACACATACAACCATGCCAGTAGAAGGACGTGCGAAGTGTGTGGCGCGGAATTTCCCGAAACAATTAAGATTGGATTCGAGGCCGGGGAGCACGCCGTTACTAAAGCAACGGAGTTTCCAATCGTGGAGGCATTTACCGTGGAGCACGTGACGTACACAGTGCATAAGCGGTTGGGGCCGCAGCCGATGCTAAAGGTTAGATACCATTGCGGCATTCGGGCGTTCGACGAATATGTTTGCATCCAACACCCTGCAGGCAACTACGCTCGCAAGAAGGCGATGGATTGGTGGCGTGAGACTTATACGGGTGAAGGTTCGGTGCCTGAAACTGTTGACGCCGCGCTGGACTTGGCACGCGGGCTGCGTGCGCCCACGCACATTGACGTTCACCTGAATACAAAGTACCCGACCGTATTGCGTAAGTGCTACGACGGCTCCAAATTCGGCACACAAGAACCGCAAGTTAAAACTCCGGTCGTTGACATCACTGACGAACGGGTGCATACTGTGGTCACACAGGAAGCAGAGCCTGACTACCAAGCACAATGGAATCAGCGAACTGCCCTGGCTACTGAAGAACATGACCCATACGGAACAGACGATATACCATTCTGATTATGAACAACTATATCTTGATTGACCGCCGCGAACTGACTGTGCTGCACAAGCACGCGAACCGCATGGCGCTGTGCGCAGTGGATTGGATCGAGTGTCACAACTTGGAGACCGCCATCTTTGAAATTGGCGGCTGGGGATTTAAAAGCCTGTCCGATCTGCAAATGGCAACCCTGTATATGAATTTGACAGGTAGCAAGCTCATTACACACCGCTCGCACATGGAGCAAGTTCTGCAGGACGCATTGCAGCGATTGCCAGCATCGGATATTGTGCATGTTGAGGCGCACGACCAAGCCCGCAAAGTGAAGCGAGACGATAAGGGTCACTACCGCTACACTAAAGGACAGGCAGAGCCGACGCCAGCAAGCAAAGCCCCGTCTCCCCGCACTGTGGAAGCAAACCATGATGCCGAGGCCGACAAAGCCTATACAGCGCCCCAGGTGGCCCCAAATACCGAACCCGTGTTTGCGCCCTGCACCCCCGCGCCTTTCGCTGCCAGCGCCCCGGCTAGCCGCGAGCCTGGGGCTACGCCGCGTGTAACCACACCCCGCCAGGGCGGCACGCGGGCTATTGTTTTCGAGGTAGCTGACAAGATGTGGGAAGCTGCAGGCAAGCCCACTACACAGTCGGATGTTCTCAAACTGCGCAAGCAAATGATGGAGACACTCGAGGTCGAGCACGGCGTGAAACGCACCACTAGCAGTAACACGCTTGGCGAATGGCAAAAAGCCCGCATGTAAGTTCTATCTGATTGCACGAGCTTACGTTAAAAGGTATATTTGCAATCACTGGCAGCAACAATCCACCTGAATAGGAATACACCATGTACAAGCACCTGAACCGCACCCAAGTCCTGGCCTCCCTGATGGCCGTTGGCATGTATCTGCATCCAGAACCCGGCGTGTCCGGCACTGGCACTGCAGCCCCCACGAAGGAAGAGCTGGCAGCGCAAAAGAAGGCCCAAGCCGAGGCGCTGAAGCTACAGAAGGAACAAGCCAAGGCTGCTGAAGCCGCCCGCAAGCAAGCTGAAAAGGATGCCGCCAAGGCCGCCAAGGAAGCCGAAAAGCAAGCCAAGGAGCAGGCCAAAGCGGACGCCAAGGCGGCGAAGGAAGCGGCCAAGAAGGCCAACGAGCAGCCAGAGCAGAACGGTGTGCGCCGCCCCAAGCCCGAAACCCTGTGTGGTCAAGCCTGGGCAGTGTTTGATGAGCTGTCGCAAAAGCTGGGTGCACCCTGCGCCATTGCAGACGCGCTGAAGGCTGCTGGTGAACGTGGCCTGAACGAAGGCAACGTGAAGGCTGAATACAGCCGCTGGCGCAAGTTCTTCGGCGTGACTGGCCGCGTGGTGTCCCCTTCCGTGGCCGAGGAAAAGGCCGCCAAGGAAGCGAAGGCTGCTGAAGAAAAGGCCGCCAAGGAAGCCGAAAAGCAGGCCGCTGCTGCCAAGAAGGAGCAGGAAAAGGCCGACAAGAAGGCTGCAGCCGAGAAGGAAAAGGCCGCGAAGCTGGCTGCCAAGGAAGCGGAGAAGGCCCGCGCAGCCGAAGAAAAGCAGCGCAAGGCCCTGGAAGCCGCTGCCGCCAAGCAACAATCGCAAGGCGCTGCCGCGTAAAATACGCAGCAACAGACACGGGGGTGCAACGCCCCGTGCTGGGAAACCCGCTAGACGGGTTCTTTGATTGGGCCGTTACGGTTATTTGATTTCGTCTGCCTCCCTATTAAAGGAGGGTATGCCAGAACGTACTAGGATGTACGGACGAAGTTGGGCAAAGTAGTGTACGACGTAGCGACTCATTCAAAGAACCTTTCAGCCACTTACCCCAGGAGATCAAGTGAATACCCAAGCAATCGAGAAGCAAGACCATCACGAAGATGGTAGCGTCGAAGTACATTCGATGTTCTACACCATCCAAGGTGAAGGCCCATTTACCGGCGTACCTGCCATCTTCGTCCGACTTGCTGGCTGCAACCTGCGCTGCCCAGGTTGTGATACAGAATACACCAGCAAACGCACCCGCTATGGTGCCAGCCGCCTAATTGAAGAAATCAAGGATCTGGCCGAAGAGGAGGGTGTGGAAGGTGTGGTTAAGCTGGTGGTAATCACTGGCGGAGAACCTTTCCGACAAAACATCGCACAACTGTGTAACATGCTGGTGTTCAAGGGTTATGACGTCCAAATCGAGACGAACGGCACATTACCCCCGCCGGAAGGTTTGCAATGGCGCGGCATCACCATTGTGTGCTCACCCAAGACCGGCAAGATTGATAAAGACCTTGTCCCACGCATAAGTGCCCTGAAGTACGTTGCGAAAGCTGGGCAGATTGCCCGCGACGGCCTGCCTACCCGTGCGCTTGACCACACGGCTAGCCCATGTGTTGCCCGCCCGCCTGAACACTTTTCCGGCCCGGTTTACCTGCAACCGATGGACGAAGCAAACTTTAAGTCCAACCGTGACAACACGAAGGCGGTGGTGGATGCGTGCCTGAAGCACGGGCATACCGTACAATTGCAACTGCACAAACTCATTGGATTGGATTAATCATGTGCTCTATTTTTGGCGCAATTACGAACAAAGCCAACACGGTGGAATTTTCCGAGATGCTGCGCACGGTCATGCGTCGCAGCCGCGAACGCGGGCGTGACGGTTTTGGTTGGGCGTACATGGACAAAGACCGCGTGTTTACAAATCGCCGCAGCGTGGGTCGTGAGAACAGTGAGCACGCGCTGGCGCCAGCACCTATAAGTGGGCCGTTCATGAACCTCATTGGCAACGCACGCGCAGAGCCGACGACTGAATACGTGGAAGAGAAGGATAAGAACGACCAGCAGCCGTATTTCAACACAGGTTGGAATATTGTTCACAACGGCACTATCGCTAACGATAAAGAGCTGCGCCAAGCGGCGGCGGACGGGGGAATACTTGCTGTGCCAACTGCAATCGACAGTGCGGCGATAGCCGAGACTTTGGCCCTGGCGCGCAGCCAAAGCAGCCCAGATAACCCAAGCCCCATGGGTGCATTCGGAAGTTACGACGCATGGGTACAAAGCGTTCGCAAGCTGAAGGGGAGCTTTGCTATTTTGGGCCAATACCAAGCCCGCAAGGATGTTATCTTCTTTGCGTGCAACTACCGCCCTATTTGGATCGAAATTAACGACGTCGGTCTGTTCATCGCCAGCAGTCGCGATTACTTGCCAGGACGCACAGCCCCGCAAATGATCAAGCCCTATACCATTGGATGGATGACTGTGACTGGTATCGGCCAGCAACAGGAACTGAACCCCAAGGACTTGTCCCCTTTGTACCTGGGCAAGCGGGATAAGGCGCTGGTCGTGTGCAGCGGCGGCCTGGACAGTGTGGTTAGCGCCACCATCGCGTGCCAGCAATATGATGTGACATTGATTCACTTTCAGTATGGCTGCCGTGCAGAAGGGCCGGAGGTTGCGGCTGTGCGCAAGGTGGCAGCGCACCTGAATGTGCCGCTGAAGCTGTTCCCGTTGCCCATCTACAGCAAGGGTGACAGCCCATTGTTTGATTCCGATTCCAAGGTAGCAGGCGGCGAGGCCGGAGCAGAGTTTGCGCACGAATGGGTGCCCGCTCGCAATCTGGTGCTCCTGTCCGTAGCGGTTGCCTACGCGGAAGCGAATGGTTTCGAAGTGCTGGTGCTGGGTAACAACCTGGAAGAAGCCGGGGCCTACCCGGACAATGAGCCCGAGTTCATCAAACGCTTTAACGACATCCTGCCATTTGCTGTGGGCGATGGTAAGCGCATGCGCGTGGAAATGCCGGTGGGCAACATGATGAAGCACGAAATCGTCCACGCTGGGCTGGTGAATGGCGCACCTATGCACCTCACATGGAGCTGCTACCGTGCAGGCGAGCAGCACTGCGGAACGTGTGGCCCTTGCTTCATGCGCCGCACTGCGTTTAAAATTAACGGAGCGGAAGAAGTAATTACTTACGAGAAGGATTAAAATGCATTTGTCGACTAAAACCTACGGGCATGAGGTAGGCTTCAGCTGCGCTTTTCGCCAGTGGAAGGCCGAGTCCCATTGCCACCTGCTGCACGGTTACGCCCTGGGGTTCAAGTTCACCTTTGCCGCTAGTGAGTTGGACTGCCGTAACTGGGTAGTGGACTTCGGTGGCCTCAAGTCCCTGAAGCAGATCCTGGCGGATACGTTTGACCACACCACTATCGTGGCAGAGGACGACCCTTGCCTGTCAGTGTTCCGTCAGATGGAATACAATGGTATGTGTCGCCTCGTTGTGCTGCCCGCTGCAGGCTGCGAGAAGTTTGCAGAGTATGTCTACGACGTTGCCGAGCAGTGGCTCAAAGACGCAGGCTTTGCACCCCGCTGCCGACTGGTTAGCGTGGAAGTTTCTGAACACGGCGCAAATAGCGCTATTTACACAAAGGATTGAACATGGTGAGCATGACTGACAAGGGTGACCAGCAGGGCCGGAACTTCGACTATCTATTCCAGTTGTGTGGGGACAACCTTTGCTCCGCAGTGAGCACCATTGTGAACCGCCTGGGTGGGCATGCCGCCCCGCGAGCGGACTACCCAGAAATCACTTATGTTCACTTCCCCGATGGGGCTGGCTTTGGCTTCCTTGTTGACTCTACCCAAGCACGCGAAGCAAGGCTCTACCGTACATTTGGTGAGGCTGTGGACGTTCATATGAAGGACAAAATCTTCAGCGGGAGTGTTCGATTGCCTGAGACCCGTGCAGTACCGCAAATCCCACCTACGACCACTGCGCCCCCGCCCAAGCCCGTGCCCCTACCAGAATACCACCAGCCCGAGGGCCAGCACAACCATGTCCCAGAAAGCCTGTTCGTCGGCCTGCTGGCTATGACTGGCGATGACCCTTACCGCGAGGGCCTGCTGGAAACACCCAAGCGTGTGGAGAAGGCTTTCAAGCATTGGTTCGGCGGGTACAGCGTGGACGTGCCTGCGCTGCTGAAGGTGTTCGAGGACGGTGCGCAGGGCAGCGACCAGATGGTGATTGTCAAAGATATCCCCATTTACAGCAAGTGCGAGCACCACATGGCAGACATATTTGGTACTGCCACGATCGCCTACATCCCCAACGGCAAAATCGTGGGGTTGTCCAAACTGAGCCGCGTGGCAGACGCCTTTGCCCGCCGCCTGCAAGTGCAAGAGCGCCTTACGAACCAGATTGCCGACGCCATCAACGACAACCTGGGGCCGCTGGGCGTTGGTGTGGTTATCAAGGCCCGCCACATGTGCATGGAGAGCCGTGGTATCTGTCAGCAGGGCCACCACACTATCACAAGCGCTTTGCGTGGTGTGATCAAAGATGAACCCGACACACGGGCGGAATTTTTCAGCTTTGTGAATTCCAAGTGATGCAGTAAAATGCATTAACCGGAGCGGCTTCGGCCGCTTTGTTTTGGAGGTAATTTTGGCAGCAGATCTATCGCAGTACCCTCGCAGGGTTGTGGAAGTTATCAAGATTGTACAGAATCCTATCCTTCGCGATTTGGGAATTCGGTACGAGCTTATCCTTTCCTGCGGGCATGCATTCCATGCAACAGGTGAGTATGATGTGCCAAGATACGCTCACTGCACCCTTTGCAACAAAGAATGGAAATTACGATGAACACCCCTCAGAATTGCCCACACCCTCAGTTTGCCGTTGTCGATGGCCGCTGCACCCATTGCGGTAAAGCAACCCCGGAACTGAAGGCAGAGCTGAATAAGCGTTACGGTCGTATTGCCCCGGCACCACTACCGAACTATGCAGCCGCTGCCCTCGGGGAGCAGCCAACAAAGCAAGACTTCGTTGACTTGTACAATAGCCGACCCGCCGCGTAAGAGGTAACGATGCATCTCTATACCGCTGCTGTATATACAAACCAGTACATGCGGGGCATGCGCTTGTATGCAGACTTAACCCCGCATGAGCAGGAGATTACCCATAACCTCAAGCACATCCTGGAGTCTTGGCACTACGTTGGTAAGCAACGCTTCGTAGATGCTATGCGGGCAAATAGCGCCAAGGTATTCCTTGACTCGGGAGCCTTCTCAGCCTACACGCTGGGCGTTACCTTGAGTGTTGAGAATTACTGCAACTATATCCGCACTAACCAGGACATTATCCGCGTCGAAGACGGGGTTCTCATGGCCTCGGTGCTGGACGGTATTGGCGACCCACTGGCTACGTACCGGAACCAATTGGAGATGGAAGCTCGTGGTGTAAAGCCAATGCCTTGCTTCCACTCGGGTGAAGACCCCCGTTATCTGGATTATTACGTCGCAAACTACGAATATATCACCCTTGGTGGTATGGTGGGCGGCTCGGTAAAGCAGTTGCAGATGTGGCTAGACCGTATCTGGGAAAAGCACCTTACAGACGGAAGCGGTCGCCCTAAATGCAAAGTGCATGGGTTCGGTATTACAAGTCGCCCACTGATGGATCGTTACCCTTGGTACAGCACGGACTCGTCGTCCTGGATCCAAGCCACCGCGTTCGGCGTCATAGAGACCCCGCAGCTAGGTCCGATGGCTGTGTCTGAGAAGTCCCCATCGCGGCACGATTGGGGGCAGCATTACAGCACGCTGACACCGATTGAGCAGGACAAGGTCTGCCAATGGCTGGAGGAAGCCGGGTTCACTTACGAACGCTTGTCGACCGTTTACCAAGCCCGTGCGGCCTATAACCTGTGGGCATATGGGGTCATTGGCGCAATGATTAACTATAACAAGAGCGAAGTATTTCGCGCTCAGGTACAGGAGCTGTTCTAATGGCATTCGCATCCCAGCAGTGCAGAGACCGGCTGCACAGCATTCTTAAAGAGCATGGCGAGCTCACCTGCCCGCAACTGAGCGAGCTGTCTGGCTACACCGAAGACATTGTGCGCGAAGCTGTGCGCCAGGACCGGGCAAAGAATGGTAGCACCCGCTTCCGTATTGCCCGCTACACTGGCGGTAAGAACATGAAGCTCCGTGTACTCAGTGCAGACGGCCTGCCAGACACACCACGGGACTACCGCACCAAGGCCCAGCAAAAGAAGGACAAGGGCCTTGGTCACGGTCACATACAGACGTTGGAAACTATCAACAAAAAGCGTCTGGCCCAATCTACACCACATCCATTTCTGTCACTTCTATAACCACACATGAGCTTAGTTAAAACCCTCAAATTTGTACGGGGCAGCGTAAGCAAAAAGACGGCCCTGCCGGAACTCAACCACTTCGTTATTGCAGACGGACGTGTTACGGGGTATAACGGCATGCTGTCCATTAGCTGCAACGTGGACTGCGATATCGATTGCAGCCCCAAAGCGGACATGCTTGTCAAGGCTATTGAGAACTGTGAAGACACGGTGCAGTTGAGTCTCACGCCTGCCGGGTCGTTACGTGTGGTTAGCGGAGCATTCCGTGCGCTGGTGCCGTGCGTTGACCGCGAAGTGTTCCCGCCAGGGCCGGAGGGCGTCATGGTGCCCGTGGACAGCGATGTATTGCTGAAGACCTTGAAGCTGCTGGAGCCTTTTATTGGCGATGATGCGGCGAAGCCATGGGTTAACGGGGTCTTGTTTCGCAATCAGAGCGCCTACGCTACCTGTAACGTAGTGGCTGTGCAGCGCTGGATGGGCTTCTCTTTACCACACGAAGTCAATGTGCCTGCCAGCGCTATCCGCGAGGTATTGCGCATCGGCGAGGTTCCTACAGCCCTACAGGTCAGCCGCAATAGCGTCACATTCCATTACGAAAGCGGCAACTATATTCGCACGAACCTGTTTTCCAGCGAGTGGCCGGATATTGACCGCATCCTGGACCGTGCGGCTAACCCTACCCCTGTGGACGAACGTATCTTTACGGCGCTGGACAAGGTTAAGGGTTTTACTGACAAGACCAATCGCGTGCTATTCTCTAAGAACCTTGTGCATACGCATGAGGACCTGCAAGAAGGATGCGCCTACGAAATCCCAGGCAGCGAAATGACTGGCATCTATTCTCTGGACAAGGTGCTGCTGCTAAAAGGTGTTGCGAAGCAAGCGGACTTTACCGCGTACCCTAACCCATGCGTCTTCTACGGCGACATGATTCGCGGCGTTATAATTGGGCGTAAGTTCTAAGGAGGTGGTAATGAGCGAATATCTGGCATGGCGCTGCACATACCAAAGCGGCGAAGCGGCTGCACAGGCCGCATGGCATGCGCTGCAGCAGGCGAATCAGCAGACACCTAGCCCGCATGTGGTGCGGGCTATTACGGTGGCGTATGAGCAGGGTTTCGGCAAGGGGCAAGCCGCGTTCCGCACTAAGAAAGAAGTGTCCAACCCTTACGACAAGCAGATGGGGTGCGCACAAGCCTGGGGTATCGGTTACGACGAAGGCAAGAAATTCGCAGAGCGAACACAAAGCAGCCGGCCCAAATTCGACGGCATTGTGCCGGAGCAAGAAGCATTGGCTGCAGCCTTCTCTATCGAAGTATGCGATGCGCAGGGCGTATGCCCGGTGCGTATCCTGGAGATGGCAGAGCGGCTATACCGTGCGGAGATGGGTGAATGAAGTGGTTGAAGCTATTGCGTGCTCTTTGGCGCACCCGCCGCGAGCCTGTGGTTATTGTCCCTGCCCGCATCGTGCGTTCGATTAACGAAGCCCCAGTCGAATCCGGCATGTGCTGTTGCGGTTCAAGCATGTCCAGAGGCGGCTGGTGCGATAACCACACTAGCCGCGATCAGTGGGATTACATGCTCGAGGGTATCAGCGCGGAACTGGAGCGAATCAATGGCTGAGGGGCCCAAGCAATGAGTAATCAAATCACACCCATGCGCCAATTGTTTGAGCATAAGCCGGAGCAGGGGCAGTTCGGCGATTGCCAGCGGACGGCCATGGCAATGGTGCTCGGTATGAAGCAAACCGACGTTCCTAACTTCGGTGAGTATTATAGCAAGCCTGAGCTGTGGGCCATTGCAATGGCGGAGTTCCTGGACGAATGGGGATTGTTCAGCATCGACATCCCTATGATGGGCGACGTGTGTCTCGAGGACGCCATTGCCTGCATGCGCCGCTGGACAGGGAATAATCCGTTCATTCTGGGTGGCCGAAGTATTGCGGGCACGAACCATGCTGTGGTTATTGACCACACGGGCAATATCATTGACCCGGCAGGACGGCCTGTGCCGCTGGTCGGTCCCGGTACAGATGGTTACTGGTGGTTCCAATCTTTTGGTGTTAAAGTTGGGCAATGCGTTCCAACCTTTAAAGGAAGTTCCAAATGATTGAAATCACACTCACCGTGTCTTTTCTGTGCTGGATGGTAGTGTTTGGCTGCTTCCTGCATATCCTGGAACCCGTTGTTGACGCGGGATACCTATACGCCATGGAGGCTATTGTTACGTCCGCTATCGCCAGCTTCTTCCTAGTAGGCGTGTTCGCCGGTATGTGGTGGGTACTGGTTGGGCGCGTATATACCGCTGGGCTCGGCTAGCCGGGGCCGCCACGCGACAAACGAAACCCCGGTTGTGGCTACCCTAGCTCGCCGGGGTTTTTCGCGCCAGTAGGGGCTATAATGGTGGGGCGCTATGGCCCGCGTAATGGCCTCAACAACTGTTAGGATAGACACATGGCAATGAGATCCGATGCCGTAGGCTTGTTCTGGGAAGAACGGCCCGTAATACGTGAACGGAAAGAGGCGGCACCACCTCGAGAGGCACCAGAACCAATCTGGCTTCGCCCAGACTATCTGCCAGGGCTTGCAATCGCAAAGCTCTTCCGGCCCAAGCTACTGACACTCCAAGAATTCTACATGCTGCCCGCCGGTACGGAGCTGCTGTATGACGTCGAGTGTTACCCTAACATGTGGTGCGTAACCTTCCAGGACTTAAAGACCTTGGAGCTTATGTACTTCGAGATTAGCCCATGGGCGTCCTGCGACATGGCATTCCTGCGCGCAGTATGGGAGAACCACACGCACACAGGCTTCAACAACTTGGGATATGACCAATTGATGGTCGATGCGGCCTTGCATAACCCAGACTACGGGTTCCTGTACGAGGTGAGCAGCAAGGTATTCGAAAAGAATGAATTTGGCGAGCGTGCATATAGCATGCACCAGATTTACAAGCTGTTCAAGATCAAGAAGTCGCGGCAGTCGGACCAGATCGACTTAATGAACGTGGCACCATTGCGGGCGAAGCTGAAGATCTACGGCGGGCGCATGCACACACCCTTCCTGGAAAGCCTGCCGTTTGTACCAGGAACGGTACTGACGCAAGACCAAGCCTGCATCCTTCGTTACTATAACATGAAGGACATGGTGCATACACGCTTCCTGCGCTTGGGCTTGCAGCCGCAATTGGAACTCCGTGTGCAGATGTCCAACGACTTCCAGGAAGACTTACGCAGCCGCTCCGACGCGCAGATCGCCGAGACGGTAATGCGTAAGGAGTTGGGTCGCATCCTTGGGCGCAGAATTGAGCCGCCCGTGTACCAAAATGGTACGACCTTCTATTACAAAGACCCTGGCTACGTCAAATTCCGCACCCCGCTTATGCAGCGGGTATTCGATACAGTATTGACCACACCATTCCGGGTGATCAATGGGCGGGTGGACATGCCGCAGGTATTGAAGGACATGCTAATCAATATTGCGCAGGCTAAGTACCAGATGGGTATCGGCGGTCTGCACAGTACGGAAAGCAAAGCGGCGCACGTAGCGGGCGGGGGCTACCGGATTCTAGACCGTGACGTTACCAGTTATTACCCATTCCTGATTCTCAACCAGAACCTGTTCCCTGCGCACATTGGGCCGCAGTTCCTGGTGGTGTACCGTGGTATCGTTGACCAGCGGGTGGCAGCTAAAGGGAAGGCGAAGGAGTGTAAGGACGCTGGGGATAAGAAGGGTCAGGCCCGCTGGGAAGGCATTGCTGAGTCGCTGAAGATTGTGGTGAACGGTGCGTATGGCAAGCTGGGTAGCGAGCACTCGGTACTGTATTCGCCAGAAAACATGATCCAGACCACACTGACCGGGCAGCTTTGCCTATTGATGCTGATCGAGCGCATGGAGCTGTGCGGCATACAGGTTATTAGCGCCAACACCGACGGTATCACAATGAAGGTGCATGAAAGCAAGCACCCACTTTACCTAGCCATCCTTGCGGATTGGGAAAAGGAAACCCGGTTCCAGACGGAGGAAACGGAGTACCTCGCGCTCTACAGTGCCAACGTGAACAACTACGTGGCGGTTAAGAAGCCTAGCGAGAAGGAATTGGCTGAGAACCCGGATGCGAAGCCTACGGTTAAGACGAAGGGCTCGCTGATGGCTAACCCCTGGGACAATATGAACAAGATTGAGCCCTGGTTGCATATTAACCCCACGACACAGATTTGCAAAGAGGCTATCCACAAGATGCTTACACATGGCAAGTCTATCGAAGCCACCATCCGTGAGTGCAAGGACATTACGAAGTTCACCACACTGCGCACTGTGGACGGCGGCGCGGCTGTGGTTACACGGGGTGACTACCAGAACCGCACGCCCAGCGAGAAGATCGAGTTCATTAAACAGGCTGGTTTCGTGGAGTCCGAGATGCCCGGTATGTGGTGCGGTACACAGAATCCCAATGCGGGCGAACTGGGTTTGTGCAGCCTGGACCAAGCCTACCGCTCCGCTATTAAGCCGACAACGGTTGAGTACCTTGGGGACTCAATTCGCTGGTACTATGCCAAGGGCCGGGAGCAATACGAGATTGTCGGTGCGAAGCGTGGTAGCCGGGTGGGCAGTACAGACGGGGCAAAGCCCTGCATGGACCTGCCCCAAGGCATACCAGACGACCTGGATTACGACTGGTATATTAAGCGCACCGAGAAGATGCTTAAAGAAATAGCGTTTTCGTGATGTAAACGCTGATGCAGAAAAGAACTGGCACCAGTAGGCATAGACGTACTGGTGCCAGTTCTTCATCCCCCCAGCTTAAACAGTTTCAACTGCTCCAGTGTCATGGATTCGATAGCCGCCTTCATTTGTCGTTGAAGCGCGTGGATGCGAAACCCCTCTTGCACCAATGCCGCTTCGTGAGCTTGGTTCAGCCCCATAAGATCAGCCAGCGTCACAGGAACGTCGTTATTCCCTGCATCTGTCCAGAAGAAGCCCTCCGGCAAAGACTCAAGAGCGAGTACAGGCTGCAGGCGCTGGCGAGTTACCAACCCACCATCCCACACTCTACCTGCATGCTCAAACGTGATTGGCTTGGCTTCCTCTGCATCGCGCCAGGACTGGATTCTGGCATGCGCAGCTTTTAATGCTTCATCACGACGGTCAGCCGCCGTGATTACCTTGCTTCGATCAATCAGCATTTGTTTCTCCCGGCAAGGTAATAGGACCATCTTGCTCTACGAGAATTGGTTGAGGAAAGCGCACTGATTCTGGTGCGTCGGCACTGTGAGGGAGTCGGATAGTAAGTTCGATTACATCGCCACCACGAGTCACATCACTGTAGATTACGCCTGAAGTAATCGCAGAGAGGGGCAACGTGTCGCCATCAGATAAGAACCCAAAGTCGTATTCTTCGCTGTTGATTAGTAAAGCTGCGCCAAGTTTAGAGACAGCAGGAGCTATTTCATCTGCGCGTACAGGGGATAAGTTAATTTTGAATTTCATTTCCAACGTCCTATAGCAGTAAGAGAAAATACAACCTGATCGGGGATTGCGAACTTGTAGGTGTATACGTTAAGCTGACAAGTCCCTGCTGTCTTATATACAATTACACCATTAGCAACAATATCTCCAGAGCTGGCGATTGATCCGGCACCTATAACATTGGAGGTGGAGTGCTGTAAGGCATAAGTGCCATCAACAAAAGCTTTGGGCAGCACCCATACTGCGTTAACGAGCGCGTAAAGCTCTGTTGCGGGCAGGATTATCGAACCATTGCAAATTAGGGTTCCATCTGCAAACTTTGTGTAAGTACCATTCGCATTAGAGCCGCTTTCGATAATCCCACCAGATGCTATTGATCTGGTTGCGTTGATCTGGTTTGACTCAAGTATCCAAGGCGACCATGTATCACCGTTGTAGAAGTTGCGCCGCCAGCTTAGGGTCGGCTGCGCAATGTCATAGTACCTCTGCACCACCCAATCAGCAGAATAAGTGAAGACCTCAAGAAACCCAATAGTTCCTGACGGCGAATCTACCGGCATCCAAACTGGGTAAAACCCCGTGAGTTTTACCGTCTTCAGGTCGGTGTCGACCCGTGTAAGCTCAGGGAATGCGTTGCGGACTTCTGCGGTGAAGTTGGCGATGGTGCTGACCGGCTGTGTGCCTGTGTGGTTAGTACGGGAGCGAAGGTAATCGGAAGTTGTTCCACTCGGTGTTCCCGTAGGCCCAATCTTAAAACGGTCTACCCCACCAGTAACAAGCGACAGCTCGTCCCCGCCTAGAAGGTTAAGCCCGGTATTGGGGTCTGCTGCTGTTCGAATGCTTGGCAAGCCCACACTGCCGACGCCAAACACGCCAGCCACAGTATCGTTGACCGCATTGACTAGCTCTGCCGCCTGGGAGGCGAGCAACTTAATGTAGTCTTGAATTGGGCAGATAGAGTAAGATTGCCCCGAGGTGGTTGGGCCGGTGTATGGCCGAGCTAAGGTGATGCTTGTGCCGCTGTTTACGAGATCGATTTCGTACAGAACCCCATTCGGCATAACCACACCCTCGCCGCGCAGCACTGCGCCGACCCAGGCTGTCCCGACGCCTTCAACGGTCGTGGAGTTGTTCGTTACGCTAATCGTGCCGACTTTATACCATGCCATGTTAGATCCCCTAATGCGGACATTATAGGCTGGTGCAACGGGATATCAACAGTCGTAATCGTTAGGCTTGTCAGCAGGATGCCAGTCCCCTTCCAGGCAATGCCGCATTTCGTGTTGCAAGCATTGCGGATATATTTTTAGAACGATATCACAGGATACGGTAGCACCATCTTTCTTTTTAAGAACGGTGTAGGCCCGCTGACCTTTAGCCATCATTGGGCCTTCCGTTACTGTCACGTGAACGGACACCTTCTCCCGAGGTAATTTCACAGGCGCAGAAATGCACCCTGTAAGCATTAAAGAAAGGAGTAATAGTTTTAACTTCATTTTAAAGCCCTGTGACATCTGCTGCTATAAGTAATCCACCAACTAAAGACGCAATAGTCCCCTTTGGGGCCGTGTCCGCAATGAATCCAGATACAACTTGCTGGCAGCGAACATACCCGTTACCAACAGCCACACCATCGTAATGGTATTCCGGGAACGGATCCTCCTGCCCTAGATATTCACGCGCATTAGACAAATACCCTGCAAGCGCCCGACCAGTTGGCACAGTTAAAATGTGAGTGGACAGATCCGAATATGTAATACTGGATGGGGCGTCTGGCACTTTAAGCATCCCTAATAGTTTCAACGCGTTCGACGCGCTGCTATATGTGAGCTTGTGGGATCCGTCATACACCCGTAGCCCATACTCCCCACGAAAGTCCGTAACTGTTTCAGACAAGTCAAAAACATACCAGTCCACGTACACGGATTGCTGCGACACCATGACCGCCTTAGTTAAGTCCCCTCTATAGCCATACCAATAAGCGACAGGCGCCCCAACGATTCTGGGCTTTATAAATAGGAGCGATGTAGGGGTTAGTGACATCGGCACATTTACAGTCGTATACGAGGCTCCAGGGCTGTATGGCACATAAGCAACCCCTTTGGACTTTAGAACGTAGTTGGGAATGGACGAGTAAACCTGGATCTGTCCTGCATCCCCTGTAACCCGCAATCCATACATTAATAAACCCCTATAAGAATGTCTGCATTTATATTGGTCTGGTACGACGCCCTATTATACACCCAGGAAACTACGCGGCCAGACACTGTTACAGTCGGCTCACACCAATTGGGGCTCCGCTGCCCATAGCGCATGACGGAGGCGAAGACGTTTCCTGTAAACGACGCAGGCACCGTGTATGACCCGTTAACAGAGGATGTTGTCACCTTTGCAACTAGAGTTGCAACCCGGCTTGTGGTGTCGAGTATTGCAACACCGGCCGAATCAAATACTCGCAACCCGAATGCCATTACAACAGCTCCCCAAGCTCCACGCGAACGACGTTATTTGGATCGTAGACCTTAATCGTTCTGTTATTCAATGTCATTCGGCCTCCCCCACTCATTGGCGCATTCATCTGCAACTCCCCGGTTCTAAAATTCATTCGCAGCACAGGCACCCCGCCAGGACCAACAGCGTCAGACTCTAACCAGTCCGCAAACTTCGCGCTCCCAAACGACCCATTTTGCACCATGGCCGTCTTCATATAAACGATGCCGTCTTGGACAATAAACGGAGCTGTTGCAATCGTTGAGCCAGCAGCAGCATTCAGAATGGCAAAGGTGTCCGCCCGCACCAGGAACTGACTTTGTACTGTTCCACCCTCATAGTTCAGGCCCAGTGCAAAGCCAGCAGCGTATAGCTTCCCGTCTGCCGTAACTTCGTGCTTAACCACAGTGGACGTACTTACCTTGCCGTCAAGCGTAGCGACGGTCGAGTTTGTAGTTTGGATTGCTGCGGTGTTAGCCCCAACAGTGGATTCCAGTTCGGTCACGGCCTGGGCGGTAGCCGTCTGCGCTGTGGACAGGGCTGTCAGTTGCTGGTTTACGTCTGCAACAGAGGCGTCAAATTCTGTGCGGAGCTGGGTCATTTGGAATGCCAGGGACTTCTCCGTGTCCACTACAGTCTGTCTGACCACACGGATGGACGCGGCATTCTTCCACGCTTGCAGCACCCCGGCCAATTGACCCTCCGACTCCCCTCGGCGCTCGGCCTGCATAACCCATACATCGCGGCTCGCGCTTTCGGTCTGCGTAACCTTGTTATCCAGGGTGGAAACCTGCACAGCCAGACCTTGCAGGCCGTCCGCTAGCGTTGTGAAGTCACCAATGTACTTCCAGTAAACGGGGTTGGGCGGCGGTGTACCAATGGGTACAGTCTGCAGGGACTGATACATCTTTCCGCCCTGGATCACTAGCTCGTTGACTGCGTACACCACAGCGGGGTCGTAGTCCTTGATAGCCAAGCCATCAATGGTCAACTGCAGCTCGTCCAGGACGCTTTGCACTTCGTCCAGCTCCCCCAACAACGCCTCCCCAAGCTGGCTCCGCGTAATCTTGTCCGTGAGGTAGGTAAGCAGAATGTCTGCGTCGTCAATCGGCTGCCCAACAGTTGCGGCCCCCGCGTTGAACCAAGGGCCGTTTCGCCCCGCACGGTCAACAGCACGTATCCAGAAATAGCGTCGGTCCAGCGGGCCTAAACCCGTCATTGTGTAGGTGCTGGCAGGATACGGCAGGGTTGTCAGAGGCTGACTGTCCCCAATAACGTCCGTTACGCCAACGCGAATCTGCACCTCCTGCACAATGGATGCCGTCTCAGCTGCATAGCTGAACTCCAAGCGGATTGCAAACAGCTCCCCGAAGGTTGCAAATGTATCAATCCGAGGTACTGCGATTGTCGTTGCGGCAATTTCGCCAGTCCAGCTCGCCCAAGGCCCTTGCCCAGTACCCATAGCCCGCACCCGCACCACCCAGTCACCAGGGGACAGATTCGCGACCATTTCTGGCGTAGAGCGTGTCCCTAACTGCATCCACGTACCGCCAGGAGGGAGCGCCTCGAACTCGTAGTAGATGGCGCCCTTGGCAGCGGTGGCGGAAATAACCTGCTCGCCGATGGTTGTAGTGTACTTGACCGTAACCTCGTCCACAATGGGGCGACTTGTTTGGGCTGGCAATTGGCTTGCCGGTGGTGGCGCAGGTACAGCACCACCATTCTCTGCCGTGTACACACTCTCGGCGTAGTTCACCAGTTGCACCGCTACCCGACCATCGGCCTGGGGCTTAACGCTCACAACCAGCGCGGACAAACCCTCTTGCTCAATGGGGCCAGCCTGGAAGAAGGTATAATCCTCACGCACACCCTCACTAATGTAGATTTCTGCCATCCGCTCCGGTGTGGCTACAACGCGGTAAATGAATCCTACGCCGGGAACCACTTCCTTAGGCAAGCGCTGGATTGTGTGGGGACCGTCCTGGCTACCGTCACGCTTTCGGAAGCTAATGACGTGCTGCAGATTGCCCGTAAAGTTAATGCGTTCGCTAACAACCATCTCACCCGAGGTTTTGTTCAAGGATAGCACCCGACCAGACGCGCCCCATGCAACCGAGTCGTGGCTGATTTTCACCAAGCTATTGAAGCTTGGAATGAGTCCCGCCGTGTTCGTGTGGAACTCAATATTACGGCGTCGGTCTCGGTTGCCAGCAGCAAGGCTCATACCTTCCCGCCAAGCCTGCTCCCGGCTGGTGCAGCCGAACAGCTCCACGCGGGCGGGCTTGTTCGTAGTCCCGCCAGGAAGGACGCACTCAACCTCCTCGGTTGTCCAAGTTTCACGATCGATGTACTCCATAACCACATGGTCTGGGCTGTCATTCGTAAAGAAGTTATAAACAGACTTGAACGAGCCTTCCACGATATTGGCTGGTTGGAACATAGCGCGGGCAATGGTTTGCGGCTCGTCCCGCACAAAGTCAATCACCCCGGCGTAATAGATTGGGGTGGCGCGACCCACTCGCAGGGTACGGCTCAATGCCTCCCAAAGCGTCAGGGTGTTGTCAAATACCCCATTGAACTCGTCATTACGGCTAGCCCAAGTTTGGGACAGGGCATACAGCTTTTCGATGTTCAGGCGGCTGGTTTGCAAGCTACGCCCGTATTCCTGGTTACGCAAAATGTCCGCTGCAATCCATGCAGGGTTAGACGTGAACTTAGGAGCGGACCAGCCTTCAACAGGATCCCAGACAGGCACCCAACCCTCGCTCACAACCGAGAACTTACGAGCCGTAGTCTGATTGAGAATTGAGGTTGCCCGCATTCGGACAGCAATAAGAGTAACGTCCCCATATACATGCGTGCTAGGCATGAACCCTCGCAACCCACTCCACGCTAGGGCTCCGTAACTGCGCGTGTCAGTAGAGTCTGCAGTGGTCTTTCGGAGTTGAACTTGGTAACGCCCTTCTGGAACTTCCTTGTAATAAGTTCGGAACTGAGGTTGCTTTGTTGCAACACGAATAATCTCATCAGTTAAGATCTGCCAACCGCTTTGAGGATTTCCTTGGTCGTCGATCTGTCTATATTCAGCTTGGAAACCTATTGGGAATATCTGTGTTGCCCCGTCGTCGTCCACACGGCCTGCGCCGGAAGGCAACGAAATATCCACAGCAATTTTATTGACTACCGTCCCAGCCTGATTTACAACGTAAGGGCCGACGGTCACTCCTGTAGTTACCTCCTGCCCAGCAACAGACTCCGACGTAACCACATTGTCCGGGAACAGGGTTACGGCCTCGCCAGGGTAGACGATCTGCACCTCAGCGTCCTCAAACTGGGTGATATTGGTGTCGTCCAGGAAAATATCCTTCACCTCGGCCTTACCCAAACTCACGCAGAACAATTGATACAGATACTGTAGGTTGTCCTGGAACTCCGTGTAAGGGCGGGAAGCTAAGTCTGGGTATGTGCGCATGCGACCGTACACGCGGGGCATAGCCTCCAGCAACCGGGCGTTGTTACCCTGAGCGGACAGGGAGTAGGTCGGGCTTGTCATTTCCCGGCTAGCGCTGGATACGTTGGATGGCTTTGGGATGCCTGCAACAAGCAGAGTCATGCCTGCGTAAGCCACAACACCGACTGCTGCACTGGCAACCAGTGACAGGCCGAAGGTAAAGTAAGCCATCACTGCCGCCGCAATTGCGCCAATGATTGCCCCGATGTTGGAGCCACCACCACCTCGTGGCAGGTACGAAACCTGCAGCCAAGAGTCTTGGGCAACAATAAGCGCCCAGTCCTTCTCCAGGAGGGGTTGGCCGTTGTAATAAACAACAAAGGGAAGCACTCGCTTCCCATTCAGTTTGACGAGGCGTTCCTTTACCAGATACTCGCGGACGGAACGCCCATGGTTAATGCAACGGCGCTCAGTGTCCAGGTGGATCCGGAAGGGGTTCTTGTGGAGTACCAGTTGTGCGCTCATTTGAATACTTGTAAAATTTAACCCTAGTGAACCCGGCCCGCCGGAGTTCGAACTTTGGTGTAAATACAACCCCAACGCCTTCTAACGCATGGAGAACACCACCTCCATCCAGATCCAGGTAGACACCTACGTGCGGCAGGGTCCCACCCTTGAGCAGCACTGGACAACCGTGGGTAGGGGTTTCCACCGGAATGATGGTGCCGCCCTCATACCCCTGTTTAAACCACTCGGCAGACGCTACAGGATCGGATATAGGTACTTCGGGAATTATAACACCGAAATGAACCCGTTGGATATGGCGCAGCAGACCCCAGCAGTTAAAACCTGCCAGGGTGTCTCCCCCTTCTTTGTAGGGGAGCCCTATGTAGTCTTGAAAGTTCATAGGTTACGGAAGCGGTCGCGGGTGTACTTCTTGCCAGGGAACGGCCAGTTATGCACATCATTCAAAGACGCGGTGCCTGTTAGCATGCCGTTAGCGATTTCTGCTGTGGTCAACTCCATGATGATTGGCGGGATTTGCTCCGGGAGCGTGGGGTCACTCACCAAGTAAGAGCGCCAATAAACTTGGATGGGGTTCACCATGGATATGGCTTGTTCGACATACCGCACCAAGTCCCGGCGCACGATGGGGATGGTAATTGGTAGCTGCGGCACCCCATCCTTCATAATGTCGGGTTGTTTGATCTGGTAAGGCACACCTCGGAACTCTACCATCTCCCCGCCGTTCAATGGCGCGTCAGGCTCCAGCCCCAACATGAGGGATTGGGTGTTGTTAACCACACGGATGGCCGTCAGTTGCCCGTATTCGTCCAGAAATGCTGGGTGGTGCAACTCAATTGTGTCCACGACCAGCTCATCGTCCGGCTGGCTGGCGTAGGCTTCGGCTAGCGCCTGTGACATTAGATCACTCATTAGGACCCCGGCTTAACTATAGAGGTTGCATTATAACCTATGCTGGTCGAGACGTCAAAGCCGGGGCCGTTGGCAACCTCCCGAGGGTCGTCCATAATCCAAGCCCTCACTACTCGCTCAGTGACGCCGTCAAACAGTGGCATGCGGAAGTACCGCGTACCCAGCCCGATACCCTCGTAGAACTGCCAAAATACGTCCCGCTCCTGCCGGTTAAGCGTAAGCGTCCCGGTTAGCTTACCAGGGACGGAGCTAAAGCGCTGGCGGGCTAGTGGTACAAATAAGTCCCCTTCCGCCATCTCAAACCGTGTCCCATAAGCAAAGGACGCGCCTTGCATGTTGAACATTGGGAGCGCTGCAGGCCATTCTGGATAGCCAACAATAAGGTTAGATGGGGATTTAATTTCCTGCACCTGCAGGCGGGCCACCATGCCGGAAGGTGCAGGCTCGAACGTCGGCGCTGTAGTCACGGTAATAACCGCCGTTACCCCGCTTTCCAATGGCACCTCGGCTTCCTCGCCGCCGAGCCGTGCCCACCAGTCGCGGAAGATTGGGACTTGTGCTGACCGCAAATTCCACCGTAGCATGCGGGTATACTGAGGGGCTGTAACCAGCTTCTGAGGACGTACAAAACCATCTTCCATGACGATGCGTCGAGACTTATGACTCAATGTAAGATTGTATTCCTCGCGCACCGGAGGCGGTAGGGATGCTGGATAAACAATCATGCGCCAACCTTAACGGACGCGCCAAACACATCGCGCATAGAATCCACAAACGGGCCCTTGCGGCTGCGGACGCGGCCAGCCATACCATTTTCGATAGTGTCGAAGAATACATCCAACTTCACTGTGTTTTCGTCTTCTGTTTGCTGGGTGCGGGCCTCGACCCCTTGTGGGGGATGGATATTAACAATAACCGCCTTGCCAGAAGAACCACCGCCGCCTAGACCGGGACCGTTAGCGGAATAACCAGAACGACCTGCGCTGGCGCGTAGGCGGTCCAAGGTGTCTACACCGATGGCTGAGGTTGCCTGAGCATCGAACACGTATTCGTTACCATGAACAACCCCGGCAATATTGTCTGGACCGATATTGCCGGTATAACCGCCCTTACGGAAGCCCCCAACTCCACCTATCATGGATAGGGCCTGTGTGGTTGCAACAGTGGCGGCAATACCGGCGGACGCTGCTGCTGCGTTGCTACCAAAGGTTGCCAAGCTGACCATGGCTGCGGCGGGTGCCCAGGCTGCGGCGGTGGTTCCGGCTAAGGCCACGTTAGCAGCGGTCATTGCTGTACCAACGGTCTGACCAATTGCAGCGTTGACCGCGTACTGAATCCCCAGCTTAACAAGCGATGAAATCAATGCAGAAACACCTTGCCGCACAACCTCGAGCATGGAATCTTTGAGGCTTTCTCCGTAAACAATGGCTCGACCAAAGCTGTTAGCAAACCCATCCGAAATCGTAACAAAGAAATCGCCAAAGCTATTTGTCAGGCCGGACAAGATTCCTTGGTAGCCATCAGCAACGCGGCCCATAGCCGCCATTGCTGCGTCTTCAAACGTGCCGAAGCCAGAATTAACTTTGAGCTGCGCCATCTGGATCGCAATCTGGGACATCTTAGCCCCATATACATCCAAACTAATAAGCCCATTCTGGTAGGCCATATTCAGCGCGGTCTGCTGTGCAACCAGCTCTTTCTGTGCTCCGGCGGTTTGTTGGTAGATGCTATTATACGCCTGCTGCACACGACTCAGCTCCTGCTGCAGCACGAGGCGCTGACGAAACTGCTGCAGTTCCTGTTCGTTGACCACACCTCGCTGGCGCAGCAATTCTTGGCGCTTACCCTCCACTGCGCTGGCAATAGCCATCTCATCCGAGTTCAGCTTTAGCAGAGCATTGCTTCTGTCCAGCTCGTCGTTTGCACGCTTGAGCGGGTTAACAGAGTCTTCGTATTGCAATGTCAGCATTGTGCGCTGCCGCGCAGCTTCGGCAGCGGTAATAACACCTCGCTTTTCGAGTTGTTCCAATGCTGTCAATTGGGCAGTGTATTTACGGGAAGCCCCGAATGCCTCTTCATACACTTGGTTCCTGGCTTCCTCAACTTGCTTGCCAGAAATGAGCGCGTCAATCTTGCGCTTGATTGCGAGAGTTTCTTCCTCCGTGAGCTTAACACGTTTGCCGATCAATGTTTCTTCAATCTGTGCAAACCGGGATGCAGCATCCCGCTCCGGCCCAAGCATACCCTGAAGGCGGATTTCGTTTTCCAGCTCCAAGTTAACTTTTGCCAGCGCTGCGGCACGTTTCTCCGCCTGCTTTTCCAGCTTATCCGCATCCTTAATGCCAGATTCTTTAATCTTGGCTTCAGTGGATTTTGCTACGGCAGGGCTAACAGGCTGTGTAGGCAGCGTCGGTACATGAATTGAGCTACGGGCGTCAATCTGTGCGCGCAGGGAATTAATGTTCTCCTGGACACGAGTCTTCTTGGCTCCCCAGGTTCCGCGCTCCATTATGCCAGGGCCTTCGGAGTTCATCCTCGCCAGAAGTTTTTCCTGCTCCTCCAGTTGCTGGCCCAAAGATTTATCCGCAGTCAGTTCATTCCAAACAATCTTCGCATCCTTAACCAGCTCACGCATGGTGTTGATGAGCTTGGAGAACAAATCTATGATGCCAACTAGCATCTTTTCCATGCCCTGCAGAGCTTCCGGTGCGTCCAGCGTCCTCATCAGTTCGGACCACTGCTTACCGAATTCAGCCGTAGCCTTCTGAAGCGGAGTCATTCCATCGTCCGCCAAGCCCTTAACCCGCTGCTCCAGCTTGTTCAGGATCAGGGTTTGTGCCTGCGCAATCTTACCAGACTTCTGCATTGCATCAATCTGGCGGAATTCCGACGCTGTCAGGAAGCCCAATTGTTCATCTAGTTGCTCTGCCCCCTTCAGAGGGCTATTAAGTGCTTTTGCGAGCTCCTTGGATGCGTCGGGAAGATCCTTCCCTGTTGCGTAAGCAAAATCCCTGACCACACGGGCGGCCTGCGTGATCTGGTCGCCGCCAATCATCCGCATGGACGCAAAGTCTTTGATGACGTTGTTAGCGACCTTGCGGGACACACCTGGGAGGGCGTCCAACTCGTTGCGCAGGCTGGTGATAAAACCTGCGCCGATATCTTGTCTGTTTGTTGCTTGAAACTGTGCAATCAGGCCATTAACAGTCCTGGCCTGAGTTTCAAATTTATAGAACTGGTACAACGCCGCAGCAACCGCAGCAGTGAGCAGTACAAATGGATTTTTGGCAAGGTTAAGGACGTATCCCGCCATTGCCCTCATTGCCGCACCGACACCACCGAACATGTCCTTGAGCTGGCCGCCCTGTTGCAGCAGAACAGTCAATGGTGCCTGCCCGCCCTGCAGCGAAACTACGATGTCCGTAAACTGCGCTGGTAACAGGCTGAGGGCTGCACGGTACTGCTTTGCGCTGAGCGTACCCCTTGCCATAGCGTTGTTAAGACCAGCGATGCCCTTATTGCCTTGGGCGGCAATGGCCGCAGCGGTTGCCGCTGCGCTCGCATCGTCAAGCGCCTTCTTTTCTGTTCTAGCCTGTGCTCGTTGGGCTGCGTCAGCCTGCCTTTGCTGGGCTGTAGCCAACCGCAGCGCGGCCAGGGCTTGCCTATCCTGCGCTGCGGCGGCCCGTGCTGCGGCGCTGGCAGCGTTATCGGCAGCGATCGTACCCGCAGCCTGGGCACGCGCTGCTGCGGCTGTAGCGGTGGCCGCAGCCGTTTGGCTACGGGCTGCTGCGGTATTGGCTTCAGTTTGCAGTTTTGTTGTGCGCAGGGATGTGTTAATAACACGAGCAGCAGCGGCTTCAGCGTTCGCCTGTGCGACTGCTACCTGCAAAATTGCGCGCTGCTCTTTGGCTTTGGCCTGCTCAATAGCGGAGCTCGCTTTTGCTTGTGCAGCAGCAGTCCGGGCTGAGGACGCGGCTGCGCTGTCCTGTGCGCGCTGAATGGATGCGTTTGTGCGCTCCACTACAGCTTGAAGTCGCGTATAGGATGCGGTAGATCTATTGTTTGCTGCGTCAACTCTGGCCTGGGATTCAACGGCACGCGCCTGGGCCGCCTCCGTCCTTGCCATAGCTGCCGCAACTTTGGCTGTCGCGGCTTCAATGCGAGCTTGGTTTGCCGCAATACCGGACAAACCCCGAACGCTTTGGTTCAGCTTATTGAGCCGCTCATAAGCAATACGGGACTGTTCGCCTATCTCGCGGATCTTGAGCGCGATGTTTGGCGATACATTATCAGTGACTGATATGCCAACGCGCTCTTCCGTCATAACTTTATGCCATTTCTATTAACCACACGGGTGGCGACTGCTCTCGCCCTAGTGGCAAATCCTCCCGCGAATTGTCGGGAGTACCCATTGTCCAGGTCCCCAATATATGATATATTGTTGATGATCCAAATAGTCTGGCCTATCCGGCGTTTGGAGATTGCAAGCTCCCCAGCAAGTATCGTTCCCTCCGCGCTCAATGCCTTAGTGCTACCCTTTCGCCCATAGGCAAAAGCGTCAACAGTTCTTCGTTTTGGGGACGTAAGAGAAACCTGCCAGTTAGACAGCGCTAAAGATGTGTCCACCGGGGTGACATAAACTAAGTCCTTAAGAATGGCACGGGCCGTATCCATCACAAGCTCGTTGACCGCCTGGGGAACCCTTTTGGCGAGCTTGTCCATGGAGCGAGCAAGACCTAATAAATCTTTGTGCCGTGCCATCTTATTTCCTTCTACGCTTTGGGACTTTGCGTTGAGCCTTCTTCTTTTCAGCCTCACGCTTCTTAGCATTATGCTCGTCTACAACACGCTCCAGCGCTCGTGTTATAAAATGCAGACGGGTGTTCTGCTCATAGTTCAGCCCCTGGCGTTCTGCATAGAGCTCGATTGAGCTCCATGGTATTGGTCCGCCTTCTACTTGTCGCTCTGTAGACAGGTCTACAAAAGCGACAATGTAGAAGCACAATGCTGTGTCCAGCTCCGGGGAGTCCTCAACAGGTATTTCCTCCCCATCCATAGCTGCCTGCCTGACCACACTTAGCGGGACTTCCTTCTTACTAAGTACGGCCTTCAGGTAGCTTGTTACTTTCCCGCGTCCTCCTCCATGGCGGCCTTGCGGAAATTCTCGTCGTCCGTGGCTTGGGCGGCGAGGTACTCGTAGAGTTCTGGATACTCCGTGATGTACTTCTCAGCGTTCTCCGCGTTGTAGGGAATCTGGTTTCCATCTTTGTCCAAGAAGTTCTCCCAGCCCTTCAGCAGCACCGACAGGAACACCTTGCGCGTGATGTTCGACCAGTCCTCTGCCGTCATCTGGTTGGCTCGCATGCGACCCTTATATTTTGCGTTCTCGCGCTCATTGGCCGCCAACCATTCCGGGTTCGACGTGTGGGAACGCGCAACGTAGAAAGTCGGGATGCTCCCGTCGGGGTTCTTGGGGAAGTAGATGGGAGCGCCTTCTTGAATGCGCTCCTTGTCCATAGTGAACAGACGGAGGACGGAACTTTGCATATCGAATCCTTGTAAATAAAATGGGGGCCGAGACCCCCATTTTATATTAAATCACCGGGCTTATACCGATGGCATGGCTGCCTGCGGCAAGTAGGCAAACCGGGTGTAGCTTGCCGTCGTGCCAAACTTGCTCTGCCCAGCAGTCGGCTCGATAGGCATCATGATCTTCTGCCCAGCCTCCACCTCGGCACGCCCACCGGACAGGCCCAGCAGGGGCACATCGAACAAGAAGCCTTGGTTCTTCAGTGCAAACGCCATGAACCAGCCGACGTCCGCATTGGAGCGCACAGCACGGATTGCGTCTACCCCGTTGAAGTAGGCGGTCATTGTTCCGCTCACTTCAAAATTGCCGACAGACACATCGATTGCGCCAATGTGGCCCAAAGCTCGGTCCGGCGAAGCCCCGTTGTTGATTGCCAGCGTGGACTCAGCCACGTAGCCAAACAGTGGCTTTGCATTGCTCCCGCTGCTATGGATGTAGATCTTGTTATGGACCAAATCCTGCGACGTGTTGAATGGATCCTCGCCTGGGGCAGGAATGGTTGCCCCGGGAAGCAACTCATCCCCAGGTGCGCCACTGCGAACAATGTTGTCGCAGCTCTCGAAAGTCAAATCCACGTTCAGCTTATCTGCGTCTGGCACATTCAGTGTCAGCTCGTTGCAGACGGACCCAGTCAGGTATTCAGCCTGCTGGCCGTAGTCACCCTCACCCAGCGTGCGGCGAATTGTGTAGGTACGGCGAACGATGTCTTCTCGCTGTGGCTCATTGCGGATGTGCAGCCCCATGAAGATTCGCACAGACTTCCCGGCCCCGTTGGTAGCCGTAGGGTTCCAGGTTACTTGGTCCAGGGTGAGCGATTTTTGGGTAACTGCCCCAATACGAGCGAAGCCCCGGTTCCCGTCGAGAGCGCTCACTGCAGAGTCTCCACCCAGATAAATCCAGGACCCTGGGATGAGCTGAGGAATTGCGGTCCAGTCTGCCGCAATAGTTGTCAGGATAGCCACACCGTTGGTCACCTGCAGACCAATGTCGCCGGATGCAAACTGAGCGCCGCATTTTTCCAATTTGGCCCCGGCAGGAATACCCGCAGCTTGGGCAGGCAGAACGGAGCTGACTGTAACTTGCTGGCCTGTGACAGCAGAAACCAAGTGCAGGCCGTTCTGTGCAGGCTGGGAAAAACCAGATGCCAGAATCAGATCCGATGGCGCAAACTTGCCCAGACCATTAGCAGCCTGGAACGAATTGGCAGTCACTGCTGTGATAGGCGTGAAACCAAGAGTTCCAGGCTTGTTGATGCTTCGAGTTGTAGGCAGCTCGTACGCATCTGCAAAGAAGAAGCCTTGCAGCAGTTGAGCAAAGTTGCTGAAGGTTTTGTCTTCATTCCAGCCGCCAGCGGCCTCGATGCTAACAATAGTCCCCTTCTTGTTCTGGCGACCAGCGCTAATAGGAGCTCGGGCTACTGTGGAGGTTTCGCCGCCGAAGTCCTGATACTCGTTGACTTCGCGTTCCATCCACAGAGGGCCTTCGCTCTCGTCCAAACCACCTGTAAACGTCAGCCCCGTAGTCTGGATGCTCGATGTCTGGTTGTCGATGGTAACTTGGTTCCCGTCCGCCCCGGCGTCTGTCAGGTTAACAGTTACTTCCGCACCGTTGGCAAACGCATTGAAGTCCGCTAGGGCGTCGATGGCTGCTGCCAGGGCTGTAGCCGTTGCTGCCACCGTGGCTCCAATTTGCACCTGACCTGCCGATGGCGTTGCAGAGACAAACTGGAAGCTGTTAGCGCCCAGCGCGATCGTATCCCCCGCAACCGGCTGTGCCAGAAATGTCAGGGTGGTGGAGGCAGCAACCGCTGGACCTTGAACTGGCAGTTGCTGCAGGCATACTTCCTCTGCAATCGCCGTTCCGGTGGTATTCGAGTCAATGCCGGAGATTTCACAAGTAGCCATGATGAGCTCCTATTGGATTTCGTCGTATTCAAAACCCGCTACGACATTGAGGCGGTTAAAACGGTTCACAACGCCAATTGAATCATCAATACGGACGCCCTTGAACCGGACTATGCTTGCTGTAACCCGCTTACGCAAGTGAGCTTGAATTGTTTGACCACACTGGGCTAAAAGGTAGGCCGACTTCACTGCGGTAACTGGGGCCGCGAGCTCAACTGTTAATATACCAATGTTTTCGAACCGTCTTGCTCCAATTTGCCCAACGCAATTGGATAAAGTGCCTTGGTCTGAGTCCAGGGTAGTTCTGTGTACACGCAGCCAGAATTTATCCTGGGGAGGTGTGTCATTCTCTCCGACATGCTCCCAATAGATTTTTGGCTCATACCCCACCAGCCCCGCAACGGCCCCAGCAACGACTTGCCGCACAGCTTCATACATTTCGTCTGTGGATTGTACATAAGAGCTCATCGCATAAACTCCACTAAGTACAATATGGGTTTTCCATTTGGCTTCAGGCAGTCCAGCTTCCGGATATTGAGTGTCTCGCCATCTCGAACTATATAATGGTTTGCTGTCGGGTTAAATGGTACAGCCCCCATAAGCCCAAAGGTACTCCCCACCTGGACATCCGTGTCGTGCAGGAATCGGAACGCCGCTAGGTCTTCCTTGGATTCAACTGGAACAAAACATACCATGACGTTAGCGTGCCGCGTCTCTGCAGTCACATCGTCGCCATGCCATGCGTTCTGTGTGTTCCCGCCTGCGGTGGATGGCTTCTCCACCCAGACCACAGCTTGCCCATTCTTTTTAATGAGCCTTTGAGCTGTAGCGATCTGTCTAGCGAAGCGTTCCATTAGTACACCCTTATCTGGGCATAGTAACAGAACTGGATCTTGATATTATCTTATCACCCTGCCTGAGCGTGGCAAAGGCGTGACAAACTGTAGCATGAATGCGTCCGCAACAGTGTACGGCCTCCAGGCAATAGGCTCTTCCGCGGTGTTGCCTTTTGTCCAATAAGTCTCTTCCTCAATAGGTCCGACTTTATCGCGAAATCTGGTGGGCAATCTGCCAGTGCTGTCCAGTTCGATATTCGGTGCCAATGGCGAGCCCGAAGCCAGGATGGCATACTCCATTGCTGCACGCTTGAGCGCTACAGGAAAGTATGCGGTTTCAGTATTGCACATCTTGCGCGGGAACTGCAATCCTTGTGTATCAAGGAATACACCGATGCCAGGAAGCCGTCCGCGCCAGCGAAGGTCAATGTAATCAGCGGAGGATACAAGAGCGGCCTCTTTGGCCCCCTGCGTTAACCCGGCCCATTCGTCTCGCCCTCGCAGGGTAAAGTATGCGTCTGCATCCTCTACCGAAGCGTAAGCATTTGCGTCTGGCAGGCCAGTTCCGTCCTCGACTACAATAGCCATATTAAATCTCCAGTTCTATGAGCTTACCCAGCCCTACATCTAGCAACAGGGTGAAGCCCGGAAGAACTTGTACAATGCTATCGCGCTGCAGCTTATCAATGATGTGGAGTGAATTGGCCCCCGCTTTTGGAGCACGTAGCGTTTCACCATTAACGATGATTGCATCCGTGTCCTCCAAAAGCGTGGCCGTGTTGCGGATGGCAAAACGGCCATCCGCAGGGAGTGGAGAAATCCCTACGCCCTGTTTAATACGCGCCATGAACGCCGACACATTTCTGCGTCGGGATTGGCGCTTGAGGTAGATGCTCACCCCCTGCATAACCACACCTGTTAGCGTTTACGCGCCATCGCTTGGTCGAGTGGTGAAGGGCGGGGAACCATCTTCATCAGTTGGCTGATGCCCTTTTCACGGAACTCCGCCAGCTCGGCAGCCTTATGAGCCAATTGCTTTTGACGGGACTGCAGATACATTGTTGTCGCATCAGCACCGGGGCGGACCTTGCGATCCTCCTCGATGGCCGTAACAACCTTGTCCGCGTATTCCTGCACCTTCAGGCGGAGGGCGGTAAGGTTCGCCAGGGTTGTGTTGATGTTGTCTTGAACAATGCGAACTTGCGACAGGCGTTCGTCAATGCTTTGCTCCCCATAACCGGAGATATTGGCAACATCAAATTGCAGAGCACCCCCATCCACACGGAACACGAATGTTTCCTCAGCAGGGGCTTCTTTTGTGGGTGTTTCCTGAACAGGCTCTTTGACCTCCGCAGAATTGCCCTCTGCGACATTGCCCTCTGCAGCACTCTGTTCTTTGGCAGAGCCCGTTGCAGCCGCTTCGGCCGCCTTCTGGGCAGCACGCTCTTTAGCGAGTTCACGCGTCAGCCCGTTGCCAACTTCATCCACCAGCTCGCGGGTAACGCCGCCACCGACAAGAATGCTCAGGAAAGGCACCGCTGGCAAACCTTCTTTGGTCCAATGACCATTGTTTTCAGGGTCCAAAGAATTCAGCGCTTGCTCAATCTTTGTTTTCAATTCTTCCATAATCAACCACCTTCAGGTGTTGGTGTTGGGGTTGGCACAGCTTCCACTTGCGCAGCGCTCATACCATCTTTGATCATCAATTTGTCGAATACCCGCTGAGTGGGCATATCAAGGCGCGTAGCTTGCTCATCCAGCCACTTGCGAAAGCGGGTGGAGTGCCGCAATTGTATGTAATTGCGGTATCGGACATAACGAGCACGAATCTTCATGTCGAACTCCTTAAAAAGCCCCAGCGGCGGGAACCCGCTGGCTGAGACTTTCGTAATAGCCTTGAGGCCCAGGTTACACGCTGAGTTCGCGGGTCAGCAAACGGGCGATACCGATTTGCTTGCGCTCAGTGAACACGCGCGCCCAGGATGCGGCTGCTGCGAGGTTGTTTGCCGTAGCAGCGTTCGATGGTCCACCAGCAGGCGAAACGCCGACGTAGGCATGGCCCTGGGGATGCAGGCACCATTGCACGCGGTTGTGCAGAATGTCCTGGCCTGCCCCGTTACCGGCAGCGGCAATGCGATCGAACTCTGTCGGCACAGGTGCAGGTGCGGTGCCCAGGCGGATGGCCGCATTGGCGAAGATCCAGCTTTCGAAGATGCCGGTGGCGGGGTCGTAGGGCATACCGTCGTCCACAACCACACGATGGTTCAGGAACACCGGCACACGCACGGCATTTCCGTTAACCGAATCGCTCACGTAGTCGATCAGGTTGTTCTTCTTCATGCGGCTTTCGACCACCGAGTGAACCATGATCAGGGACAGCTTTTCCTTGCTGTCACCCATGGTTTGGGTCGCGTCGATGAAGTTTTCTGCGTTGAAGTTGGTGACACCATCCACGAAATCGGTGCCAGCCGCATTGAACGTCATATCGTTCTGGGTGTGGGTGCTTCCACCGGCTGGCGTAGCTGCGTTCATCGCAAACAAGCCGCGCACAGTAGCCACGAACGCGGCTTGCAGACGACTGGTCCAGTAGTCGGACACGCGATTGGCGATAGCCATCATGGGGTCGCTTCCGGCCAGCTGACCGGACAGGTCCATTGTGGACCACGAGTTGTTTCGGTTGAGGCGAACCGAAATTTCCGTGGCCGAGCCGATCTTGTTGGGGCTGGACAGTTGCGCGGGGTCATCATTGCTGACGTTTTCCTGCGAGTTTTCCAGGTCCTTCCAGGAAGGGGTGTTGAAGGTCAAGCCCCCGCCCGTCAGCAGTGCGGAAATGGAAGGGTCGATCGCCATAGCGCCAGAACGAATGAGGTTGCTCTTTTCCTCAGTCTGTTGCTGTACGTATGGGTTGAAAATTTCCGGGACAACGACGTCCTGGATACGAGTTGTAGCCATCTGGGCCTCCAAAGTACGGTTGATGCTCGCCGCATGGCGCAATTAGGAGGCACATGCCCCATAGGTCGGATTATACCTATGGGGCAAACTCGATACGATTATTTCTCGGGCGGCTTGGTAGCACCGACGTGGGATCCCGCTTGCTTTGCGAGGCGCTCCGCCTTAGCGCGGTCCGCACGGATAATTTCACCCTGTTTCGTCAAGTTCCACTCGCTCTTGCTCCATGGGTTAGGGCCGCCGACGCCACCGCCACCGCCACCGGCTGCACCGCCGCCCTGGGATTGAGGCCACCAATGAGGCTTCTTCACACGGAGATCACCCAGCCATGCCTCGGGGCTCAGCCCAGGAGTCTGCCCACGAACATCACGAGTAACGACATTTCCAGCGCTGTCAATTTCAAATGTCGCTTCGGCGATGAACAGAGCATCTTCCAGCGCGGAGTCCAGAACCTTTTCCTTACGTGCGGCCACTGTGACAGCATCGCGGATGACGCTGAAGGTCTCTTTGGCCTTCAGCGTCTCGATGGTTTTGGTGAACTCGGAATTCAGACCTCGCAGTTGTGTCAGTTCGCGCTCCAGCGGGGCCGTAGCTGCACGAGTGCGTTGGGCAACCAGCGCGTCCAGTTTGGCGCCGTCTGCAGAGTCTGCCAAGGCAGCCTCGAGGGTTGTGACTTGCTGGCGCAGAGCTTCTACGTCTGCGGGGGTTTTGATACCTGCCGTCTCCAAGTCCTTGATGATTGCTTTGGTTTGGCGGTGGTTTTCACGCTCGGAAGCCAAGCCGCGATGAACGCGATCGAACTCCTCTTGCGGCTTGAGACCTTCGATCGGCTTCAGCACAAAAACACCACCGACCTCCTCATAAAGATCATGGTACTGCGCTTCCAAGCCGTCCAGAGTATCCAGTTTTGCTTTCAAACCCATTTTATTCTCCTCCGCACATGCGGAAATTTAGGCATCATTGCCTTGCTGATCACGGGGCACACTTGTCTGACGACGCTGGCCCTGTGTGCTCTTCTGCGGACCACCCGCGGAAGCTGTAGGATTATTACCCGTATCGGCTGAATCCTGCAACAGGAATTTAACCAACTCTTCCGGGTCTTTGCGGATTTCTTCCAGCTCCCGCTCCCAGTCAAGACGTGTCAACCCGCGCTCGCGCATAATGTCATGAATGCTCTTCATGGATAGCGGTGCGCCGAGGCGTTTAGCTGTGATAAGCTGGACGATGTCTTGCCCTTGGATGTGGAAGTTTGTGAAGTCCAAGTTAGGTGTAACGCTAACTTCCTCGGGGTTGAGCCCCATCCATTTGGCAATCACGCGCAGGATAGTTTGCAAGCCCTCGGCACCAGCTTTAGCCACACTTGTCAAGGTTGCTGTCTGCGCCGCTACGCGAGTCTTGAGCGCTTCGCCAGACTCCATACTAGCTTTGCCGGGTTGCAGGAGCTGCCCAGTCTTGACCGCAGCACGGTTACGGTCGGCCTCGAGGGCTGACCGTTGTTCCGGTAGGCCGGAGCTGGATATACCGATATATTCCGCTGTGCCACCAGTCGTGAGCTCAATAGCTGAATCCGCACCAACACGAATCGGGGCTTGCTTCCCCGTCCCATCTTGGGAGAGCTCCCGCTGAACAACCGACCCGCTAATAACTAAGGTTTCTTGTCCCTGCATGAACAAGGTGTAGCGGTAATCTGCCTCGCCTCGATAAATCAGCAGGCACAATTCAGCCAACCCGTCCAAAGGCGGCTCATCCGGGTTCGGGTCCAAATCCGTAGGCCCAATGCAAACAAAAGGCAGCTCCTCCAGATTCCGACCCTGAATATTCGCGGGCGTAAAAGCGAGTTCGTTTAAGTCCGCACCAGCGTCCTCAGTCGTGGCAAATTGATAGACACCACTAGCTTCGTCAGTGCTTTCAGCCGCTCCAGATAGGCGCAATACACGCCATTTCTTTGCATCTTCCCACTCGAACCCGTTGCGCACCTTTCCGCACTCATTGAGCACGATAAGGTTCATCTTGTGCTGGCCGTTGACGTGCTCGCCCGCGTCCCAGTTTGTGATGGTTTCCGTAAGGTATGGGGCAATATATGGCCGCTCTTCCCCAGGAGTCTTCGGCGTTTTGAAGTCTGCCAGCAGGCCAATACGACCCACAACCAACTGCTCCAGGTGGATGAGACGAAGCAAAGTTTCCAAGCTCTGCCCGTTTGGTGTAGCATTGGTCAGTAGGTATTCCATCTGCTTCGGCATAACCACACGGGCGGGCTTGGCGTTCAGGATACCCAGCACTGTCCGGACGCCTTCCTTGAAGAAATCTGGGTAGTGAGCTCGGCTCACGTAATTGTGGTACGAAACCAGACCGAGGTTGTTCGTGTCTTTGCAACCTTCCGGGGAATATAGCCCAGGCTTCATTCCGTCCAGAATTTGACTTGGTGTTGGCGGAAGATATTTCGGCCCCAAAGCCTTGATAGCAGACTCTCCCTCCATGCTGTCCCGCATGAGCTCCCAGCGGCGGAAAGCCTGCTGATATTTTGGATGGACGCTATTGACTGGCATTTAAGTCCCCTTTGTGCGGTTCTGTCTACCGCCTTGACCTTGCGAGAGTACGAAGTAACGGACTTCGTCCGGAATGTGGTCTTCGTACTCGGTATCTACATCGTCTGCATTAACTTCATCACGCGGCGTATTTGGGAATACCCGCATAAAGCTCTTGCAATCCTCAAAAATAAACATCCCTGGGTATTCTCGCGGCCCATGTTCAGGTGGTATTGCCCCCTGCAGGTATTCGCGGATTGCTTCCCAGCCGTGGATACGTGAGCCAGCACTCTTATCCGCGGGCAGCCATTCTACACCAGAATGCAGTGTATTTGCATCGAGACGAACTGGCTTGCTCATATCCGCGGCGATACTACTTCCGTTCTCCACGTCATAAATGCTTCCGTCTGCCGGACCAGGGTGCATACGATGGTCAATGCCCATGGCAATCTGGCGCTTAACAATCCCTAGAGCGATCGTTGAAGCAAGCATCTTTAAGCCTACGTTCTGCTTACCTTCCTCGCAGCCGTACCACTCGCCAATTCGGAATACATCGCCGCGGACGGAACTGCGACGTTTACCTTCGCCGTCGATGTAATCTGTTCCGTCGCTAATAGCCCAGAATCCAACACTGAAAGGCTTGCTCGACCCCCAGTCGAAAGACCGAGTAATTCTCCAGCTCAGTGGTATTGTAAAGCGCTTGATCTTGTGGTAATCCGAATCCCAGATGTCGTCGAACATACCACCGCTAACCACATCCCAGCTACCGCCCAGCCATGCCTTGCGCTTGTTCTTGTCGGTAATCTTGTTCAGCTCCGCAATATATTTTGGACTAAGGTAGCGGTTTTCCCGGTAAGACCCAAATAAGTGAACCTGTGTGGTAACAAAGTCTTCCCGCTCTTTTGTCTGCGGGTTAAACACATTGATGGATTTACGCACCAGTCGACCCATGGGTGCTGCGTCAATGAAACGCTCCTTGACCCAATTGTGCCCAGGTCCGAATGGGTTTGTCGTGGCAAAGACTTCGAGCGGGATTTCCGGGCCTATGAGCTTCATTGCACGACGGCTCTGCTCATTCTCAATGAATACAATCTGGCCCGTGCGTTTGTAGATGTCACCGTCGATGATCAGCGGGTTCTCCGCTGCTAGGTATGAGCTACGGTTGCAGCTCATCATCATTTCGAACAATTCGTCTGTCGGGTATTTGGTAAGCTCATTCCACCCAATGAACGGAAACTCCTGGCCGTGGTACGCCCAATAATCCTGAGGTCGCTTTGCTGTGCGGAACAGGAGCTGCTCGCCAGTCGGCCATGTCCAGCGATAATCACTTTTGCTGGAGAGGAAGCGGGCACCGTCCTTGAACTCTGGAAACCAGCGCATGGACTTCGCTACCAAGTCATCCAAGTTCTTGTATTCGCGGTCGAAGATAACTCCCCGCCAGTGCTTACCGAAGCCTTGACCAACGTGGCGACGGAACCTCATCAGTTGGGCATCGGTTTTCCCTGGCCCGCGAGTTCCATGGTACAAGATAATCTGAGCTGGGCAACTCAACGCAAGGGTTTGCGAACCAGGAAGAGGCGCCCAGATGATTTCAGGCTTGTTATTGTCGGTCTTCTGTTGCATCTTTAATCAGGGTATCCTGAGATTCGGACGCAGCAGCCTCCCATGCATCGATATCGGCAATCGCCGGAACCTGCATAACGCCACCCGCTGCAGCTCCGCCTTTACCAGCAACCCCACGAGCCCCGCCCTTGGGAGTCATGCCCTCGATATCGGACAATGCTTTCAATGCAGCCACACGGGCCGCGTGGCTGGAGCCTGGGCCGTAGTAGAATGCTTCGCGGGTTAGCTGCTCGCGGATGCGGCGGCGGTTAAAGGAACTCAACTCTTCCGGATCAACATCCGCAGAAGTACCGAGCTGGCTGATGCGTTGTTGAACGTAAGGTTCAGCCATGAACTTCTTGCTGTACTCGATGGCAAATTGCCCACCAAAGTTACAGCGCATGGCCGCCTTAACTGGGTCATAGTCTACTAGGTACTCAATCACGAACAAGTCACGCAGGGCCTTTTCAGCATCGGTGTACTGGCGGCCCTCCGGCGTTTGACTTGGAATCGGTGGGATGCTGTCGGGATCAACATCCTCGCCCGAAAAGAACATGTGAGTATCCATGGCGAAAGTATAACCCAGTTGATTTTGATATTATTTCGGCCATGCCAATATCAAACCTTTGCGCCGAGTATTCTCACATCCCCCATATGCAACCCACTTCAAGCCTGTTTTGTACAGATCGGAAGCAGTCATACCCTTTGCTAAGGGCTCAGGCTTCTGGCATTCAGCCACCAGATCCGCAGAGAGCTTGGGAATCTCCTGTTGCACAGTCTGCGGCTTCGTTCCACACCCGTACAGCATCATCAGGAATGGGACAGCTACCCATAGGCTCAGATACTTTTTCAATTTCCTTCTCCTTGGTATGGAAATAGCGGTCCTTGTACACCGTAACTTCCCGCACCTGCTGTCCGGCTTCAATGATGCGATCGGAGTTTTTATTGAACTTATCGATAGCTTCCTGGTAAGCGGACACGGTCATATCTCGCTCTTTATTGGCCTGCCCAACTTTGTAGGCCGCAGAGTGTGTAAGAATCAATACCCCGACAACTCCAATCGCAATAATGATTTTAGCTTTCACAGCGAGGCCTCACATTTCTTGATACGTTGCTCTTGGCGTAACCACACGCCTCGGCATACCTTGTTTCCCGGCGTGGAGCAGTCGAATCGCCAACGGGTCTTTCCGTTCTTTGTGTATGGCTCCCATCCCTCAACACGGGTCGGGCTTGTCATGAACCGATATTGTGCGTAGGCTTTGCAAGCCTGTGAGTATTGTTGAGCCTGGAGGTGTTTCAGCATTGGGCTCGTGCGCCATGCGCCGCAACCGTACTGCCCAGCAAAGTCCGTAGCAATGTCGATTTCCGTCTGGTTGACAAGTGTATTCCCGAGGCTGGCCTTTACGCAAGCAAAGTACGTATTGGACAACTCCCCATAAGCCAAGTCGTAGGCTTGTTTGCGGGTGATCGGCGGATCCTGCAGCGTAACAGGTGTCCCATCACTGTAGTATGTGGAGCCGTGCCCGATAGTTGGGCGGTCGCCCTTGACTGGGACATAGGGCTTAGGCGAGAAGCCTTCAAAAGCCATCCACGCAGCCATTGCGACGGCACCTAAACTAGCAGTTCGGGCAGGGAATCTCATTATTTACGCTTCCGGGAGAGAGTATCCCACTCTTCTTGAGTTAAGCGATGCTCTTTTTCCATAAGGCCGATGTGGATCAGCGATGGGGATACCAACTTTTTCCAAACCCACTCGCCCAAAAGTGCGCAAGTATAGACTGCAGCGGCCATGGAGGCGATGGACCCCCATGGAAGGGACATGAGCGATGCAAACCAATCCGGATATTGGGAAGCCTGCTCCAGCAGATGCGCTTTAGCTTCAGCGGCAATACCGCTGTTCGCTCCTCCGGCGGCCCCTATCGCAGTTGTACACTTGAGAACAGGGGACTTGATTCCGTTTTGAGTTTGTATTTGCTGTTCCATTCGGCAGTCCTTGGCTTGGATCCTGCGAAATGGTAACAGAACGGCAGACTGGATATTAAGGAAACAACGCTTCTTCCTGCGGCTTTGGTACATTTTTACGCAAATGTTCCTCTGCCATCATGGAAAACCAGACTTCAAAGTCCTCATATGGAATTTCGACCCGACATTGCATGTTACGTTCGCCAATTTTAACGTGGCCCCATGTAACCACACGCCATTTCTGGCGACTCTGCCGGAATATCAGCACCGGGATCTCGCCAAGGGCTTCTGCGCTCTTGACGCACTGCTTCCACCAAGTGTTGATTGCGAGCTGTTCCTGGCGCTTAACCTCGATAGCCATTTCGAAAGTGCCGATCAGGTCCTTGCCGCCGACGGCTGTCTGGTTTTGGTTGCGCTGCACCTGTGGTTTTGTCATGTCCATAATAGGCATGCCCAGGCGCATACGCACAACATTGATTAGCGTGTTCAGCTCTGTTGCAAGCTCACGCTCTGCGTCTGCGCCTTTAGTTCTGATGTTTACCATTGGAATCCTTAAACAAGACGATCCACTGCCCAGCGCAGCAGCGGGTGTACAAACTGCTCTTTCCAACCCCGCATGGAGCGCTCAAACTCCGCCTCAATAGTGAGGTAGTCTGCAGGGTGGACAGTGCGAATCTTATAGAACTCAGGGTAGTTGGCAACAAAGTGCCCGAGAGTAACGTCCTTGTATTGGCCCGTTGTAGGGTCAAACACGACATAGTGTAGGATAGGGTCACCGTTATCGATGTAGATGCACTCTACGACCTGTAAGTTCCGCGAAGGGTACGACAAGACATAGTTCACCGAGTTGCGATGGCACTGGTAGTTGAACATGCCTCGGCATGGCTCAGGGAAGAATCGGTCATACCGCGTGCGGATGTAATTGACCAGCTTGCGGTGAGCACGCCGCTTGAGCCATTCCTGCATCAGAATAGCTCCTTTTGAGTGTAGGACGTCGCTACAGCATTCAGTTCTGCCTTGCGGCGCTCCAGCGCTTCAATACGGACCTTGAGGTTCCCAATAACTTCATCCAAGCCAACCACACCAAGAGCCAGGGCATCCTGCGGTGTGTTACCGTAGTGCCTCAGGAACAATTCCTGACCCATATGACCGGACAGATGGCCAGTGAGCTCGTCTTGTGTGCGGATGCGCTCATTGAACACCGAGAACCAGCATTTGCGAACCTTGGTTGTTACTGGATCAGTACCTCCCGGGCCGTAAACTTGATCCGCGAAGTAAGCGACCCCTCCAGCGCCAGGAACGAACTCGAATTCCTTACCGCCGACGTTAATGAACCGATTGCTCATATTGCTCCCGTTGATCTGCTGCATTGTGAACAATGAGGAGAACATCCTCAGGGCCATCCTGGTCTAGTTCTTCCTCCGGGTGGCACCAGCAGGGCGCACTGTCGTCAGTGATATGCTCCTTGATGTCACCAACGGGATAAACGTGAACTCTCTGCATTGCCAACCTCCTAGGCATGCAGTGTAACACAAGTGGAGCCCGGATTTAGCGCCGGGTCGCCGGAAGGGCTTTCACCTCCCTAAAAAAGTCAAACCCGCCATTGCAGCGGGTTTGGAGCGGCAAAAGGGAATCGAACCCTTGTATTCAGCTTGGAAGGCTGATGTTCTACCATTGAACTACTGCCGCAGTGTTGGTGGGGACTTCGGGCCTACGTAGTTACCCGATCCGGCAGTGCCTACTGGACTACCCCCGGCGCTTCGACGCTGCTAAATCCCCATAATCTGGCGACCCGTAGCACCCTCGAACTGCTGACCTCTTGCGTGACAGGCAAGCGCTCTAACCAACTGAGCTAACGGATCTGGCACCGGGCCTTTCACCCGGTAGGTTGTCAGGGCTCCCACCTGCTGCCACCGGCAAACGCCAGCATCTATCCCGAAGGAATTCTTACAAGTGCAGAGGGTTCAGATTCACTGCGTAGCCATCAGCCTCGATACACAGGCCGTAACCTTCAATAAGGCCGAAGCCTTCAACAACTCGCGGATCCATAGAACCTCCGGAACTCTTAGTTGCAGGCCCTGTGGACCCCGTTTGCCAACCGTCCCCGCCCATGTCCAAACAAGCGTTTCAGATTAGCAGCGGCCTATGGCTCTCACCCATCGCCGCCCGGCAAGACCTGCGACTAAGAACTCTTAAGGCGGCCCCTGTTGCGAGCCTCCTGTGCTATTGCTTCGACGCTCGCACAAGAGGCAGGGGCCATCTTAAGAACTCTTTGGAGGGAAGGCTGTTGTCCACTCCGCAAGCGAGGAGGGTGGGCAGCAGGAGGAGGCGCCAACGAAGTGCAGCCTCCCCTCCAAAAAGTTCTGGATGCCAGTACAGGATTCGAACCTGTGACCTTCCCGCAAAAGCGGGTACTCTATCCGGACTGAGCTAACTGGGCCAGAAGTCCCGTAACGTAGTTGCAAGCCTAGCAGACTTTCAGCTTCGGCGTTACGGGACATGATGCCTGCCTATGCCGGGGCTAGTGGACCCCGCCAAGTGCTGCGGCATGGGGTGCATTGTAGCGCACCCAAAGCTCGATTTAAATACCGATCTCGAGATTTTTCGGGCCGACTACCTCCTGTGTAACCACACTGAGGCGGGCTTGCAGGATGTTGTACATGTCGCGAGCCTTCTTTTGGTAAAGGGTTGCAGCAGCGTAATGACCCTGCTCCAAGGCCGAACGGGCGCGGATATACAGTGACCTGCAGATGTGTTGCAGTTCCAAGATGTGCATAAAGTCTTGTTGCATGGTAAGCCTGGGAATTAATGAGGTATATAAGATGACGTTTGCATTGAGATGTGTGGCTCGATCTTACGTGTGAATCATGTGTAAGGGGTAGGGATCCGAGAGATAGCCTGCGTAGATGGGTGTGGGTGAGGGATAGCCTTGCTCTATAGACGGCCTGGGCCGCCCTGGCAGCCTGGGCACAGCATGCCATGCCCCGACCCTCCAGCCTGCGCCCTGCGCTGGTGGCGCTATGCATAACACAAAAGCCATAGGATGTACAGTAAAAAGGTGACGGCAACTTTACCCCCCATAAGTAATAGTTACCGTGGGTTATCTTAACTAATCAATAATTCTTTTTAATAGTTAACGTCTATAGGCTTATCAAAGCAAAGGGCCGCACAACGGCGGCCCGTTTTGTGGGGTGTGCAGCCCCGGTTAGCGCCAGCGCTCCCCCAACAATGCGCCAATCCCTATCAACAGCAGGCACACAAGCAAAACAATCAGCCGACCAGCGGCTACAGGGTGGGCTAAAAGCCACTGTTTGATGAATTCACGCATAGTTTCACTCCTTGCCCATATTTTACGTTAAACGCTTATTTAATGCCACCGGATAACATTAACTCAAAACATTCAAAACTTCCATTAAGATGGTTTAAAAACGGTTATTAACAGGTAATGAAACATTTATTAGCTTATATACGGTTAAATTTATACGTTTATATTGTTAATGCATACCCCTAAAATGCTAAATACCTATTTAATTCGGAGAAATTTAGGCGCAGACGTTTTGAATTAATTCAAATTCACATTCTATTAAACACGCATTAATTAAATGCATATTTCGGGTTAATAGGTATTTAGGTATACACCCCCCTATATAAACGCAATAAACGCATTAACCGCCCAGTAAAGATTATTTATTTCACCCATTTACCGTTAATGGCCCGAATGTACCACTCCTGGCCCAGCGGCTGGAACATTGTTAAATTCTATTTCCCGTTAATGGTTCGCTAATTAGCTAATTAATTTACAATTACTAAATACCTAATTAACGCACAGGGCTATTTCGTAACCACTTGCACGAACGTCACAAGTCTGCTAGCGCTTCTGGACGTTTTGCTAGCATGGTTCTACATTACTTGCAATGCACCAAATAATTCCAGGACGTATTGCTAGGTTATTGACGCTAACCACACTTGTGCGGCGCTGGCAAGTAATTTGCTGTTCCCGTGTGCGTTGGACGGTTATTGCAAATAATGCTTGCACAACGGGCGCCCATGTGGTTAAGAATTGGTCAAACACGTTTAACGGGCCGTGGTGCGATTTAAACGGGCCTCAATGTATAGGTATTGAGTGTGAGTCGATCGTCGCATACACGAAGTTCGTTGTATTTATGCCTAAAATTTGGCGTAATACTTGGACGGTTTGACGGGTTATTGTTTTATTTGACGGTTTGGGTTTGTTTCCGTCCTAAAATTAACCCATACCGCAACACACACACACACAAGAGGCTAACAAATGGACTTCAACACTGGCATCATTATTGCAAACGCAGCACGCAGCGCATTGGAGCTGGGTAACAAACTGGGCGGCGTGGACGTGGGTTGCGCGTTCGACGCATGGTACAGCGAAAAGCTGGATAGCCACATGGGCGACATCGCTGCGCTGAATGCGGTGGAGCGCACGGCTGAGAAAGTGGTGAAGGAACTCAAGGCCCTGGGTTTAGGCTGGTAATACACCAGCGCCCCGGCCCCACCCGCTTCGGCGGGTTAAGTCGTCAGTAACAACCACAGGAGCTAAACATGCAAGCAATTCTTACTAAATACGTCGCCGCCAGTGCCACCATGGGCTCGCGCATTAAGGCTTCGGCCGCTGCTGGGTCGGTTTACATGCCGTACGACGCGGCGCTTTCCTTGGACGCTAACCATGTCGCGGCGGCGCGTAAGCTGCTGAAGAAGCTGGGCTGGGAAAAGGGAGGCATCGTTATCCACGGCACTGGCAGCACACCGGACGGCAATTATTGCCACGTCCTGGCCTTCGAAAATAAGTAAGCATTCACCCGCATAACCTGGAGTTTAAAATGGCCGTTATTACTTACGCAATCACCGCTTCGGACCTGACAGGCGAACAACTTACCAGTCTTATGGACTGGGTGGAAAACCAGACCCACATTACCGTCGATTATGGCCGCGTGGTGCGCAGTGAGGCCGGCTGCAGTATTACGGTCCACCCGGCATATGCAGGCGAAGTCGACAGCCAGCAGTGGACAGCATTCTGCGCCGGGTTTGCCCTTAATGCCGAGTGAGTGTTAACGTCTTGCGCCCACCTGGGCGCAATGGTTAGTGCTTACTTACTGGAGGTTTTATGGCTGCATATAAAGGAAAGTATCCCAATCGCATCGCGTCGGTTTGGGGCACGTATTACAGGGGAGTGTGCGGATGCCGCACCAACGGCGGGAACAGCTTTTACTATTGCACCAAGGATGTGATAGAAAAAGGCTTTAAAGTAAGCCATAGCCAAATTCTAAAGCTGGACATAACGGATAGCCAGATTGCATCCATTATGCATGCCACTATCGAGGCTGCAATTGCCGCCAATAACGCAAAGTAACTATTGGAGATTAATTATGTCAATGGAACTTTTACAGCGTGCCCGTTTGCTTTGCTGCCATGCGCAGGTATTCGCGAAAGCACCTTACACAAAATATGACGCCCTCGGGGTCTGGTATGCCGCCCGTGTGGTTATGCCGGAAGCTGCTGCAGCTAATTGAGCATTAACGTCTTGCGCCCGTTCGTCTGTTCGGACGCAATGGTTAGTGTTCCCTTACTTGGAGATTATTATGGCCGGTTACACAGTGCAATTGAGCGTCACAGGCGTTGAAACTTTCACGGCGAAATGCGGCACGAAAGCCCAGATGCTCGACATGGTTTTCATGGTCATTGCTGCATATAGCCCAAAGGACGCTCGGGTTGACGCTAATTATTTCGAACGCATGTTTAACGCTCGCAATTGCCGTTCGGCAAGTATTAGCAATTCGTTGAAGACGCACCATGTAACCGTCACCCGTAATTAATTCTTAGTGGCAGGGTATCGATGCCGTGCCCAACCCCTGCGCCCCTATCCCACGCGCAGGGCACCTGCCACCACAAAGCCCGCATTGTGCGGGCTTTGCTGTCAGTACCCTGCCGTCGCTGTGCCGCCGTGTGCCGCCCCGCAGGACTGCAGCATGCCGTGTGCCGCCGTGGTGGGCCGCATGCTGCAAGACGTTTAACGGACCTGTATGCGATTTTACTTGTCGGAGGTACTTAGGTATTGACCACACGTCGTTAGGCCAGCAGCGGCCCGCTATGTGAGCACTGTTTTGGTGCATGCTTTAAATCAAGTTCTGGCATTAAATCAAAACGTCAAATTTTAAATACAATTCTGCGCACCAGGAGCGAATTCGGTGTAGAATACAAAGAGTGAAAATCCGGCACCTGCCAAAAATCACCCCGCACCACTTAGAAAGCGAAAATTATGGCCCTGTTTTACGTCACCTTCTTTTGGTTTGCCACCACTGGGTTCCTCGCCCTGCTGTTTTATGGCCTGGGTGGTTGAACGGCGGGGCTGCCCCGCTGGCGGCAACACCACAAATAACCTGACGTTTTGATGGGTTATTTGCAAAGCATCTAAAGCATCCTATAATTAACCCATACCAACTAACCAACCACACGGGGTCCACCATGGCATACAGCGTCAAAATGTTCAACCAAACCACGGGCGAATTCCACTCCTACATGCAAGTCCGGGACCGCAGCGAATGGGCCACAGTGCGCACTGCCGCCAAGCATGCAAAGGAATTTGCCAGCAGCTTCCCGGGCATCGTGTGCGCAGTAGTTGACGCGGAAACCGACGTCTGTGTAAGCAAGGTGACGGGCCTGAGCTTTAGCAGTGACGCGCTGCGCCTGTACAGTGACGCCGGTTGCTTGCTGGTGCCCGCATCGGCCGTGCGTTTGTGGTTGCTGGAGCTTGGGCTGCCGGATGGCTTTAGTGCCCTGGGCGCAGACTTCACTAAATGCATCACTACAAAGCGCGACGTAATGGCTAAGATTGCTGCTGGTTAATACCGGCACAGATTCAAATTCAAATCGAAATCGAATTCAAATTCAATTCAAATCGGAGTTCATTATGCTGGTAATCACTACTAAATACGTTTGCGCTACAGATGTGAATGGCAGCCGTGTGAAGGCGAAATGCGGGCGCTTTAGCAAGACTATCGGCTGGGATAATTCGCTGAACACAGAACAGAACCATCTTGCCGCCGCGAAAGCGCTTGCTGGGAAATTGAGTGTTATTTCTGGACGCCAGACGCCACGCACATGGACTGGTGGAGGCGTTGACGGTGGTGCGTATGTATTTATTACTGGTGCAGCCCAAACTTTTACGGAGTGAGTTTTACCATGGCATTCCTGGACCCTAAATTGGTTTATAAAAACAACCATTCGTATATCCGCCGAATGGCGCGCACTAAAGAAATCCAGCTTTCCGCCGCTGCAACCATGCATCGGCAGGCCATTCCTTTTATGCGCGAGCGCCATAATTCGGTCTTACAGGCTAACGAAACAATTCGCCTGCGCTGGCTTCAACAGGATATGCACGAATATGCGCAGGGTCTTGTGGACTTGTTTTACCCTGCATACCGCCAAAGTGAAGCCTCCGTGCTGGCACTGCGGTCAATTAGCAGGTTGCGCAGTAACGCAGTTAAGAACTGGACGCGCAAGCTGCCATAAATCCGCTAATTGAAATACCTATTTATTTTAAAATGCCCGTATTACCCACGGGCATTTTTATTTTCAAGGAGCTTTTATGTCCACCCTGCAACCCCCAACCATTTCGCAGCAGACCCCACCATGGGCGAACAAGCCTGCCCCCGGCACTGCCGAAGCTGGCGAGCCAGCCGTGCCCACCGCCCCGCCCGTGCCGCCTGTACCGCCTGCGCCCCCAGCCCCACCAGTGCCCGCCGCGCCAGCGGCCCCGGTCGCGCAAACCACCGAAGAATTTCCAACGCAGGACAATTCTGCCCTGTTGGCAAGCGTTACCCACACGGAACAACAGGGCTTCAACAATGTGGTTGACAACACTGTGGAAGATGTGCAAGTGGCTGTACAGCCCGAAAGCGAAGCCGCGGATGCTAGCGATGGCGAAGGTCCAAAGGTAGACTTCAGCGCCCTGTTCGCTGCCCACAACATTCCACCAGTGCCGCACAAAGACGAAGACGAACAGTACGTGCAGCACCTGGGCCGCTTCTCCCTGCCAGCCGACCAGGACGCAAGTGTGGTTAGCGCAGGAGCACAGGCGGATGTTGAGCAGTTGCAGCAGGGCGACACGGTTGAACAGATGCTTGACAAACCAGAAGTTTGCGCCGAAGGTTTTGTGGAAGCGCCCGAGGCACCAATCGATTTCCTGGTCGATGGTGCAGTACCAGAACGCATCGGCGAAATCCCCGACAACCTGTTCCCAGCGGATGCACCACTGCCCGTGGACGGCTACGTGGGCTGCGCACTGGTGCCAACGTACAAGAACGGCGAACTATATGTGGAAGTCTTCCCGTACTATTACAAAGCGCCACAGCACAACGGCAAGCGGGGCCGCCCGCAGGCTCACCGGGTTCGCTTCTGGGAACCGCGTGAGTATTACCTGCCGCAAAGCGCGTCGCTGGAAAGCGCTATCAAGCAAATTCTGTCCGAAGTGCTGCCAGCGGAACAGAACTTCGGGGCTGTGCTGCACATTGCAACAGGCAAGCGCCAGCATTGTGTCAAGGTTGACGGCATTATTTACAACACGGGCAAGGATGAGAGCTATTGGTATGCACCCACCCGCCTGAAGGTGTTGCTTTTGAGCTAAAAGCCCTTTGCGTCTGTTGGGTATTGTGTAGGCGGATTTTTATCGCTTATACTTAACACACGTTAGCAGGGTTCAGCGCCCTGCTAACGATCTTCCCAACTACGCCAAGAGGTTTAACATGTCCAATTTCAAGTCTTTCTCCAGCAAGTCCAACGCAAAGCGCGGCGTCATTGCCGCATACAAGCAAGTCGGAGTGGATGTTACTGAATCCTTTGAAACCCTGCTGGTGCAAGTTGACGGCAAATGGGGGTTTGATTTGGACGCAGTGCGCCCTGCCGCAGCGACAGACGCATTTTTGGCCGCAGTGCAGACTTCCGAAGCAAAGCCTGCCGACAACACCCCAGCAGCAGAAACCCCAGTCGATGCCCCAAAGCCCCGCAGCGCAGGCAGCGTGTTCGACTTGGTGCCCTCGCGTGGTGCTGCCAAGCCACAGCCCAAGCAAGCCGAAATTGATATGGAAGCGGTGCAGCCAGAAGCCAACGACGCACCAGCAGACGAAGAACAGCCTGCAGTGGTAGGCGGTGCATTCGGCAGCATGATGTCCGCACTCACCACACAGCGCGCTGCGCCAGCCACCAGCGCCAGCACCAGCGGTCGCGGCGGCTATAAGGTTGAAAAAGACCGCCCCGAACAGAATGGGGTTATTCGCCCAAGCAAGGACGGCAAATGCCGCCAAGTCTGGGACAAGTGCGACGAACTGCGCACAGCCAACGGCGGTGAAGCCCCCAGCGCAAAGCAGATGCGTGAGGTGTCCGAGGGTATGGGCTGGAATACCAATAACACCATGATCGAGTTCTACCAATGGCGCAAATTCAACGGCATCGTTGGCCGTGCCAGCAAGAAGGCTGAGTAATAATAATGACTGCGCCTGTTAAAAGCCTGCCCTGCACACGCGCAGGGTGGATTAAGTATTACCAGGAGCTGTATAACCGCACGGGCCGCGAAAGTGCTGCGCACATGGCAGTGTGGTATATGATTCTTGAAACTGCGGGAGTTTAACCATGGGATGGTTTAGCGTAAATAAGCCTGAGAAGCGGCTCAACGACATCAACGACGAAATCCACGAGCAGCAGGTGGCATTGCTGAATGCGCAATTGCAAGCGGCTGCGGCAAAGGGGAAGCTGGAAGTATTATTGGTGGCAAAGGCACAACTGGAAAAAGAAATTCCGCCCGAGGTGCCGTCCATAATAATGGAGACGCAATAATGTCAAACTCCACGGCTAGGGTTATTAAAATCTGTGACTGCATAACCTGCCCTAGCCTCACCCACCGCGGAGGTTTTGGTAAGGTTGCATACATTCCGTTCTGCAGTCGCTCCGGGCGTGAATTACCGTATGAGGCAGTCTTGTCCAGAAATATCATAATGGCGAAACGCCTGCCAAAAATCCCCGAATGGTGCCCACTGGAGAAAGCATAATGCGCAAAATTCAAAAGACTATATTCGTTGCTTACAACGGCGCTGAATTCGATAGCCAGGAGGCGTGCGTGGCTCATGAACGGCATTGCGCCTGGACCGAGCATATTTACAAGAACTTAGGCCGAAACCCGGATGTTGACGAGGTTTGGGAATACATCAAGCGGCATTGCCAGCCGCCGTATTACCCCAAGGGTTTTGTCGAACCTGAACATAAGGACGAAAGCGATGCAAGTTAAACCAACCGGCGACCTCTTTATTATCCTGCTGCAGCGTGCAGCCAGCGATGCAGCAGCAAGTGCCCGCCTGCACGCCCACTACGCGCAGCCGCTGACAGCCATCACTTACCAGCAACGTGCCCGCATGCTACACAAAGCAATTGAACAGCTCCGTAGCGTTGGAAGCTGGGGCACAATTCACCTGGAAACATTCGCCCGCGATAAACTGGCAGTCGGCTATTACTTTTAAATCAAGTTTTGCGGCATGACGTTTTTGGTGTGCAGAAATCAGCACCGGATGGCATATCGAACTTGATGCAGGATAGCCCGATTTCGCCCAGGACGTAAAATCACCCCAAGCGGAATTGAAAACCAAATACAAATCCGAAATTTGCTCGGTTATACTTACAACAAGGAGAACGCACAAATGAACACTCGCCACTTTGCAACCACACTACTGATCGCAGGCTTTCGCCTTGCGCTCGGCTTTGTGGCCGGTGGCGTAGTGGGTCCGGCGGTTGCCTTCATTGTTGCAAAGGTGGTGCGTAATGGCTAGAGCAAAGCACCGCCTTCTGTATGTCCGTGGCTCTCACGAGCACAACGAGACGATTTCACGCATTGCGGCAGCATTGGACAAGCTGCGTGACGTTGTGATTATGGAGATGACGCGGCTAGGGGAGCGCTTGTTAGGGAACCGTTACGGTGTCGTTGCGGTAGACGAGCTCTTAACTGCCGTTTCGCCTGCGGTGTTGCACGCCCCACTCGCTGGGTGCTACAGCCCGCATTCCTCGGCCCGAGGCGTCCGTAATGGAGCCTTGAAAACGCAGGGCGCACGAGAGCCCCAAGAATGGCTGAAGCGGCCAGAACAGTTAGAGTACGGCTAGCACGGTAGTAAAGAGAACCTGCGCGATTTGAGGAAGAGGAAGCCCGGTAGCTTGGCGTTACCGGGCTTTTGTTATTTGTCGAATGGCATTGAATTAGATTCAATTTCAAATTGAATTCAAATTAAATCGCTTTTGAATTCACTTAATACAGGTTAAACTACGGGCACGCGCAACTCCTGTGCGGTTTAAAGGAAACGTATGTCCAAAGTTTGGTCCCATTTGCAAGAATCCATCTACAATGATATTGAGCATGGCACAGGAAACATCTTTGTGTCCGCCCGTGCGGGTAGCGGCAAAACAACCACGATCGTGGAGGGCACAGCCCGGTGTGGTAACAAGACCCGTATCTTCTTGGCTTTCAACAAGGCAATCGCAGACGAACTGCGCGCCCGTGGGGTATTCGCAAAAACCTTCCACGCTATGTGTATGGTCCCTGTGTCCCGTTTCAAAAACGCCAAGGATGTGGACACCCGCAAAATGGTTCGACTGACCAAATCCATGGGCATCCCCTACCACTATGGGAGCTTCGTGCGCAAGTTGGTCGGCCTGGGCAAGCAAGCCGGGGTCGGTTGCCCCGGGATGCCCGAAAACATCAAGCAAACCTGGATGCGTATCATTGCGCACCACAACCTGGAGCTCGACAGCGAGTTTGCCACGGTGGAGCAGGCTGTGATGTATGCAGAGGACCTGCTGGACGAAAGCAACCTGGATCCCGGCTACGACTTCGACGACATGCTGTATCTGGTTGTGAAGGAAAACCTGCAACTGGACAAATATGATTTCATCTTTGTTGATGAAGCCCAGGATACGAACGCACTGCAGCGCGAAATCCTGCGCAAGCTGATGCACGAAGGCTCCCGCTTGATTGCCGTTGGGGATGAGAACCAATCCATTTATGGTTTCCGCGGTGCGGACAGCACGGCAGTATCTGCTATCTGCGAAGAGTTCCAATGCAAAACCTTGCCGCTGTCCATCAGCTACCGTTGTGACCGTGCAATCATCCAGTATGCACAGCAATGGGTGCCTGAAATTGAAGCCCGCCCGGATGCGGAGCAGGGTGTGGTTAAGTCCCTCGATAGCTGGGATTTGGACATGTTCCGTTCCACCGACCTGATCCTGTGCCGGACTGCAAAGGGTCTTCTGTCCCTGGGCTTGCGCATGATCAAGAACCAGATCCCTGTGCAAATCCTGGGCAAGGAAATTGGTGAAGGGTTGCGCTCGCTCATTAAGCGCATGGATACAAACGATCTGGATGTATTGTCGCAGCGCTTGGTTGAATGGCGGGACCGCGAGATGACAAAATCCCTGCGGGATGAAGACGAATCCGCCGCCCAAAACATCCAAGACAAGGCTGACGCCATCCTGGCAATGATTGACGGTATGCCAGAAGGGCAGCGCACGATGGTTAACCTGAACTCAGCCATCGACTACATGTTCGACCCGAAACAGGCGGCGGTGCGGCTAGCCACCATCCACAAGGCCAAGGGGTTGGAGGCTCCCCGTGTGTTCTGGCTGAACCGTAAGATGTGCCCATCCAAGTGGGCGAAGAGTGGCTGGCAGCGCCAACAGGAGCTGAACCTGTGCTATGTTGCAACCACACGGGCTATGCACGAACTGTACATGATTGAGGACGGTAGTGCAGACCGAGCATTCCGTCGCTCTGTTGCAGAAGCATAACAATGATGCGTCTACGTGCGTTATAATTAACGCACGTAGAAAGGAATTGCTATGGACAGAAAGACTGCACTGGATAAGATTGCAAAATGCTTGGCATTGAGCAAAAGCCCTAACGAGGCGGAAGCGGCTGCTGCACTGCGTCAAGCGCAGAAGCTGATGATTAAATTTGATGTTACTGAGCGTGATCTTGGTACAGTCGGCATAGGCGAGAAGCGAATACAAATGCCGCTGCAGTGTGGCAAAGCTAAGGTGCTCCCCGGATGGGTATCGGCCCTTGGGTGGTGCATCGCCAAGGCGTTCGGCGTAGCGCCGATGTTTGGCACATCCCTGCGCCGGGGCGATTGGAGCTGGGATGCTGTGTATGTTGGCCCACTAGGGCGAGTTGAAATTGCCTGCTACGCCCATCAGGTTCTGTACCGTGCGGCGATGAAGGGTTGGGACAGACACCTTCTTGTTAGCGGGCGCGATTCGATGCCGCGTGGGGCAAGGGCGTCCTACCTTATTGGCTTCGTGCAGGCCGTGCGCATGCAAGTATCTGCCTACGAGGTGACGGATACAGAGCGTAAGGGAATTGACGCAGCTACAAATACGGGACGGGATTCGTTGAAAAGCTCTAATACAAAGCTGAACATGGATGCCCTTATAGCTGGCGCCAGCGCCGGAAGTGATTTCCGCTTGCACACGCCACTCGAGGCAAACCAAGAAAAGAAGCTATTGGCATGAGTTCCAAATTTCACGACTGCGTTAAAGACGCAATTGCAAAGCACTACCTGAAGCATGAGGCTATGCCAACAGAGCTACATGTTGCCCCTGAGCAATATACAATGCTGCGGGCACTGTGCTTTACTGAGGAAATGTTCACGCTGATTGGTTGGCAAACTAACGGCGGGTTGACGTATCTTGGACTAAAGGTTATTCAGAGTCGGGATGTGACAGAACTGGAAGTGAAATGAATCAATACACAATCGAGCAAAAACAAGAAGCATTGGCTTGGCTGAATGGCCTGAACCGTGCGGAGCGTGCGGCTGTGCTCCACCGCATCGGCGACAAACTGCACCAAATTTGTGAGCACTATTTTTCGCACGTAAAGGTTAACGCAGGGTAACAGATAGGGCTACAATGTAGCCCTAATGTTTAGGGGTTGCACATGGCATTGAGCGCACCAGCATATGATGATAAGCTGGCCGAAGCGGCTTTTGAAGAGCGGTACATCACTACGGCAGAGATTTGTTCGTACCTGGGTGTATCACGCACGGCCGTCCATTACAAGCAGAAGGCCGGGGAGCTGCCCGGTTGCATTCAGCACCAAAAAGTCCGATTCTGGGAACGCAGTGTGGTTATGCCGCACTTGGAAGCCTGGAAGAAAGCACTTGAAACTCGCGGGGTCGGGGCCAACTAATGACAGTTATTAACCAGAACTATGCGCCGGAGGTGCAGGCGCGTATTAATCGGCTCATGCGCATTCCACAGGAAATGCGTGATCTTCCTAACTGGTGTGTAGCTGGTCCAAATAAAGACCCCTACTATTACAATGAAAAAGAAGGGTTCCGGGCTGCAAAGGTTAGCGACCCAGCTACGTGGATGGGTTTCGACGCAGCAGTGGACCTCATGGTTCGTAGCAAAGCGCTGGGCGTCGGGTTCATGCTGCACGAACGGGATGGCTATACCTGTATTGACTTGGACGTAAAGAACCAAGAAAGCCATCCGGATGAGCCTGAGCTGTGGACTACCCCAGAACAGGCGGAGCGGTACTACAAAATCGCACAGAAATTCGATAGTTACACCGAGCTCAGTTCTGGCGGCTACGGTGCCCACATTTGGGTCAAAGGTTACATCGGAATCGGTGCGAAGCGTGACGGGGTTGAAGTTTATAGCCAGGAGCGATTCCTGGTTTGCACAGGCAGCGTATATAACGACAAGCCAATCGAAGAGCGCCAGGAGCTGCTGGACATCCTCATTACGGAAATCCGTGCTAGCCAAGTTACCCAGCGTGGGGCGTTGGAAGAGCTGGAACCGGAGATAACCGACGCAGAAGTGTATGAGCGTGCGGCTACGGCGGGCAATGCCGAAAAGTTCTTGCAACTGATGAACGGCCAGTGGATGGGCACATGGCCGAGCCAGTCCGAAGCGGATTTGGCGCTGATGAGTATGCTGGCCTTTTACTCCCGCTCTAATGAACAGTGCCGCCGCATGTTCCGCGCTAGTGGCCTGGGGCAGCGGGAAAAGGCAACAAAGAACGACCGGCATCTTAACTACTGCCTGGAAGTCATTCGTACTCGCCAAGAGCGCGAGCGTACCATGGATGCCCATTCGGAAGCAATGGCGCGGGAGCTGGTTGCGAAGCTGCAGAACGGAAGCGATTATAAGGATGTAGCTGCCGCACAGCTAATGATATCCCAGACAGAAAGTCAAGAGACGGCAGACGCAGCAGAGCAAGACTTTAACCTGGAAGATATCGAAGCTGTTAAACCCGTGGACTGGCCGCCCGGTATGGTTGGGCACATCGCCCGCTTCGTTTACAACGCGGCACCCCGCCCAGTGAAGGAAGTCGCCATTATAACCACACTAGGATTTATGGCCGGAGTGTGTGGTAAAGCCTTCAATCTGGCTACCGGCACCGGCCTGAACCTGTATCTTATCCTGATTGCCCGAAGCGGGGTTGGCAAGGAAACACTTCACTCGGGTACGTCCGCGCTATGCGCAGCATTACGCGAAGCCAATCCTGCGGCGCAGGCGTTTGTGGACTTTAGTGAGTTTGCCTCGGGGCAGGCTCTTATTAAAGCCTGCGCTCGCAACAATTCATTCGTTAACGTGTCCGGTGAGTGGGGCCGCCGCTTGCAGCAGATGTCCAGCAATGACCGGGGCGACGGGCCAATGAACACTCTGCGGACACAAATGACCCACTTATACCAGAAGTCCGGGCAGGGCAATCTGGTAGGCGGTATCACCTACAGTAACGAAGAGAATAACATCGGTATGACTGCCGGTGTTGCATATAGTCTAGTTGGTGAAACAACCCCGGAAACTTTCTACCGAAGCCTTACGCATTCCATGATGGAAGACGGCTTTATGTCCCGTTTTGTGCTTATGGAGCACAGGGGTATGCGCCCACCAGCAAACCGCAACCGTGTCAAGGAAATGGATCAGACACTGCGCCAAGCCCTGGCAGCACTGTGCGCCCAGGCCATGGCGAACAATGCGCGTAGCCATGCGGAAATCGTTAACTCGACGCCCGAGGCAGATGAGGTTCTGGACGCATTCGACACCCTTTGCGACAACAAGATCAATTCCACTACGGACGAAGCTATCCGCCAGATGTGGAACCGTGCCCACCTGAAGGTGTTGCGCATCGCGGGCATACTGGCTGCGGCAGACAACTGGATTAAACCCGTTATTCAGAAGGTGCATGCCGAATGGGCCTTGCATGTGGTTATGCAGGACATCAATACCATGACAGAGCGCCTTGCTAGTGGCGACGTGGGCCAGGGCGACGACCACACTCGCCTGCTTAAAGCCATGTCGGTTATCAAGGAATACTTCTTCACAGACAAGGACTTGGCATCGTCCTATGGTATTAAGAAGGAAATGAAAGACCACGGCGTTATCCCGCACCGATACCTCCAGATCCGCTGCACGCAACTGTCACAGTTCCGGACGGCTCGCATTGGTGCTAAAATTGCGCTGGACAACACAATCAAAGCCCTCATCGATAACGGGTACATCGTTGAGGCTCCGAAAGACAAGCTGCATGAACAATACGGTTATGCGGGTCGCGCTTATCGGATTATTTCGTATCCACGGGAACTTTCGTAAGCAGGAGAATACATGAGCATCGAAACACTGCCTTCGCGTAACGGCGACACCACCATGACCGTCAACGGTCGTACTTTCACCTATGGCGACATGGTGCGCGCTCTGTTCAAAGCTATGCCCAAGCAGAGCGACGAAATTATGCACGCAGCTATCGGTATTGCCGGGGAACGCCGCGAGCTGTACGCGGCAACCCATCGCTCCAACTTCATCGAGGAGGCTGGGGATCTGGAGTTCTATATCCAGGCTTTGTGCCAAACCCACCAGCCGATCGCGGATGCCGTGCAGACTTTGCTGGAAGACGGCATGCTGGAAGCGCTTCTGTCCGAGGACCTCACTCTGAGCAATGTGTTTGAGATTATGGACGATTCGTCCACGGCCATCCTGGATCAGAGCAAGAAGATCTGGGCTTATACCAAGCCTGTCAGTGAAGAGTCGGTGCAAGGCATGGCTAACGCTGTTGTCGAACTGTACACCTGCCTGGGCTTCCTGTACCGCATGCTGGGTATCAAGGATGAGCACGGGGCAATCATGCTGCAAAATGCCGAAAAGCTGGTGGGCAAGGGTGGGCGGTTCGAGAGCTTCACCTACAGCGACGCCGATGCACAGGCTCGCGCAGACAAGGCTGGTGATTAAAAAGATGCCGGGTTAAAATTAACCTGTGTAAAGCAAAGGGGCTTTCATGCCCCTTTTTTATTGGAGATAAAGATGTTTGACGATTTAGAGCCTATTCCGGATGTGAGCCTGGAAGATATCATTTTGTGGAACAAAATGAAGCAAGAGCTGTCCGATCTGAAAGATGCGGAGATGGCTTTGCGCAAGCGCATCTATCGCGCAAAGGTGCTGGCCCCGCACGAAGGTACGAACAAGGTAATCCTGCCCAATGGCTGGGAGCTCAAAGCCATCCGCACCATTGACCGCAAGGTGGACATCGGTGCTGCCCGTGTCCTCAGCGAGCCTGACGGCCCGTTTGTCAAGGCTGGTATTGTGGCAGACACGCTCATTAAATGGAAGCCCGAGCTGGAGGTTAAGGCTTATAAGGGCCTGCTCCCAGAAGCCCGCAAGGTGTTCGACCAGTGCCTGACTATTAAGGACGGCTCCCCATCCTTGGAACTCATTATTAAGGAACAAGCATGAACCCCATTCGGCAGGATGCTAAAATACGTCGGTCTGTGCAGGAGCAGGAACTGCAGGAAGCATGTGCCCGCCTGGGGATGGAAGAAACGGATGTGGACGTGCTGGAGAATTGGGTGCAAATGCTGAATGCCCCCATGCGCAAGATGCACCAGCTTGCGTCCAAGGGCCAGATGCAAGACAAGCTCTCCCAGTTGGCTATGGTGAACATGGACCTACAAAACCAAATCGCCAAGCTCAAGAAGGAGCTGGGTAAATGACGTGCGCCACATGCAAAGCGATGCGAATCCGCATGCATGTGGTTGCCTGCAAACTCGCGGGCAAAAGCATGGATGACATTTGCAAGAGCGTGAAGGATATGGCGGGAAGCCGCTATAATGTGTTCATACGCAGTGCAGGAGGCTTTCGTTACCTGATGGTAACTTCGGCTCACGGCGTTATGACACTTGCCAAGGAGCGGGAATGATTAAGCGGCCATATAAAGCGACAGACTGGGATCCAGAGCACCCAATGGAGTTCCCCGTTGTTATCTTGCCAAAAGTTGACGGGGTTCGTGGGCTGCATAACCACACCAGCCTGTGCAGCCGCACGTTCGAGCCGTTCGCAAATACGTTCACACAGCGCCGTTACAACGTGCCGCAGATGGCTGGGTTCGATTTTGAAATCGCAGCGGGGCCGCCAACAAGCCCAAGCCTGTGCCGCGACACAACCAGCGCGCTGAACTCTCACGGAGGCGAGCCATACCTGGAGTTGTGGGTGTTCGACCTGCTCGACGCGCAAACAGAAGGTATGGGCTACCTGGATCGGCTGGTGCAAGCGCATGCCCGCGTGGAAGAGCTGAAACTGCGATGTGTCGAGTTGCCTTGGGCGGCAAACCTGCGCAAGATGCCGTACCGTGTGGTTAAGAACTATGCGGAGTTGGAAGCGGCGCACCGCGAACATGTTGCGTTAGGCTACGAAGGTAGTATCGTACGAAGTATCGACGGCAAATACAAGTTCGGTACTAGCACAGTCCGTGAGGGCGGCTATTTGCGCATCAAGGACTTCGCGCACGATGAAATCCTCGTGGAAGAGCTGCAAGAAGGCCAAACCAACACCAACACCCTGGAGAGCAATAACCTCGGTCTCGCCAAACGCAGCACGCACCAAGAGAACATGGTGCCCAATGGTATGGTCGGCGCACTTGTCGGGCGCACTGTCAAAGACATTTATGTTAATGGCGGTAAGAAGGTTATCCCCGTTGGGTCGCGGGTTACTGTTAGCGCAGGTAAGTTGACTGAACAAGAACGCCTGCACCTGCTGGCAAACCCGCATGAAATTGTGGGCAAGTTTATCAAATTCCAGCACTTCCCTCACGGCGTGAAAGACAAACTGCGCTTTACTACGTTCCAATCTGTTCGCCCGGATTGGGATATGCCAAAAGATTAATTTGCGGATGTGAATTGGTAGGGTAAAATACCCTACATAGAAAGGAGCCTTTATATGGCACTTGAATGGAGCACAACTGCGCAGGAAAACGCTAACTCCGGGGTTAAAATCTTGGTGTATGGCGAATCTGGTATGGGTAAGACCATGCTTTGCGCAACGGCCCCTAAGCCGGTCGTAATATCCGCTGAAGCTGGTCTGCTATCCTTGACTCGCAAAAACATCGAGCGCGTATTTGGGGTTGACACCCCTGGTATTTCCTATGACCTGCCAGTGCTCAAGATTCGTACTGTGCAGGACTTGGTGGAAGCGCACGCCTTTTGCTTGAGCAGCCCCCATGCGGCGCAGTTTGAAACCGTATGCATTGACAGCATCTCCGAAATTGGTGAAACGGTATTGAACAACGCCAAAAAATCTGTCAAAGACCCCCGCCAAGCGTATGGCGTACTTATTGAGCAGATGGAAGACTGCATCCGCAAGTTCCGTGACCTGCCCGGTAAGAATGTGTACATGGCCGCCAAGGCAGAGCGCATGAAGGACGAAGGTACTGGCGTTATTCGCTGGGGGCCGTCCATGCCCGGTTCCAAGCTGGGGCAGGCACTTCCGTACTTCTTTGATGAGGTACTAAAACTCGACACGAACAAGGATGCTCAGGGTAAGGATTACCGTTACTTCCGTACCCAGCCAGATTTCCAAAACATCGCCAAAGACCGGAGCGGGGCTTTGGATCCGATGGAATTTCCCCACCTCGCCCATGTTTTCAACAAGATCCGTCAAGGAGTGTGAATATGACCACAGCAATAACCCTGAATTTCGACGCAACCCAGCACGAACCCGATGCCGGTGGTTTTGGCGAAGCCATCCCCGACTCCTGGTATCGCCTGCAAGCGGACGAAGCAGAAATCAAGCCCGCCAAGAATCCTGTGAACTCTTACCTGAACGTGCGTTTCAACGTGCTGGAAGGCCCTTACAAGGGCCGCAAGATCTTCAAGATGTTCAACATCAAGAACGAAAACCCCGAAGCAGTTCGCATTGCCAACGGCCAACTGAGTGCGCTGTGCCATGCCATCGGCCGCATGCAGGTGCAGAACACGAATGAACTGCTGGGCATCCCGTTCTGGGGCAAGGTCAAAGTCCAGAAGGGCGAGCCCAACCCCACGGGCGGCACCTACCCCGACAAGAACGACGTGGGTACGTTCAAGAACATCAACGAGCAGCCGCCCGCAGGTTCGTCGCTGCACGGTGAAGGGGGCACGACCGCAACGGTGGCCCAAGGCGGTTTCGGTGCCCCTGGCGCTGGCTTGGCAAACCCCTTTGCCGCCGCCGCTGCT